>JACCDL011317560.1_pt1 | contig 10186 bp, 9 predicted proteins | sample 7441931 | NCBI WGS metagenome assembly JACCDL01 (sample SAMN15323437, study PRJNA562643) | freshwater metagenome | isolation source: river surface water | place: USA:Blue River Watershed | collected 2017-08-16 | reverse complement strand
CATATTCAATTGAAAAATTAAAGAGGAAATCATCATGGCGTTTGGAAAGAAACCCGATTTCAAAAAGAAACCAGCTCAGAACCCATTGTTCAAGCGTAAGCGTTATTGCCGTTTCACAGTTGGTGGCGTTGAGCAAATCGACTACAAAGATGTAGATACATTGAAGGACTTCATTGGCGAGAACGCCAAGATCACTCCTGCTCGTTTGACAGGCACAAAAGCAAAATATCAGCGTCAGTTAGATACTGCTATTAAGCGTGCTCGTTTCTTGGCTTTATTGCCATTCTCCGATCAACATAAGAAATAATTGGGAGCCCTCAATGCAAATCATTCTTTTAGAAAAAGTAACAAACTTGGGCAACCTCGGCGACGTAGTACGCGTTAAAGACGGTTTTGCTCGTAACTTCTTAATCCCACAACGTAAAGCTCGTCGTGCAACTGAAGCAGCTATTGCTGACTTTGCGGTTCGTCGTGCTGAGTTGGAAAAATTGGCTGCTGAGAAATTGGCTGCTGCACAAGCGGTTGGCACAAAGCTTAAGGACTTGGTTCTCGAAATTGGTCAAAAAGCAGGTGTTGACGGTCGTTTGTTTGGTTCCGTAACCAACCACGATATTGCTGATGCTCTGAAGGCTAAGGGATTTACGATTGAGAAATCTTCAATTCGTATGCCTACTGGCCCGTTGAAAATGGTTGGTGATCACCCTGTAGCGGTTGCTGTTCATACCGATGTAGTGACTGATATCACCATTCGTGTAGTCGGTGAGCAAGCTTAAGTTTTAAATCTGTAAACTAGCCTTATGGCTGAATCCCGTTCACGTTCCGTTACGCTGAATCCCGGCATGATGGGTTCTGGGGATGCAGTCGTGCAGGCTTTAAAAGTTCCGCCGCATTCTGTAGAAGCCGAGCAATCCTTGCTCGGTGGTCTACTGATCGATAACACCGCTTGGGATCGCCTGGGTGGCGTGTTAACTGATAAAGATTTCTATCGCCCTGAGCATGCTTTGATCTACAAGGTCGTTGCGCGTTTGGTTGGCGACAATCATCCTGCTGACGTTATTACTGTTCATGATGCAATTAAATCTGAGCAGGGTGGCGATTTGGTTAGTGTTGATTACCTCAACTCATTAGCCCAAAATACTCCTAGCGCTGCCAACATTAAAGGCTATGCTGATATTGTTCGTGACCGCAGTATTTTGCGCCGCTTGATTGAAGTTTCAGACAACATTGTTAACTCAGCTTTTGTTCCAGAAGGTCGTTCCGTTAGAACGCTTCTGGATGAGGCAGAGTCTCGTATCTTACAAATTGGTGAAGAGGGTAGTCGCAAAGCAGATTACCTTGAGATCGAACCACTCTTGCGCTCAGTTGTTGCTCGTATTGATGAGTTATACAACCGCCAAGGCGGCAGCGATATCACTGGTATTGCCACAGGCTTCATTGATTTAGATAAGCAAACGAGCGGGCTGCAAAAAGGCGATTTAGTGATCGTTGCTGGAAGACCTTCAATGGGTAAAACCGCATTCGCACTAAACATTGCTGAAAACGTTGCGCTTGCAGAAGGCTTGCCCGTCGTGGTGTTCTCAATGGAGATGTCAGGTGAGCAATTGGCATCACGTCTTCTGGGTTCAGTAGGACGTGTTGATCAATCTCGTATGCGTACTGGTAAGTTGCAAGATGATGAGTGGCCACGTGTTACTGATGCCATTGCCCGTTTAAGTAATACCCAGATTTTGATTGATGAGACTGGTTCTTTATCCAGCTTAGAGTTGCGTGCACGCGCACGTCGCATTGCTAGAAACTTTGGCGGGACTCTTGGTTTGGTGGTGATTGACTACTTGCAGTTGATGAGTGGCTCTGGTTCAGAGAACCGGGCAACTGAGATTTCTGAGATCTCTCGCTCCCTCAAGTCACTTGCAAAAGAATTGCAGTGCCCAGTGGTTGCACTCTCTCAGCTCAATCGTGGCTTGGAGCAACGCCCAAATAAACGCCCAATCATGTCCGACTTACGTGAGTCAGGCGCGATCGAGCAAGATGCCGACTTGATTATGTTTATTTATCGTGATGAGGTTTATCACCCAGATACAACTACCGATAAGGGTATGGCTGAGATCATTATCGGTAAGCAGCGTAATGGTCCAATTGGTACAGTGAGGTTAAGTTGGCAAGGGCCTTATACCAAGTTCGATAACTTAGCGATGGGCTCAATTGGGTATTCTTCCGGCGGTTACGAGCCGTTCTAAAAAAATTCTTACTTAGAGCTTATACGGCGAGCTTCAGTAAACTTCGCCGCCCAATAGGGCGACGTAATGTAGTCTAGTCTTACCGTTCCGCCCGCGCTCGGGGCATGTACAAATCTGCCTTGACCCACATAGATTCCGGCGTGTGAATACTTTTCCCCAGTGGTATTAAAGAACACTAAGTCGCCTGGAGCTGGCGGCTGACCCTCAATACTTTGACCTTTAGTGCTCATCAGCTGAGTAGTCCGCGGTAAATTGATCCCGGCCGCTTTGTTATAGACATAGACGATTAGGCCACTGCAATCAAATCCACCTTTTGGATTATTACCACCATAGCGATAAGGGACATCCACCAAGCCAAGCGCTGCAATTGAAATATCTTCAGCGCCTACGCTCGTATCTTCCTTAAATTGTGAAACTTTAGTCGCGCTTGATTTTGTGCTGATGGGGCTGCATCCGCTTATAGCTAAGGCGCAAATAAAAATGCCGCACCCGACAAGAGTGCGGCATGAGACGGATTGCTTAGAGTGCGTCAGCAGCATGATCCGCAAGACGTGAACGCTCACCGCGGGCCAGGGTAACATGGCCACCATGACGCCAGCCTTTAAAGCGATCAACGACATAGGTCAGACCAGATGAGCCTTCAGTTAAGTAAGGCGTATCAATCTGCGCAATATTACCTAAGCAAACAATTTTAGTTCCTGGGCCCGCGCGGGTTACCAGGGTTTTCATTTGCTTGGGCGTTAAGTTCTGCGCTTCATCAATAATCACAAACTTACTGACAAAAGTTCTGCCGCGCATAAAGTTCATACTTTTCACTTTAATACGGGAGCGGATGAGTTCTTGGGTTGCAGCACGACCCCATTCACCAGCATCATCGTTGCGTTGCAGAACTTCGAGGTTGTCATCAAATGCACCCATCCATGGCTGCATTTTCTCTTCTTCGGTTCCTGGCAGGAAACCAATGTCTTCACCAACCGGAACAGTAGCGCGGGTAATGATGATCTCGTTATAGCGCTTGCTATCGAGTACTTGCTCAAGGCCTGCCGCGAGAGCCAAGAGGGTCTTGCCAGTTCCAGCTTGACCCAATAGCGTTACAAAGTCGACATCTGGATTCATGAGCAAGTTCATGGCGAAGTTTTGCTCACGGTTACGCGCTGTTACGCTCCACACATTATTTTTCTGGTGTGAGAAATCCCGTAGAGTTTGTAAGAGGGCTGTTTTGCCATTAATTTCTCTGACGTGTGCGTAAAAAGGTGTTGAACCGTCGGGATTTTCTTGATAAACAAATTGATTGACCAACATGCTTGGCACAGCAGGGCCAGTGACTCTATAAAACATCGTGCCAGACTTAGAGTCTGACCAACTTTCCATATCCTTGCCATGTTTTGGCCAGAAGTCTGCTGATAGGGCCATGACTCCGGAATACATCAAGTCACGATCTTCTAATACTTGGTCATTGAAATAATCTTCGGCAGGCAAACCTAGTGCACGCGCTTTGATGCGCATATTGATATCTTTGGATACCAGAACGACTTCTTGGCCATTACGAGTCTTTTGTAGCTCGCTCACGACTGCCAAAATCATGTTGTCGCCCTTGCCTTCAGGAAGACCTTCTGGCAAAGCTTGAGTAGATAGCTTGGTTTGGAAGAAGAGGCGACCCGAAACATCTTGGTTACCAAGCTTATTCAGTGGAATACCTTCATCTAAGGTACCGCTGGTGCCGGCAACCAATTGATCTAAAGACCGGCTGACAGTACGAGCGTTACGGGCTACCTCAGTCATCCCTTTCTTATGGTTGTCCAGCTCTTCAAGCGTAGTCATTGGTAAGAAAAGATCATGTTCTGAGAAGCGGAACAAAGAGCTAGGATCATGCATGAGCACGTTTGTATCTAATACGAACAGGCTTGGAGGTCCAGTGCGAATGACGCGCTTAGGTTTAGCTGGCGCAGCAGCCTTATGCTCATTCCGAGCAGGCTCACGATCAGCTTTAATTTTCTCAAGAGCCACTTCTGCTGCAGATAAATCCTCTTCTGCATCATTAGCCCAATCAGAGGTTTCCATCACTACTGGTTTTGCTGGTGCAGGACGTTTCTTTAAATCCGGAGTATCTTTGCGACTGAGTTTTACTTGATCAGCAATTTGAGTTGGGATGGGTGGCAGTGGCATGGACTCTCCTAAAAGAAAAAACCGCCAAGCGGAGTGCGTTGACGGTTTATTACGAAACTAGCTGCATTGAGGTCTAAAAAACGGAGGGGGTTACTCCCCAAACCTGTTCTGAAATATTCAGGTTTCTGATTCAAACGGATTGTCAGACTTTCCCGTCGTTTACGGTGCATATGACTTTACTTTACCCCAAATTTTGGGGTTTGCAAGCACCTCAGAACAAATTTTTGTAAAAATTATTTAGTCGCTTGGGCTGCCTGTAATACCTCTGTCACATGGCCTGCTACCTTAAGGCCGCGCCACTCTTTAACAAGCTTGCCAGAGGAGTCAAATAAGAAGGTGCTGCGCTCAACGCCGCGAACTTGCTTGCCGTACATATTCTTCATTTTCATGACCCCAAAGATCTGACAGAGTTTTTCTTCAGTGTCGGCAACAAGCTCAAAAGGGAGTTGTAACTTACTGCGGAAGTTGTCATGTGATTTGAGGCTATCTCGGGAAACTCCTACCACTAAAGTATTGGCTTTCGTGAATGCTTCAATGTTGTCACGAAATTCACCTGACTCGGCTGTACAGCCAGGAGTCATATCTTTTGGGTAAAAGTAAAGAACCAACTTTTTACCTTTAGCTGAAATTGGAGAAAAGGTCAGTCCCGATGTTGCGGGAATAGCGCACTGAGGCATAGATTGACCGATAGCTACTGTCATGATGATCCTTTGTTATTGTCTCTAGGTTTTATTAACTTGCTGCATGATTCTGAATAATTAATTCACCACTGCGATTGGGTATTTCACCCCAAGTCAGTGGCAGTACGGCTATTTTATCGAGTTGATTGGTGGCCTTCCAAGATTGGTGCAGCTCGCCCATGGTGACTAGGTCGTGGCCTTGGTTTAGCCATCCAGCTAATAGCTGTTCAAATGCTGGCAATAGCTTCTGGCCCTCAAGTTCTGCATGCAGAGTGAAGACTTGATCATTGGGATTGCTTTGGGTGATTTCTAGGAGTTTTTTAACTGCACCAAACTCATCTGCGCCATCAATGCCAATCAATTCATCAAAAGTCGGTAGTGTAGTTGGGTATTGCACATGCTTTGCTTTACCCGCTGGCAAGGCCAATCGATAAGGCACTAGATTTGGCTCGGCTCTGCCATCTGAGGAGTAAGTAATACCCCATTGATCGAGTTGTTCAAAAGCAGCTTCATTCATTTGCCAACCAGCAGCACCATAAGTCAGCGGTGCATGACCAAAAATTTCTGTAAAGCGATCCCAGCTTTTTTGCATCATCGCTTTAGTCCATTGAGAATCTTGAGTGCGGACTGCGTCTTGCCAGGCGACATGGTCCCAGGTATGAATGCCAGTTTCATGACCGGCTTTGTCAACCGCGCGCATTTCTGCTGCAGCTTTCTTGCCAATATCGGGTCCGGGGATAAGAACTCCATAGAGCAGAGTCTTAACCCCGTAGTGTTCTACGACAGAAGTACGGCTGACTTTTTTCAGAAAGCCCGGACGAAAGACTCGCTTGAGTGCCCAGCCGGTGTGGTCAGGGCCAAGACTAAATAAGAAAGTAGCCTTCAGGCCAAAACGTTCTAGGGCACGGGCTAAATTGGGTACACCTTCTTTAGTGCCGCGTAAGGTATCAACGTCTACCTTGAGAGCAATCTTAGCCATGAACCCTTGAACTTATTCTTTATCAACTAAAGAGCGGGCTTTTTCTACATCCTGACGGTAGGCTTCAAAAATATTCTTGAGAGCATCGCCCATCGTAGTAGTAGGCTTCCAGCTCAACTCACTCATGGTGTTGTCAATCGCTGGCACACGATTTTGCACGTCTTGATAGCCTTCGCCGTAATATGCGCCGGAAGTGGTTTCTACAATCTTCACTTCATTTGCGGTCTTTGCGTATTCAGGAATGCTGCGCGCAATCTCTAGCATTTGATTGGCTAGTTCACGAACAGAATGATTGTTCTTTGGGTTACCGATGTTATAGATCTTGCCATTGGCAACACCATCTTTGTTATCAATAATGCGCATCAATGCATCGATACCATCATCTATATAAGTGAAGGCGCGTTTCTGAGCACCGCCATCTACTAAGTTAATTGGCTCACCGCGAACAATATGCCCTAGGAATTGAGTTACCACGCGGGATGAACCTTCTTTTGGTGTGTAAATGCTATCTAAACCAGGGCCAATCCAGTTGAAAGGGCGGAAAAGGGTAAAGCGCAAACCTTCCATGCCGTAACCCCAGATCACGCGATCCATCAACTGTTTAGAACACGCATAGATCCAGCGTGGCTTATTGATGGGTCCATAGACCATATTGGATTTGGCAGGATCAAACTCGCTATCCTCGCACATGCCATAAACCTCAGAGGTTGATGGAAACACCAAATGTTTTTTATATTTAACAGCAGAGCGCACGATTGGAAGGTTCGCTTCGAAGTCGAGCTCGAATACTTTCAAGGGTTGCTGAACATAGGTTGCAGGAGTGGCGATAGCAACTAAAGGCAGGATGACATCACATTTACGAATGTGGTACTCAACCCATTCTTTATTGATAGTGATATCACCTTCAAAAAAGTGCATGCGTGGATGATTGACTAAATCGCCTAGACGATCGTTTTGCATATCCATGCCATAGACATCCCAATCGGTTGTCTCCAGAATGCGCTTAGAAAGATGGTGACCAATAAAGCCGTTAACACCAAGAATGAGTACTTTTTTCATCTTTACTGCCTCGTTTTAATCTAATGTTGTTGCTACTTATTTGTTGGCTGGGAACCATTCCAGGACTTCAACTACCTGGCGATCACCGCAAATGCCGAATACCCGATTATCAACCACTTGGATGCCTTGAACACTAAGATCCAGATTGGCCGGGAGTGGCCCTTTGAGGCTGGTTCTGGCTACCATCATGGTTTGGCCTTGATAATCTGTGAAGGCGCCTGGATAAGGGGGTGCAACAGCTCTTACTAGGTTATGGACCTGAATTGCCTTCTGATCCCAGTGAATTTGCCCATCCGCAGGCTTTCTGCCACCAAAATAACTGCCTTTTTGGAGCTCATTTGGTTTGCGGGGCACATTGCCCTTAATCAAGTTGGGTAGTGCCTCATGGATGACTGCTACTGCCGCTTCGCTCACCTTACTAAAAACATCAGTAGCCGTTTCTTCCGGGCCAATGCTCACCACAGATTGACCAACGATGTCGCCGGCATCTGGTTTAGCTTCCATGATGTGTAAGGTTGCGCCAGTTTGCGTTTCTCCATGCAAAATTGCCCAGTTCACTGGAGCACGGCCGCGATACTGGGGTAGTAGTGATCCATGCATATTCAAGGCAGCAATCTTGGCGCAAGCCAAAATCTGCGCAGGAATCATGTAGCGATAGTAAAAAGAAAAAATGTAGTCTGGTGCTAGTGCTTGTAGTTTGGGAGTTAAATCAACCAATTCAGTTGCGCTAGGTGTGATGTAAGGAATATTTTTTTCTTGGCACAGTTTGGCAACACTACCGAACCAAACATTCTCATTGGGGTCATCTTGATGGGTAACCACCAGATCAACTTGGATGCCTGCAGTTAATAAAGCGTTAAGGCAATTGAGGCCAACATCGTGGTAAGCGAAGACGACTGCGTGCAATTATTTTTTCTCTAAAACAGTTTGCACAACGTAACGTGGACGATTACGGATTTGTTGATAGATTCGGCCAATATATTCACCAAGAAGGCCAAGGCCAAAGAGCATGACGCCAATCAGGAAGAAGGTTAAAGCGAAGAGGGTAAAAACTCCCTCAACCTCAGCACCCAAGACGAAGCGACGTACTAAGAGGTAGGCAAAGAGGCTGCCTGCAGCAAGCGATAACAACATGCCCAGAATGGAGAAAATCTGTAGAGGCATGATGGAGAAGCCAGTTACTAAATCAAAGTTCAAGCGAATGAGTTGATAGAGGCTGTACTTAGACTCACCAGCAAAACGCTCTTCGTGTTTGACAGTGATTTCAATGGGGTTCGCTGCAAAGGTATAAGCAAGCGCTGGAATAAAAGTATTGTTTTCATCGCATTGACGTACTAAGTCAACGATGCGACGACTATAACCGCGCAACATGCAACCCTGGTCCGTCATTGTGATACGGGTAATGTTTTCACGTAAGCTATTCATAGCGCGTGAAGCAAATTTTCTAAAGAAACTATCACGACGATCCGCGCGAATAGTGCCAACGTAATCGTGACCCTTTAATAGTTGCTCAGTTAAAGCATCTATTTCTTCAGGAGGGTTTTGCAAGTCCGCATCTAGAGTAATGATGTATTCACCTTTAGCGTATTCAAAACCGGCCATGATGGCCATGTGTTGACCAAAATTACTGTGGAATAAAACAGCGCGGGTAACGTCAGGGTGCAGTTCAACTTGCTTGGCTAAGATTCCTGCTGAGCGATCTTTGCTGCCGTCATTTACAAAAACGACTTCATAGGAAATATTGCGCTTGGCAGTGACGCCATCCAAAGCTGGGTAGAGGCGATCAAATAGGGCTTGTAGGCCGTCTTCCTCGTTGTAAACGGGAATAACAATACTGAGCTTTGGGTTAGCAACTAAATTTGCAGTCATGCCGCAATTTTGCCTGATTCTTGGGGCTTAGCCCAATTAGGCTAGTTTTTAGAGTGTTTCTTGAGGATTCCAAGCAATCCACTGGCTATACGGCCAATATCTTCATCTGCCATTCCTGGGAAAAGTGGGAGAGTAAGAATAGAGCGGCCAATACGTTCTGCTATTGGCGTATCACTCGTTTTATAGCCTTGATTTTTATAAAGGGTAAATCCAGTAATGGCTGGATAGTGCACCCCTGTGCCAATGCCTAGATCCTTTAACTCAGTCATGACTTGGGCGCGATCGCAATTTAATTGCTCCAGCGGCAAGACCACTTGAAACATATGCCAATTACTATCTGTGAAATTTTCTACTGGTAGTTCTAATTTGAGACTTTCTAATCCAGCCACTTTCAATCCCGCACGAATAAGATCAAAGTATTGGCGAGCAAGCGCTGCACGACGTGTTTGATAGGCAGGTAATTGCTTTAATTGCTGAATTCCAATCACCGCATTCACATCTGTTAAATTATCTTTGCCACCAAGCACATCAACGTCCATTCCATCCATGCCTTGACGAGTTAAACCTTGCAGACGAAATTTTTCAGCAAGTTTGGCTTCATCTGCATTGTTGAGGACTAGGCAGCCACCCTCTACAGTACTGAGATTCTTATTGGCTTGGAAGCTAAAGCTCACTAAGTCACCGAAGCTGCCAATCTTCTTCCCTTTCCATTGAGAGCCAAAGGCTTGAGCGGCATCTTCAATCACGCGTAGATTATGCTGCTTCGCTAGTGAGTAGAGTTGGTCCATATCAACTGGTAGGCCAGCCAAATACACGGGCATGATCGCTCGTGTATTAGGATTGATTGCTGCCACAACTTTATTGAGATCAATATTGCGTGTAACAGGATCAATATCAACAAAAACTGGTTTTGCACCAACCCCTAGGATGACATTAGAAGTGGCCACCCAGGAAATCGGCGTAGTAATGACTTGATCACCTGCGCCAATACCAGCAACTTGTAGTGCAATTTTCATTGTTGCTGTGCCGTTAGCAAAGCAGCGTACAGGGCGGCCGCCAAAGTATTCACTTAGGGTTGCTTCAAACTCTGCCAACTTGGGTCCCGAAGTCACCCAACCAGAGCGCAGTACTTCTGAAACAGCATCAATGGTTTCTTGATTGAAGCTGGGGCGGGTGAAGGGAATAAAGTTTGTCAT
>JACCDL011314830.1_pt1 | contig 10187 bp, 8 predicted proteins | sample 7441931 | NCBI WGS metagenome assembly JACCDL01 (sample SAMN15323437, study PRJNA562643) | freshwater metagenome | isolation source: river surface water | place: USA:Blue River Watershed | collected 2017-08-16 | reverse complement strand
GCCGCCAGTTGGCGTCGCGTTCTGGCGCCTCGCCATTGGTGCCATCACCATGTATGCGATTGTGCGGCTTAGCGGTCAGCGCCTGCCGCGGGAGCCACGAGTCTGGGGCATCATGGCAATCGGCGGACTGTTCATGAGCGCGATCCCGTTCGTGCTCTTCTCGTATGCCGAACAACACGTCTCGAGCGGTCTAGCCGGCATTATCAACGCGGCGACGCCCGTCATGACGGTGTTGATGATTCTGCTCTTCTTTCGCGATGAGCGGCCGAATCGTCAAACCCTGATCGGGCTAGCAATTGGACTTATCGGTGTAGCCGTCGTGCTCGGTGCATGGAATGGCTTTGGCACGAGCGACCCAACGGCGGTTCTCGCGCTGATTGGCGCCATCGCCTGCTACGGCTTCGGAACGCCGTTCATGCGACGCTTCATCGGTCCGCTTGGATTGCCAGCTTCGGCGAGCACCTTCGGTCAAATCTCGACAGCAACCTTGATTTTGACCCCGTTCTACCTCACCGGCCCGCTGACCATCGGTGAGGTCCGCATCGAGACGATTCTGGCGATGCTCGCCCTCGGTGCGCTCGGCAGTGGCATCGCTTACTGGTTGTATTACGGCGTCATCACGGCGGTCGGTTCGACCATCGCCTCAAGCGTGACGCTGATCACCCCTCTGGTTGCCGTCTCGCTAGGCATGTTGCTCCTTGGCGAACAGCCGCACTGGTACGAGCCTGTCGGCGGGCTAATCGTGATTCTGGGTGCCGCCTGGTCGCAGGGTTACCTGAAGCGCAGGCCAAAACTTTGAGGTCACTCGGCGAACGACTGGCACACCGCGTGACGGGTGTAGACGGCCTGCTGATCCTGGTTGCACTGGTGTGGGGTTCGAGCTACTTGGTGGCCAAAGACCTCACCGAGCACGCTCCGATCGCCGGCATCCTCGCGGTTCGCTTTGGCAGTGCCGCCGTCTTGATGTGGCTAATTTGGCTGGCCGGCCGAGCATCGGGCAAGCGTGAGCGATTCAGCAAGTGGGACGTGCGCTTGGGTGCGCTATACGGACTGCTGGTCGGCAGCATCATGTGGATCGAGACCAACTCGCTGCACCTCACCTCGGCAACCAACGCGGGCCTCATCATTAGCCTCACCATCATCTTTACGCCGGTCATCGAAGGCATCTGGATGCGCAGCATGCTGCCGCCGAAGTTCTTCGCGGCCGCCACGGGTGCCGTCGTCGGAGTCGCGATCTTGGTTAGCGCGAACGGGTTCGGCAATCTCAACTTTGGTGACCTAATCATGCTCGCGGCCGCGGTACTTCGCGCCTGGACCACCGCTGCTCAGGGCAAGCTTTCGGCGGGCAAGCAACTCAGCTCGTTCAACGTGACGGTAATTCAGTTCGCGATTATCGGGGTGCTCTATGCGCTGCTCTCCCCCGGCTCGATCGCCGCAACCGCTGCCGGCTTTGCCACGCAACAGTGGCTCGAACTTGCATACCTGGTGCTGTTCTGCTCGGTCTTCGGTTTCGTTGGCCTCATGGTTGGAATTCGTCGCACCTCGGCGACTCGCGCGAGCCTGTTGCTCAGCACAGAGCCCGTCTGGGCGGTCGTGGTGGCTGCCGGCTTTGGCGGCGAGACGCTCGGCTGGATCGGAGCACTCGGCGCCGCGCTGATTATCGGCTTCAGCTATTGGGGCTTGAACATTGAGGCCAGCTGGCGGCAGCCCACTCCGCCTGAGCGGTAATCGTCAGGCTGGGGTTCACGCCCGGGTTTGAACTCAGCGTGCTGCCGTCGAACACGTGCAGCCCCGGCTGCCCGTAGACCCTCAGGTGCTCGTCGACGACGCCCTCGGCCGCGCTCGGCGCGATGACGCATCCGCCAATGAAGTGAGCGGTCAACGGAATGCCGAACGGTTCGCCAATCACAGCGCCAGGGGTCGCATTGATGTCTTTGGCGATAGAGCGCGCCAGTTCGTGACCTGCCGGAACCCAGCTGGGGTTCGGTTCGCCGTGGCCCTGCCTGCTGGCCAGGCGCTTTCCGAATAGCCCGCGCTTGAGGTGGGTGACCAGCGAGTTGTCGCGAGTCTGCATCACCAACAGGATCAACGTGCGCTCCGGCCAGCGGCGCAGATTGTAAAAGCTCGGGATGCGCGCCGCGCTGCGAATCGTCGCCCCGACGAGTCGGAGTGGATTCGGGGTGTCTCGTCGAACGTCACCGGTGTGTCCGCTCGCAAGCACGCTCTGCAGCATTCCCATAAATCCGCTACCGCGGCCGTAGCGCACCGATTCGACGTGGGTATCTGGGGCGGGATAGACCGAGGATGTGATGGCGCTGCCGAGTGTGAAGTCGTGGTCGTCGTTGTTGGCCACAACGCCGAGCAGCGACTCCGAATTGGTTCGGCTCAGATGCCCGAGCCGGTCGCTGATGCCGGGCAGACCGCCGGCCTCGCGCGAGCGCTGGAGCAGCTTGGCGGTGCCGAGTGCACCAGCTGCGACGATTACCTGTGGCACCTCCATCGTGCTTGCGGCTCGGGTTCCGCGAGCGCGACCCGACGGACGAAGGTGCAAGCGATAGCCGGCGGTGGCGTCGTTCGGGTCAATCTGTTCGATGAGGTCGGTGGTGGTTTCTGGCAGCACGCGTGCGCCGGCCGCCTCGGCGAAGTACAGGTAGTTCTTGACGAGTGTGTTCTTAGCGCCGTGACGGCATCCCGTCATGCATTCGCCGCAGTTGATGCAGGCCGAGCGCGCCGGACCGCGACCGCCAAAGTGCGGATCGCCGTTGGGGGCATCGCTAGGAACCTCGAAAGTCACACCGACGGGAGTTGGCCGATAGGTCTCGCCGAATCCCGCGCGCTCCGCCGCCCGCTTGAGCACCAGGTCGGCCGGCGAGAAGAACGGGTTCTGCACGACGCCCAGCATGCGCTCGGCGGTCGCGTAGTGCGGTGCCAGCGCCGCCTGCCAGTCGCGCATGCCCGCCCAAGAACCGGTCTTGAAGAACTCATCGCTCGGGCGATAGAGCGTGTTGGCGTAGACCAGCGAACCGCCGCCGACACCCGCACCAGACATCACCAGTACGTTGTTGAGCAGATCGATGCGCTGAATGCCGCGCAGCCCCAGGCGAGGAAAGAACAGGAAGCGGCGCAGCTGCCAACTGGTCTTTGCGAAGTCTTGGTCGGTAAAGCGCGAGCCGGCCTCGATTACCAGAACGCGGTAGCCCTTTTCGGTCAGGCGCAGTGCGGCGACCGACCCGCCGAACCCCGAACCGATGACCGCAACGTCATACTGCTGCTCGTTCGGCATCGGGGCTGGCATGAGGCTCGTTATCGACTATGGGTGACGCAGCGGGCTGGCTGGCAGGCGCTCCTGAGCAACCCAGCGCTCGCCATAGCCGCTCTGCGAAGCCATGAGGTCGAGGAACGGCTTGGCGTCGAAGGCCTCTGGGCCGAGCACGCCCGCACCGCGCCAGATTCCCTGAGCCATGAGCTCGAGGGCGATCACCGGGTTGAAAGCGGTCTGCGCAACAACGCACTGGGCGTTGTATTCAGCCATCGACTGGGCGTTGTCGGCCACGTGATACAGGTAGGTTGCGCGGTCCTTGCCATCGAGGTCCTTACCCGTTACCAGCACGCCGGCGCAGGTCTTTCCGGTCATACGCGGGCCGATGGTGGCCGGGTCTGGCAGCACTGCGGCAACCATGTCGCGCGGAGCCACGTCGACCGGGCCCTGTGCCGAACGAACGCGGTGTGGCTTGGTCTTGTCTAGGCCGAGCTTGTGCAGCAGCTTGAGAACGTCGATGAAGTCGCTGCCCAGGCCGTACTTGAAGTTGAACTTGTTGGCACGGATGTGACGAGGAAGCATGGTGACCTCTTCGTGCTCAACGTTTACGCACTCGACCGAGCCGATGCCCTCTGGGAACTCGAAGATCTCTGGTTCGCTGAATGGTTCGGTGGTGTACCAGCCGCGAGCGCGGTCGAACAGCACCGGCGGGTTGAGGCACTCCTCGATGGTTGTCCAGATCGAGAAACTTGGGGCAAAGATCTCGTTGCCCTCGTCGTCGGTGACTGACAGGTTCGAGCCATCCTTGACGCTGATCTCGTCGATCTCGCTGAACAGGTGGTCGGCGGCGTAACGCGCGAATACGTTCGAAAGACCAGGCTCCACGCCAACGCCAACGAGCGCGAGGCGACCCGCGCGCTCCCACTGGTCGTGCACCGCATACTGGGCATCGCCAAGCTTGATGCCCGGCTTGTGGAATGGGTCGGTTTCGTGTGGCTCTGACAGGCTCATTGCCATGTCGATGTAGTTGGCGCCAGCGGTGAAAGCACCGCTGAAGACCGTTGGCAAGAACTTCGGCTCGACGGCGTTGACCACGTGAGTGATGTTGTGGGTCTTGGTGAGCTCGGCCACGTTGGCGGCGCTGGATGCGTCGATCTTGGCAGCCAGGAACTTGCTGGCCTTCTCGTTTCCGTGGCGGGCGCGAATCCATTCGATGGTTCGTTCGGCTCGGCTGAAGTCGTAGTCGCTGACGACGATCAGTTCATAGAAGTCGCGCTTGGCAGCGACCTTGGCAATTGCGTCTCCGACGCCACCGGCGCCGACTAGCAGAATCCTCATTGATTTTCCTGTTGTTTCGCCTGCTCCGTGGAAAGAATCGGGAGCTTGGCTCTAGCGTATCGCTCGGAGGGCGATTCGCGGCGGTTAGCGAACCATCAGGTCGGCGTCGGGGTTCTCGACCCAGTCGATGACGCCCTGCCACGGGCCAAAGCCGTCGTCCTTGCTGAAGTGCTTTGCGCCTACGATTATGCGGGCCTCGAGGCCGAGCGGGTCGCCAAAAGTGCTCTGGATGCCGCTTGGCGACCAAGGATCGGAATCGCTTCCGAGCAGCACGATCGACTTGGCGGCCGCGCGCACGTTCGCCACGAATCCGGGGTCGCCGAGAGCGATGTCGTAGCCGGGAATGCGGCCGAGCATGGCCGGGTCGGCCGGAGCAACAAGCAGAACGCGGTCGAACACGGCGGGCAACCTGCCTGCACCAGCGGCCAACAGCCAGTTGACGCAGCCGAGCGAGTGGCCGATGTAGATCAACCCGCCGTGTTCGGAGCTAAGTTCGTTGGCCAGAACGGTCTCTGAAATCAGGAGCGATTGCCAATCGGCGGCCACGGGCGCTTCGGGAGCAGGAAACTGCGGGTAGTGCACTTGGTGACCGGCGTTGCGCAGGGCAACCGCTGCGCGATGCTGCCAATGCTCAGGCGGGCGGAGGTTGGTGTAACCGTGCCCGATGACGACTCTTGCCATGTTGCGAGTCTAGTTTTCGGCCGAAGGCGGCTGCGACTTTATTGCGGAATGAGACGGCGGCGAGGGCTAAAGCAACTTGGCGGCAGCGATTAGGCTGCTGCAAATCATCTCACCCTCGACGGTCACGCCAGCTGGAATCAGCCAGACAGATGAGCCGATCGGACTGGTCCACAGGTTTAGCAGGTCGACCTTGCTCAGCCGTTCCTGCACCGGGAGGTACTGCTTGCTCAGGTCGCGAGCGTACGCCGTCCAGAGCAGTCCAACGTCTGGCTTGCCTAGTTCTGAAACGCCAATCTCGTAGTTGAACGGGCGCCTGAAGAAGATCTCATCCGCGGTTCGCGCCGAAGCGTTGCGTATGTGGGCAAAACCAGGGATGTGAAGCAAACCAGACTCATCGCGCGCGCCAAAATCGGGCAGATCCGTTTCATTCTGCTTGCCTAGTGGCGCTCCATTTTCGAGATTGCGCCCGATAACCTCTTCTTTCTCGGTGCGCCCCAACTTGTCCCAGGTGTCGAGCTGCATCGCGATGCGTCGCAAGACCAGCTGGGTTCCACCGATGAGCCAATCCTGGTCGGTCGATTCGGCATCGATCCAGACCACCTTTTCGAACTGTTCGGAGCCCAAGGCCGGGTTGTCGGTGCCGTCGACCTGGCCCATCAGGTTGCGTTGGCGAACGCCGCCTGGATTGACTCCCTGCGCGTTGGCGAAACCCTGCTGAGCCCAGCGAACCTTGCCGAAGGCCAGGCTGTCGCGAATTAGAGCACGCTGGGCGTGCGAAAGCACGATTGGGTCATCGGCGCTGATGTGCAGCAGCAAATCGCCCTCGCTGAACCGCTCCTCGAGCTTGTCGATCTTTTGCTTTGGAATCTGCGCAAAACCAGCGGGACGCAGCGCGGCAATGTTGAGCACGTCGAAGATACGCGGCCCGAGGCCGACAGTGACGGTCAGTCGGGCCGGGCCGAGTGCCAGCTGTGGCTGCGCATCCGCCAGCACCGGTTCGCCAGACTGCAGGCGGGCGATGTCGTCGGTGAGCAACAGCATCCAACGCTCAAATGCCTCGAGGTTTAGGTGTGAGTCAGCATCGAATGCAACGAAGCTAGTGAAGGTTTGTAGTTCGAGCTCGACGCCTGGCTGGTGTTGGCCATAGAACGGCACCTTGGCATCCAGGACAGCGGTTTGCTCTGCGGCGGCGACCTGGGCGAGCGAATCTGCAGCTGCCTGACCCGCGATGCTTGATCCGATTTGAGCACCCGCGACACCCGCCACCGCAGCGCTCACTCCACTGGCGGACGCGCCAATGAGCAAGTCTCTGCGGGTGACGGATGACATGGATGTGGCCTGGCTGCTACTAGTTTTCTGGGTTGTAGGTTTCGTCGCCCGATGCCGAGGTCTTTGCCGGCAGGGTGAGGGTTTGCGAGTCAGCGCCATCGAAGTCGAGAGTCAGGGTGATCTGATCGCCGTCGAGAATTGCCTTGTTTAGGTTCATCAGCATGACATGAAGGCCTCCAGGCTCGAGCGTGACCGACTCGCCGGCTGGAATGACGATGCCACCCTCTTTCTTCTGCATGGTCATGGCGCCACCAGACATGACAACCTCGTGCACCTCAACCATTTGGGCGATTTCGGCCGATCCACCAACCAGGGTGATGTCGGTGTCAGTGTTGTTGGTGACGGTTGCGAAGACGCCGGTCATGCCGCCGGTGTGGTCTGAGTACTCGCTGACGCGAACCCAGCCGTTTTCGATGGCAAGGGCAGCCTTCTTTTCATCGACTGTGCTCTGGGTCTGGTCGGCTGCGGGGGTGGAGCTGGTGCAGCCGGTGAGTGCGGTGGTGGCTAGAAGTGCCGCAGCGGCGGCAAGAGTGAGTTTGTTCATAACGTTATTCTACACCTTGTAGAACTAGGTCGCTGCCAGTTGACGCGGACGAACTACGGCGAACATCACGAGGATTGCGAGCGCGTAGAGACAGATGAGCATGACACCGAGGCCGATTGAACTGGTCGAACCGAGGTTCGCATAGAGCGGAGCGGCCAGAGTCGAACCAAGCGAACCGGCGACCATGTTGAGTGCGGCAGCGGTGCCTGCTTCCTCGCCGTGGCGGGTCAGGGCCATAGTGCCCATCGGCGCAAACGATCCTCCCATGAAGAACGTGAAGGTCATCAGCGCTGCCTGCAGCACCAGGAACGGGGCATCGATCAGGCCGGCAATCAGGACCCAGCCGCCGACGCCGACCTGCGCAACCAGAACGCCGAGCACGACCCACTTAAGCTCGAACTTCTTAGCGAACCAAGCGATCAACTGCACGCCAATGTACGCCGAGGCCGAGTTGAGCACGAAAAAGTAGCCGTATTGACTGCCATCAAAACCAAAGCGATTCTGATAAACGAACGGCATCACAGAAAGATAGCCGAACAGAGCCGTGCTGTTGAGAACACCGATCAGCACGATGCCCAAGTAAGGCCGATCCTTCAGCACGTGCACGAAGCGCGACGCCATCGCCCGAACTCCCCCGTGCTCGGTTCGGGATGCCCCTGGCAGTGTCTCGGTTAAAACGCGAGTCGCTGCGGTCAGCAGAATCGCACCATAGATGGCGATGATTCCCGTCATCACGCGCCAGTCGACGACGTCGAGGAGCAAGGTGGCACCGAGTGGACCGACAAACCAAGACAGTGCCTGAATCAGGAAAACGCGCGACATCATTTTCATGAGCGCGGCACCCTCATAGAGGTCGCGCATGATTGCGTTGCCAACAACCTGGATCGAGGCACCAGCCACCCCCTGAAGCACGCGACCGATGGCGAAAACAATTAGGTTTGGAGCCGTCATGACCACGATGCAAGCTATGACGTAGAGACCTGCAGCCACGATAATTGGGCGCTTGCGACCAAGGGCGTCCGATAGCGGACCGGTAATCATTTGGCCGAGGGCAAAGCCGAGAGTCAGGGCACTCATGGTGAGCTGAATTTGGGCATCCGGGGCCATGAACGTGGCCGCAATCGATGGCGCAGCTGGCAAGTAAGGGTCGAGCGCAAAGGGCTGCATGGCCATCATGCCGCCAAGAATGAGGATGTAGACCCAGCGTTGGCGTTGAGTCAGTGCACGAGAAAAGTTCAAACCTATTTTTTCTTTCTGCGGGCCCAGATGATCGCGGCCCCAGCCACAAGGATAAGCACGGCAATGGCGGCTCGACCCGCAGGAGTCTCTAATTCTGCGGGAATTAACCGAGGCAGCTCGAAGGTGCTGGTTGTCTCGGGTGCGCGGTCAACAACGCCGTTGGTTGCAGCAGGATCGCCATCTTGGTCATTCGACTGCCCGTCGCCATCGATGTCATCGTCGATTCCGTTCACGATGCCATCACCATCGATGTCCTCGTCGGCGTTGTTGATTACGCCGTCACCATCGGTGTCCGGTTCTGCGGCAGAGGTTTCGGCCAGCACGACCGCGGCTGTGGCCCTACCAGTTACCGCGGGTTTAACCCGCTCAGCCGCACCAGCCGGCGAACTCGCCAAAGCACCTATCAGGAAGGTTGCCACGAGCGATGTCACCAGCGCGATAGCCGCATACTTGACCACTCTTTGACGCCTCATAGACGACGGCGATGCGCTCGATTCCAAGATTGAGGTCTGACGAGAGCGGTTTGGCTTGCGTGTTTTGGGGCGCTTTGGCATTAGAGAATTCCGGCTAGCAAAATGGTCACGACCAGCATAGCCACGGTGCCAACTGATGCCGACCACAGCCTGAACCGATGCTGCTGCAGGCTGGCCGAGTCGATTCCGGCGCGACGACGAAGAACACGCCACACCAAGTAGCTCGCGAACATCAGCGAGGTTATCAGCGGTGGAACCCACGCGATTGAGCCCGAACCGGTCGAACCGCCTGGAACCACTGGGGTTGGGCTTTCAGTGGCCGAAGGCGAGGCCGACGGGGCAACCGGCACGGATTCGCTTGGCGATGCTGACGAGCCAGGGGTTGGCTTGATCGTTGGCTTGACAGTCGGCTTTGCGACCGGCTTGGTCGGCTTCACACTCGGCTTGGTGGTCGGCTTAGGAGTTGGTTTCTTGGTCGGCTTTGGCGTAACCGTAGGCGAAGGAGTGCTCGTCGGAGTCGGGGTCAAGGTCGGAGTTGGCGTGACGACCGGGGCCTGTGGCAGCGCTTCGTAGAAGGTCTGGGTTGCGGCGGCACCTTCGCCAGCGAGGTTGCGGGCGTTGACAGCAATCGCGTACTGGTTGCCGCGTGATACCGCAGGCAAGATGCAGGTGAAGGTAATCACGCTGCTGCACTCGACCTGACCGTTGACCTCGACGCGGTAGTCGACGATCGGCTGGCCACCGTCGTTGCTTGGTGCCGACCAGGTGATCAGGAGCGACCCGTCGGCCTGCTTGGCAAGCTCGAGTGAGTTAGGTGCCCCTGGAGCTGCGGCTGGGATGTTGACGGCCTGGCTCGAGTTGCCCGTGCTCTCGACGATTGACAACGCGGTTACGGTCACGATCTTCACCTTGTAACCGCGAACCGCGGCAGGCGTGCTTGCGCTCGGCGACGCGACCGATGCGTGACGGATCGATGCGCGACCGAATCCACCGACGGTCGCTCCGCGTAGCGAACTCGTGCTGGTCGAGGCATCCAGATCAGGTAGCTGGCTCGCCGGAATCACGGTGTTTACCGTGCTTACGTTGGTGATCGTGTCGATCGGAGTCGACGAGAACTCGCTGCCGATTGCTGCAACGTAAACCAGGTAGCTGGTGAACTGCGAGTCGAGTGCGGTCGGCTGTTCCCAGTTGATGGCAAGGTTTCCGGCCTGGTTGTAGGCCTTGATGCTCGAAACGGCTAGCGGCGCGTTGGCGGCGGTCTGCGGCAGCGAATCGGCGCTGTAGTCACCGATACCGAAAGCGGTGATCGCCGCGATCTTGGCGG
>JACCDL011524061.1_pt1 | contig 10188 bp, 11 predicted proteins | sample 7441931 | NCBI WGS metagenome assembly JACCDL01 (sample SAMN15323437, study PRJNA562643) | freshwater metagenome | isolation source: river surface water | place: USA:Blue River Watershed | collected 2017-08-16 | reverse complement strand
TGGAGATCGTGCAAAAGCGCATCACCCGCGACGAGGTGTACATCGCCGACGAGGCCTTCTTCACCGGCACCGCCGCCGAAGTCACCCCCATCCGCGAACTCGACCGCATCCAGATCGGCATCGGCAGCCGCGGCCCGATCACCGAAAAAATCCAGACCGCGTTCTTTGACATCGTCAACGGCCGCAACCCCAAGTACGCCCACTGGCTGACCAAGGTTTGAAGCGATGACCCAAGCAACTGTTGAACTCCTGGCCAAGGACCTGAACCCCCAGGGCGGCGTGTTCTGCCCCAGCCCCAAGGCCGACATGAAGATCTGGAATACCCATCCCAAGGTCTACCTGGACGTGGGTAAGACCGGGCAGGCCAAGTGCCCCTACTGCGGCACGGTCTACCAACTCAAGGCCGGTGAACACTTCGGCGGTGGCCACTGACCATCGCCATGCCTGAAGGGCGTCCCACAACCAGACCCCATCCGTGGGTCTGGTTTGTTTTGGCCGGCCTGTTTCTGGGCCTGTCGGCCTGGGGGCTGGGCCTGGCGCGCAGCCAGGACGCCGCCAAAACGACGCTGTGGTGGTTCTGCCTGGGCGGCAGCCTGCTCGCGGTGGGCCAGAGCCTGTCGGCCCGCAGCTCCGCCCGGATCTGGTTGGCGTTGTGCCTGGTCTTCGGTCTGGACATCGCCGTGCAGGGCGTGGTGCGCGGCTTCTTCGGGGCGCTGCCCCAGCCGGGCGTGATCGCCGAAGCGCTGGCCAACACCACGCCGTCTGAATCCTGGGGCTTTGTGATCGAACAACGCTGGCCGATGGTCCGCAGCAGCCTGTACTGGCTGGTCTGGCTGGGCATTGGCCTGCTGGGCCGCCGCGCCTGGCGCCAAAGCCCACGGCCCATGGCCAGCCGCAAACGCTGGGGCCTGTTGTCGCTGCTGCTGGCCTTCACGGGGCTGCTGCACGCCAACCCCTCCATGCTCGGCCATGAGCCTTTCCTGCGTTGGGGGGTCATCTACGCGCGTCACCAGCAGGCGCGGCAGGAGATGCAAGACCTGCTCGGCCAGCGCGAAGCCCTCTGGGCGCAGCGCGGCGAATGGCAGGCCCAACTCACCGACAACGCGCCTCAAACCGTGGTCGTCTTCATTGGCGAGAGCGCCAACCGCATGAACTGGGGGCTCTACGGCTACCCCCGCGACACCACCGAGCCGCTGAGCAAAATGTTTGAAACGCTCGGCGGCCAGACGCTGGTGTTCGGGCAGGCGCGGTCCACCCAGGCCTTCACCCTGCCCTCGCTGCGCCTGGCCCTCACCCCCGCCACCGAACAGCAGGCGCAACTTTGGCAGCAGGCGCCCGACTTCGTGCTTCTGGCCCGTGCGGCGGGCTACCATGCCCGCTGGCTGTCCAACCAGCCCGGGCAGGACGGCTGGCTGGCCGCCCTGGCGCGTGGCGCGGACGAGCACACCTTCATCAACAAGGGCAACTGGCGCGACAGCAGCAGCGAAGACGAGGACCTGGTGCCAGTGTTGCGCAGCCAGCTGCAGGGCCCGGCACCCCGCCACGAATTGATCGTGGTGCACCTGCTGGGCCAGCACTTCCATTACGCCCTTCGCTGCGGAAGACAAGCCGGCCCCTACACCGGCGCGCGCGACGACGCGGTCATGCAAGCCATGGCCGCTCAAGGCCGCTCGGCCAGTGTGCGCCAGTCGCGCAACGACTACGACAACGCCACCTACTGCGGCGCCCGCTCGGTGGCGCAGCTGCTGGAGGCGGTGGCGCAGGCACGCCCCGAGCGGGCGGTGCGCGCCCTGTATTTCTCCGACCATGGTCAGGAGGTGGGGCATTTCCGCGATTTCTCGGGCCACAGCGAGCAAGACGAAAGCGGCTACACCGTGCCCCTTTGGATCTGGAGCAACCGCCTCGCCCCGGCGCTGGACAAGACGGCGCTGGACCGGCCGATCCGTCTGGACACGCTGGACCAGGCCCTGCAGCACCTGATGGGCGTGCGTTCGCGCTGGTACGACGCACCGCAGGACTTCCTGTCAGCCCAGTACATCCCCCCGGGTGTGCGCTGACCCGCTGTCGGCGGGCACCAGCTCAAAGCCGCACAGCTCGAAGCAGGCCCCCGCCCCGTCGCCCGCAGTGCAGCGCACCTGGGCGCCATGGCGCTCGGCGATCGACTTGACCAGCGCCAGCCCCAAGCCCACGCCCCCGGCCCGCTCGCTGGCCCCGGGCAGACGAAAGAAAGGCTCAAAAATGCGCTCCCGGTAGAGCTCGGGCACGCCCGGACCACGGTCGCGCACGCGCAAGCGCATGACGCCGTCCTCACGCGCCAGGCTCAGCACGACGGCCTCGTCGTCGCCCGCCGGTGCGCCATAGCGCACCGCGTTCTCCAGCAGGTTGCGCACCATGCGGCGCAGCAGCTTGGCCACACCTTGCACCTCCAGGCTGGCCAAGCCCGCGGGCACGTCGAGTCGGGCGCCCACGCGGGCGCACTCCTCGGCGCACAGCCCGACCAGGTCGACGGCTTCGACGGTGCCCATGTCAGCCTCACGGGCATCGAGGCGGCTGGCCAGCAGGATCTCGTCGATCAGCTGGTCGAGTTCGGCCATGTTGCGCAGGATTTCGTTTCGGGTGCGTTCGCGCACGGCCTCGTTCGCGCCCGGGGTATCCATCAGCTCCAGCCCCATGCGGATGCGGGCCAGCGGCGAGCGCAGTTCGTGCGAAGCGTTGGCCAGCAAGGACTTTTGCGCCCCCATCAGGCTTTGGATGCGCTCGGCTGCGGCGTTGAAGCGGCGCGAGAGATCGGCCACTTCGTCATCCCCCGACTCGGGCACGCGCACGGAAAGATCGCCATCGCCCCAGTGCTGCACACCTTGCTGCAGGCCCTCGAGCCGCTTGGTCAGGCGCCGGACCACCGGGTACAGCGCCAGCGCGGTGGCCACGCCCATGAGGGCCAGCAACCAGACAAAGCCAAAGGGCGGACGCGCCCACCAGGGCGACAGGTCGCGTGGATGAGGTGGCCGTCCGCCCAGATGGACCACACCGCCGTCCGGGCGTTCCAGGCGGCGCTCCAGGAACAACTGCACCGGAGCATGCCCCTGCACCGGCACCTCCAGCAGCAATGGGGTGCCGGGCTGTGGCCTGGCGTTGGTGCTGGCCAGCACCTCGCCTTGCGCATTGCGCACCACCCATTCGCGCATCGGCGGGTTGGCAATGTTGTGCTCCACCGAAACCTGCCAGGCCCAGCCCACCAGGGTCATGAGCAGCGCCACACCCAGCACCACCGCCAGCCAGATGCGCAGATAAAGGTGTCTGGACAATCCGTTCATGGCTCAGTCCTGCTGCCGCGCAAAGACATAACCCACGCCACGGACCGTGAGGATGCGTCTGGGTTCTTTGACATCGTCCTCGATGGCAGCACGGATGCGGCCCATGTGCACATCGATCGAGCGGTCGAACGCCTCCAGCTCGCGGCCACGCACCGCTTCCATGATCTGGTCGCGCGTGAGTACGCGCCCCGCACGCTCGGCCAAAGTCACCAGCAGGTCAAACTGGTAAGACGTGAGCTCGCGCATTTGCCCACGGACCGTCACCCTTCGGGCGTCACGGTCGATTTCAAGCGAGCCGAACTGCATGAGAGACGACAGGGGCGCACCGGCAGCCAGACCCTTGCGCCGAAGAATGGCCCGGATGCGGGCCAGCAATTCGCGCGGCTCGAAAGGCTTGGGCAAATAATCATCCGCCCCCATCTCCAGGCCAATGATGCGGTCCATCGGGTCGCCCTTGGCCGTGAGCATCAGCACAGGCACCTGGCCTGTAGCACCAGGCAGACCGCGGATGCGCTGGCAAACCTGCAGACCGTCCATGTCGGGCAGCATCAGATCGAGGATGACCAGCTCCGGCAAGGCCTGCTGCAGCTGCTCGATCCCGGTGGTGGCATCGACCGCATGGCTGACCTCAAAGCCCGAAGCGGCGAGGTAGTCCGACACCATGCCCGCCAGGCGGACATCGTCTTCGATCATCAACAGACTGCTCATGCGCTGATCTTGCCCTGTTCAAGCCGCCCCGCCATTTCGGGGCGGTAAAGTTCGGTCAACATGGATTCTCGGGTCAAGCCCGAGAATGACAAACGGGCACAGCGCCTGTCATCCTCGGATTTGATCCGAGGATCCAGATCGGGCATCGCCTTTCTGTGCAGGCACCACCCGCGCCGCCAACCACACCAGCACCAGCACCGGCGCCCCCAGCCAAGCCGTGGCATGGAAGAAGGCCTCGTAGCCATGCGCATTCACGTAGTCGCCCGAAAAACCGGCGATGAACTTGGGCAGCAGCAGCATCATCGAGCTGAGCAGCGCGTACTGCGTGGCCGAATAGCTGATGTTGGTGAGCGAAGACAGGTAGGCGATGAAGGCCGCCGAGGCGATGCCGCTGGCCAGGTTGTCGGCCGACACCACAAAGACCAGGGCGCTCACGTCGTGCCCCACGCCATGCAGCCAGGCAAACAGCAGGTTGCTCGCCGCACTCAGAATGGCGCCCAGCATCAGCACGCGCATCACCCCCAGGCGCGAGGCCAGCAGGCCGCCCACAAAGGCGCCCACCAGGGTCATGATCACGCCATAGACCTTGGTGACGGCAGCCACCTCGTCCTTCGTGAAGCCCATGTCCACATAAAACGGGTTGGCCATGATGCCCATGACCACGTCGCTGATGCGGTAGACGGCGATCAACGCCAGCACCAACACCGCCTGCCAGCGGTAGCGGCGCCAGAAGTCGGCAAACGGCTCAAACAGGGCGCCGCGCAGCCACTCGCCTACGCTGCGGGCAGGCTGCAGCGGCTGGGGTGCCGGCTCCGGAGAGAACAGCACCATGAGCATGCCCGGCAAGACGCTCAGGGCCATGACCAGGTAGGCGGTTTGCCAGGCGGCGTGGGCATAGCCCGCCGTCTCGGCGCCTTGCGCACGGGCCGCAATCCAGAGCACCCCCGCGCCAGCCCAGATCATCGCCAGTCGGTAACCGGTCTGGTAGCTGGCCGCGAGCGCGGCCTGAGCATCCGCACCTGCCGATTCGATGCGGAAGGCATCGAGCGCGATGTCCTGGGTGGCCGAACCAAAGGCCACCGCCAGCGCACACCACACCAGCGGTGCCAGCATCTGCGCCGGATCGTTGAGCGCCATGCCCACCAGCCCCAAGGCGATGACCAATTGCGCCAACAACAGCCAGCTGCGCCGCCGCCCCAGACCTGCGGTCAGCCAGGGCAGGGGCATGCGGTCGACCAACGGCGCCCAGATCCACTTGAAGCCGTAGGCCAGCCCCACCCAGCTCAGGTAGCCGATGGTGCTGCGGTCGATGCCCGCCTCGCGCAGCCGAAAACTCAGGGTGCCCAACACCAGCAGCAAGGGCAGCCCCGCCGAAAAACCCAGGACCAGCATGCGCAGGCTGGCTGGCTGCAGGTAAAGGGCCAGCGCCTCGCGCCAGCTTCTGGCGGGGGCCACAGAAAGGTTGGGGCTGTCAGACATGGGCAGATTATCGGCGCGAGCGCGGGACATCCGCGGGTTGGGCCCCCAAGGTTTTATGATTTGCGCCATGTGCTGGCTTTGCGAACTCAAGTCCTCTTCCGAAACGCCGATGGCCGACCACCGCTGGCAAGCTCGGCGCGGCTTTCTGCTTGCCGCGGGCGCGGCGGCGGCAATGCCGGCCATGGCACAGGTCGATGTGGGTTCGTCCTCGGGTGTGCGCAAACTGGTGCCGGCCGAAACCCTCGAGAACTCGGCCCGCCAGCAATACAGCCAGGTGCTGGCCGAGGCCCGTGCCAAGAATGCGCTGGCGCCCGATGGCCACCCCCAGCTGGTGCGCCTGCACACGATTGCACGCAGACTCATCCCGCACACCGCGCAGTGGAACCCGCGCTCTCGCGAATGGAAGTGGCAGGTCAACCTGATCGGCAGCAAGCAGCTCAATGCCTGGTGCATGCCCGGTGGCAAGATCGCCTTCTACACCGGCATCATCGACCAGCTGCAGCTCGACGATGACCAGATCGCCATGATCATGGGCCACGAGATGGCCCATGCCCTGCGCGAACACGCGCGCGAACGGCTGGCCAAGAGCCAGGTCACCAGCATCGGCCTGTCGGTGGCGTCGCAACTGCTGGGTCTCGGTCAGCTGGGCAACGTGGCTGCAGACCTGGGCACCCAGCTGCTCACGCTCAAATACAGCCGCGACGACGAGACCGATGCCGACCTGGTGGGGCTGGAGATTGCGGCTCGGGGGGGTTACCGACCCGAAGCCAGTGTGGAACTCTGGAAAAAAATGCTGGCCGCCAGCGGCAACGGGGGGCCGGGCTTCCTGTCCACCCACCCCAGCGGTGCCAACCGCATCCAGGAGCTCGAAGCCAACCTGCCCAAGGTGCGGCACCTCTACGAGCAGGCCCGCCAGCAGGGCTGATCACCTGTCGCGCACGTAGGGGTTGCTGCGCCGCTCGCGGCCGAAGCTGCTCTCGGGCCCGTGGCCGGGAATGAACACCGTCTCATCGCCCATGGGCCACAGGCGCTCGCGGATGCTGCGCAGCAGGTCTTCGTGGTTGCCCTGAGGGAAATCGGTACGGCCGATGCTTCCGGCAAACAGCACATCCCCCACGAAAGCGCGCTGAATCTCGGGCGAGTAGAACACCACATGCCCCGGCGTATGGCCCGGGCAATGCCGCACCTTCAAGGTGTAAGCCCCGAGCGTGACGGTGTCGCCGTCTTCGAGCCAGCGCGTCGGCGTGAACGGCCGGGCCGGCGGAAAGCCGTAGTTCATCGCCGCCATCGGCAGACCATCGATCCAGAACTGGTCGCCGCGGTGCGGACCGATGATGGGCAGACCCAGCTGCTCGGCCAGATCGGCCGCACCACTGCAATGGTCCAGGTGGCCATGGGTGACCCAGACCTGCTCGAGCTGGAGGCCGAGCCGGTGCACCGCATCCAGCAGCACGTCCAGATCGCCGCCCGGATCGATGACGGCGGCCTGCATCGTCTGGTCGTCCCAGACGAGCGAGCAGTTTTGCTGGAACGGGGTGACGGGGATGGTGCGGTACTGGAGCATGGGACCGATTTTAGGGAGGCCGGGCAGGAAGCCCTGTGCCCACCGGTTTTTTCTCGCCAGGGTATTCTTCAAATCAACTCAGGAACCCTGCCCATGACCCGATTCGGTTTTCTTGCTTTGCCCGTTCTGGCCCTCACCCTTTCATCCGCCCACGCCTCCGGGCTGCAGGACCGGCTGGTGATGGATCTGGAATGGGGCGCGGCCTGGCAGGAGCGCAACGATGTCCAGTCGCCCCACAGCGCCAGCGGCACCCGTTTTGCGCTCGATGGCCTGACCGGCCGTGGGCCCAGCTCCGCGCCCCGGGTGGAAGTGACCTGGCGGCTCAACGCACGCGATGACCTGCGGTGGGTGGCCGCGCCGCTGCGGCTCGAGGGCCAGGGCGCGCTGGGGACGCCGGTGCAATTTGAGGGGGCAAGCTTCGGCAGCGGCGCCACCGCGGCCGAATACCGGTTTGATTCGTACCGCCTCACATGGCGCCGTACCGTGTTCGAATCGCCCGAATGGACCATCAAGGCCGGGGTCACCGGCAAGATCCGTGATGCGCAGATCACCCTGCGCCAGGGGTCGACCAGCGCCAGCCGATCCGACACGGGCTTTGTGCCCCTGCTGCATCTGCATGCGCAGCGTCAACTGGGCGAGCGCGCCCGGCTGCAATTCGATGGCGATGGGCTGGCGAGTCCGCGCGGCCGGGCCTTCGACCTGTCGCTGCGCTATGTCCACGACTTCCAGCGCGACCTCTCGGGATTCGTGGGCGTGCGTTTGCTCGACGGCGGCGCCGACAACGCGTCGATCTACAACTTCGCGCGCTTTCACTACGTGACGGTCGGCCTGTCCCTCAAAAGGTTCTGATCAGAGACGGAAGTCGTACTCGATCGTGATGGGTGCGTGGTCCGAAAACTTTTCGGCCTTGTAGATGTGTTCGCTGCGCGCCTTCTCGGCCAGCGCAGGCGTGGCCAGGTGGTAGTCCAGGCGCCAGCCCACGTTCTTGGCGTAAGCCTGGCCACGGTTGCTCCACCAAGTGTAGCAGGCGTCGGTGGTGTCGGGCTGCAGGCGCCGGTACACGTCCACGACGCCACCTTCGGTGGTGAGTTGGGTCATCCAGGCGCGCTCTTCGGGCAGAAAGCCGCTGTTCTTGAGATTGCCCTTCCAGTTCTTGAGGTCGGCTTCCCGGTGGGCAATGTTCACATCGCTGCAGACGATGAACTCGCGCTCGGCCTTGAGCGCCATCAGGTGCGGGTAGATCTTGTCGAGAAAGCGGAACTTGGCCTCCTGCCGCTCGGGGCCTGAAGAACCGCTTGGGAAATAGACACTGATGATGGACAGCTTGCGCGAAGGCGTGTCAAAGCGCGTCTCCACATAGCGGCCCTCGGCGTCGAACTCGCCACCGTCAAAGCCGACCACCACATCACTGGGCGCATGGCGGGTGTAGACGCCCACCCCCGAATAACCTTTCTTCTCGGCAAAGTGAAAGTGGCCTTGCAGCCCCGCGAGCGTCTCGAACTTGCCTGCCACGTCCGGCGCCTGGGCCTTGACCTCCTGCACGCAAATACAATCCGGGGCATGTTGCTCCAGCCAGGCTTCGACGCCTTTGGTCGTGGCCGAACGGATGCCGTTGAGGTTGAGGCTGGTGAGTTTGAACAAGGATGTCCCCATGAATCACGCCGCAGGCAGCGCTTTGGCCCTGGCGCAGTACTTTGTGCAATCTGCCATCGAGTCGGGCGTGCTGCGCTTTGGCGAGTTCAAGACCAAGGCCGGGCGCATGAGCCCCTACTTCTTCAACGCCGGCCTGTTTGACGACGGCGCCAAGCTCGGACGGCTGGCGCAATTCTATGCACAGGCCCTGATGGTCAGCGGCATCGAGTTCGACATGATCTTCGGCCCCGCCTACAAAGGCATCCCATTGGGCGCGGCGGTGTCGATTGAGCTGGCCCGTCTGGGCAAGAACGTGCCGTTTGCCTACAACCGCAAGGAAGCCAAGGACCACGGCGAAGGCGGCAGCCTGGTCGGTGCGCCGCGCAAGGGCCGCGGGCTGATCGTCGACGATGTGATGAGCGCCGGCACCGCAGCGCGTGAATCGATCGCCCTCATCCAGGCCGCGGGCGCCACGGCCCATGCCGTGGCGATTGCCCTGGACCGCCAGGAAATGGCCACCGAAAAACAGGCCGATGGTTCCACCAAAGACGTGCCACACAGCGCCGTGCAATATGTGCGCAACACGCTCGGCCTGCAGGGCTGCGCCATTGCCCAACTGCAAGACCTGCTGGCCTACCTGGCCCGTCAGGGCGGCAGCGAGCTGGGTCAGCACCTGCCCAAGGTGCAGGCTTACCGCGACCGCTACGGGGTCTGAGTCTTCAGGCCGCAGCGCCTGCCAGATAGTCGGCCTTGCCCAGCACCACGCCGTTGTGGCGCAGGATGGCATACGCCGTGGTGATGTGGAAAAACACATTGGGCAAGGCCCAGGTCTTGAGGTAGGTCTCGGCGCTCATCGTGCGCGTGGCGGTCTTGCCCACCGGGAAAGTGATCTCCTTGGCCTCCTGGCCATCGATGGCCGCAGCCGGCACGGTCTGCAACCACGCCACGGTCTTGTCGATGCGTGCGATCAGTTCGGCCAGGGTGTTTTCGGTGTTCTCGTACTTGGGCGCATCGAGCCCGCCGATGCGCGCCGCGCACAACTTGGCCGCGTCGCAGGCGATGCAAATCTGCGTCTTGAAGGGCAGCATGTCCGGCGCCAGGCGGTACTGCACCAGCGCCTGCTCGTCGTAGCCACGCGCGGCCACGTCGGCCTGGGCCTTGACCAGCAGGTGACGAAGATTGCCCAGAAATTGCGTGAAGACGGGCACGGAAGCGGAGTGCAGGGTGATGGACATGGGGTCTCCTGGGGTTAAGTGAGTTTTTTCTTCAGCAGCTCATTGACCTGCTGCGGGTTGGCCTTGCCCTTGCTGGCCTTCATGATGGGGCCGACCAGGCCGTTGAGCGCCTTGGCATTGCCGGCCTTGTATTCCTCAACGTTCTTGGGGTTCGCGGCCAGCACCTCGTCGATGATTTTTTCGAGCTCGCCCGTGTCGTTCATCTGTTTGAGGCCTTTGGCCTCGATGAGGACGTCGACTTCGCCGCCCTCGGTCC
>JACCDL010916677.1_pt1 | contig 10192 bp, 10 predicted proteins | sample 7441931 | NCBI WGS metagenome assembly JACCDL01 (sample SAMN15323437, study PRJNA562643) | freshwater metagenome | isolation source: river surface water | place: USA:Blue River Watershed | collected 2017-08-16 | reverse complement strand
TTATGAGGCTAAAACAACTTCAACGAGGAATTACTCAGGCAAAGTAGTTATCACGATACAGAACCCAATAAACTAGAAGCTTTCGGGGAATTACTACTCCGCAGAAGCTGTCTGAACAAACTGTGCAAAGCGCTCAGGTGATACGAGCTCTTCTGGCAATTCCCAGGTGTACTGCTTACCGTTTACAAGAACTGTTGGAGTTCCAGAAACCTGCACATTCACGTCCCCTGCGGGGGTGGTCAAAACTCGCTCGGTGTTTTGCTCTACCCAATCGCCGAATGACTTGTTCTGAATACAACCCTTAATTTCTTGCGAAGACGCTCCGGCCTCTTCAGCAAATGCGTAAAGAGCATTGTCATCGTGACCTTCAGTTCCCTCCGCAGGTTGTTCTTGCATTAGAAGGTGGTGGAAGTCAAAGTAGCTGTCTGGGGCAAAATTAGCGACGCAGGCGGCAGCATTGGCTGCTCGCGATGAGTATTCATTTAGCGATGCTCGGTCCAGGAACGAAATTGGTCTTATTTCCAAAGTTGCGGCACCGGTGTCGACCCATGAACGCATCTGAGCCGAGTTAGGAACATCAAAGGCTTGGCACACTGGGCACTGGTAGTCCACATACATGATTATTTCCGGAACACTTCCAGCCGCGTCTGCAGTTGGGGTCTTGTCCGCGGTGAATGCTTGAAGGCCAACACCTATTTTTAGACCGCCCTCTTTGGACAAATTGGCAGGGGCATCCTCGACCACCGGCGCGGCCACTCGATTGGCACTTTCGTACCAAATAGCTCCCGCGACACCACCGATGATGGCCAACGCTGCGGCTGCGACGCCCAACTGGAGGGCCAGCTTGGAGCGCTTTTCCTTCTTCTGGTTCTGCTCCCTGAGCATCTTGGCCTTTTCCCTAGCGGCTTCGCGCTGCTGATCACGGGTCGGGCGTGGGTTCGAAGAGCTCATCGGGATCCTTTGTTTGGTCTCGGAATTATTACCGGGGGTCTAATTCTAAAACCAAGTGGCATACTGTAATAATCCGCGAAGACGCGGATACCTATCACTACGGATCGTCCGGCACGTACCTGCCGGTGAAGGAGCAATCATGGCATCAGTGTCATTTAAGGCGGCTACCCGCTTTTACCCAGGCGGAACCAAGCCTGCGGTAGACCAGCTAACCCTGGACATCAAAGACGGCGAGTTTCTAGTTCTCGTCGGCCCATCAGGTTGTGGAAAATCCACTTCATTGCGCATGCTCGCAGGCCTGGAAGAAGTAAATGAAGGAAAGATCTTTATCGGAGACCGCGACGTCACCGATGAGGCTCCAAAGGACCGCGATATCGCAATGGTCTTCCAGAACTACGCCCTCTACCCACACATGACCGTTGCCGAGAACATGGGCTTCGCTCTAAAGATTGCCGGAGTCTCCAAGGAAGAGCGCGCGGAGCGCGTTTTGGAAGCAGCAAAGCTTTTGGACCTCGAGCCATACCTAAACCGCAAGCCAAAGGCGCTTTCGGGTGGACAGCGTCAGCGCGTTGCCATGGGTCGCGCAATTGTTCGTAAGCCTCAGGTCTTCCTGATGGACGAACCGCTATCCAACTTGGACGCCAAGCTTCGTGTGCAGACCAGAACTCAGATTGCTTCGCTACAGCGAAGACTCGGTGTTACAACCGTCTACGTAACCCACGACCAGGTCGAGGCCATGACCATGGGTGACCGCGTTGCTGTTTTGAAGGATGGACTTCTCCAGCAGGTTGACACTCCAAGAAATCTTTACGAGCGCCCAGCCAACGTATTCGTAGCGGGCTTCATTGGTTCACCTGCAATGAACTTGCTACAGCTACCAATCGTTGATGGCGGAGTGCAGTTCGGTGACGAAGTTCTAAAGATCAGCAACGACATTCTTTCCAAGACCAAGGCTAAGAAGCTGACCGTTGGTATTCGCCCAGAGAAGCTAACCCCAGCCAAGCACGGTCTAGTGGTTGACGTTGATGTTGTTGAGGAGCTCGGCTCCGACGGATACCTCTACGGAACCGCTCACCTCGATGGTTACGACCAGAACATTGTGGTTCGCATTGATCCAAACAACCACCCAAATGCTGGCGAGCACATTCACCTCAAGGCAGACCACGAAGCCGTACACGTCTTCGACGTAGACAGTGGCCTTCGCCTGAACTAGTGACTCAAGAACTAGACATAACAGCTGCCACGGCGGAACCAGCACTGCTGGATCTGCCGTGGCAGTTGCCTTTGGAAAATTGGCCGAACGAAAACATCGCTGCCCTTCCTAAAGGTCTGTCTCGTCACACAGTTCGCTTTGCCCACTTAGGCGAACACGTAATCGCTATCAAAGAAACACTCATTGAACTTGCCAAGCGCGAATACGAGATGCTTCGCAAGTTAGAGAAACTAGACGTTCCCTGCGTCGAACCATTCGCGATTATCAATAACAGAACAGACTCTGAAGGGAATCCGCTCCCCGCTGTTCTGATTACTAGGCACCTAAAGTTTTCACTTCCCTATCGGGCGATGTGGTCTCAGGGACTTAGGCAACAAACCGCTGCCCGGTTGGTGGATGCGCTTGCTCTTCTGCTCGTGAGACTCCACTTGGCAGGATTTTTCTGGGGAGACGTATCGCTTTCGAATACCCTGTTTCGCCGCGATGCCGGTAAATTCGCCGCCTACCTAGTCGATGCCGAGACCGGACAGCTCTACGATGGACGACTCTCCAATGGTCAGCGGGAAAACGATTTGGAGATTGCCAGGGTCAACATCGCTGGCGAACTGATGGACCTTATCGCCTCCGGTAAGGCAGCTTCCGATGTGGACCCCCAACTGGTCTCTCAGCGCATTGTCGACAAATATCGAGAGCTGTGGAAGGAACTGACCGCAGTTGAGGTGTTCTCTAGCGACGAGAGATGGCGCATCTCCAGAAGAGTAGAGCGCCTGAATGAACTTGGCTTTGATATCGAAGAGATGTCAATGAAGCAGGATGCCAGTGGTGAAACCGTAAAGATTCAGCCAAAGGTAGTAGACGCTGGGCACCATGCCAGAAGACTTCTGTTACTAACCGGCTTGGACGTTGAAGAGAACCAGGCTCGAAGACTACTGAATGACATTGATCAATTCCGCTTCAACCACGGTGGTGCAAATCCCGACGAAGAAGTGATTGCTCATCAGTGGTTGAGCGAAGTCTATGAACCGGTAATTGGAGCTATTCCAAAAGAGCTTCTTGGAAAGATGGAAAGCGCAGAGATTTTCCACGAAGTCCTTGAACACCGATGGTTTATGTCAGAGAAGCAAAAACAAGATGTCTCTTTAGAGGAGGCGGTGCGCTCCTATGTGAAAGAAATTCTTGCGACAAAGCGCGATGAGTCCGCGCTAATTAGTTCAACCACAGAAAACATAACCCTCGCAGAACCAGTTCCCTCGGGATTTATTCAGGTTATCGATGACGAAGAGGGCGACTGGCGCGACAAGGTTTAGGAGTTGCGCAAACTAGCAATTTGATAGAGCGCAACCGAAGCTGCAATTCCTGCATTCAGTGATTCGGTTGCCTTACTGATTGGAATCGAAACCACCTGATCGCAGTTTTCTTGAACCAATCGCGAGAGACCCTTACCTTCAGAGCCAACAACAACCAGGAGTGGTCTGTCGGCAAGCTTTAGATCTGGAAGCGAAACATCACCATCGCCGTCGAGGCCGATGACGAACAATCCGCGCTGCTTAAATTCCTTGATTGCCTGATTCAAATTGCTTGCAAGGGCCACTGGCACTCTTGCTGCGGCACCAGCAGAGGTCTTCCATGCAGATGCGGTGACTCCAACCGAGCGACGCTGCGGCAAGACGATACCGTGACCACCGAAAGCTGCGACTGACCTAATGATTGCTCCAAGGTTTCTTGGATCCGTAACGCCATCTAGTGCAACCAATAGAGGCAACTGTCCCTTGGTTTCATCCAAAAGATCCATCGGGTGCTTGTAGTTGTAGGGAGGCACTGCGAGCGCGATTCCCTGGTGGACACTGTCACCACCGGTCATGCGATCAATCTCTGGACGGGTGACTTCGTTGATCGCGATGCCACGGTTGTTTGCGATCGCGATTGACTCTCTTACTCGGTCATCGATTTCGATGCGCTGGGCGATGTAGAGCGCGGTGGCTGGCACCCGAGCCTTTAGAGCCTCAACAACCGAATTTCTTCCAGATAGAACTTCTCCGGAAATTGCCCTGGAACCCATGCCTTGGCGCCCTGCGACGAATTCACCCTTGCGAACCGGGCGCTCCACCTTGGACTTCACCGCGGACTTCTTGGAGGCAGCCTGCTTGGCTTTGTAGGCCTTGTGGTAGGGGCGATCCTCTGCCTTGGGCGTTGGACCTTTGCCCTCTAGAGCCTGACGTCCATGGCCTCCGGTTCCAACCTTGGAGCCCTTCTTTTTTGATTTTCCGGTACCACCCGGACGACCTGGTTTTGCCATTAGCTAAGACTCCAATGTGTTGAGGAAGCGTCATCTGAAAGTTCAATTCCCGCAGAAGCCAAACGGTCTCTGATGCTGTCGGCGAGTGCATAGTCCTTGTTCTCGCGAGCTTGATTTCGTTGCACGATCATTGCCTGGACCAAAACATCTAGAGCCCTGTGGGTTTCGTCTTTCTCGGCACTCCACTGACTTGGAGCCAGACCTAAAACCTCGAGCATCTTCACTAACTCTGAACGCAGCTGGTTTGCCTCACGCAGTCTCTCTTCATCCAAAGCGGTATTTCCGTTTCGCACGTGCTCGTGAATCACGGCAAGTGCAGCAGGCACGTTCAAATCATCATTCATCTCAGAAACAAACTCTGCTGGCAGTTTTGCATTTGCATCAATGCCCGAGTGTTGGGTCTTTGAAAGCACTCGTTCGCTTCGTTGCAGAAAGCCAGATATTCGCTCGAGAGCAACTTCGGCTTCGCTAAGTACTCCTGGCTGGTAGTCCAAGACTGAACGATAGTGAGCAGACAATAAGTAGTAACGAACCGCCTCGGGTGAAGCAAGTGCAAATAGGTCTGCCGAGGTAATCGAATTGCCCAAAGACTTAGACATTTTTTGGCCAGAGACATTAACCAGACCGTTGTGCATCCAAATTTTTGCAAACTTGTGACCGGCAGCACTGCTTTGCGCGAGCTCATTCTCGTGATGCGGGAATCGAAGGTCCAATCCACCACCGTGAATGTCGAACTCTGTTCCCAGGTAGTGCGAACTCATTGCCGAGCACTCGATGTGCCAACCAGGCCTTCCGTTTCCCCACGGTGATTCCCACGCGGCCGTCTTTGGCTCTGTGTCCTTGGCCGCCTTCCAAAGTGCAAAGTCGGTGGCCCGCTTTTTGCTCTTGGAGGTCTCGCCGCCTTCCATGTCTTCGATTGACTGATTCGTTAGTGCTCCATATGAAGGCCAAGAAGCCGAGTCGAAGTAAACATCAGCCGAACCATCCAGTGCCTGATAGGCGTGACCCTTGGCAATCAGTTCTTGAATTATTTGGATCATTTGCGGAATGTGTCCGGTTGCGCGCGGCTCATAGGTCGGGCGCTGAATACCGATGCGTGCGTAATCGGCAGCAAAAATGAGTTCATTGGCATAGGCAAGTGCCCACCAAAGCTCCCCAGATTCCTTGGCCTTTTCTAAAACCTTGTCGTCAATATCTGTCACGTTGCGCACCAGAGTGACCTTCAAACCAGAGTGGCTAAGCCAACGGGACAAAAGGTCATAGACCAGTGCAGATCTAAGGTGACCAATATGCGGGGCAGATTGCACCGTTGGCCCGCAAACGTAAATCCCGACTTCGCCTTTTCTCAGCGGTACCAGGTCAGTAAGCTCACCCGATTTAGAGTCGAAGATTTTCATAGTGGCCAGCCTAGCTATCGCTTCTCACCAAAGCCGTTGCCACCGCGGCAATGCCCTTGGAATCAGCCAAGAATCCAAGTCCGTCGGTGGTTGTGGCGGAAACCGAGACTTCGCATCCAAGTATTGAACCCAGTGCCTGTTCTAGTTCTGATCTGCGTGGCCCAATCTTCGGTTGATCTGCAATTACCTGAACCGAAACGTTTATGGGACTAAGTGATTTTGACTTTAGTAGTTCCAGGGTTGCAGCCAGGAAGACCTCCCCCGCAGCTCCGGCATACTCCGCTCGATCAACACCGAAGTTCGAACCAATGTCGCCAAGTCCGGCGGCACCCAAGAGTGCATCTACTATTGCGTGAGCTATTGAGTCCCCATCGCTGTGACCCGCGAGCTGGTTTAGCCCTGGCCACTTTAGGGTTCCAAGCACCAATGTTCCAGAATCGGAAAACGCATGTGCGTCTGTTCCAATTCCAACCCTTGCGCTTCCAAAGAGAGCCTCTGCTCTTTCTAGGTCACTCTTGGTTGTCACCTTGAACGCCATTTCAGATCCAGCAACCGTAGTCACAGGTTGGCCCAGGCTCTGCATCAGAGCAGCCTCATCGGTAAAGGTTCCCGTTGCAGCGGAAAGTGCGGAACGCAACTTTGAAACTTCAAACCCCTGTGGTGTTTGCGAAGCGACTATTTGAGAGCGATCTAGATTTTGAATCACCAGATCGCCACTGACTTGCTTCAGGGTGTCCGAGACTGCAAGCGCTGGAATCACCGCTGCGGAGTTTTGCAATGCAGTTGCGACCCTCAGAAACACTTCGGTCGGAGTGAAAGCGCGAGCGGCATCGTGCACTAAAACATATTCGGATTCGATTGCCCCAAGCCCCTGAGCTACCGAATCTTGTCGCTCTTTGCCGCCAGGAACTAGCTGTACTTCGGGAAATTTACTTGTGACTTCGAGAAAAGCTGCGTCTTCACCTGGGGTGTGAACCACAACGATTTCGTGAGGCTTGAAATTCGAAATTCGATCCAGGGTGTGCTCCAAAAGAGTTTTCCCGCCGACCCGAACCAAGGCTTTTGGAAGGTTGGCGCCGAGGCGCTCACCGCGACCGGCGGCAACTACAACCACCGCGACATTCATGATTGCCTAGGAGGCCAAGACCTTGTCGAGTTCGGCAGATGCTTTTTCTTCATCTACTTTTCGAGCAAGGGCTAGTTCGGAAATAAGAATCTGACGAGCTTTTGCGAGCATGCGCTTCTCGCCTGCGGAAAGACCGCGGTCCTGGTCTCTTCTCCAAAGATCGCGAACCACTTCGGAAACCTTAATGACATCTCCGGAGGCCAGCTTCTCGAGGTTGGCCTTGTAGCGGCGGGACCAGTTGGTTGGTTCTTCAACGAACTCGGCACGGAGCACGTCGAAAACCTGCTTGACGCCTTTTTTGTCAATTACGTCGCGTACGCCCACCATCTCGACATTGGCAGCCGGAACCCAAATGGTTAGGTCGCCTTGGGCAACTTTGAGTTGAAGGTAGAGCTGCTTTTCGCCGCGAATGGTCTTTTCTGATACTTCAGTAATTTCAGCGGCACCGTGGTGAGGGTAGACAACCGTCTCGCCAACTTCAAACTTCATAGATTTCTTTCCGCTCCAAAACCCCGATTTTACCACAGACCCCGCCTGATTCCTAGGTTAGAATTAGGGCGTTCGGCCCCGGAGGACCATTGAATTTCAAAAAAATCTTGACCGTTGCAGTGCTGTCTGCCTCAGTTTTTGCCCTAAGCGGATGCTCACTTAGCCGAAATGTTGAGTCTTTGAAGCCATATGCCCCCTCCGACGGCACTCAGCTAAACCTTGAGAATGTAAAGGCCAGAAACTTTCTGATCGTAAAGGGCGAGTCGAACCAGGCACTGTTGATTGGCTCACTCGTAGCCGCTAAGGATGGAAATGTAACCGTCCAGACCCAAGACGGTCAGGGCGCAAAGGTTGAGTTCTCGATTGCCACCAAAGCTGGGGTCAAGAGCGACATCGGTTACAACGGCACCGAAGGATTCAAGTTCAACCTACCCGCCGAGGAAATCGCCGGAAACATGTACTCGGTTTACCTAAACGATGGGACTGGACCTGTGGAACTGTTGGTTCCAATCGTGGATGGCACCCTCGAGGAATACCGCCCATTCGCGGAGAAGCTCGGATAACTTCAATAAGAAAAAAGCCCTCGATTGTCGAGGGCTTTTTTCATTACTTCTTGCCTTGGCTCGCGACCGCAGCTGCACCGGCAGCCGCAGCCTCCGGGTCAAGATATTCGCCACCGGGAACAAGTGGTTTGAAATTCTCATCTAGTTTGTAAACCAGCGGGATTCCGGTTGGAATGTTTAGCTCCGCGATATCGGCATCAGAAATACCGTCCAGCTTCTTCACCAGCGCGCGCAGCGAGTTGCCGTGGGCGGTAATCAAAACAGTTTTGCCGGACTTCAGAACCGGAGCGATTTCATGTTCCCAGTAAGGGTTCATTCGAACCAGGACATCTTTCAGGCATTCGGTTTTTGGCAAGTCCGCCCCCAGTCCCTGGTAGCGATCATCATGGGCCTGAGAGAACTCGTTGTCATCTTCGATTGGTGGTGGCGGAACGTCAAAGCTGCGACGCCAAATCTGAAATTGCTCTGGCCCGTATTGCTCCAAGGTCTGAGCCTTGTCCATGCCTTGAAGTGCACCATAGTGACGTTCGTTTAGTCTCCAGGAACGCTGGGTTGGAATCCAGTTTCTGCCAATCTGGTCAAGCGCGATGTGAGCGGTGTTGATAGCCCTTCTTAGTACAGAAGTGAAAAGAACATCTGGCTTTAGGCCTGACTCCGCGAGCAGCTCTCCTGCTCGTGCTGCCTCCTTGCGACCCTGATCACTTAGGTCTACATCTACCCAGCCAGTGAAGAGGTTTTTCTGGTTCCAGACACTGTTTCCGTGTCGAAGCAAAATCAAGGTATAAGTCATGCGAAAGAGCTTAGCTTGCGGCTAGTCGACCTCTGGCAGAAGTACGCGTGCCTCTTCTGCATCCATTCCCGCTGCCACACAAAGGTCAACCCACATCGGGCGAACCTGCATCAATAGAGCCGTATCGGAAACCGAGAGCTTCGACTTAAATGCAATTGGGGTTAGCGAAGCTGCATTCTTTTTTAGGTATTTTCTTGCGCGCTGCGCAACTGAAAAATCAGAAGTGGACTGTTCCACCAGATCTACCGAAGCGATTAGTTTGGTGAATAGTTGCGCCAGCTCCGCTCTAGGTTTTTGGTCACGCACCAAATAATCGGCGCGCCTTGCCACCACTCTGAGGTTCCTAGTTGCCAGGTCCATTCCCCTAAGCACGCGCTTCTGTTCCTCTAATTCTTTTTCCGCCCAACGATAGAAAGGTGAGATTCGACTTATCGCGAATGCAGAATCTAGAGCTTCCTTCCAAGTGTCAATCAGGGGCTGAGTCTGGCGAATTCTCTCTAGTGCACGATCTGCCTTGGCAATATCTGGCGACTGAAAAACCGAGCGCAAGTCTTCGAGGGTTAGGCGAAACACCTCGAAAAGTTTTGCTGCGTCTTTTCGAGCGAGCTTCACCGGGTTGCGTGGAGCCAACGCGGTGAAAGCAAGCGCAACAAGCCCTCCGAGCAATCCGTCAATGCTTCTGGCAAATACCCCTCCGGTTGGTGCATCAAGTAGTTGAACCAAAACTGTCTGCGTTGCAACTACAAGTGCAAAAGAAGGATTCTTAGAAACAAATCTCGCTGCTACAAGTGCAAGAGCTAATGCAAAACCTAACTGCAGAACACCACTGCCAAAACTTAAGAGCAAGGCTTCCGAGATAGCAATTCCTAAAACCATGGCAGTGGCAATTGATGCGACTCGTTGCGGTCTGGTGTCTCTTGTGAAACCAAGCGATGAAACCGAAACCGTTACTGCGAGTAGCGGCACCGGGTGACCAAGACCGAACCTGGCTATGAAATAAGAGGTCATAGCAGCTAGCACAATTTGAGCAATCGGAAAAATGGAATTCTTCAGTCTCGAGAAAGCTTCCGAGAGCGAAAAACTTTTCACTTCAAACCTAGCTTCAATCTTGGAAGCTTTGGAATATTGGCAACAGCACCGGCTTCCTGTGGCACCAAGACTTCCTGCGTTGCAGCGACACTGGATTGCCCGACAGCAACTTCTAGCTGGGCATCCTGTGGAACAGATCTCGACAAAAGAGCCAAGGCTATTGCGCCTGCTTCAAAGTGATTACCTGCAGCCACAACCTTGCCGCGGGGTTTGTACTCAAAGCGAACTTCTGCCCCTTGCTCCGGCAATAGCTCTGAAGAATCGAGGTGCAGAAGTGT
>JACCDL011179405.1_pt1 | contig 10200 bp, 10 predicted proteins | sample 7441931 | NCBI WGS metagenome assembly JACCDL01 (sample SAMN15323437, study PRJNA562643) | freshwater metagenome | isolation source: river surface water | place: USA:Blue River Watershed | collected 2017-08-16 | reverse complement strand
GACTGTTTCTGGGGAATCTCAACACACGTTCTTGATTTTGACGACAAGCCCCAACGATGTCGTTTCCGAAGTTCACGACCGGATGCCGGTAATTTTGAAACGGGAGCAAGAAAAAAAATGGCTGGATAGTTACAGTTCGGAGTCTGAACTGTTGGAACTATTGAATCCTTATCCGAACGAATTGATGCTGGGCTTCACGGTATCCCCCCTAGTCAATTCGGTTCAAAACGATTCCCAATCGGTACTCCGAAAAACCTCACCCATGGATCAATTTGGAAATTACACCCTGTTTGGTTGATCCACGCTAGTCTTTTGCTTTAGTTGTTGAAATAAACTCCAGTCCCGATATTGCAGGGATTTTTGTCCACAATCACCCTCACCCCCTTTTATACCCATGTATCACTCACGCATTCTCGCTGCTGGACACTATGTCCCTGAACGAATCGTTACGAATGAGGAACTTTCCCAGATGATGAATACCTCCAACGAGTGGATCGTGGAGCGTACAGGAATTCAGGAAAGACGTTGGTATACTCCAGGAATTGACACCGTCACCAACATGGCCGCTAAGGCAAGTAAGATGGCAATGGAACGGGCTGGTGTAACCCAAGATGAAATTGACTTTATCATTTTTGCGACCATCACTCCCGACTACTTTTTGCCGGGCAATGGTGTACTCCTGCAGCGTGAACTAGGCTTCAAAACCATCGGCGCCTTAGACATTCGAAATGCCTGTTCAGGATTTATCTATGCGCTATCGATCGCGGATCAGTTTATCAAAACAGGCATGTACCAAAAAATCCTAGTAGTCGGTGCTGAAATCCAGTCTTCTGCCTTGGACAAAAGCGACGAAGGCAGGTCCAGTGCAGTGATTTTTGCGGATGGCGCAGGGGCGGTAGTAGTAGGCCGTGCAGCAGCGGGTCAAACAGGGATTATCAGTACCCACCTGCATTCTGAGGGAGCACATGCGGAAGAACTCTACTGCATCGCTCCTAGTTCCAGTGGAAAAGAACGTATTTCCAAGGAGTTGATTGAACGGGGGGACTTTTTCCTGAAAATGAATGGAAATGCAGTCTTCAAGCATGCGGTAGTTCGCTTTATGGAAGTGATTCAAGAAGCCTTGGCTTACAATCAATTGACCAAAGACGACATCGACCTGCTCGTGCCACATCAGGCCAATTTGCGTATCTCCCAATACATCCAACAGAAATTGGAATTGCCCGACCAGAAGGTATTTAACAACATCATGCACCTGGGCAATACGACCGCAGGCACCATTCCGATCGCGCTCTCTCAAGCCTGGGAACAGGGACGACTTAAGGAAAATGACTTGATTTGTTTGGCTGCTTTTGGCTCAGGATTTTCTTGGGCTTCTGCACTCTTGAAATGGTAACCGGGTGAAGGCAGAGTTAGACCTTCCTCTTTGGCTCGATCAAGCACTAGTTCAACGGCAAAATCAACTGAAAGCTGATTTTCTGGACCTTTTTGAGCAGCTCGGCAACTCGATTACCCATGAGGAATTGACCGCCTTTTTCTCAAATTCCAAGGGCAAAAAAATTTCCAAAGGAAACCAATTGCTGGGCTTCCCCTACCTCGTACTTGACCTCATCCGAAATTTTGACTTGGATTATGGATGCAACCTTCGATTCGTAAGTTGGTTTGGCCATGGCCTGTATTGCTGTGTTTTTCTGGGCAAGCAAATGGCACAACCAGACCAATTGTTTCTTGAAAATGGATTCCATTTGGGAAGAAATGACCTCCCCTGGGATTTGGCTGCACAAGTAAACTGGATAAAGACTGCGACTTCCGATTCCAAACTTCCCCTAAAAGAAGAAGCAAGGCTTTGGATCAAAGAGATTGCCTTGGTTGGAGATCGAGAAACCTGTCTCCAAATTTTGCGCAAGGAATTGAGGAAAATTCTCCAGGCAAATGGGAAGGAGTAACTTAAAAAGTTAAGGATTTCATGTACTTTTAAACAGGAAACGATATTTTACGTAGGAATAGGAAATTATCCAATTCCAAGTACTGAAAGCTGTTGCCAACCTACCTTAAGAACCCCATTTTGCCATGAAGTATGCGCTGATTTTATTCTTCTCCCTTCTTCATTTTTCCCTTGCTGCGCAAACTTCAAAAGTTGCCGTGCGCTATTCCAGTGACTCCTCAGTCGTAGGAACAGGCTTGGTGGAGAAAAACATTCCAAATGGCCTTTGGAAGTATTACACCACCAAAACCAATACCCTGATTACAGAGGGTATTTTCAAAAATGGGCTTCGGGACGGACAATGGACGAGTTACCATGCCAATGGCAAGCGCAAAGAGTTGGCAGATTACCGGGATGGAAAGCTTTTTGGTCCAGCACGTTTTTTTGATACCAATGGCTACCTCTTGAAAGAAATGATTTTCCAGGATAGCATTTTGGTCGGAAAATACATTGAATATTATGGAAGTACGGCACAGGACTTTTACGTGGATCCCAGCCAAGTCAAGTTGGAAGGAAATTATGCAGCAGGAAAAAAAGCGGGACAATGGCTCAGTTATTTCCCAGAGGGTGAACTTGCAGTACGGGAATTTTATGTGGATGGATTGCGCGAAGGTCCCTATTTCGAATTTGATCCCGAAGGAAATGTACTAGCCGAAGCCACTGCTGTCAAAGGGCAATTTGAAGGTGTTTACAAGACCTTTTCCCTACCCAATGTGGTGTACCAATCTGGTACCTACAAAAACGGAAAGAAAATTGGCGAATGGAAAAGCTTTTTCCCAGGAACCAAAATCCCTGAATCAGAAGAATTTTACGATGCCTCCGGAAATCGCATTGGAGAATGGACCTACTACTACGAAACGGGCAGAATCGCACGGAAGGAGCGCTATGAAAATAATGTAGCCGTTGGCGTGTGGGAGGAATACTTTCCCAACAAGGAAATCGCCAAACGCAAAACCTATGTGTTGGGCGTTCCTGAAGGAGACTATGTAGAAAATCATAGTTCGGGAAAACTTTCAGTACAAGGCCAATACGAGAGCGGAGCAAAAGTAGGGGTTTGGAAAAACTTCTACCCGGATGGACAGCTCTATGCGCTTGGTGAGTACAAAAATGATCTCAAAACAGGTTTGTGGAAGTATTTCAATAAAATCGGAGTGCTGGTAGCCGAAGGTGAATACTTGTTGGGCATGGAGAATGGACAGTGGGTGTACTACTACGATGGAGGACAACTGAAATCAGTAGGCAGATTCAACCTAGGATTTGAAGATGGGATATGGGGACTTTTTTACGACAACAGACAATTGACTCAGGAAGAATTCTGGGACAATGGCAGATTACTGAATGTAGGACCCTACAATTCCTACGATGGAAAAGAAACCAGAGATGCAGGTACACTGAAAGATGGAAACGGAACACGAATCACCTACTACGTGACGGGTCAAAAAGAATCTGAAGGAAAGTACCTCTCTGGCAAGGCAGAAGGTCTTTGGATGTATTACCACGAGTCTGGCAGAAAAGCTTCGGAAGGCATGATGAAAGATGGTAAAAAACAAGGCCCTTGGAAGTTTTACAACTCTGCTGGCCGATTGGAAGACCTCCTACAGTTTAAGGATGACGAAATCCAGTATCCCAAAGGAAGTACCGATAGTCAATAGTCTTTTTTCGATAAATCACCAACCTTCGAAAGATCGGCCTGCCAGCCGAAGGCAGTAAAACATTCTTAGGTAAACTCGGTTAAACCTAAAACCGAAACCCATGTTTGGATTATTCAAAAAGAAAAGCGAGAAGGAAAAACTTCAGGAAACCTATGCGAAGATGATGGCAGATGCACACAAACTATCGCATAGCAACCGAACTGCTGCAGATAAATTGATGGCGGAAGCAGAAGAAGTAGCCAAGAAAATCGACGCCCTCAACCAGGGCTAATCCAACTTATTTTCTTGCGTAATCGTCCTGCAATCGGACGATATCGTCTTCATCTGAAGGTTGACTTGCCTCCGTATGCATCCAAATTTCAGCAACTACCCCCCAGCCCGCTGTACCAATCAATCGATGACGCTCTCCCTGCTTCAGGGACACGATTTCATGGGGAATCATGGCTACTGCTGGACCTTGCGCATCGTCCAAACTCCTACTGATTGCTGCTTCCCCAGCGACTAAGGTCCACAACTCTGCACGACGGTAGTGGTACTGCCAAGAGAGTCGCGCTCCAGGCGCAACCAACAAAAACTTAGGACTCAACTTCTGGGCATACTGCTCTTCCGAAAGGGATACCTCAGGAAAAAATGTCTCCTTAAATTTTCGAATTTGCGATTCTTCCAACACAAAAAAACCACCCCAAGGGCGCTCAAAATCTTTTGTGGAAATCGAAAATCCGGCTTCTCCTAAATAGGTTTCAACAACTGCTGCAATTTGAGATTTACTCAAGTTGGGGGAAAGAATAAGTGGCTTCATACACCTTGGATTAAAAAGAAGTCAAAGGTAGACATTTTTCCAGTTTTCAAGTTAGGTCCCATTTAAATCGACTTAGTCGATCAGAAATTGGTAACGCAAGCTGCGCACACTAACTTTTCTGTTTTCTTGACGAAATAACATGAGTCTTCTTTAATTTTTTTTATAAAGTATTTTTCTACTCGTTAATTTTTAACGTATTTAAGAAAATATTCTTGTCCCATGCACCTCATAAATCCACAAAAAGCCCTCTCGAAAATTGAGGGGGTAGTAGAAGGAAAAAACTACCTCTTGAAGATACGGCTGATTAAAAGCCTCTACCAGAAAGGTGCTTCTACCGCCAATGAAATCTGTGGAAGCATGGGAATTTCGTTACCCACGGTCAATGCCCTCTTGACAGACCTAATCCGTTCGGGAGAGGTGATCAAACAAGGACGTGCGGCATCCCAAGGTGGAAGAAAACCAGATTTGTACCGGTTGGCACCAGATGCATTTTACGTATTGGCAGTGGATCTCAGCAAGTATGCCGTTAGCCTGGCCTTGTACACTTGCCAGCAGGAGATTGCCAAGAAACAGGTAACGCATAAAATCGTGCTCAACAATGAGCCTGAGACCTTTGAACTTCTTTGTCAGCACATCGAAAGCTACTTGCAAGCATCTGCCATCCCTTCAGACAAAATCATTGCCATCGGGATTTCTATGCCTGGACTGATTGACTCCAAAGCGGGGATAAACCATACCTACCTCAATTTTGGTAAAAAAAGTTTGCAAGAACACCTCGAAAGCAGGTTCAAGCGATCCATATTTCTGGAGAATGATGCGCGGGCGATGACACTTGCCGAATACAAGTTTGGTGCCGTTCAGGACGTCCAACATGTATTGGGCATTTTTGTAGGATGGGGCATCGGATTAGGAATAATTGTGGATGGTAAAATCTACCAGGGCACCTCTGGATTTGCTGGGGAATTTGCCCACTCTCCTCTTTTTGAATCCCAGGAGATCAATTGCAGTTGCGGAAAAAAAGGGTGTTTGGAGGCTGTAGCCTCGGGCACCGCCATCGTACGAATGGCGGAAGAAGCGATCCTACTTGACAAAGACAGCATCCTGGCACGAATGGCCAAATCCTACAAGGGACCACTCGATCCCGATCTTATCGTACGTGCAGCTCAAGAAGGAGACCAACGCGCCATCACCATCTTGTCTGAGGTGGGCCTTAATTTGGGAAGAGGCATTTCCATGCTGATTCAGCTCCTTAATCCGGAACTCATCATCTTAGGAGGTGTAGTGGCTGAAGCGAATCAGTACATTTTGACTCCCATTCAACAGGCGCTGAATGTGTACAGCATGGCTAAATCACGAGAAAAAACCAAGATTACACTTTATCAACTCGGAAATGAGGTTGGATTACGAGGTGCCATTGCCGTGGTCACCGACAAGCTATTTGAGGAAATCCTTGTCAAGCCGAATTAAGGTTCTTCAAACTGCCCTAGGTCCGCACGATGAGGTACTCGGCATTTTCTTTCAGAATTAGCCCTACATCATAGCAAATCTGGTACGAGGTACCACAAGGACCTACTCCTTGGTGCGTGCTGTATTTAAAGTTAAATCCCTCCAAAAGCAAACTTTCCTTCCTCACGATGAGTTGCCTCTTCCCTGCAGGAAGTAGTGCGAGTAGGATGGCGCGATTTCGTTTCAATACCCGATTAATGCAGCGTACTTCCTTATTCACCACTGAATTTTGCTGGTTGTTGAAGTTATTTCTACAACCATCGTCACAAAATTTCTTATCTGTTCTTCCATGAAGGACTTGCCCACAATTTTGGCAATTGCGTTTTTCAATTTGCATAGTTCAAAAAATTAAATGCGGATCAATTCAAACCACCAGCAGGAGGATAAAAAATGATTCCTACCTAAGCTAAATCTTCTTTGTTAAAAAAATCAAGAAAGGGGAATCTCCCCTTTCTTGTTCTTGAATTTAGAATTTACGGTACTTGCCATCCAGGAACTTATTCGCTTTTCGCTCCGCAAATTTTGCCTTCTTGCTATTCCAGTGGAGGGTTTCATTTGGAAAACGACCAGCAATTACACCAAGTAGAATGGTCTCAGTCAAGCGCGCAGAATATTCGAATGGAGCACTACACTCGCCTTTCCCCAAACAAGCATCTACAAATTGGTGGTAATGCTTCTTGCTTTCTCCCACATAGTCTTTGACTGGAGCACCCAAGTTGAACGGAGTGACATCGAATTTTTTGTACGCTCCATCCACAATCAATCTTGGAAGTTGCTGGAAGTGTGGCAATAACAACCTGCCTTTTTCTCCCATAAACATGGCCCCATGATCCGGAAGTTTGTCACCGTTTGGAAGCATCAAATCCTCATGTTGTTCAGGTGCTCCCGGCCCATCGTACCAAACCCACTTCAAGGTATCGGTGGTGTAAGGCGTAGCAGGGAATTCATAGGTCACAATATTGTTCTCAGGAAATCCAAAACCGGTTGGCTTTCTACATTGGTTGACAATGGTCCGAGGCACATCCAATTGGAGCGCATTGTAGGGCGTATCAAAAATATGTACCCCCATGTCCCCCAAAGTACCACAACCGTAGTCTAGTAACTTCCTCCAGTTACCCGGATGGTACACTCCTTCCTTATACGCTCGCTCTGGAGCTGTTCCCAACCAGAGGTTCCAATTCAAATTGCTTGGTACCGCATCGCTTCCTTTGGGCTCTTTGCCATCAAAACCCCAGTTTTTAGGCGACCAAGCACGGACGGTATGCACCTTCCCAATGATTCCAGATTGAATGAGTAGCGTGGCCAACTTGTAATCGTAGAACGAATGCACCTGAATTCCCATCTGGGTGACCAACTTCTTTTTTTCAGCCAACTTTTTCATGGCTCTCGCCTCAGTGACATGATGGGTCAATGGTTTTTGACAGTACACCGCCTTGTTCATCTCCATGGCCATCAACGAGGCTGGCGCATGCGTATGATCTGGCGTAGATACCACTACGGCATCAATTTGATCCTCCAACTCTTTCAATAGGAGACGGTAATCACTGTAGGTTTTCGCCTGTGGATACAAGGCCGTAGCATTGCTCATTGCATTGGTATCCACATCACAAAGTGCTACTACCTCTACCATCGGATGGCTTGCTATGGCACGAAGATCTTCCATACCCATCCCCCCCAAACCAATATGAGCAGTTCGGAGTTTGCCTTTGGCGGCTACCTCTGCCAATAGTGCTGGGGCAAGAGCTAATCCTGCTATGCCAAGCGCAGACTTTTTGAAAAAGTCTCTACGATCGATTACTTGATAATTTTTTTTCATGAAAAAAGGCTTTCTTGGGTTTTAAGGTAATTCTTTGATAGTAATATTACGGAATCGGACCACATCGCCATGGCCCAAAAATCCAATATGTCCTCGGCTTCGTTGTAGCCCTGGATGTTCTTTTTTGTCGAGCGTACCCAATTGGCTAACTTCTAAGTAGTTGCCTTCCAAAATCACTTCTCCATTTAAAATCACTGTTACAAAAGGATGCTGGATGCGTACTTCTTGCTGATTCCACTCTCCTGCTGGTCGTAGGAAACCCCGCTTGGCTGGCATTACCCCGTACAGGGAACCGTGGTATTGGTAGGTTTGAAGACCCGCATATTTTTCGGCTTCATTGTCCAAAATCTGAAACTCTTTGCCCACATAGGCCGCATCCCCTTCCAATGGCGCATGAATGCCTAATCCATTGTTTGCTCCAGGAGTCAATTGAAATTCAAACCGGAGGACGAAATCTCCATATTCCTTCTCCGTATACAAATTTCCCCCTCCCCCGCCTTTAGGTTCGATGACGATCATCCCATCTTTGACCAGGTAGGAACTTTTATTGCCCACCCATCCAGTCAAGCTTTGCCCATCAAATAAGGAGACAAACCCCTTCTCCTGTGCCTGCATGGAACCTGCTGACAGGATAAAAAAAAGAGCAACTAACCACCCTGAAAGGCGTTGGAGTAATGATTTCATCGTAGAATACGCCAAAACGGCTTTTACAAATCTAAAAGAGTTCTGCAATTTTTCGCCCCCTTTTATCAAAAATCCACGGCTCCACTTGAAAATTAGTGAAGGGCTAACTTACCCTCAACCGTCTTCCACTAAAATTAATCCTCTATTTTTGAAACAGCCCTGCCTAGTTTCGTGTTGACTAAATGTCGCCGGCAGGTACAACAACAGCTGTTCGGAAACCCTTGGAAATGAAAATTAACTCAAACTTCAGCTATCCCATGTTCGCCTTAATTGCCTCACTTCTCCTTGCTTGTGGCGGGGGACCTAATGCCTCAACAGAAAGCCAAAATAAACCTGCAGAAGAATCTCCAAAGGAAGTTTTTTCAGCCAATCAACAATTGGCCACCTTTGCAGGAGGATGTTTTTGGTGTGTGGAAGCCCCTTTTGAAGACTTAGACGGAGTCATTTCCGTAGTATCGGGCTATGCTGGCGGTAAAGAAAAAAATCCTACCTATGGCGAGGTGGCGGGAGGCAAAACCTCTCACCGCGAATCGGTACAAATCACCTTTGACCCTGAAGTCATTAGCTATGCCGAATTGGTCGATATTTTCTGGCAAACTTACGATCCAACGGATGTAGGGGGATCTTTTTTTGATCGAGGCACACAATACGAGTCAGCCATTTTCTATCACAATGACCAGCAAAAAAAGGTGGCCGAAGAAAGCAAAAAGCGCTTGGATCAGTCCAAAAGATTCTCCAAACCAATAGCCACTCCCCTCATCAAGTTTACCAACTTCTACCCTGCAGAGGACTACCACCAAGATTATTACAAGAAAAGCCCTCAAGACTACTATGCCTACCGAAAAGGATCGGGAAGAGATGCCTTTATTCAGAAACATTGGCCTGAATTGAGTGCTAAAAAATACCCTGCCCCATCCAAGGCAGAACTCAAAAAAGAGTTGGATGAATTACAATACGAAGTAACCATGGAAGGCGCCACTGAATTTGCCTTCAACAATGCCTACAATGGCAATAAAGAAGATGGAATCTATGTTTGTGTAGTGACTGGAGCACCACTTTTCAGTTCCAAGGACAAGTACGAATCTGGATCTGGATGGCCTAGTTTTACCAAACCCATCGATGCACGAATCATCGACAAGCCCATCGACAAAACCTTAGGCATGATGCGCGTAGAAGTGCGCAGTAAGTTAGGCAACTCGCATTTGGGACACGTTTTTTACGATGGACCTGCCCCTACAGGATTGCGCTATTGCATGAATTCCGCAGCCATGAAATTTATCCCTAAATCAGAGATGCAAGCAGCCGGTTACGGAGACTACCTCTGGGTAGTGGATTAATCCAATTCCCTTTCCAAGAATGGGTTAACCCATTAATTTTCGAAAAGTCAGGTTGATTCGAGGAGCCAATACCTTTTTTGATTTGGGAAGTTGGTGTTCCCAGTAGTGTTGGCTTTCTCCCCCCATGAGCAAAAGACTTCCATGCGAAAGCTCTAGGTTTAGTTTGGGTTCCTTTTTACCATAAGGACGCAATTGAAATGCACGCGTGGCACCAAAAGTAAGGGAGGCGATGGTTGGATTTCTACCCAAAACGGGTTCATTGTCCCGATGCCAACCCATGCTGTCCTGACCATCCCGGTAATAGTTGCATAGGACATGGGTAAATTCCTGATTCGTGAATTCTTGCAAGCGGACCTTGATTTTTTCAAGCACTTCAGTAAATGGCAATGCTTCCATCGCTATCCCAGAATACCCATACCGCACCT
>JACCDL010938280.1_pt1 | contig 10203 bp, 11 predicted proteins | sample 7441931 | NCBI WGS metagenome assembly JACCDL01 (sample SAMN15323437, study PRJNA562643) | freshwater metagenome | isolation source: river surface water | place: USA:Blue River Watershed | collected 2017-08-16 | reverse complement strand
CGATCATTGATCACTCACCTCCTGATATCCAGTCGTCCAAGATCCTGTTTGATCCACAGATTGAATAATGCGCTTACGCCATAGATCACTAGTCTCAGGAAAATCTTCACGCCAGTGCGAACCACGAGTTTCTTGACGAATCAATGCAGCTTTCAGAATTGCCTGAGCAAGTTGGAATAAGTTAGTTGCCTCCCACGCTTCAACACATGGCTCAGTGCTACGACGATCCTCAATCCCCGTTAGAACCGCGCTCGCCTTCAACACTGACTCATATGAACGACGCACACCTGCGCCTTGGCTCATACTCTTTTGGATATCGCCTCGGACTGAAGGATCGAGCAATATCTCGCGTGACGCATTCTCAAGTGGAGTCCCTGGTTCTGGTGTATTTGCTGCAATATCTGCTGCAATGCGGGCGCTAAACACCAGACCTTCAAGGAGTGAATTTGATGCGAGGCGATTAGCCCCGTGTACTCCAGAGCAGGCAGTCTCTCCGCAGGCATAGAGCCCGGGAACGCTGGTGCGGCCGTTGAGATCTACACGTACTCCGCCAGATGCGTAATGAGAAGCTGGCGCTACAGGAATGAGATCCTTCATGGGATCAATGTTGTGTGAAAGACATGAAGCGTAAATTGTGGGGAATCGTTTTTCGAAACCTTCAATATGTCTCACATCTAGCCAAACATGGTGCGCGCCGGTCTGATTCATAACTCGCATGCTTGCAATTGCAACGACATCACGAGGAGCGAGTTCGGCAAGTGGATGAACTCCTTGCATAAATCGATTTCCGCTGTCATCAAGAAGATATGCACCTTCACCGCGCACCGCTTCAGAGATCAGTGGTTGTTGGCCTTGAGAATTTTCTCCGAGCCAGAGAACAGTAGGATGAAATTGAATGAACTCAACATCGGCGACTTTTGCTCCGGCGCGAAGAGCTAGTGCCACTCCATCACCAGTGGAGACTGAAGGATTAGTCGTCTGTGCAAATACCTGACCGAGGCCACCTGTTGCAAGAACTACAGCCTTTGCTAGCGCGCGACCAACACCATCACGACTACCTGCACCAATTACGTGCAGAGTCACGCCACAAATTTCACCATCTTGGTCTTTGAGTGCATCAAGAACAAGAGCATGTTCTACAACTTCAATTTCAGGATCGTTCTGCACTGCAGCAAGAAGTGCGCGTGAAACTTCAGCACCTGTCGCATCTCCTCCTGCATGGATGATTCGGTTGCGGTGATGTCCACCTTCTCGAGTCAGTGAAATCTCCCCCGACGCTTCTGTATCAAATATGGCACCACGCTCAATGAGTTTGCGAACAGCTTCAGGACCCTCTGTAACAAGTACTCGCACTGCAGTTCGATCGCAGAGCCCCGCTCCTGCTTCAAGGGTGTCAATTAAGTGATCTTCAGGTGAGTCACCCTCACCCAGAGCTGCTGCAATACCGCCCTGTGCCCATTTTGTTGAGCCTTCATCAACTCGAGCCTTGGTTACTAGAAGAACTGATAATCCAAAAGTTCTACATTGAAGTGCTGTAGTTAAACCTGCAATACCTGAGCCAACGACAATCACATCGGCAGATGCTGTCCATCCTGGGGCAGGGGCGAGTAGCTTCATTACTCCCCCACTTTCTTCACTGCCATATTGTCGAGCAAACGGACTCCATTAATCCAACCGGCGACAATCGCACGCGTAAATTGGGTTGATGCAGTCGGGGCTTGGAAGGATGTTTCATCAATATAGTCCGCATAATCAAGGGTGAACTCTTTCTCTGTTGCCAGAATCTGGCGTAGCTCTTCTTGACTATGAGATTGGCTTAGAGCCCGAGAGATCACGGTAGATGCGGCTCTACCTTCTGCAGTCAGTCGTATGTTGCGTGAGGACATTGCAAGGCCATCGCTTTCGCGAACAATCGGTGCGGCAATGATCTCTACCTCGTTCGCAATTTCACGAATTAGCGCAAGCTGTTGGAAATCTTTCTCACCAAAAATTGCTACTTTGGGTTTGAGCAGATCAAAGAGCCTGCGAACAACGGTGACAACTCCATCAAAGTGGCCAGGGCGTGATGCCCCTTCATAGAGAGAGCCAATAGGCCCCGCACTTAACTTCTTGAAACCAGCTGGGTAGATATCGTCGTAGGTAGGAAACCATAAATGGGTAACGCCATACTGTTTCGCAAGTTCAATATCTCGTTCTGGTGTGCGCGGATACTTCTCTAAATCCTCTGCACTCTCAAATTGAAGTGGGTTTACAAAGATACTTGCAACTACGTTTTCTGAATACTCTTTTGCAATCCTGAAGAGTGAACCGTGACCTGCATGAAGTGCACCCATCGTGGGAACAAATGCGCATGCGGAAGCAAGCTCACGCACATCTGTAATCACTTTCATGGCTCCAGTCCTTTCAGGTACCGGGCGGTGTGGCTTAAGTCTAAAGCGTTATCGCAGTTGTGCCAAAAGTTCGCTGACCTTGCCATGCGTAAGAAGGAGAGCATCTGGTTCAATTTCAAGCCACGGTTCAAGTACAAAGCGACGTTCGTGCGCTCTGGGATGAGGCAGTGTGAGCTCATCGGCATAACTCAGAATTGATCCATATTGAATGAGATCTAGATCTATTGTGCGAGGTCCCCAGTGCTCAATTCGTTCACGGCCTAAAGCTTTCTCAATTCCATGCAGAAGAGCTAAGAGATCAGATGCTGGCAGATCACTCTCTGCAATCAATACTGCATTCAGATAGTCGGGCTGCTCTGGGCCACCAACGGGGGCGGTGGTGTAATAGCTCGAAATCAACTGAACATCTAGAGCCTCTCGCAATAAGGCGACGGCTATATCCATCTGTTCTTTCGGATTACCAATATTGGCACCGAGGGCGATTACTGCTCTCATCGCGAAATAGTTACCGATATATCTGTCACGCTCTCCTGTACAGGGGCAGATGGTTTATGAACTGTCACTGCAATCGCTTGAATGGCCGGGAAGTTCTCTTTAATCGTATCTGCGATAAAACCAGCAAGTCGCTCGATAAGATCAAATTGAAGCTTCTCGATCGCCTCTTTAGCGATCGCGGTAAGAAGACTGTAATCAACTGAGTCATTGAGATTATCGCTATAGCTAGCAGCGGAGAGATCAATTTCAATATCCAGATCTACAAAGAAGTCTTGGCCATCGCGCTTTTCAAAGTCGAAGACTCCATGGTAGCCAAAACCCTTGATGCCCTTTATTGAAATCTTGTCGTTCATCACTTCACCAACTCTACGTGTGGTCCAACGCTATGAACACGTATTGCCCAGATTCCTTTGCCGATGAGCGACTCTGAAATTTTCAAGGTTCCTGCTTCACGCTCATCTGGGGAGTCTGCGCCGATGAATCGCTTTCGAGAATGCCCGATCAGTACTGGGTATCCCAGTGCCGTGAACTCATCAATTCGATTGAGGATCTCCCAATTATGTTCAGCATCTTTTGCAAATCCAAGACCTGGATCAAGAATGATGTTCTCTCGCTTAATACCTGCAGCAAGAGCTTTCTCAAGATTAAATGTGATCTCTGCAATAACCTCTTCTACAACGTTTTCATAAGTTGCATGCGAGTTCATTTCTTTCGAGTGAGCTCGCCAATGCATCAAGGTGTATTTACAACCTAATTGAGCAACGGTCTTGAACATCTCTGGATCAGCCTGGCCGCCACTCACATCGTTAACAATCGTTGCCCCTGCTTCAACGCCAAGCTTTGCAGTGCTTGCACGCATTGTGTCGATGCTGATCTGAATACCAGTGCGAGCAAGCTCTTTAATGACGGGAAGTACTCGTTGCTGCTCTTCTTCCTCTGAAACCCGCTCTGCACCTGGCCGCGTTGATTCACCACCAATGTCGATGATGTCGACACCTTCTTCAATCATCTCTAAGCCACGAGCAACAGCGTGCTCAAAGGTGAAGTGTTTTCCACCGTCGGCAAAGGAATCCGGTGTGACATTGAGAATTCCCATGACCAACATAGAAATTACCGGTTAGTGATCAAACTAATTGCTTCGGCGCGAGTCGCTGGGTTGGTAAGAGCCCCACGAACTGCTGAGGTGGTTGTGCGCGCCTGAGACTTACGAACTCCACGCATCGACATACAGAGATGCTCACAATCAATGATCACAATTACTCCGAGAGGATTAAGGATCTCGACCATCGCATCTGCAATCTGAGTTGTGAGGCGCTCTTGAACTTGAGGGCGACGTGCAAAGAGATCTACGAGTCGAGCAACCTTTGAAAGACCAGTGATTTTCCCACTTGGTATATAACCAACATGGGCAACGCCATGGAAGGGGGTTAGATGGTGCTCGCAGTGAGAGAAAACTTCGATATCTCTAATGATTACAAGCTCTTCATGGCCGATATCAAATGTAGTTGTGAGTACATCCTCGGGTCGCTGCCATAGTCCTTCAAAATTCTCTTTGAATGCTCGAGCAACGCGCGCAGGAGTCTCTTGAAGCCCTTCACGGTTTGGATCCTCACCCAGGGCGAGAAGTAGCTCACGCACAGCATTCTCAGCGCGCTCTTGATCAAATGGCGCACTTGCGCGGCCATCATCAGAACTCATTGAGATGGAGCTGATATCACTCACTCTTCATTCGCCTTCTTCACGCGACGAGCACGCTTTGGCTTTGCCTCTTCGCTCTCAACTACAACAGGCTCAACGCGCTCTGTCATTGCCACAGGAGGGATTTCAGAAGGGATGCGTGTAAGAGAGCCTGTCCACTTAGGACGTGCGGGCCAATCAATGACATTTGCAAAGATCTCAGCAATTTCTTCTTTATTGAGCGTCTCCTTCTCAAGAAGAATGACAACCATCGCATCCATTGTTTCGCGGTTTGCAACCAAGATATCAAACGCCTCTTGATGGGCATTCTCAATTAACTTACGGATCTCAGCGTCCACAGTTGCAGCAACGGATTCAGAGTAATCGCGCTGATGCCCATACTCGCGACCAAGGAATGGTTGTGAAGAATCTGCACCGAGCTTTATTGCGCCAATTGCTTCGGTCATTCCATATTGAGTCACCATGGCACGAGCAAGTGCTGTTGCTTTCTCAATATCATTTGAAGCACCTGTAGAAGGATCATGGAAAATCAACTCTTCTGCAGCGCGTCCACCAAGTGAGTACGCAAGTTGATCAAGTAACTGATTGCGTGTTGTTGAGTACTTGTCTTGATCAGGAAGAACCATAGTGTAACCAAGTGCACGTCCTCGAGGCATGATCGTGACCTTGTGCACTGGATCAGTATGAGCAAGTGCGCGTGCAACAAGTGCGTGACCAACCTCGTGATAGGCGGTAACGCGACGCTCTTCTTCTGACATCAAACGAGTTTTACGCTGAGGTCCCGCCATCACGCGATCGATGGCTTCATCGAGTTGAGGATTGTTAATTGCTTTCAATCCCTCGCGCGCTGCAAGTAGCGCAGCTTCGTTGAGAACATTTGCAAGGTCTGCTCCAGTAAAACCTGGAGTGCGACGTGCATAAGCAAGAAGATCGACATCTTCAGAGATCGGCTTATTCTTTGCGTGAACTTTGAGAATGTCCCCACGACCCTTCAGATCTGGGCGATCAACCGGAATCTGGCGATCAAAGCGACCTGGGCGAAGAAGTGCTGGGTCGAGAACATCAGTGCGGTTAGTCGCAGCGATCAAAATGACCTGACCATTTGCCTCAAAGCCATCCATCTCAACAAGAAGTTGGTTGAGTGTCTGTTCACGTTCATCGTGACCGCCACCCATACCTGTTCCACGTTGACGTCCAACAGCATCAATTTCATCGATGAAAATAATTGCTGGGGCATTGGCCTTTGCTTGCGCGAAGAGATCACGAACACGTGCTGCACCAACACCAACAAACATTTCAACAAAATCTGAACCAGAGATTGAATAGAAAGGCACTTTTGCTTCACCTGCAACAGCACGAGCAAGAAGTGTCTTACCTGTTCCTGGAGGGCCAAAAGCAGAACACCCTTTGGAATCTTTGCACCGAGCAATTGATACTTTGTTGGATCTGCCAAGAAATCCTTAATCTCTTCAAGTTCTGCAATTGCCTCATCTGCTCCTGCAACATCGGCAAAGGTATTTTGAGGAATTTCATTATCTTGAAGCTTCGCGCGTGATTTACCGAAGCTAAATACCTTATTGCCACCTTGTGCTTGGCTCATGAGGAAGAAGAGCAAGAAACCAATGAGAAGAATTGGTCCAAATGAAACAAGCAGGGTCATAAAGATTGATGGAGATGGAACTTCAACATTCCAACCCTTAATCGGTGGATTAGCGCTAAGTGCATCAACAAGAGTTGGCTCTTGGCGAGCTACATATGAGGCTTCGACCTTTGATGAACCATTGATTGTCTTTCCAGGCTTCAAAATGAGCTGAATTACTTGATCCTGATCAATGATCAACGCTGATTCAACGTTGGACTGTGCAATTGCATCAATCGCCTGTGAAGTCTTAATGACTGTGTAACGATTTGCAGCACTTGAAATCTGTCCAAAGATTGTTACGACAAAGATTGCGATAACAATCCAAAAGAGTGGTCCGCGGAATAGCTTTCGAGTACGAGAGACAGGCTCTTTCTTCGACTTGTTAGCTGGATTATTGCCTGTTTGCTTCGGGGCTTTCACGGGAGCAAACTTCTTCAGCGGATTGTTTGGGGATTTCTTTTCGCTGCTCATTACTATCCTTTATTCGTACATGTGCTTTGCAAGCACACCAATAAATGAGAGGTTGCGGTACTTCTCATCGAAGTCAAGACCGTAGCCCACAACAAAGTCCTTAGGAATATCAAAACCAACATACTTACACTCGACCTCGACCTTTGCAGCCTCTGGCTTACGAAGGATTGTCAGAATCTGCACATCGGCGGCTCCACGTGAGAGAAGGTTTTCTCGCAGCCAAGAAAGTGTGAGACCGGTATCGACGATATCTTCAACAATCAAAACATTACGTCCTGTGATATCGCGATCGAGATCCTTAAGGATGCGCACAACTCCACTGGACTTTGTTCCTGATCCGTATGAGGAGACCGCCATCCAATCCATCTCCATATGAATTTGCATAGCGCGAGTCAGATCAGCCATCGCCATGATTGCGCCCTTGAGCACGCCGACGAGGAGAACATTCTTATCCTTGTAATCTGCATCAACTTGAGCTGCTAGTTCTGCAACGCGTGACTTGAGTTCTTCCTCTGTTGCGATAACGCGCTCGACATCGGTTCCGACTGATGCTAAATCCACCTGGACGCTCCTTATAGATTTGCCTCTAGCGGCCTAGCTAGGGCTTGGATGAGAGAGACAGTCTGCCCGAAATTCGCTCAACCTTCACACCGCCAGAGAGCGCGAGCTCACCTTGGCCGTTCCAAGCAGAGATCAGGGCATCCATCGCCCCAATCTGCTCAAAAGTCAGCGTCCCAGGGGTGACGCCGGCGCTCAGGGCTGCGGCGCGCAGAATTCGGGTGCGGATGGCTCGAGGCAGGCCAGCCAAATGCTGGCAATCAAGATCGGTGAGATCAACCCCTGCCATCTCTCGCTCTGCCCAACTATCGAGGGCATCGGCATCATCGCGAAGAAGCGCTGCGCTACGAACAAGAGCACGAGAGATTCCTGGATCAAGCTTTTCTTCTAAATATGGGATTACCTCGCGGCGTACTCGCACTCGAGTAAATTCGTTATTGAAATTATGTGGATCGCTCCAGAATTCAAGTGAGAGCTCTCTACATGCTCGCTCTGTCTCTTCTCTCGAAATAGAAAGTAGCGGGCGAATGTAGTGATTTTTCTCCTCTGACATTCCTGCAAGAGATCGTGCTCCCGATCCGCGCGCAAGTCCTAGTAGAACCGTCTCTGCCTGATCATTAAATGTGTGACCTAAGAAGATTTTCGTTGCTTTCGTTTCTTGAAGGATTTCGTTAAGAGCTTGATAACGAACATCACGAGCGAGAGCTTCGAGGTTGGACTCAGAAGCGACCATGACTTTCTTAACAAAAACTTGAACATAGCCCATCTCCTTTAATTGATTAGATACACGTGATGCTTGCGCACCAGAATTTTCTTGAAGTTGATGATCAATGGTGACAGCAACGGCATTCAGTGCGCGAGATTGAGATTCGACAAGAAGTGCATGCGCAAGCGCAAGTGAATCTGCGCCACCTGATACGGCAACAATAAATGTGTCGCCTGGCTCTAGTTGATCAAGATGTGGTTTTACTGCGTTACGAATCGGGACAATTGCCTCAATCATTTAAGACCTCGAGCCATTTTTAGACTCTGCCACCAAATGGCATAAGGCCTTTAACAGAGTAAATACTTGAGTAAATTAGGCCAGTCTTTTTTGAATTTGCTTCCCACATCATTCCATTGCCTGCATAGATTGTGATGTGGTGAATGGTTCCGATTGTTCCCTTGTATGAATAGAAGAGAAGATCGCCAGGCTGAAGCTGAGTAAGTGGAACGTGATAGGTGTAACCAGCGTAGAGCGCTGAGTTGAGGCGATCCCAGTTAGGCCAACCGAGTCCTGCAGATCTATAGGCTGCATAGACAAGTCCTGAGCAGTCAAATGAGTTTGGTCCTTGCGTGCCCCAAATGTATGGCTTACGCGCTTGGACCTGCTTCTTGGCAAATTCAACTGCAGCAAGTCGCTGTGCTTCTGTGGTGCGGAATGTCGAACGCCCCTTAAAGCCACGATCTGGCCAGACCTTTGCCTGATTAATTGTTGTTGTAGCGGTATTCGCTTGGCTCTCTTCAAGGAGTGCAAGCTGACGTTGCTGTTCAAGAGTTACACGAACCTTGCGTGCGGATGTGAGTTCTTTCATCAACTTATCTTGAACAGCGCGGAGCTTATCTACCTCTTTCTGCTGAAGAGCTTGCGCATCATCGGCTACCTTCTTTGCAGCAGCAACTTTGGCAGTGGCAGTCGCCTGCACGGCGCGCGCTTCATCTGCCTTCTGCTTTGCAGCCTTTGCAACTATCTCTGCTGCTTTAAAGCGATCGAGCGCAGTTGAGTTGCGTGCTCCAAGAGTATTCAGGGTCGAAAGCTGATCAACTAAATCTTGTGGTCCATTGGCGCTCAGAAGCGGCTGAATATCGGTGAGGGACCCACCCAAGATGTAGGCACTTGCCGCCATCTTTCCAATTGTCTTATGTGCATCTGCAACAGCAAGTGCAGTCTCAGCAGCATAAGCCGCTGCCGCATTTGCAGCAGCTGTAGCGACATCGAGTTCGCGCTTTGCACTTAAGTAGAGCGCGCGCGCTTCATTTGCCTTTGCTGTCAGTTGCTTAAGGGTTAAATTCGCAGATGCTAATTTCTTTGCCGCGGCATCGGCAGCTTTCTTCTTGGCGGCCTCTGCCTTCTTGGCAGCTTCAATCTCGGCCAAAGTTGGCTTGGGTTTAGCAACAGCTGGCGTCGAGGCAAGGGTAAGTGCACCCATGAGGGCGAGAGCTATTACGGACTTGCGGCGCATTATTCAAGAATAAGTGAGGTGAGGTACTTACGCAGTGCCAACTGCCACTGTGTCGCACAATCTCATTAAATTCACATTATTTCTCGGATGTTCAACAATCTGATTAGTTAGCTACATCTCTCTTTACAAAGAGAAAGATTGAGATAACCGTGAAGAGAGCAACGTATGCCGAGCCAAGGGTCAGTGCATATTGGTATGAAATATCTTCAGATCCACCTGAAGCGATAGTGGTGAACTGTGACACCGGGGTCCACTTAGGTGCATTGGAGTTAACCAATGAGAGAAGGCCTTCGAGAATTAATGACCAAATCACACCGATTGATATCGATGAGATTGGGGAGCGGAAGATAAGTCCAAGGACTAAACCAAAGATTCCGAAATAGATAAGAGATATAAAGATATTGAGGAAGGTGCGGGCGATCTCAGACCATCCTTCAGAGGTGAACCAGAGTGCTGTCGAGACATCTACTGAAGGTGCAATGAGATAGACGATTGCGACGCTGATAAACATATTGACGAAGGCAATCAAAAGTGCAAATGACTTCATCGCAGCAAACTTACCCATAAGCAATGTAAAGCGACTTGGTTGGCGAACCAATAGGTTACGCAACGTGCCGTAGGTGTATTCGTGCGAGATCTGAGCTGCAAAGACACAGAGCACTGTGATTCCTAAGAAGAAACCGACGCTACCAATGGCAATGACTGAGCCTTCAGTGCTCTCAAGTAT
>JACCDL011322458.1_pt1 | contig 10210 bp, 6 predicted proteins | sample 7441931 | NCBI WGS metagenome assembly JACCDL01 (sample SAMN15323437, study PRJNA562643) | freshwater metagenome | isolation source: river surface water | place: USA:Blue River Watershed | collected 2017-08-16 | reverse complement strand
ATGCTACATAAGAATGAAGCAGTTGTTCCTGCAAATATGAACCCCTTTAATCCTAATGCTAATAATGCTACAATGGGTGGAGCAGTATATAATATTACTAACAATATAAATGGCGCAGACTGCGACATAAATGAATTGTCAGATATAGTAACTAGAAAGACTATTGACTCTATGAAGACTCTTAACAAGATATCTGTTAAGTCCATGGGAGAAAGTAGATCACTAGGAAGTGGATTGGAGGTTAGAGTCTAATGGGGTATACAGTATTGCCTAAAGGTGTAGGTTTACAGATAGAGGGAAAAGATGTTCTTGCCACCGTCCCAGGCACCACATTATCATGGCTTAAAATCTCTGACCACAATAGATCAGAAATAACAGTAGGCTCAAATAGAATTCAGCAAGTTCAAAGAATGGCTAATGGAACTCTTAGAAAATTCTTTGTGGCAGATAAAAAGACATTTAGCGTTTCCTGGAACATGCTTCCAGCCACAAGAATTCAAACTGCAGACGGAAACCTAGGAGCTGAAGATCTAAGAAGATTTTACGCTAGCGATGAAGGCAAAGGTACATTTAGAATATTATTAAACTTTGCAAAAGACGGCACAGCACAAGACACAATTTCAACAGGAGAAGTTTATACAGTTTCATTTACAGAATTTTCCGCAGTGCTACAAAAGCGTGGAATTAATTCTTTTTGGACCATATCAATGTCAATGGAGGAAGTATAGTGATATCGCTTTCTACACAGGCAGAGACAGATGCAGTTACAAGCCTTTTAAAAAATAGATCATCAATTCAAATAGGCGCTGGCTGTGAAGTAGAGTATAACATGAATACAATGATAGACAATATATCTGTCTATTCATCTAATACTGATGCTGAATATACTGCTGGAATAACTGGATTTAAGCAGGGCTCAACTAATCCGTTTAAAAAACTATTCCCAGTAGATTCAATAATTAAACCATTTAGACCACTGGCTTCTGGTGTTAAATATTTTGTTATACCGCCAGACGGAAGTAATTTTATATACAAAGATCCAAAGGCAAGCTATTATAATTTATCAACACCAAGAGTTTATTACCCAGGGCCTTCAACATTCTATAAGTATTGGTTATCACCAGAAGGCAAAGATTCAACAATAACAGTTAAGTATGTACAGACAACAGTTACAATTACAAAAGCTGAAGCCTCTAATACTGGAACTAGATATAAGGTTAAGTATACAACATCTGTACCACATGGATTTGTAACTGGTAATTCAATAACAATAACTGGTATGTCAGACACAGCATATAACACTAATGGAACAGTAATTGAGGTTCCTTCAAGCACATCGTTTATTATAGAAAAAAATATAGGAAAAATTGGCTACCTAACATCTGCTGGCACTGCTACTATTGCTGAAACAAAAGCAGCTATTGCAAACAAGGTGGTAATTAGATTTGATAAAAATCATGCACTACCAACTGAGATTACTGTCAGTATAACATATAAGGATGGAACAGCTAAGTCTACTACATTCCCTAATTTTAATACAAACTTCCCAGGAGGAGACATATCATTATATCCAACGGCAACAGATACAAACTGGGGAGCAACAACTGATAATTTATATAGAGCCCCAAAGTATATTAAATCAATTACGTTAACAGCAAAAAATCCTGGCGGAAACAGTGTTATGGGTCTAATAGAAATATCTGCACGTTGGGTAAAAGATGTATCTTCAGCAGTTGCTTCATTCAATGTTTCTCAAGAATCTTCAAACTCTTCATCATCTGATATACTTCCAGTAGGAAAGATATCTGCTAATATACTTACTATATCTTTATCCAACTATAATCAAAACCAGGTTATGATTAGATCATACAATAGAGAAAAGCCATGGACAACTATTATTGGAGGGCCTTCCGATTTTGATTTCTTATATACATTTAAAAATGCAGAGATGAGACCTCATTTTAAAATATATGATGGAGCCACTGAGTATAAGATTCCACAAGGTTCATATTATATGGATAGCTGGAGAATTGATAATTTTGGAGATACAGAAATAATTGCACTTGATGGAGCAAAGTATTTAATGGAGTCAGTTGCTCCAGATACTTTATGCGAAGGATATTCTGCAACTGCGATTATAAGACGGCTTCTAGATTCAGTTGGATTTACAAACTATAATATAAACATGGTTACTGAAACATCTAGCAAGGGCGTCGTAACAGTTAAAGATACTTCTATTCCAACAATAGGATATTGGTGGACAACTGATTCAAAAACAGTTTGGGAGCACCTGCAGGACTTATGCAGAGACATACAGATGAATGCATTTTTTGATCAAAATAATACACTACAATTTTATACAAGAGATAAGATTTATTCACAGACATCGCCTGTATGGAATTTTTATGAAAAGCCAGAAGGATCAGTTTTGCCTAATATAATTTCTTTAAATCAGGAAGAAATTGCTTCTGGAAATAACGTTAAGGTTATATGGAATTCAATTGTGCCAACACAGTATACTGGTGACGCTACTAAATTGGCTCAAGCACCGACAGCATTTTTAAGTGCAGGCGGACTAAAGCTAGATATTTCAAAGGACACCCCAGCAGATAATACAGTTCTTGTTATTAATAACAATACAAGCGGGGACTCTTATAGCCAATATCAAAGTGGTTTTGCTTTCAACGGATACTTCTTAATTGATTCAGAAGTAATAGAGTTTGATGCTATTGAATACCAGTTTATTGATTTTAATGAAGATGAAAACATTGTTTGGATAGCATCACAAAATGATATAAATAAATATGTTGCTCTTGCTAAACCAGGATCAATTGATGTAAATAATATTTTGGCAACAGCCTACTTCAAGCCTACTGGAAGGTACCGTGTTAAAACACGTGGAGCTCTTGGGACAACCCCAGCAGATCATAAATCAACACCAATGAATGCAATTGTTGATGGCGGTTGGGAACAAAGAGGGGTTGATTGGGTATGAGACTTGCAGCGGCTAATATAGATGGCGGTTCAACAGGAGCATTTCCAGGATTAGATATTCTGTATGCGTCTTCAATACATGAGATATCAAATTCAGATCTAGGTATTTCTGAGAACTCAAATATAAATGTACAAATTTCTGTAAAAGAAATAGACATGGGCGTAGACCCAGATGGATATCTAGTTCAATACCAAATGTTTGGCCCAGACGGAACTACCCCAGACGGAGATTTAAAAGATCTTTGGCCAGGAAGTACAACAAGAAAGCTTATATTCTATAAGCACCCAGTTACTAAAATAGTATGTGCAAATAACGTATTAACATTTACTTCAGAATATCACAACTATTCTGTTGGTGATTACGTTACAATTAATAATACATTTACAAGATTTAATGTTACAAGAAAAAGAGTAGTAGCAACCACATTAAATACATTTTCATTTGCTGTTGAAAACACTACCCCAATAACTGAAAGAAATACTACTGGAACCGCAGTTCAAGATATGGTAATTACTGGACTTAATTCAGGAAGATACTATGACTTTAATATAATACCTTATAAGTATAACGCATCATTAGAAGAGAACAGGGGACCAGCAGAAAAAGTTGAAAAGTATAAAACATCATATTACTCTCCAATAGCTAGAGACAAAATATCTCCTGCCTCACTACAAAACCAGACATCTGGTAAGTCGTATTTAGAAATATTTAATGATGTTAAAGGCAGAACATCAATGGTATATAAAGATTTTGAATCAATAACTATTCCAACAAGAACTTATTCTGGCTATTATCTAACTTCACAACCTAATGGATATTATTCATTTGGAACAACAATATATTTTGATACAGATATAAATTCAAATGGAAGAAACTCAGCAGGACTTGGGTTCTTTGTTGGAGACAACGGAGGGTCAGGATACTTTATCCAGTTAAGCACAACAGCAAATGCAAGTGATACAGAGAAAAAAGCATTCAGAGTAATTAAAGTTCAGGGATCAGAACAAAGAACACTCAAAGATAGTCAAATAGCTAGAGAGTCAACTTTTGCTGGAGTATTTCCTGGCACTATATATAATATCGATGTTAAGGTAAAGTACACAGAGTCGGAAACAAAAATTATATGCCTTATTAATGGAACAAGAATTGTTGCAACAGATAAAGTAAGTACTGACAAGAGATTTCCAGGAACCATATATCCTAAAAAGGGTGTAGCTCTATTTACATCAGTAGGAAAAGCTTTCTTTGATTATGTATATGCAGACACAATAACTGAAGAGCAATATAAAAAATCAGAAGACTCCTCTAATTTTTATGCTGGCCAATTTTCAAATGACATATTGGATTTATCTTTTGGAGATTTCATATATAATGCCAATAGCGCCGAAGATGAAATTGCAAAGAAGCCTTCTGCAATAGAAGAGTTTGGATCAACAGTAAGAGAAATATACAGACTTAATACTAAGTTTGATGAGCGTCCTGCAAAACCAATTGACATATCTTTATCTTTAAATAAGTCAGCTAAAATACTTGGCAGCAAGGTATCAGCCTATGGAACAGATGTGTTTGTTTTAAATAATTCATCAACAACTGTTCCACTAGAGGATTCTCAAACAAATAGCCTTTTTGTTTTTGGCAATCAGATTAATAAAACACCAGATCAAGAATTCTCAACTGTTAAGGATAATGATTACAAGAGTGATGAGCCAATAGTATTTCAGTCAATGTGGCTACAAAATGAAAATGATGTAGAGTCATTGGCTTATTGGATTAAAAATATAGTAGTAAACCGTGGAAGAGTCTTGATAGCAGAAGTATTTGGCAACCCTCTACTATCTCCTGGCGATATAGTAAGTGTAAAATATACATACCAAGGACTTGACGGGGCAGAAAAGTTTATTATTACTGGCGTATACCACACATATAAGGATGGCCTAACTACAGAGATTACCTGTAGGTCATTAGGAACATAAATGGTATAATGATAAAATGACAAGAAATGACTCTAGACAACCAGTCGTATCAGAAAATGATATCGACTATTTGCTATTTTTAAATAAGAATAAATTTCTTGTTGCCAAAACAGATGCCCAACCTGTATATGTTAGTACCGACTATGCATTTGATGATGGCTCAACCCCTCCCCCAGCACCAAAGCCAGAGGATCCACCAGAGGCACCAGAGAAGCCTCCAGTTGTAAAAAAGGATGTCCCAGAGCTTAGTGATATTGAAAGCATAACATTCCAAGAGGACTACGACCCAGCAACTAAATTAACAACTATGACTGCTTTTATTAAGATTAGAAATTCAAGTGTTAACAAGGAAAACATTGCTGGCGTAGATGCAAGAATATACAATCCAGCAGCCCCTAAGAATGACAGTGGTTCACCTACTGTCGATTCAAAGAAATTTGTTGTTCCAACTCCAACTGTGCCAGCAGTCACATTCAGCAGATATGGTTCAAACGAAACTTCTCTTGCTTGGGGATGGAATAACTCAACTGGACTTGGGTCATACGAGTCAGTCAGTTACGAATGGATAATTAGTAGTAGTGCTGGCAAGAATGCAGCAGCACTAGATAACGGAACAAAGGATTTTGTTGCTTCTGCTTCAAAAACAATTGGAGATAGCGGTAAGACAAGAACATATAGAGTGAGTTCATATGAAGGAGATACTGATGCAACATCTAGCCCAAGATGGCTACGTGTTAGAGCAGTTGTAGTAGGAACAAATGGAAAGACATACTACTCACAGTATTCTACACCAAAGTAATGGAGACAAGATGATAAAGGGAACATATATATATTATGAAGACGGCAAAGAGATAGGCCGTTCAAAAAATGTTATAACAAAGTTTGGTAAAAGATACTTAACAAATCTTCTTGCTGGCAAGGTGGAAACAGCTAATAGAGATATGGCATTTGGTATAGGATCAACAGCCGCTACAGCAGATGACACACGTTTAGAATTTGAATTTTATAGAGTGCCAGTTGGAATCTATAGCACAGACATACAAACAGATACAGATGGAACAACATACGCAGTAGTTTATAAAGCTACAATACCTCAAGATGTTTCTGGAGTAATTTCTGAAGTTGGAATATATCCATCTACAAGAACATCTTCAAACAACTACGATAGTAAGTTCCTGTCAGAGTTTGCAGACTCATTAGATTGGGAAGAGGCAGAAGGCGGGAACCCAGCATCTTCATATGATAATGCTAAGATAGGAGATAGCACTCTTGAAATGTATTCTGGAACAGGCTCATCTAAAGAATATATATCATCAATAATCCCAATTGACCTGTCAGGATACTCTAAGCTAGATTCATTATCATTTGTATATTATCAAAATGATTTAAATTTATCTAATATTAAAATTAGATTCTACAGCGATACAGACAAGTATTATCAAATACAAATAGAAGGATCTGACTCAATAGGATATAAGGTAGCAGATGACATATACCTAGAGCAATTTTTTGCTAGCGCAGTGAATGCACCAGACATTACAAGCATTAATAGAATTGGTATTGTGATTACTCCTACCACTGGTCAGCAAACATCTATAGGTGCAGATGGACTTAGAATTAATGATGAAGATACATTTGATCCAAACTTTGGTATTATAAGTAGATCAATACTATCTTCTCCGCTATATAAGACAACTGGTAGAACAGTTGATGTAGAATACAGATTGGATCTAAACCTATAAAATGGCAGAGTATCAGGACTTACTTAAAGACACATCGCAGTCATATGACAACGGCGATTACTTTATTGTAACTATACCAGGCCTGATACCAGGAACTATTTATCCATTAGAGTTTAGATGGAAGTATAAGGATGGAGCATTTGGAGAAGATTGGTCTGCAGTAAAAGTTATTACCGCACCATCTGAATCCATACCGCAGGCCCCAAAGCTAAACACATCAGATGTTACATACTCGCAAGGAATAATAACAGTAAAATGGTCTGGCAAGAACTCTGCAGGAAATGATTACTCTCAAATATTTAGCCATGTCAATGTGTATCTTCAAAGAGATGACGAGCCACCACTAGTTTATATATTTAAAGGAATCATCCCAATTTCTGGTGGAACTCTAAGTATACCAGTTGTACCAGCACAGTATAGCGTAAAAATAAAGAGTGTTAATAAGTCTGGACTAGAGTCAGGTTTTTCTGAAATAATAAGTGTTACAGCAAAAGCAACACCACCAGTCACAATATCATCAGTAACCCCAGCATGGTCTGGAACAGACTTTACAGTATCCTTTAATTCAGATAAATCAGCAGCAGGAAATGAGCAGCTTGATAGATACATAATAAACTTAACAAGTGGATCATCCTCCTATTCATTCCAGATGGTTCCTTCATCTGGAGCAACTCAAAAATTTTCTTTAAGCCTGGCAGAAAACGTAGCAGCATTTGGTGTACCACAGACCTCATTCTCAGGATCAGTTTCAACAGTAGACGTATATGGCAACATAGGTACTCCAGTAACATTTGGAGCGCATGCCTATGTAAATAATTTACCAGCAGCAGCAATAACTGTAACAGAAGCAGTCGAAGGATATACAGTATCCTACACAACACCAGCAGATAAAGACTTTAGCAAAATTGAAATACAGGAAGTAGAGTCAACTGCTACGTCAGACCCAGCATTTGGATATGAAACATGCTTCTCTGGTTCATCCAATCCAGTAGTAATAACAAGAAGCAATCAAAATAAACGCTGGGTAAGAGCAAGATTTATTGCAAATAATGGAAGCGCTGGTCAATATGGAACAGCAGTTTTTGTTACTCCAAAGTCTGTCGTGGTTGCAGATACAACACCTCCAACAAATCCAACTAACATAACAGCAACACCAACAGTTGATGCTTATGATCAAACTGGATTTAGTTTATCTTCAAGAATTTCTTGGACGGCATCAACAGACACCTCAACCAGAGCATACAGATTAAGATGGTCAGCAGACAACCCAGCAACAGTACCAAATCCAAATTGGGAATATGGATTTACAAACACAACATCATACACAGCCTCTGGACTTATTCCAAACGTAATATATTACTATCAAGTTGCATCTGTAGATCAATATAATAATACACAGGCATACAGCACAACACAGACATTTACAGCAGCTGATTCTGCTGCATCTGCTATATCTGCTGCAGCAAGATTAAAATCAATATTAGCAATTGGTGGAGCAACTGGAGATTTATTTAAATTTGGAACTGGCATACCAGATTCAATTAACACATCAATCACAACTACACCAGCAAATACAGCAGCACCAATTGGTGGATATCATGGAATACTTTTAAACAAAACTGGTAATAAAAATAACTACTGGCTTACAACAGGACAATTACGTGTTGGAACAGACACACAGTTCATGTACTTTAATGGAACAAACTTATATCTTACTGGAAATATAAATGCAGCAAGCGGATCATTTACTGGCAATGTTAATATAGCAAATGGTGGTTCGTTATACTCTGGCTCAATTGTTGGAGGCAACCTATCAGGTGCTGGATACATATTGAACTCAACAGGTCTTACATTTAACTCAGCGGGCACAAATGGCATAACAACAATTAATGGTACTACTGGAAAGCTTACAACAGCGTCTGCTTCAATTGGTAACTGGGATGTTACCTCAACTGCTATATCAAAAACAAGCAGCTCTGGCACACTAACATTAAACTCAGCTACAGCTCAGATAACCGCAGCCAGCTCAACCTATCAAGCTGGTATAGCTACACCAAATACTAATGCAGCATCTGATATTGTTTTTTGGGCAGGAGGCTCACGTTCAACGTCAGCAAACTTCTACGTTCAAGCAAATGGAACTGTAGTTATGAAAAGCGCAACAATTACTGGATATGCCTCAAGCACAGATTTGACTACTGGGCTGGGAACAAAAATTGGCGCAGCCCAAGTAAATGCAAACGTTACATCTATTTCTGGTGGGGTTATAACATCTGGTGTAATAAAGTCTACTAACTTTAGCGGAACAGCGGATGGAGCATCTTATTCAACTGCAGGAACTGCTTTTGATCTAGTAAACGGAACTATTACTTCTGAGCAATTTAGAATAGATTCTTCTGGAAATGCTAAATTTAAGGGCGATATCACTGGAGCTTCTGGAACATTTAGTGGAACGGTAAGTTCATCTTCATTTACATTTACCACAGGCACAGCAGATTATTGGAAATCAGACGGATCCTTCCAATTTGGAGGATCAACTGGAATAGTTAAAGCAGCAACTGGAGCCATATCAATTGGTTCAAATGTAACAATATCTGGAAATCTTACTGCAACAAGTATTGCAGCAACTGCAACAATAAATGCTAGCCAAATTAATTCTGGAGGAATGATAACTGGATCTGGAATTAATGCTACTGGAGGAACATTTAATACTGGAGTATTTGATTCTGAGTCTGGTTCATGGACTGGCGCAGAAGTATCTGGAGCAGCGTTTACTACAGCGTATACTAGGAATAGTGTGGTTGGAGTTGGGCTAAATGCAGTTTCATTTATATCTGTTAATACTGGAGGTTGGGTTAGCTCATGCTATCCATACTATGACGGCGGCTCAGATCTTGGAGTAAAATCAACAACAACAACAAGTGCATATAGATGGAGAAACTTAAGGCTTACTAATGCAGCATACTTTGGAGGAGATGGATCTACAAATACTCCTGGAACTGGAGCTGCAAATCCAAAGATAGCTATATTTGGAAATGGCTCATTGTTTGCAGATTCTCTTAATGCTAATTCGCCAGGAACATCTACAGGAAGTGCAATTGTACAAAATGCTAACGGGTACCTTAGAGTTTCTTCATCAAGTAGAAGATTTAAGGAAAATATAGTTGAGCTATCAAAAGATGGTTACCTAGATGCAACCATACAAATCAAGCCAGTAAATTTCAGCTATATAGGAGAAGGCGAAGTTGTATCTGGTTTGATTGCAGAAGATTTAAATGAGATTGATAAGTTTAAAGGCGTTGTTAACTATGATATCGATGGCCTACCTTCAAGCATTGCATATGATAGAATGGCGGCCCTACTTGTTCTTGCTATTAAAGAGATTAAAGATAAAATTGACGGGATTGAGCAAAGGCTTGACGCCCTAGAGGGATAATGGTATCCTTATGATAAGAGAAAAGGAATAAAATGGATAAAGCAGAATTAGTAATACAGGCATT
>JACCDL010388401.1_pt1 | contig 10218 bp, 5 predicted proteins | sample 7441931 | NCBI WGS metagenome assembly JACCDL01 (sample SAMN15323437, study PRJNA562643) | freshwater metagenome | isolation source: river surface water | place: USA:Blue River Watershed | collected 2017-08-16 | reverse complement strand
GTCCAGGTGTACTGGGTATTGGCAGGGACGATGTTTCCATTGCTTCCCTGAGTAGCGGTGTAAGTAATTGGTGCATTGGAGCAGACGGTAATAGTTTCATTAACTATTACCGGTTTTGGGTTGACGGTGACGACAACTTGGAAGGGCGCTCCCACACAGTTTCCAGCCGCTCCGGAAGTAGGAGTGACCGTGTAGGTAACGGTTTGAGTGGTATTGGAAGTGTTGGTTAGGGTCTGTGAGACGGAGTTCTGGGCAGTGGCCTGGTTCGATTCGCCGCTGATGTTGTCGTTCGGAGTTACGGTCCAAGTGTAGCTGGTATTTGCGGGAACTATTGTGGCACCTGCATTAGTAGGAGCGACCGTGAAGGCATCCCCGGAACAAATGATTGGGGCACTATTTTGGATGACCGGTTTCGGATTTACGGTAATGATGAAGGTATCCGTAGGGCCTACGCAACTGACTCCATTGGCGGTGTAAGTAGGGGTCACTACGATTTCTCCTTGGATGGGCGCATTGGTCGTATTGGTAGAGGTAAAGGAAATATCCCCCGTTCCACTTGTGGCTAAACCAATAGCGGCATTGGTATTGGTCCAACTGTAGGTGGTAGTACCTCCGGAATTAGAGGTAGCGAAGGCAACGTTGACCGGGCTGCCTGCACAATAGGCGGCATCAGCAGTGGCATTGACTTGACCTCTAGGGTTTTCTATTAGGGTGAAATTTCCAGAATATTTACAGCCATTTACATCGATCAATTGGATTGCATACTGACCTGCAGCTAATCCATTTTTTGTTACGGTCTGTCCAGACGTCACACCCGTTTGCTGACCAATGGAAGCCATGTCATTTGGATCGAATACGGGGGCACTTGGATTGTCAAAGTGACCTGAGTAAAAGGTTACCTGATACGGAGGACTGCCTCCATTTGGTGTTAAGGAGAGAAAACCATTGGTATCTCCTTGGCAGACTGCAGGGGATTGGGTGACAGGAACACTAAACGGAGCAGGTTCGGTGATCGTAACTGTTGCTGACTTGTTGCAACCTGTAAATTGATTGATAGAGAACGTGAAATCACTGAAAGGAAGTCCATTTGCTGGATTTACCTTATCTGTGTATTGGATGGTATATACTCCGGCAGGAAGGTTGGCGTAGGTAGACTGCACAGGACCCCAAGGTCTAAACTGTACCCCATTTCTTAATATCCGAATTAAATAAGTTGCACCCCAGCCCCCAGTTATACTGTTTACAGTAATTGATCCATTAGACCCTCCTGGGCAAGTCACATTTTGGGAGGTGAATGTTGCTGCAACTGGGCTAGGAGGCCCTGTTATAGTCACTGTTTTTGTACCAGTACAATCGTTATCATCCCTCCAATTGAAGGTATAAGTTCCAGCCGCTAAATTTTGGATTGCAATGTTAAAATCGTCGGTTATTCCTTGCTGGATTATTGTGCTTCCTTGAACTAGTTCCCAGGCATAGTCTGGAAACCCATTATCAAACTCAATAAGCGCTAAACCAGAATTTGGCTCAGCCGAACAAATTAACCCTTCAAAATGGATAGTTGCCGATAAACTTATAGGAGGAGATAGGGTGTAGATCCCGACGTTTTGAAGCGTAGGATTATTGGCGTCCCGTACGGTAACTCGGTAATCCGCCGGTACTGCTCCTGTAATTCTTCGTCCAGTAACCGGATTCCCATTGATGAGTAAGGCTTGCCAGGGATCATTTGCTGTAGCGCGTGTCTCCCAACTGTAGGTATAAGATCCACTACCTCCAATCGCACTTATTGCAATTTCCCCAGGACAGGATTTGATACTTACATCTAAGGAAATATTAAAAAGTGCAGCTTCATTTTCTCGGTTATCAGCAGAAATCAGTGACCCGAAAAAACTAAGTACTAAATAGCTTAATCCTATAAAAATATTAATATTTAAATTTTTTTTATTCATTAACAATGAAGTTAATCAAATCAATATTTTTTGAATTGCTATAGACCTGTTCAGGATTTTGAAAATTCCGTTAAACCTAAACAAAATGGCTGATAATGAGCAGAATAATAGAATTTGATTCCAAAGATTTAATTTATTAATAAAGAACCTAAACTATACAATGGTGACTTAAGTAGTTTTTGTTCTTGATGTTAAAGCGATAATTAATGCTCTCTTTTCTTTTTTAGACTCTTTTGTCGGCATTATATAGTTTTCTTCTTCCCGCCAATCCACCGATCTACAGCATAGTTTCCAGGACCCGATACCAGAAGGGATAAAAACAAGGTGAAGAAGAGCAAGGGTAGTTCTTTTTCCCCAAAAGGGTCAGCGCCATGGATGTAAAAGGCCGCAACCAGCATGGTAATCATCAATGGAAGGGTAGCCAATCGGGTCTTAAAGCCAATCATGACCAAGATGGAGCAGGCTACTTCTGCGAAGATGACCAGTGCCAAACTGATTTCAGGCCCTAGTCCAAAAGGATCCGCAAATTTTACAGGACCTTCGCCAAATAAGCGATCGATTTTGGGAATGCCATGGGTAAGCATCATACCACCGGCTAGCAGGCGAACTGCTAACAAGCCTAAGTCTTGAAGTTTCATGTTTGTTTTTCGAATTTTTCTTAAGGCCAATAGCAGGAAATCATCCGGTTTTTGCCATTGAGGTCTTGATGTACTTTCACTTGGGTGTAACCCAGTGACTGCAATAGTTGTACCAATTCTTCGGAAAGGTTCTCATAGATCTCCAAATACAGTTTTCCACCCTCCTTGAGTAACTTTTTTCCCCAGCTACCGATGGCTCGATAAAAGAGCATCGGATCTTCATCAGGTACAAAAAGAGCAAGATGGGGCTCGAAATTCAGGACATTGGCCTGCATTTCTACTTGATCACTAACCGGTACATAAGGAGGATTGGAGACCAATACATCAAAAAGGTCAAGATTTGGAATGGTCCCCAGTAGATTCCCTTCCAAAAACTGCACTTGGGCTCCAAGATGAAGGGCATTTTGGCGAGCAACTTCCAATGCCTGCACGGATACATCGAGCGCAACTAATTCCGCCTCTTTGAGCTCCAATGCCAAGGTAATTGGAATGCATCCCGTGCCTGTTCCCAAATCCAAAATGCGTACTCCAGACCTGGGATTTTCTTGGATGATCCGGTGAACCAATTCCTCGGTTTCATTCCTCGGAATGAGCGTGTCCCGGTTCACTAAAAAATTCCTCCCATAAAAAGGGGCCTCCCCTAGGATGTATTGGATAGGTTCGCCAGTTAGCAATCGTTGGAAATCCGAAAGTAGACGCTCATTGACCGCTTCACTTGGAATGGCCTGTGGTAAGTCTGCTCTTCGTAATCCCAGGTGCTTTTCAAACAACCAAAAAACAAGGTTTTCTGCTTCCACTTGTGAATAAGTGGTGAGCTGAGCCGATAAGGAGGCCAGCCATTCAGCATAAGTGTGAGGAGGGTGCATCGAGTGGTCAAAAATAAGGACTCTGGAGGAAATACCCACCACGACTAGGTCTAATGAAAAAATAAGGTCCTTTCTAGACCAAACTTAAATCCAAAAACTGTAGTAAAAACCAAAGTATAGCAGTAACTTAATTATTTAAGTATTCAGTCTAGCATGTACCGGAGAGAACTTCGATTTTTTCTCCTGGTGTTGGGAATTTTTTCGATTGATTTTTTAAAAGATAGGGTGCCCCATTTTTTTGATTTTACTACCCTACCGCCAAAAATTACGCAATGGGAACTCGATTCTTGTACCAGGACCATTTCTGTTCAGGCAGTAGCAGGAGGCATTCCTCCCTACGACTTCTATGTCTTCAAGCAAGATATTCTTGACTCGAGCAATTGGCAGGTGTACCGTTTGATTAAGGAGCAGTTGCCTCAAATTTCAGGCCTACCTCCAGGGACCTATCGGGTAAAAGCAGTGAATGAGGGAGTAAGCTCTCCTTCATTCTCTACCAACATCCTTCAAGTAAACTTTCCCGCGGATCCTGAGATCGAGGTCCATGGATCTCCTTCCCTTTGTTCGGGGGAGAGCCCTGGAATCTCGCTTCAACTTGCCCATTTGGAGGGTCCTCTACCTATTAGTTGGACTACTCAAGTGCTTCAGGCTCCCGAAGAAGGAGAAGTGCTGGGGTATACCACTATCCCAATAGTTTCTCAATTCAAAATTTCAGACACTCTGGTCAACACGGGCAAGACGCTAGCCAAGGTCTCCTACCAACTCCAAGCGCTGGTCAACGGTTGCCTTCGTCCTGCAGGTACGGTAGAAGTACAGGTAAATCCCCTAGCCAGAATTGAGGCTAGCCTTTCGGACAGTATCCTTTGTTCAGGTACCCCCTTTTCCATCTCCCTACTTCCCCAAAGCTGGGGGGCTGGTACGATGCAGGTGCGCTGGTCGGCGGCACTGCTTTCTGGCCAAGTCTTGGATTTAGTCGAAGGGGGGCAGTTGACACTCCCGGCACTGGCTCCCATTCCCCAGAGCTTGGCTAATGAAGGAACAGATCCTGCTCGGGTTCGCTACACCTTTTATCCCTCCTTCAATGGCTGTGATGGGGTTGCTGAAAGTCTGGAGGTGTTGGTGCTACCCGAACCACAAGTCAGTCCACAAGATGATTTGATTTCTTGTGCGGGAGAATGGATTTCAGCACCTGAATTTACCTCCAATTTTAGGGGCGACTCTGTTAGGTATTCTTGGGTGGTTTCCGATTCTTCATTAGGCCTTAGCAGCGGGTCAGGAGATCGTATTCCAGACTTTCAGGCCATAAACAGCGGTACGGGTTCGAAGCGGGCGCTGATTGCTGTTACCCCAAGAGGGTATTCCCAAGGCATCGCCTGTACCGGTCCGCCACACACCTTTTCCCTAACCATTAGGTCTCCCCTTGTCATTGAAGAGGAATTATCCAACTATGCGGGACATGGTGTATCCTGTGCAGGTGCTGCGGATGGAAAAATCAAACTACACCTTAGCGGAGGTTTTGCATCCGATACGGCCGTTAATTATCTCTATTCCTGGATAGGGCCGGAAGGCTTTGTTTCCTCAGCCTCCAAATTGGAAGGACTGAAGGCAGGAGTTTACAGGGTAAGCATTACCACTGAAATTGGAGCCTGTGTCTTAGAAAAAACCATAACGCTCACTCAGCCCGATCCACTTTGGATCCAAGCGATTACCCCTTCGAATAGTTTGGTAGCAATACCTTGCGCTGGATCTAATTCAGGGAAAATCCAGGTGGAAGTAGGTGGAGGAACTGGAAATAAAACGCTATTCTGGACAGCTAGTAATGGTGGACTGATTCCACTTGGGATGGAAAACTCCACCTTGCATGAAGGGCTTCAAGTTGGGACCTACCTACTTCGGGTCACTGATGAAAATGGTTGTGGAGTTCAGCATACCTTTTCGGTCACTGAGCCTGAACCTCTTCGCATTTCCCAAGCGAAGGTGGATAATTCTTGTTTTGGCGAGTCATTGGGGCGATTATCGGTGTTTGCCTCAGGTGGAGTGGAACCTTACCGCTATGCTTGGACAGGACCTAATGGATTTAACTCCATGGAACCAAATCCTCAAAATTTAACCTCAGGGGCATATCAAGTGACGGTCACAGACATCAACGGCTGTAGCCTCGTAGGTCCGCAACTTTTAATTTCAGACCCCTCCAAACTTACGCTCACCCAAACCAAGGTGGATAATGGGTGTTTTCAAGGCGCTTCGGGGAGTATCTCGGTCAGTCCTTCAGGAGGTGTTGGGATTTACCAATACGCCTGGACAGGGCCGAATGGATTTAGTTCTGCCTCCCAAAATCTGGAAGATCTTTTTGCAGGGACCTATCAAGTGACCTTGACGGATGCGAACGGTTGTAGTCTCCTGGGTCCGCAAATGACGATTACAGAACCTACCCCACTTGCGCTCACTCAAAGCACGGAGGACAATCTCTGTTTCCAAGGGGCTAGAGGGAGTATCTCGGTCACTGCATCAGGAGGGACAGCACCCTACCGCTATGCTTGGACCGGATCGAATGGGTTTACTTCGGCTAATCAAAATCTAGTTGACTTAGTAACGGGCACCTACCAAGTAATAGTGACCGATGTAAATGGATGTGTGCTTACGGGGGTACCCCAAACGATAGCCGAGCCTACGGTACTGTCAATCACCAATCAAGTGAAGGTGGACAATGTCTGCTTCCAGGGAAATACAGGCAGCATTACAGTTACGGCCTCTGGTGGGACAGCACCCTACCGCTATGCTTGGACCGGACCGAATGGGTTTAGTTCGGCTAATCAGAATCTAGCTGGCTTGGTAACGGGTACCTACCAAGTAATGGTGACCGATGCGAATGGATGTATGCTTACGGGGGTAGCCCAAACGATAGCCGAACCTGCACCCTTGTCCCTCACAGCACAAGCTCAATCAGAAACCTGTGCGGATGCAGGCGATGGGCGCATTGAATTAATTCTTTCTGGAGGCTTACCCCCTTACCAAGTTCGTTGGGATCATGGAGGGACAGATAGGATAGCTACTGCGCTTGGTCCAGGTACCTATCGAGTGACGGTCACGGACCAAGGAGGATGTATCCAAACCGCCGAGTACTCCCTATTGCCCATCCCTGCACTTCGTTTGGAGGGAATTCTGACCTATCAAGCCACCCAGGTGCCTCTCCAAATCTCAGCATTGCTCCTATCCGATGCGCAAGGTGGAATTCCGCCTTACACCTATCGCTGGACTTCTGGGCAGACCAGTTCCTCAATCACGGTGACTAAAAGCGGAAGCTATACCCTCCAACTCAAGGATGCAAAGGGCTGTATGCAAGAAAAGGAGTTTGTAGTTGCCCTTCCACTTCCCTTGGCCCTAGCCGTTGCCGTCACGACGGTACCACTTTGTAAGGAGAGGGGTCAGGAAACTAAGTTTCAACTCAGCATCAGCAATGGACTGCCTCCTTATCAGATCACCTGGAGCATGGGATCGGTTTTCGCTACTGGAATGCAATTCACTACTCGAGAAGCTGGCCTTCTGGAAGTGGAAGTCCGAGACGCGCTGGGTCTCATTCAAAAACGAGCGATTACCATCGCCCCTCGACTCACGGGACCTTTAGATTTTAATCCCCTTTTTGAAAGTCAAGTACAATTCCAAGCAGATTTGGTGGGCTTCAAGGGAGTATTTCACTCCTCGGCTACCTGGCCCCATCAAGTGATCTCCTGGGATTTTGGAGATGGTTATAGCAGTTCGGAAGCAAGCCCAACGCATACCTACACTCGAAAAGGAAGGTATACGGTGACCTTGGCGGTATTGGACAATGCGGGTTGCCTGATCACCCAGTCCAAGACGCTGGACATCTTGGATTTCTTTATTGAAATCCCGAATGTATTTACCCCCAATGGGGATCAACTCAACGATACCTTTTTTCCCAAGTTTCGATTCATTACCAACCTGCAGCTCCAGGTGATGAATAAGTGGGGGGAATTAATTTACCGCTCCCGTAGACTGGATGATGCCGGCTGGGATGGATCCGTCGCTGGTCAAAAAGCTCCCGAAGGGGTCTATGTGTATAAGCTGAGTTTCCAAGTCCCAGATGGCCGTGTCTTTACCTCTTCTTCCACCTTTCTTTTGACACGATGAGAAAAGGAAGACAGCTTTTGGTACTGCTCGGTATGCTCCTGCTTTTTAGCCCAGGGAGGGCACAAGATTTTCAGTTCTCCCAATTTTACGCGGCTCCCCTGTACCTCAACCCCGCGCTGACGGGCATCAGCCAAGAGACCCGCATGGGATCGGTATACCGCAATCAGTGGCCTGGCCTGGACTACCAATTTACTGCATTTACCGCCTACGCGGACCATTACAGCTTGGATTACAAAAGTGGAGTAGGGCTTAGCCTAAGTTCCTTCTCAGAGGAATTTTTGAAACTCAATACCACGGAAATTTCAGGGTACTATGCCTACAACCTGCAACTTTCTGAACGTGCAGCCTTGCAGGTAGGAACCCAGATTTCCCATATCCAAAAGCGAGGAACACTGGAAAGCCTGCTTTTTGGAGATCAAATTGATGTGTTTAACCAGACCACCCTTCCCACTGCAGATGCGGTAGGGGGCTTGGAGCCCTTCAGCTATTTTTCTGTGGGCCTTGGGGGAGTGCTCACTTGGGAGGAACTCTGGGTAGGAATTTCTGGGCACCACTTAAATCGACCGAGTAGAACTTTTTTTGTGCGCGATGGGCAATCGCAACATTGGCCCAAGTACTCCCTTCAAGTAGGGTATACGCTGCCTCTGGAGGAGCCGGAGTTTTGGGAAGAGGGATCTGGGAAATTTGTGCACCTGATGGCCAGTTACAAGCGCCAAGGCCCCTTCCAATTTGTAGACGCAGGGGTGCAGGTCCTGCTCAACCAGTTGGTGGTAGGTGCGGGCCTTCGAAACATGCCCATCCAATCGGACTTACCCAAGCGGGATTCAGTGATTGGGCTATTTGGGCTCAACCTTTCCAATGGACTTTCGATGGGCTACAGTTACGATTATCCAATTTCGGATGTGGGATTGCAGACCCTTGGCGCACACGAACTGAGTCTGCGCTACCAATTTTTCTTCGGTACCCCCAAGTCTAGAGGGCAGCGGTCTCGCGTGCTGCCCTGCTTTTCCTACCTCCGTTGAGTTTAAAACCAGTAGCGGGTGGTGCTCGCACTGCATTCCATGGGATTGTTGTACCTTTGCTGTAGAATTTTGATTTATGAAATTACATAACAATACCATCAGAGGTGTTCACACAGCCTTGGAAGCAATTTTTGAACAAGGGCAGTATGCGGACAAAGTCATCGAACGCACCCTAAAATCCAACCCCAAGTGGGGTGCCAAGGACCGTTCCTTCATTGCGGAGACCACCTACGAGATGGTCCGCTGGTGGCGCTTGGTCAATTTTCTCAGTCCCTCCAAGGACTATTGGGACCTCTTCGGTACGTATTGGCTCATGCAAGGAAATGAACTTCCCCCCTGGGATGAATTTGCGCGCTTACAGCCTGAAAAAATCAAATCCAAATACGATTCCATTACCGATCCAGGTCTTTTGGAATCGATACCTGAATGGCTCCAAACCCTAGGCTCCCGAGAACTGGGCGAGAAGTGGGATGCAGAAATCCATGCGCTCAACGAGGAGGCAGAGGTGGTCTTGCGGGTGAATACCTTGAAAACTACCCGTGAGCGTCTCAAGAATCTTTTGGAGGCCGATGGCATCCGTAGTTACCTGGTCAAAGGCTATCCTGATGCCCTGGTGCTTGAAGAGCGCCAAAACGTGTTTCGTCACCCTTCCTTCAAGGAGGGCTTGTTTGAAGTTCAAGATGCCAGTTCCCAACTGGTCGCTGCTGCGCTTCAAGTAGAGCCGGGCATGCGGGTGATCGATGCCTGTGCCGGTGCTGGAGGAAAGTCACTGCATTTGGCCGCTCTAATGGGCAACAAAGGCAAGGTGATCTCCATGGATGTGGAAGAGTGGAAATTGCAGCAGGCAAAACTTCGGGCACGTAGAAATGGAGTGTCTATTTTTGAACCCAAGATCATCGAAGGGTCGAAGACCATCAAGCGTCTCAAGGAATCTGCCGACCGACTGTTACTTGATGTGCCTTGCTCTGGATTAGGCGTCTTGCGTAGAAATCCAGACACGAAGTGGAAATTATCTCCTGAATCCATTCAAAAAGTGCAGGAAACCCAGCAAGAGATCCTTCAAAATTACCCGTCCATGCTGAAAAAAGGAGGACAACTGGTTTATGCAACCTGCAGTGTGCTTCCTTCGGAAAATGAGGAGCAGATCAAGAAGTTTTTGGCGAGCGAGGCGGGCAAAGACTTTGAGTTACTCGAAGACCGCAAGGTACTGGCTCAAGAAAGCGGCTTTGATGGGTTTTATATTGCGAGGCTGTTGAAGAAGTAAGTCGACAGTAGCAAGTAGCTAGTATCAAGTAGGTGGTACGAGATACGATGGAAATAGGGTAGAAATAGACTTCGCTTCGTGAAACAGGTAAAAATTGTATCTGAATTCCTTATTTCACCGAGCGTGCCTGCCCGCCGCGGAGGGCTCGGTCTATTTCTAGTGTATTTCCATCGTATCTCGTATGTGGTACATTGTACTTCTGCTTGTCACAATAATATTTTTCACATTCTAGTAATCCAAGACAAATTCCATGTAACTTTGACGGGCAAATAGGGTTCCCTACCACCGATATTTGCCATGAATAAAAACTCATCGAAGTTTCTATACGAAGCACTC
>JACCDL010810595.1_pt1 | contig 10220 bp, 9 predicted proteins | sample 7441931 | NCBI WGS metagenome assembly JACCDL01 (sample SAMN15323437, study PRJNA562643) | freshwater metagenome | isolation source: river surface water | place: USA:Blue River Watershed | collected 2017-08-16 | reverse complement strand
TTGTCATCTGGATTTACTACCGAGAAGTGAACGACGAGAGTCTTTTCCTTACGGAATGGATCTACGAAAGCAGTCTCAGGCGCGGGAAGAAGTTTCATATCTGATTCATGAATCGACTGGAAGCCTCGTATTGAGGAACCATCGAACATCAGACCATCTTTAAAGACATCTTCGGTGAACTGACTTGCTGGAACATTGAAGTGATGTTGAATTCCAGGTAGATCGATAAATCGAACATCGACGAGAGAGATGTTCTCTTTCTTAATGTAGCTGATCAATTCAGCTGAGGACTTAAACATGTTTCTCCTAAGGCCTAGTTGCTCTTCGGAACTACAGACTCATCGTTGAGTGGATGACGCGAATCGTAGATGTAGGCAGTGAAAGGGGGGTATCTGGAGTGTTACGGTCATGTTTCAACATGAGGGCCAAAGGGTGGCTACCTTTGCCGCGTGGAGATGCGCTTTGAACGAGCCTCAATGGGCCGCCGGCTTGCTGCGCTGATGATCGACTGGGTGGTGGCGACCTTTACTACAGGACTTCTTTTTCCCATCTTCGCTAGCTCCCTAGCTCCAAGCCTCACCCGACTTCTCGTCTTCATCCTTGAGGTCGGGCTGATGACTGCGCTAACTGGAGCCTCAATTGGCCAACGGATTTTAGGAATCAGGGTCGTTACTTATCCTGATCAATTCTTCCTGACTCCCTCGAAGGCATTTCTTCGCACTCTACTAATTGCGCTTGTAATCCCAGCAGTAGTTATCGATAGTGAGAGCAGGGGATTGCATGATCGATTCACAAAAAGCCAAGTGATACGAGTCAGTAAGTAACAGCTTTATCCCACTCTAGCTTTTCAAGCCAACGTTCTACTTCATTCAAGAAATCAACCCGAGTAATTCCGTGATGCTTGAGGAATGCCTCATCGAAGCCCATTCCAGCACGAACTTCTTGATTTACCTTGTAGACGTTGTCAAAGGTTTTCTCCTTCGCCACAATGTATTCGACTAATCGTCGACCTAAATCATATTCACAGTTCTTCATGGCTTCATGACCAGCTGCATCATTTTTCAACTTCCACTGTTCAAATGGTGCACCGCACCGAGGTTTTGCCCAACTATTCCGGGAGATGTCGTCAGCCCAACCGTAATCTCCATTTCCATACTGGGGCATGCTCGCCATCACCAAACCAGCGCCCACATTTGCGGAACCTTCGCGATACCAAGCTGGTATTTTGAATGCACCGTCTGCATCGGAAAGAACTTGAATAAGGTGGACACTCTCATGGGAACCCGAAAATGCCAAAAGCTTTTCGGCGCTCCAATAGGCGTCGTAGGTGAATCCTGGGGATTCATATTTTGTTAGGCTGCCTGACCAAAGATTTCCACATCCAGCATTTGCCCAACCAAATTGAATCTGATTTGAAAAGAGATTTGGACAAACCGGCTTCAAGTTTGCTTCTAGCCAAGCAATTTCACGGAATAGGTAAACTTTATTGTCTGGAAAATCTGGTTTGATGGCGCGCATCATTTCAACAGTACGATCAACGACTTTCTGAGTTGAGATCACCAATTTATTGTTTGGTTCATCGCTCAAAACCATGCTTTGAGACTTAGCAACTCTAAGTGAACGCGAATATAGCTCTTGGCTTACTTCGTTCAATATTTTGTAAGTCTTATCTAGCTCTATCTGACCTGCAAATGTCTGAGGACCATTTGGCCTAATCTTTACTACTGGCGCCGGGGTTGATTTGGGAGTTTCTGATTGCGGAGCGCTAGAGGCACTGGAGCTTGATTGAGTTGTCTGCTTTTTCCAAAGCAATTTACCCTTAATTTTTTGGCACTTGTATTCCAAACCTGCAATTTTTGTTTTTGCACCAACTTTGCTACATGCTCCGTTGGCTTTGGGAGCAGCAAGTGATGTTGGGGAAATGATTGAAAGAAGACCAACTATCAGTAGAGAGATAAGCGAACGACGCACGGGATTAGTATCAATCTATAGGACCCTCATTTCAAGGGGTCTATAACTTCTACCGAGGCTTGGGCATCCTCAAGTTCTTGGGCATGGGGCCCTTAGGTAGCGGAATATTCATTCCACCGATGGATTTCAACCGCGCACGGAGCTCGCGAAGTTGAACCTTTGATAACTTCTTTGGAAACTTTTTCATCCGACGTTGTAATTTTCTTATCGAGACCTGATCTTTTTCATTTCCAACAATCAATTCAAAGACAGGTACTCCCGGTGCGAAGCGCTCCATCTTGCGGCGCTCGTCATTCAATAGAGATCTAAGTGCAGCTCCACCTTCGCCAACTAGGACAATTCCAGGGCGACCTACTGCGCGATGAACCATGTCTTGATTCTTATTAACATTTACTGCGGGGGAGACGGTCCAGCCGCGACGAATCGACATGAGAACGCTAGCTCCAGCGCCAACTTGTCCTTCAATAGATGCGTAGGCAGCGCTACTTGCCATCCGCGTGAAGTAGAAGAATCCACCGAGAGCGGCAAGAGGGAAAGTTACAAATGCTCCATAGCCAGGTCTTCCAAAGAAAGCGCCAACGCCAATTCCAACTCCCCAGAGCGGTAGAAATACCACAAGGCATCGAAGGACTACGAAGGAATACTCCCGCTTGGCTAACGCATATGCATCGCGGATCGTCTTGAAACGTTTCTCGCCGGGGACTTTCTCTTTCTTCTTCCGTCCGAACACTAGATTTCCTTCCTTCGCTCTCGACTCTCTAATTCAACCATCTCTGGCGTGGGTGCGGTGCCACCAAGACGGGCAGGAGCCCATCTCTGGCCAATTGGAGAATCGGGATATTCGCGCTGAGCGCTATCCAATAGAGATTGCATTGCACCTTTTAATCTTGCTAACGCTAACTCAGGATCTTCGCCCGGCGAGAAGTACATTGGAGCACCAAAGGAAACAATGATGGGAACACTTGCCCGATTGAAATTCCTCGGTACCTTCTTAGTCCAAAGCCGCTGACTGCCCCAGATAATTGTGGGAAGAATTGGCGCGCCTGACTCCATCGCTAGTCGGATCACCCCGTTCTTCATGGCTTTTAATTCAAAACTTCTCGAAATGGTGGCTTCAGGAAAGACCCCAACAATTTCACCTTTCTTTAACGCTTTAAGCGCTTCTACAAAGGAGGGCGCTCCATTTGAACGATCAACGCTTATATGTCGCATTCCGCGCATCAGGGGCCCTGAGACAGGGTGATCAAATAGCTCTCGTTTTGCCATAAATCTCGCCAATCGATTTGAATCAAGAAGTGCCGTACCAGCAATAGCAAAGTCCAAGTAGCTAACATGGTTCATCGCAAGTAGCGCTGGCCCTGATCTTGGTACATGAGCTTGGCCATGAAATTTAAAATCTAAATCCAAAAACCGCCAAAAGCCTTTAAAGATTTGGACGATGGGGCGATATACGAGTTCGGCCATCTTGCTTAACCGTTTAAGGCACCTGTTCTCGCAGCAGAAGCCTCCTTGAAGAGGCGACCGGCACGATAGCTGGAGCGAACGAGCGGACCACTCATAACGCCTAAGAATCCAATCTCTCTTGCTTCTTGAGCCAATTCCACAAATTCATTTGGCTTAACCCAACGCTCAACAGGATGGTGGCGCGGTGAGGGGCGAAGATATTGGGTGATTGTTATTAAGTCGCAACCGGCCTGATGTAAATCAAGAAGTGCTTGAGAGACTTCTTCACGGGTTTCACCCATTCCGAGAATTAGATTCGACTTGGTAATAAGACCAAATGCTCGAGCCTGGTTTATTACACTCAACGATCGTTGATAATCAAAGGCGGGGCGAATACGTTTGAATATTCTGGGAACAGTCTCAAGATTGTGGGCGAAGACTTCGGGCCGCGAGTCGAAAACTTCCTGGAGAAGCCTCGGGTTGGCAGAAAAATCGGGGGCAAGCATCTCGACTCCACAACCTGGAACAGTTTGATGTATCGCACGGATAGTCTCGGCGTAAAGCCAGGCACCTTCATCTTCTAGGTCATCTCTTGCAACTCCTGTGACAGTTGCGTATTTCAATCCCATGCTCTTCACAGATTCAGCGACTCTTCTTGGTTCATCTCGATCCAGCGGTGCGGGTTTACCTGTATCGATATTGCAGAAATCGCATCTGCGTGTGCATTGCTCACCGCCGATAAGAAAGGTTGCTTCTCGATCTTCCCAACATTCAAAGATGTTTGGACAGGCGGCTTCTTGGCAGACCGTGTGCAGCCCTTCGCGTGAGACTAACGAGCGAAGAGCGGTGTACTCCGGGCCCATATGTGCGCGAGTCTTTATCCACTCCGGCTTGCGCTCAATGGGAACTTCAGCGTTACGCGCTTCTATTCGAAGAAGTTTTCGGCCATCTGGGGCAACCATTAGCTGGACACTTTCGCTAGCGCTTCATAAAGGTGACGCTCTAGTACTGGAAGCACTTCTTCAATCGAAGGAGCGGGGTTCAATTCATTTGCCATTGAGGTAACACCAGCATCGGGAATTCCACAAGGAATGATCTTCTCGTAGAAAGTTAGATCGGGATTAACATTAAGCGCAAAGCCATGCATCGTTACGCCACGAGCTACGCGGATCCCGATAGCCGCTATCTTCCGATCGCCTTTTTCATCCCTAAGCCAGACTCCGGATCGCTCGCAATATCTCTCGGCAGAGATGCCAAACTCTCTGCAGACTTCAATTAAGGAATTCTCTAACTCACGGACAAATCCAACGACATCAAAAGAGTCACGCAACTTGATTATTGGATATCCCACAATCTGACCTGGTCCATGAAAAGTAATCTTTCCGCCTCTATCAACATCAATCACTTTCGAACCATCGAGCGGGCGCTCGCTATCGAGCGTTCTTCGACCGGCGGTGAAAATTGGGGGATGCTCCAAAAGCAAAAGGGTGTTAGGTCGCTTTCCATCGGCTACTTCACGATGAATTTCACGTTGCAATTCCCAGGCTTGCTCATAATCAATGAGCCCCAATCGCTTTAGAGCGACTGGTGATGTAGTTAACGACACGGGATTAGCCTACTTTCGAACTCTCATATAGGCGCACTTCGCCTAAGATAGCCCGTTGTGAGTATCACAACTGAGAAGGTCATGCGTAGTAGGGCTAGAAAAGGGCTATGGCTAGCCATAGTCACAATCATCGTTTGGATGGCTGTAGGAGGCTTCTCGGGTCAAGCATTTTCGAAGATCTCAAATGTCCAAGAGAACGATAACGCGGCGTTTTTGCCGGAGAGCGCAGAATCGACTGAAGCTGGAAAGTTGATTGTTAAGTTCTCTGATCAATCGTTAGATCTGCTACCAACTTTGCTGATACTCGTGGGTGATTTGAATCCGGCTACAAATCCAGAAAAGTTTGCGGAAGTAAGCGCTTTCGCCGAAAGTCTGGGCGAGAAAGTTCTACCGCAATCTGGCCAACCGCTCTCGAAATATTTCGCTCCTGGAGCACCGATTCAGGCAATTCCATCCCAAGATGGGAAGGCAGTTTTAATCAATGTTCAGATTGATTCTGGAATTGCCGGTGAGAATATTGGTGATGAGCCCGCACTACCAATGATCATTGACTTCATAAGAGAGTCGATGAAGAGCGAGATTCAAGGAGTTGAATCGCATGTAACTGGCCCGGGTGGAATCTTCGCCGATCTATTTGAGGCTTTTGGCTCCATCGATACCACGCTTCTGCGAACAACTTTGATTGTTGTAGCGATAATTCTGATCCTGGTTTATCGCTCGCCGATTCTCTGGATTATTCCGCTACTTAATGCCGGCCTAGCGCTCGGTTTCGCCACGATGATTGTGTATTACTTAGCCAAGAATGACATCGTAGATTTAAATGGTCAGACCCAGGGAATCCTTGATGTTCTGGTCTTGGGTGCGGCGACCGATTATGCGCTTCTACTTATCTCAAGATATCGCGAAGAACTTCATAATTATCAATCTCGATATGAGGCGATGCGTAGGGCTTGGCGCGGAGTAGTTGAGCCAATCCTTGCCTCAGGGACAACGGTTGTCGCCGGTCTTATGGTTCTTCTACTAAGTGATCTCTCGAGTAACCGAGGCCTCGGACCTGTTGGTTCGATTGGAATTGTCTCAGCAATGCTTGCCTCACTCACCCTCCTTCCAGCTCTAGTAGTTCTCTTTGGAAGATGGGTTTTTTGGCCAAGAGTTCCGCGCTTTGATCATGAAGATGAGAAGTTATCCGGATTCTGGTCAAAGGTTGGTTCATTTGTGGATCGCAAACCCAAGGCGATTTGGATTACTACAACGTTAGTTCTTCTCATATTTGCTGGTTTTTCTACCACTTTGAAAAATGATGGCCTCGCCCAGACTGAAGCATTTACTTCAAGAACTGATTCGGTTATCGGACTAGAGAAATTAGGCGAGCACTTCCCAAGCGGAGAGGGAACTCCCGTTGAAATTGTCGTTGATGTTGCTGATGTCGGGGCAGTTTCTTCGGCAATCCAGTCGATTCCAAATATTGCAAATGTGACACCAGTATTTGTGCAAGATCCGAACACGCGCCAACCTACAGGAGAGCTGAAAGTAGTCGATGGAAAAGCTTTGCTATACGCAATTCTCGATGTTCCGGCTGACTCGAAGGAAGCAAAAGAACTAATCCCGCAGATTCGTGAAGCGGCTAAGAACGTTGATGAAAAGGTCTTAGTCGGTGGCCAGACGGCCATAAGTTACGACATCGACCAGTCATCAAAGCGCGATAATCGAGTAATTATTCCGATAGTTCTCCTTCTAATTGCACTAATCCTTGGTTTGCTGCTTCGGAGCATCTTTGCAGCTGGACTTCTTTTGGGAACAGTTGTGCTCTCGTTCTTTGCAACCCTGGGGGTTTGCGCTCTTGTATTCGACAATGTCTTCGGCCATGCGGGCTCCGATCCATCATTCCCGCTTTTCGCCTTCGTCTTCCTAGTAGCTCTAGGTATTGATTACAACATCTTCTTAATGACCCGAGTTCGAGAAGAGGCGATGACAATCGGAACGCGAGCCGGAATCATAAAGGGATTAACAGTTACCGGTGGCGTTATCACTTCTGCTGGAGTAGTACTTGCGGCCACTTTTGGCGTATTGGGAATTCTGCCTCTCGTGTTTCTGGCGCAGCTAGGTTTTGCAGTCTCATTTGGAGTTCTGCTTGATGCAATTGTTGTTCGCTCACTGCTCGTTCCAGCGCTGGTAAAAGTGATTGGCCCAAAGATCTGGTGGCCATCGAAGTTGCAGCACGAAGGGAAGTAGAGTCCAAGAATGCGAGTCGGGCTGATTGGCTACGGACTTGCGGGGCGAACTTTTCACGCCCCACTCTTACAGGCATCGGGATTCTTTCTCGCAGCAATCGCATCGCGTTCGTTAGATAAGCGTGGCGCAGCACATACCGACTTTCCATTAGCAACGATTCTGGCTACCGCAGAAGAGTTGGTGGAAGAAGAGCTTGATCTTGTAGTTGTGGCTTCAACAAATGAAGTTCACAGCGCTCATGCCAAATTAGCAATCGATGCCGGCATTCCAGTCGTCGTTGATAAACCGATGGCTTTAGATTATTACGAGACGCTATCGCTCTTTGATTACGCCGATGCTAGAGGTGTTCCAATAACAGTTTTCTTCAATCGACTTTTTGATAGCGATACTTTGACAATCAAGGAGTTAGTTAAGAGCGGCGAACTCGGTGAGATTTTTAGATACGAGTCGCGCTTCGAGAGATTTCGTCCCGACTTGAATCCAGCGGCATGGCGAGAGAACACCCCTTCTGATTTAGGCGGCGGACTACTGCTAGATCTGCAGACTCATTTAGTATCTATTGCACTCGATCTCTTCGGCCCGGCCACACTTGAATATTCCTCGATTAGAAGAATCCGTGGTGGCGTAGATGATGATGTGCTAATAGCTTTGAAGCATCGCGATGGCGTTGATTCATATCTATCCGTAAGTGCAATCGCAGGTGCTCCTGGCCCGAGAGTAAGAATGCATGGTCGCAACGGAACTTTTATTGCTAAGGAGTTAGACCCGCAAGAAGCGCTCCTGCGCTCTGGAGTAAAGCCACTTAGCACTGGTTGGAGCGATACTGCAGCCGCGACCGGTGAATTTAGAATCCACAAGGGACCAGAGTCCTTCAATCATCGAGGGATCCCTGGTAACTATGTCAATTTCTACAATCAAGTGAAGGATTCGCTAAGCACTGGAAGTGCCCTGCCGATCTCTCGGGAATTTGCTTTAGAAGTAGCGCAAATTCTCGATCGAGCGCGGGAGATTGATATCCGCTCGAACGGATAAGTGATGAGCAAGAAAGTTATTGTGGTCGGCGCTGGCTGGGCCGGATTGAACGCCGCCCGTGTTCTTAATGACGCAGGCTTTCATGTAAGAGTCTTCGAGAAAAGTGATCGAGTTGGTGGTCGAATCACCAGCGATTATGTCGATGGCTTCGTCCTTGATCACGGGTTTCAAGTAATCAATCCTAAATATGCAGAGCTACGAGAAACCGGAGTTATTGATTCAATTGACTTTAATGCACTGCCGAAGGGGCTTGATATTAGGAGTGGACTGGACACTATAAGAATTGGAGATTTCCGAACCAATCTCAAATATTTGCCAGGCGCCCTCAGTCCAAATTTGGGAAGCATAAGAGAGAAGCTGGCATTTATAAGTTATCTAGGCAAGCGAAGTGCAGATACTGACTTCAAAGTTGCAATGAAAGACGTGGGAACATTTTACGAAAAAGCTCTAAAGCCATTTCTTGATGGAGTTTTTCTTGTTGAAAGTGATCTCGTGTCAAACCAGATGGCTAGGGAACTGATTCATTGGTTCATCAAAGGTGCCCCGGGGCTACCTAGCGGCGGAGTTCGAGAAGTTTCCGAGTCGCTCGCTGCTGGGTTAGACATCGACTTCAATGTTGAGGTTAGCTCCGTATCCGCTTTCGAAGTAATAACTAGTAAAGGTAGAGAGTCAGTCGATGCAGTCTTACTTGCAACCGATCCAATCTCTGCTGCTGATTTTCTGGGGATTCCAGCGCCGGGCATGAACGCCTCGCAAACCTGGTATTTCAAGGTACCCAAAGGAGAAATCGATAGTAATCACCTTCGAGTTGGGGGAAGGGGGCCAATAGTGAACTCCGTTGCACTCTCTAACGTATCTCCAACTTACGCACCAGCTGATTCAACGTTAGTTGCTGCTACAAATCTCAAAACGGCAGAAGAGAGCGAAGTCCGACTGCATCTTAGTTACCTTTGGGAGACTGGTACTTCTCATTGGGAGCTGATTCAGTGCTACACGATTCCCTATTCGCTCCCACTTCACAGACCAAGAACGCCTCTTGTTGCTAAAGAGTTAAGCGAGAAGGGGATTTATTTAGCGGGGGATTGGCGGGCAACGCCATCGCAACAAGGAGCTTTATTAAGCGGTCGTTTAGCTGCGCAAGCGCTCATTTCTCATTTATAAGCGCGCCTAGTGCTGGTGCAAGATGTGGATAGTCAAACTCGAAACCAGAATCACTTAACTTTTTGGGCAAAACCTTTTTAGAGCCAAGAATTTCAGAAGAGAACCCGCCAAGTGCAATCTTCAGCGCAAAACTAGGTACCGGGATGAGTGCCGGACGGCGTAAAGCGCGCGCTAAAGCTGCGGTGAATTCTTGATTAGTTGCAGGGTTTGGTGAAACTAAATTAACTGGACCTTCGATTTCTTTCTCAAGTAGATAGCAAATCGCTTTTATCTGATCGTGAAGCGTTATCCAAGACCACCACTGTTTCCCGTTTCCGAGCTTTCCACCAACGCCTAATTTAAAGAGCGGCAACATTTTGCCGAGCGCACCACTTGTTGGTTCTAGAACCAAACCAGTTCTGATCTTTACAGTCCTAGCACCAGCGGCGGTGTCCGCGGCAGCTTCCCACTCTTTGCAAACCGCCGCTAAGAAATCATCGCCCGGACGATCATCTTCCGTGACTGATCTATTACCGGTTTCGCCATACCATCCAATTGCGCTAGATGAGATGAATACTTGTGGTTTCAATTTTCCAACCGCAGTGGCAATAGTGTTTGTACCAAGAAGTCTTGAATTCAATATCTCAGCTTTATATTTCTTGCTCCATCGTTTATCGCCAACATTTGCACCGGCTAGATGAATGACCGCATCTACTCCTTCAAGGGGAGCTAGGTCGACCTCACCAGTTTTGGGATTCCACAGAACTTCATCTGGAGATAAGACTGGGCGACGTAC
>JACCDL010456500.1_pt1 | contig 10220 bp, 11 predicted proteins | sample 7441931 | NCBI WGS metagenome assembly JACCDL01 (sample SAMN15323437, study PRJNA562643) | freshwater metagenome | isolation source: river surface water | place: USA:Blue River Watershed | collected 2017-08-16 | reverse complement strand
GATTCTTGGACCAGAAGGTCGAATTTTCGTAACAGGTCCCGACGTAGTTCGTTCAGTAACTGGTGAAGACGTCGACATGCTTCGTCTAGGTGGTCCAGAACCACATGGACGTCGAAGTGGTGTTGTCCATGTAGTTAGCGAAACTGAAGATGCAGCCCTGGCTCAGACGCGTTACATCGCTGATTTACTTGGCAATCAGAGTCAACTTGATATCAGCAAAATTTCTGATGTTGACCTAGGTGCCCTTCTTCCAGAATCACCTACTCGGGCTTATGACGTACATCCAATCGTTGATTCAGTTTTTGATTCAGGTACTGGCGTTGAACTTCACCCACGATGGGCACCAAATTTAGTTACTGCGTTAGGTCGCTTTGGTGGTCGCACTGTTGGTGTGATCGCCAATAACCCGCTACGGCTCGGTGGCTGCTTGGATGCAACTTCAGCCGAAAAGGGTGCTCGTTTTGTGCGCATGTGTGATGCGCTAGGTGTTCCACTGCTCGTATTGGTTGATGTACCTGGTTATTTACCAGGCGTTGGTCAAGAGTGGGATGGCGTTGTGCGACGCGGGGCAAAGTTACTTCATGCTTTTGCCGAATGTGTTGTGCCGCGCATCACGTGCGTGACCCGCAAATCGTATGGCGGTGCATACATCGCAATGAACTCGCGCAGTTTAGGTGCAACCCGAGTAATGGCTTGGGATGGTGCTGAAGTTGCAGTAATGGGTCCTGTCGCGGCAATCCGAATTTTGCATCGACGCAGATTGGCTGAGGTAGCGCCCGAAGATCGGGAACGCGTGGAAAATGAATTAGCCGAAGAGCACAAAATAACCGCTGGTGGATTACCACGTTGTATTGAACTCGGTGCAATCGATGAAATTGTTGAACCAGCTAAGACAAGAACAGCTTTGGCTAAAGCACTGGCAGCAAGTAGTAACAAAGACGGAAGTTTTGCCCGCGGAAACCACGGCAACATCCCGCTTTAATTAACTAACTTGATGAAGCCATCTAACTGGCATACCTTCACCGGCATACCTAAAAGGTTCTAATTCCCTATCCCAAGGCGTGCCTAGGACTTGGTCAATTACTTCAATAAACGACTTCCCGTTATTTAATGCATCTTGCATGGCATTACGTAATTTTTCTTCGGGAATAAGTACTTCGCCGATCACACTCATCTGGCTACTCCATAAACCAAGTGCTGGTGTTGAAACAAAGCGCTGTCCATCAAAACCTGAACTTGGTTCTTCGGTAACTTCAAATCGTAAATTTGGATAAGCCCGCAATATCGAGGCAATTTGTGCTGCAAGTCCTGGCTTACCTTGCCATGACAACTCGGCTCGCATCATGCCCGAAGCAATAGGTTGATCTGTCCATTCAAGAGTTGCCGTTGCACCAAGTAAACCGCCAAGAGACCACTCGATATGTGAGCACATTCCTTTAGGCGCGCTATGGATAAAAATAACTCCGCGCGTTGAAGATGACATTGCATAACTAGTCATCGGCACTCCCATCATCTAATGCAATTTGCCTTCCCCAGCATTTGCAATCGATGGGATGTCTTGAAAAGAGAATAACCTTTATTAGCCAACAATTACCAGTTGAAAATACTCGCAATTGCTAAATTTCATATAAATAAACAGAAATTTCTTAGTTTTGGGTCAGGTTTGCCCAGGCCATCATGTCTTCCCAGATTGGACCCCATCCTTTGTAATTGCGGGTCTCAAGACTGGCACTAGCCATAGTTTTGCCAAGATTTTCTCTAAATTCTGGGTACCGAGCTGCCAAACTGTTTATCGAATCGCTGTAGGTTCGGATCGTAAACAAAATGTCACCAGATTTGGGCAGCTTCCATAAAGTTTGACGTTCAGTTCTAAAAAACATGTTGTCGCCAAATTCCGTTAAGTCTTGTGCTCGATGTTGCCGCGCCTTTTGCCCAGTCTGTGCAGGTTGAAAAAGTTCTGGGCTATCTAAAACTGTCCAATTAACTCGCCATACTGGACGATCCGCAGTCAATTTATCAAACATAGCATCAGTTGCATATCCAATACGTTCTTCGTAATGCGGTACTGGTTCATGAATAGCGTGCAAGTCAGCACCGACTTTGATTGCTAAATCCCAGCGGCTTGGAAAGCAAACACTGGCTGCAGTGAGCACCCACTGTTTATTTTGTGGGCTCATGATTACTAAATCTTCTTGAACTAACAAACTTGCGGCTTCAAGAGGATGTAGCTCGGTATCTTTTTGAATTGGATTCTTAAACAACTGCGGGAAATGTTTTGGCAAGTACTCCAACAGCATTTCATAAACCTCTTCGGATCCGGCAAGACCTTCTGGAAGAGCTGCAAACACTGCTTGATGATTATTGGTTAATAATTCTTTTTTTTGATTAATTTCACTTTCAAAATGTTCGTCTAGTTCAATCCAGGTATCTAGGTCCATGGCGCGCAAACCCATTGAAACCGTAAACGGCTCACCTTTGACCGGAATGTAGGTCAAGTTCTTCGCCTTTCCCAAAGTCGACATCCATATTCAACACCAAGTGCATAAAGTGCGCCGAGTAGGGCATCAAACACATAGTGTTCGCCACCATAGACCAGTGCAAAAACCATCCCCGACATATAGAAAGTCAGAAATACTTTCATTTTTAAGCCTGAGCGACTCCAAAAGAAAATCGAAATTAAGAATGCCATTCCAGCATGAAGGGACGGAATTGCTGCAACTTGATTAACCACGCCCTGCCCGAGCGAAATTATTTGGCCAGCAATAGGTACCCCAAGAATTGACCAACCTCTCGTTGAGATGCGGAAAATTTCTTCGCCGATACCTTCACGTGCAGCAAACCAAGGTGGCGCTGCGGGCAAAGTTATGTAGGTAATTAATGCAGCAATCGAAATTAAGATGATTCTTCTGGCAAATTTTCGCCAAAGATCGTGGTTTCGCACATACAGTGTTCCGATAATTGCCCAAGGCACTACAAAGTGCGAAACATAAATAAGGGCAACTAGTGCTTCCCAAAGTTGAACCTGTTCAGGGTGGTAAAGGCGTTGTTGCAGCCATACCGTTGGGATTTGTCCAGCTATCCCAAACCAGGATAGCTCGATGTCGTATAGCTCTTGAACTAAAACTTTCCGACCAAGTTGATCTGCTGCACCGCGGCTGAAGTCATACGCATACAGCAACAGAAAGAATGGTACCCAGTCAGCAAATATTCGTAGTGGACCAGTTTGAGTGCCAACTGAAAAAGCAAGTGCAGCAGAAATAATAATTAATATTTGATTTGCGCGATCGAATGGAATACCGACAAATAACAAGTAACTCGTCAGGGCGATAACCCAAGCACCAACTGCGATTTTGCGAGACTTTGGCCAATCACTCACTTAAGTACCCTATCGGCTGGCAAAATAAATCTATGACTTTGCAAATCAAGTTGGTCGAAAACATCGATCAAATGATTGAGTTAAGTGATTTTTTTAATGTGGTCTGGGCAGATGGACCCGACGTAGTTTCATTCGATTTAGGTTACGCGCTAATTCACGTTGGCGGATACGCTTCACTCGCCTATCAAGACGACGTTCTAGTCGGCGCTTCTTTTGGTGCACCTGGGATTTACCAAGGCAAGCAAATTTTGCATTCACACGTTACGGCAGTGACTCAACCTGGAGTTGGTTTTGAATTAAAGAAACACCAGTTTCATTGGGCCAAGCAAGGCACTTTTGCAGGCATAACTTGGACTTTTGATCCGATGGTAAGAAGAAATTGCGTCTTCAACTTAGAAAAATTAGGTGCAACTGCAATTGAGTTTTTACCAAATTTCTATGGGACCATGACAGACATTATTAATGCGGGAGACGAATCAGATCGGCTTTTTGCATTCTTGCCTATTGATGCAACGCTAGGTAAACCAATTGCACCAAAAACTGCGAATATCGCATTGATTAATGATGCTGGTCGTCCGCGGCAATCAGATTACGACCCAAATTTACCTTTTGCGATCTATCTACCCGAAGACATTGAAGCTTTGCGTAAATCTGATTTGGCATTAGTCAAAATGTGGCGCACCGAGGTTCGTGATTTGCTGGCGATATCTTTCGAACTTGGTTGTGAAATCAGGCAAATGGTCGACGATCGAAAAGCTTTATTAGTAACCCCAACGAAAGGTACCAAGTGAAACTAGAAGCTGTTGAGTTAATTCGAATGAATGTTCCGCTTAAGTCGGCATTTAGGACTTCGTTTAGCTCAGTTAACCTCCATCAAGTTGTCTGGGCACATGTGATTACTGATGTTGGTGAAGGTTGGGCAGAATGCGGTGCAAACGAGCGACCAGATTATTCAAGTGAATTTCACAATGGTGCAGCAACCGTAATTAAAGAATTCTTGTTACCTCAACTTTTTGCACTTGGTTCCGATCTAACCGCAGAAAGTGTTGCGCCAACTCTTGAATGGGTTAAAGGTCATCGAATGGCTAAGGCTGTCGTTGAAACTGCACTTCTCGATGCCCAATTACGTTCAACAAATACCTCATTTGCGACTTATTTAGGTGCGGTAAAAGACAAAGTTCCTGCTGGTGTTTCGGTTGGAATCATGGACTCTTTGCCTGAATTGATGAAGTTTGTTGAAGGCTATTTAGCGGACGGATATTTACGAATCAAACTCAAAATTGAACCTGGCTGGGATTACGAACCAGTTAAGTTAGTTCGCGACACTTTTGGCCCTGACTTACTACTTCAAGTCGACGCCAATACGGCATACACCCGCGATGACTTTGACTTACTTAAAAAATTAGATGAATTCAATTTGCTGCTGATTGAACAACCAATGAATGAAGAAGACATTCTGGGCCACGCAAAGTTGGCTGAATACATCGATACGCCCGTTTGCCTTGATGAGTCAATAGTTTCAGCTGACATTGCTCGTGATGCCATCGAAATGGGTGCAGCAGAAATTATCAACATTAAGCCTTCGCGAGTTGGTGGATACCTTGAATCCAAAAAGATTCATGATGTATCAGCAAAAGCCGGAATTCCTGTTTGGTGTGGTGGCATGTTAGAAACAGGCATTGGCCGCGCCGCGAATTTGGCCTTGGCCGCGCTACCAAACTTTAAACTTCCAGGAGACACTTCAGCTTCAGCCCGCTACTTTGAAACGGACGTAACTGAACCCTTTGTTTTAGTCGACGGACATGTCAGTGTGCCAACTGGACCTGGAATTGGAGTTAATCCGATTCCAGAAATTGTGGATCGATTTGCAGTAAGTCGCGAATTGATTAAGCGGTAAATTTAGGGAAAATTGCTGGAACTTTTTCTTGGTACTGCTTGTACCCAGGGTAAGTTTTGAGTAACAGCGATTCTTCAAATTTAATTTTAAAAATTAAGAGCGCTGCCAGAAGAATCCAAAAACCAAATTTAATGACTGAGCCATTGGTCAAAGTGATCCCAAAAGTGACCAGCAATAAACCTAAATAAATTGGATGTCTAACCCTGGAATAAATCCCAGTTGTCGTTAACTTGCCACCTTTTATCGGAACTGGATTTGCGGTCAGAGATTTCCCGAGCCGAGTAAAACCTAGAATCACCACAACAAAACCAATTAGTTCAAGTGCTACACCTATTGCGTCAATGGTGTTATTTCCTAGAAACAAGTCTTCAGATGAAATCAGGATTAATCCACCGAGTAGTAAAAACTGAATGGTTACAAGTAAGCGACCTTTGGCAAGGTTGTCCATTGAATTTCCCTCAAATTAATTGATCCAGAAAAAATGTGATTGCTTACATTCTACGCCTGGTCGCAAAATTGAATTTTCTAATGATTTAATTGAGTTATGGGAAATAAAGATGCCGCCAAAGATCCTGCCAAGGCTGCTTTCCTTGCTGCTCTAGAGAAAAAGAAAAGTGCCGCCAGTAAAAAAGCTGGCGAAAGTCACGCTGAAGGTAAAGGTGCTGCAAAAGGTCCCAACTCCGGTGTGACACGGCGCATTGAACGCCGTCGCAGTGGCAGTTCGTAAAATTTCTTCTCTGTATTGCCAAGTAAACTAGGTCAGTCGGGGCGGTAGCTCAGTCGGTCAGAGCAAAGGACTCATAATCCTTCGGTCGTGGGTTCGAGCCCCACCCGCCCCACCAAAAATTTCAAAGGGCCTAACCTTTAGTCATGGAAGCACTAACTTGGGACAGAGCCAATTCTGCGAGTTATTTAAAGTGTGCGACTCCTTCTGATAACAAATACACGCGTGGTGTTGTTACTTTCATTTCTGGCTCAAGAAAATATCCCGGAGCAGCACTTTTAAATACTCAGGCAGCACTTGCTTGTGGTGTTGGAATGGTTCGGTACCTTGGGCCAAAGTCAGTTAAGAAATTAATTCTGCTGAGCACACCTCAAGTAGTAACTACATCTGGTCGAACTGACGCATTTGTTTTGGGTTCTGGCTTACCAAATAGAGGTTCTTATCTAACCAGTCAAAAAATTAAACTTGCCATCAAGAGAAAAATTCCAACAGTTTTGGACGCTGGGGCAATTAGATTCGCGACCAAAAGTCACAATACGACAGTAATTACCCCGCACCACGGTGAGCTAAAACAACTTCTGACATCAATTGGCATCAAATCGAACGTCGCAGATATCGCATCTGCGCCGGATAAATGGGCTCGGTTAACTGCAGAAAAATTAAATTTAACTGTTCTACTAAAGGGAAATACAACTTACATAGCCAACTCATCACAGGTGATTCAGTTGCCCGCTTCTCCCCCACAACTGGCTACCGCAGGGACTGGGGATATTTTGGCTGGAATTCTTGGGGCATTGCTTGCCATAAATAAAGGCGTAGTAACGGATGAGAACTTGATTGAGATCGCAGCCACTGGTGCTTTAGTTCATTCAAGTGCAGCTATATCTGCAATAAGTAAATCCACCAGTGGTGCACTAAACCTAAACCATATTTTTGAAGCGATTTCCGCGAGTATAGACTCCTTAAGAAATTAAAAACCAGAAAGTTGCTTATGCAAGACCGTAAACTCGGTGGTTTAACCGTGAGTGCAATTGGTCTTGGCTGTATGCCCATGTCTTGGGGTTACAACGTCAAAGCGGCCGACAAAGATGAATCTCGGGCAGTTCTTCATCGAGCTGTTGAACTTGGCGTAACGCTACTCGATACCGCAGATGTATATGGTCCATTCACGAACGAGGAACTAATTGGCGAATGTATCATTCAAGATGGCCTTCGTGACAAAGTTGTTCTAGCAACGAAAGTCGGCTTACTTTTTTCGAGGAGCACCGGTTATGGGCAGGATGCTCGTCCTGAGTACATCCGCCAAGCATGTGATGCATCGCTAGCCAGACTTAAAACAGATCACATCGATTTGTACCAATTACACCGAGTTGATCCGAATGTTCCAATTCAAGATTCCATAGGCGCTATGGCTGAATTAGTTAAGGCTGGGAAAGTAAAAAACATTGGCTTATCGGAAGTTTCTGTTGAACAAATTAAACAAGCCCAAGAGATTCACCCGATTGCCAGCGTGCAAAGTGAACTTTCGATTTGGACCGACGACAACTTAGAAAACGATGTTGTTAGCTACTGCAATGAAAACAATATTGGATTCCTTGCGTTCTCTCCTCTTGGTCGTGGATTCTTAACCGGAAAGCTAGATGCTTCAACGATTGATGATTCAGATTTTCGTAGTGGTAACCCACGATTCACTCAAGAGGCACTTGCCGCCAATCAAGCAATAGTTGAAGGTATATCTGCAATTGCAAAAAGGCACAATGTTTCATCCGCGCAAATAGCTTTAGCCTGGGTTCTCCTTCAAGGTCCCAATGTGGTGCCAATTCCAGGTACTAAGCGCCGGAAATGGCTCGAGGAGAACTGCGCTGCGGTCGATGTTAAATTAACAGCACAGGATTTAACTGAAATTGCAAACTTACCTAAATCCGTAGCCCCCCGATACTAAGTAGACAAATGTTCGGAGTTAAAAATGTCCCAAGATAAATTCTTACCGCGATTTGAAAACAAAGTTGTAGTAGTAACTGGTGCTGGTGGCGGCATTGGTACCGCTGTAGCACAACGATTTGCCAGAGAATTGGGGCAAGTTGTGGTCACAGATACCAATACACAAGGTGCTAATGAGACCACAAAGTCCATCACAGATGAAGGACTATCTGCAGTCACAATCGTGGCTGACATTTCTAGCCGTGACGAATGTTATCGATTGATTGAAGAAGTAATAGGTAAATTCGGCAAGATTGATGTCTTGATTAACAATGACGGGATTAATCGACGTGGTCCGTTAATGGAATTAACTGACGAAGACTGGGACCTTACTATGGCAGTCAATGTCACATCAATGTTCCACTTATGCCGAGCTGCAATTCCACACATGATCAAATCTGGTGGCGGCGCAATAGTGAACACAGCATCACAATGGGGCCTCTACCCTGCACCTGGTCACATTGCATATAATGTGAGCAAAGCAGCTGTTGCCTCATTCACGCAAAATCTTGCTCGAGATTATGCACCACAAAAAATTCGAGTAAATGCAGTTTGTCCAGGAGAAATCGGTACCCCAATGCTTCAAAAAGCAGCAGAACGAAAGGGTCTTACCTTTGCTGATTTCGACAAACTTGTTCCTTTCGGTCGCATCGGTCGTCCAGATGAAGTCGCAGCACTAATGGCATTTCTGGCATCAGACGAAGCTCAATTTATGTGTGGCTCATTAGTTGAAATAACTGGCGCCCAACCGGTCGCATAATTTCAATACTCCTATTAGGTGGATTTAACTTTGAAACTTCATGCTCGAATTGCCTTTGCATCTGTGCTGGTACTAATTACCACCGCATGCAATCCAATTTCACCTGCGGTTAACTTGCCTGAAGGTTCAATCGTTCCGTGCGATGCCATCAAGTCGATTCCAAATCCGGCTGCTGATTTAGTTCTTGATTGCTTAGATGGCTCTGCGCAAATTGATCTAGCTGACATTCAAGGTCCAGCGGTGATCAACTACTGGGGTTCTTGGTGTGGGCCGTGTCGAGAAGAAATTCCATTTTTTGTAGATATTTACAATTCAAACCTCGTTGGGTTAACCGTCATTGGCGTGAATCGTGAGGAACGCAATCGCGCGGATGCCGAAAAATTCATCAAAGATCTGGGCATTACTTATCCGCAGCTTTCTGATCCAACTGGTGCCTCTAAGGCGCTAGTTGGACAAAGCATTCCGGTGACAGTATTTATAGACGAGTCAGGCCAAGTGGCCTACCAGCACAATGGGGCCATCAAATCTACTGATGAGCTGCGCCGACTCATTTTGGAACATTTAGGTCTTTAATCCCCGGGTAATTAGTTGCTACTGGCAATTGCCTATAACATTTAATTTCTGCCCAAAACTGGGCAAAGTTACCTGGAGGTTCATTGGAAAATTCTGGTTACGAAGGAAAAGTCCTCGTACTTGGCGCTGGCTCTGTCTCGCAGTGCACAGTCCCACTAATCGCAGATCGTATTGTTAAATCTGTCTCTCAAATAACTGTTCTAGATTATGTCGACAACAAAAGCCGATATGAAAATCTAATTGCCAAAGGTCTTAAATATGAATTTGGCGAAGTTACTCAGGAAAATCTTCCAGAATTACTAGGAAAGTATGTAGGCGATGGTGACCTATTACTCGACCTAGCGTGGAACATTGACGCAAACGAAATCATGCAATGGTGCCATAACCAGAATGTCATGTACTTAAATACAAGTGTTGAAGTATGGGATCCATATGAAGATGCGGTAAAAATGACCCCGCAAGATCGCACACTTTATGTGCGTCACATGAAACTTCGCGAGATGAAAAAAACTTGGGGTAAAAAAGGTGCCACAGCAGTTGTTGAACATGGTGCCAACCCCGGTTTAGTTTCACATTGGACGAAAAAAGCTTTAGTGGACATTGCAACTCAAGCTATAAAAGATGGAATTGCAAGTGAAGAAGTTAAATCAGCATTAGATGCAGAAAATTACCCGGCACTAGCTGAAGCTTTAACAGTCAAAGTCATACATGTTGCAGAGCGCGATACCCAAGTAACTGACAAACCAAAGCGAATAAATGAGTTTGTGAACACTTGGAGTATTGCTGGATTCCATGAAGAGGGTATTGCACCAGCTGAACTTGGTTGGGGTACACATGAAAAAACACTTCCCCGCAATGGATATGAACATGAATCTGGACCAAAAAATCAAATCTGTTTGGCCCAACCAGG
>JACCDL010034080.1_pt1 | contig 10223 bp, 9 predicted proteins | sample 7441931 | NCBI WGS metagenome assembly JACCDL01 (sample SAMN15323437, study PRJNA562643) | freshwater metagenome | isolation source: river surface water | place: USA:Blue River Watershed | collected 2017-08-16 | reverse complement strand
TCTATATCTAGAACAGTAGTTTTAGATTTTGTTGATTTAGGAGGCATTTTATTAATAATTAATTATTAATAATTGAACAAAACTTTAAATTTTAAAATATAAAATTAATAAAATAATATTTGAAGTTCAATTTTTAAACAGAAATTGTAAATAGTTCTTCAAAGAACGGTCTTATTATTTTTAGATTTGTAACTTTCTTTCTATTACCATTTCTAGATACATTTCTTTTTTTACACTTAAAAAAAAAAGCTCGGAATATTTTTATTAATTATCTGTTTCTAGATTGTAAAAAGAACTAAATTTAACATGGAAAATATCGAAAATACTCATCAAATAGCCAATGGACAATTAATAATCAATGAATTTGGTAATGGATTTGTTAACGTAAAAAATAATAATATACAAAATAAAACCATCTACATTAAAAAACAGGATTTAAATAGAGCTTTTAATAATGAATTAGTCGAAGTTTTATATCATCAAGAAAATGGACAATATTATGGTAAAGTGATTAATTATTCTTTAATAGATAGAACATTTATTGGATTTGTATATCATTTTTACAAAGAATATATATATATTTATGTTCCAGAACTTAAAAAATCAAATTTAATAAACATTAAAACAAAAACTAAACTAGAAAAGGGTAATTGGATTATTGTTAAAGTTAAGGAAGAAATAGAAAATAAATTATATGGCGAATTTATCGATAAAATAGAAAATGATATTGATATTATTATTCAACAAAAATATAACCTAGATTCAATTGAATTAGATGATGAAGATTTAAAAATTATTGAAAATAATAAAACACAAGAAGATTATAAATATGATTGTGAAACTATTGCAAACAAAATTAAAAGAATTGACCAAACAGAATTAGATACTTTTACAATTGACCCAATAACAACACAAGATTGTGATGATGCTTTTAGTATTAAAATAATTGATGACAATATAGTTCATATTTATGTTCACATCAGTGACGTTGCGCATTTTATTAATCCAGATAATAAATTATTTGATACAATTATTAAAAGAGGTAATACTTATTATGGTAAAAATAAAAATTGGACTATGATGCCAAGAGAATATTCGGATAATATAGGTTCGATTTTACCAAATAAAAAAACTCATGTGGTAACAACTGAATTTATATTTAATAGAAAAGAAAATATTATAAAATATGTTGGATGGTATTATTCAGATATCATATCGAAAAATAAATATTATTATGAATTAGTTGATGACATAATGGAATCAGAGAAAGACAATATCAATAATCCATTTAATATTATATATGATACATCAGTTTTACTTTCTAAAGAAATTCATGATTTTGACATTAATTCAACAACTAAATCTCATTCTTTAGTTAGTTACTGGATGATAAAAACAAATCAAATTATGTGTTTAGAAATTCAGAAATTAAATAAACATTTATATAGATATAATGCCAAACCAGACGAAAAAAAATTTGATTTATTAAATAATTATTTAAAATATAATGGATACATTCAAAACCTAGAACATCTAGAATATGATAATCTAGAATATAGAAAAAATATTGTCAATATATCTAGAAATACAACTGATAAAATATTAAAATATATATTAAAATCTTTATTATTAAAAGCTTTTTATTCGGATATTGAAATTGAAAATATACATTATGGACTTGGAATAAATAATTATACACATTGGACATCACCTATTCGTAGAGCTTCTGATTTATTGAATCATTGTTTATTAAAAGGATATGATATTGATATTGGAAATTATTTAGATTATATTAATGATGCTGAAATTAAACAGACTATCATTGAAGGGTTTATGTTAGAATATGACAATTATAATAAAATAAAATTAGGGGATGTATTTGACGGTATCATTATTTCAGTTTTTCCATCCGGAATATCAGTTCTAATTATAGAACTTGATAATAAGTTTACAATTCATATTTCTAAATTATCTAATGAAAGATTAATATTCAATAAAGATGATAAAAAATTAGAAAACAATAACTTAAATTATAAATTATTTGATAAAATAAAAGTAAAAGTTGATAAGATTGAATTTGATAATCTAGAACTTAATGTTATCAAAAATTAAAAAAAGACTTTCATGTATCTAGAATTGATACTTTAATAAATTCTATTTTTACTATTACTATTTTATAAAATAGGTATTCTAGATACATTAAATTATAATAAAGTCAGGAATAGCTTCTTTTCTTCTTTACTTTTGAATTGTGGTTCAAAATACATTTCGACTATTTTTTCAAATCCTTCATCTAGTGTAGGTGCTTGAAATTTTTTCCAATACGCATGAATAGCCACAGCTGGCACTTGTTTGGAATGATATTCAGGGTCAATTACTCCTCTAATACCACGAATTTTATTAAGATGAAAAGCTAATTCTTTACTAATATTGCTATACACACACCAAATTTTAGCTTTCTTTTCATTCTTTTCATTAATTGTATCAACAAGTTTAATCCATTCATTTCTAGATTCTTTATTAGCATTAGTAGCATCAATAATACATCCTTCTTCACTCTCTGTTAAGATTTTTTTAATTTTATCCTTAAGTTTCTTTTTTGTTCCTTCTAGGTCAAGACTATAAACATGCCAAGACCTATTATTAACTTTAACTGATTCATCTAAAATTTTTTTACTTAATGTGCTCTTACCAGATGCAGGAGAACCTACTAAAAGAATAACTCGAAGGTCTTTACTTTTAAATCCATTATTCAATTCTTGGAAAGAATCATTATTAATCTCTTTATTTTTCTCTAAATTTTCTAAAAATGTTTTTGGATTTACCCCCTTAAGCTCATCTTTTAATTTTTCAAAAGGAAATTCTTTAGAATCTTCAAAGAATTCCTCGGGTGTTTCGAATTTTACTCCTAGATTAATGGCAAATTTAATATCAACATCACTATGATCTTTAGGTCTTCCTGCAGCATCTCCAATATATAGAGATTTTTTCCGATCAACTTTCATATCACCATTAAGATTCTGTTCCATAAAATCCCACATTCTAGTTCCTGGTTTACGATTAAAATCATCTTTAGGTGCTGCTAGAATATAAACCGGAACATTTAAACCTTTTAATATTTTAAACCATCGTGATTGAAATTCTTCAAAAGTAATTCCGCCTTTCCCTTCATAACTACCTTTTTGATTGCTAAAAACTACAATCTTGTATCCATCTTTATAATAATCACGAATTTTCTTTAGATTATAAGCAAAAATCCAATCATCTGCAGAAACGGGAAATTTCTTACCCATTTCAGGTTTAATAATAGTCCAGTCTAGGTCTAAACCAAGAATTTTATCTGAATTATTTTTTTTATTTGGTTGGCAATAATAAAGAAGACCTTCAGTTGTATCAGATTCCCAAGACATTTTATTCATATTTTGTTTGATATGATTTATGATTGCTTGTAATAATATGATAAATTATTATATTATTTTGTAATAAAAAAACAAAAAACTTTCAATCCTTCAATTTTTATTTTTGATTTTTCTTAGATTTATTCAACTGCTTTTTATTTGTTTTCTTTTTTTTACTTCCTCCATTTTGAGTATTAGAACATTTATTTGTAAATGGTGATGCTTCACTAGGAAGTTTTCTTCCATCCAATATACATTTATTTTGATATATTGAAGCAAAAAATTCACAGTCTAAATTTATTTTTTTTAATGAATTTCCTTTTGGCATACAAACTCCTTTAAATATTTTAATATTTAAAGGTTCGTTACCATTTTTAACAAAAATATAACCATTTGAACCATCATATTTTAGTTTATAATCCCCAGTTAAATGTTTAATAACTAATTGATTATTAGAATTATTAATAAATTTTAACATTTTGTATAATTGTAATTTTATTTTTCCTAAAAAGGTATTAGTATCTTTTGATTCTTCTCTGACTGATATACTTTCATATAAAAATGATAAATAGTCAAAAAAAGAAGAAAATATGGCTAATTGTTTTTCAACTTTTAATGGTTGATTGTCATAAGTAATTCCTTCTTCCTTAAGATATGGAGAAACAACTAATGTAATTTTGTTACCTGTAACAAATCCCATATATAAACATACTGCTGTCATCCATGTTCTTATTAAAATTGATACATTAATATATGAAGGATTATGTAACTCTGGTGTATCTTTTAAATATTCTACTTCTTCTTGATGTAACCCTTCACTTCTATATATTAATGTTAAAATACCCCATAATGATAATGATGGGTCATGTTCTTTTATCATTGCAACTTTTTCTTTAGAATTTTTAAGATAATTAGCTACTGAATATCCATGTCTTGAAATAATAAATTTTGTATTACTTGATTGTAAAAATATTGTCCATGCATTATTTTTTGATGACATATCTTCTAACTTTTCCAATATGATTTTATTATTGCAACAAAATTTTATAAAATTTATCATAGTATGTGAATGACTTACTATTCTCACTAATTTAATTTCCATCAATTTTACAAAATGTAAAAATTTTTTAAGATTAGATTTCATAAAATAATCACGATTCTCTTCTGCAAGTTTTTTATCAAAATTGAAATCTTCATCAATATTTTCTAATCCAAATAGTGATCCTTCATTTATACCTAATTGAATATCTTTTTCCGTAAAATCATTAAAAATTTGATTAATATATTTTTGTTGTGCAATAATAGTTTTACCTTCTAATTTATTTTTTTTTTCAATAGTGGTCATTTGTATTTATTATTTTATCTTTCTAATAAGAATTTATTTTCTATTAGCCATTAAAGCAATTGTTGATTCTTTTATTGAATGATTAGTTAAAATATAACATAATGTTCTATCCCATTCAGGCATTGGTATTTTTCCAGTAACTGCAATACCATCTTCAATAAATTGATTCGTAATTTTCTTAAATTCAATCAACGCTGGTATATCATCCGATAAACCTAGTTCCCTTAATTTTTTCCATGATTTTACTATTTCAGCAACTCTCTGTGATTTTGTTTTTACATTTTTTTTTATTTTTTCATGTTTTTCTTCATGTTTTTCTTCATGTTTTTCTTCATGTTTTTCTTCATGTTTTTCTTCATGTTTTTCTTCATTATCTATTTTTTTTTTTATATCTTTAATATTTGATTCCATTTTTGTAATATTATATTTTGATGACTCTTTATATCCTAGAATATGATATTTCAAATAAATGAATGAACGTGTAAATATTTATTTATTATAATTTATGCTAAATATAATAAAAGGAAAGTTAAAGGAATATATTTAAATAAATATAAATGACAGGTTCATTATTAGCATTAGTTGCGTTAGGTAAACAAGATAAAGAATTAATTGGTAATCCTGTTAGAAGTTTCTTTAAAAGTGTATATCATCATCATACACATTTTGCAATGGAATCAATATCTTTTAATTTTGACCAAAGTTTAATATTTGGAAAAAAATCAACTATTATTATACCTAGAAAGGCAGATTTATTACATAAATTAGTTTTAGAAATTAAATTACCTGCCTTAGGTGAAGGTATTAGTTGGGTTAATGGGATTGGTCATGCATTAATAAGAGAAGTAACCATTGAAATTGGTGGAGTTAAAATAGATTCACAAACCGGAGAATTCATGGAGATATTAAGTAATTTAGAATTAACTGAATCTAAAAAATGGGGGTATTATAATATGATTGGTCGTCATGAACAATATAACAAATATACCCAATCAGATGAGCTAACATTATTTATCCCATTACAATTTTGGTTTTGTCGTCATATAGGTGATTCATTACCATTAGTTGCTATGCAATATCATGATGTTAAAATATCAGTTCATCTTAGAGAATTTTCAGAGTTATGGTATTCCGGACAAACAATGACTAATATTCCATCTCCAGTTATTAATGTTGATGGAAGAATACATTGTGATTATATATTTTTAGGTGACAAAGAACGTGTTCAATTTGCTAAAAGTGAACATAAATATTTGATTGAACAGGTCCAAATTGCAGATGGAATAGGTGTTAATGAACATAGTGTTAATGATAATATTGATGTATTCTTTAGTCATCCAGTTAAAGATTTAATGTGGATTTATAAAGCAGATGATATTAAAAACACAAATGATTGGTTTAATTTTAGCAAAACATTAAATTATGTAGAAACATTAGAAAAACCAAAGGAACCATTACATATGTGTCAATGGAAAATTAATGGCCATGATTTAATGGAAGAAAAACATGGAGCTTATTTTAGAACAGTTATACCATATCAAAAATATATCAGAATACCAGATAATTTTGTATATGTTCATTCATTTTCAGTAAGTCCTTTTCAATATCAACCATCTGGTCATCTTAATTTTTCAATGATAAGTTCTGCGGTGCTGTCTTTAACATATTCCGACAGGATACCACAAGGGTCTGTTACTGTTTACGCAAGAAATTATAATATTCTAGAAATTAGAGCAGGTCAAGCTGGATTGAAATTCTCATCGTAAAAAATATAAAAAAATATAAAAAAACATAAAAAGAGATAAATTTAAATAATTTCAATTGATTTAATATGAAATTTCTTCTGAAAGGTCAATGTGTGTGAACATTACTGTTCTACAACAATATCTAATAAGACCTAGTTCATCAAGGATTTTACCTGCAATTGTTTTTTCAAATTCCGCTACGCTTAAGTCTAGAAATTCTTCATCTTCACCATTCAAGTCTAATTCTTTTTTAAAACGCTCCTCACGAAGACGTTTGAAATAATATTCGCATTTATTGGCGAGTATTTTTCCACATGTAAAACAACGCACTGGAATAAGCATTTTTAATTTTAAAATCAAAAGAGTTTCCTTATATTTATTAATATAGTAAATATTCTTATAATCTTATAAGATTTTAATTCAATTTTTTATATTTTATTTCATTTTTTTACTTTTGTATTTGAATAAAAAAATAAAAAAAATAAAAAAAATAAAAAAAATTATAATGTTGCAGAAAATCCTAATTGCTACGTTGTTTTTTGAAAGCTGGAACAATTTGTTCACATTTACAAAAAGCAACCATATGGCTGGGACAATTACAAAGAACTGCAAAATTGACATTTTCGCATTTCTCAATGTATTCCAACCATTCTTCATATTTAGTCTCCCGAAAAATTTTTTCTGGATGACTAAATTTGCAATTTGTTTTCTTACAATTATTGCCAAAGCAACAGGGAATAAGAGAAATGCCATTTAAGATAGTCATCTTGATCAAGAAAAGGTAAGTAATAATAATTTTTATTTATATTTTTTTTCAATTTTAATATTATTATTAAACGAAAATGAACTAAAAAACATTTTTTTATGATTTACTAAATCTAAAATCTATATATTTTACAATATAACTTCTTAATATATTAATTTCATTAGAAAATCCAAACCTTTCATATTCTTTTTCTTTATTTTGAATATTTAACATTATTAATTTAAAGGCATGTGGTTCAAACTGCGTAATAGTTTTTAGAAATTTTATTTTTTCTTTTTGTAACAATAACCACTTATCTAGAATAGGCATTTTTTTAGCTATTGAATCTAATTGTTTCCAACTTTCCAAAGCTTTTATTTCTAGTTCTTTTAACATATCCAATTTAATATTTTTCATATCAATTTCTTCTTTTTCTTCTTTTTCATCTTTTTCGTCTTCTTCATTTTCTATTTTTTTACCTTTTTGTGTCAAGATATTTTCAGTGGGTTTTTTGTCTAAGTTAGGAGGGGGTATTACTTTAGCATGTTGAGTCAGCTGTGGAATACTACCACTTTTAATATCAGTTGAATCTAATTTTTGACAAATAACAGATCTAAAAGTTTTTTTCTCATCTAGTTCTTCTTCTAATTTTGGAAGTTGATTAACATATCCAGTTTCTTCTTCAGGAATTTCATCCAAATCTACATCTTCTTCATCTTCATCACAATCATTAATATCATTGATGATTTTTTTTGATTCGTCATATTTATTATCTTTAATAATTTTATTAACTTTATTAACTTTATTATCTATAATACATTCATTTTTAGTTTCAACATTTTCTAAAATAGGTATTCTAGATACATTACATACTTCTTTTATTTCATTATTTTCAATAATATCATCACTATCTTTATTATTATCTTTTTTTACACCATCTTTGATTATAGCATATTCTGCCAATTTCGCAAATCTATCTTTAATTTTATCATTTTCATATTTTTCAGTTAATTTCATGGGGTCTAATTTATTGCTAGAATTAGAATCAGATGTTTTTTTTGTTCTAGGCATAACTCTTTTTAATTTAAAAGAAACAGAAGTTGCTTGTTCTCTTTGTCCTAAAATATGGTCAATCATATTATCAACTATTTTATCATTATTACAATACTTATTTAAAGCTTCTCTTAAAAATTTTTGATTAACAGATGGATGTCTAGTTGATTCAATCAATTCTAGTTGTTGTTTAGCACCATCAAAATTTAAATCTAGAGAATGAATATTATTATTTTTATAATAACCCATAATTTCTTTACTTAATTTATCTCTAGCTCTCATTCTTTCTATTTTTGCTTTTGATAAAGACCTTATTTCCTCATCTAGTCTAAGAAATTCCTTAATACTCGTTTTAAAATTAGAAAATTGAACTGCCATGACAAAAATTTATAAAATTAATTTATTAAATTATAATCTTTTATTATTTGACTTAAATTTGACTTAAATTAATATTTTCAAAATGGAAGATTCAGATTATGATTATGATGAATATTTTGCAAAACATCTAATTGATGATGCAGATAAAGATAATGAAAAAGATAATATTAATCAGAAAGATATTGTAAAAGAAAAAGATGTTAAATTTACAAACGAATTAGATTTAATAATTTCATCTCGTAATGATGAAGATGATGAATTAACTTCGAGGTTTTCGAAATCTTTAAAAGTATCTAGGAGTTCAAAAGGAAAATCATTGACTAATAAATCTATTCAAAATAAAAAAACAACAAAAGAAATAACCAAAAATACAATTAAAAAGGGAAATACTGCTTCAAATGATAATTTTGAAGACGATTATGATAATAATTTAAATAATTATTTAGATGATAATGGTTCAGAAAATAAAAAACGTGAAATTAATAAAAAAGCTACATTAGCTGCGATTTTAGAACGCCAAAAAAGATTAGAAAAGATTAAAGAAAAATCAAAACAAAAACAAAAATCTCATGTTTTGATGAATGGTATTGAATTATTATTTAATGTTATTAAATTACAAAATACAAAGGTCTTAGAAGATGTTAAAAATGAATTCAAATCGTGTTTACCTTTCAACATCGATATGGAAGCCGAATTTATTAAACCACCTTATTTGACACCTAAAATAGTTTCAAATAAATTAGAAAGATTTTTAAATCAAACATAGAATATAAATTTACCTATTCAATATATAAAATAATCGAAAGAAAAGATTATAAAAAATATTATTTTTTATATAAAGTTAAAATGGATTTATTGAAAAATAGAAATCAGAGAGATAAAAATAATCAAGAACTAATTAAAGATATTTTAGATGATGGGTTAATCCAAAGATATCGTTTTGGTTCATTAGCTGAAATGTCTTTAATTAGAGAACTTATATTAGATAAAATTATGAAAGAAAAATTAAAAACACCAGAAGATTTAAAAAAATTAGACAAAATTAAAGACCAATTGACTGAGTATTTTTATGTCGAAAAATTAGAACAAATTGACACAAATGATTATATAAGATATATAACATTTACGGAAGATACTTTTGAATTAAAAACAGGTGGATTATATGTTAACAATAAAGATAATTACGTCATTTTAAAACATGGTTTTGAAATGGAACAAAAAAAATTTTGGAAAATCAGTGATAAAACTCCAATATTTTGTAAATTAACTGATGAAGATAAAATGTTAATGGTATTAATGGAAAAATTAAATTGAATATATAAAATTTTTATTTTATTTTTTAGTTGATGTAATTAAGCTACAACAATTTTAGTAAAATATCCCCATAAACATATACCAACAATTGATTTAGCAATTGCATCTAGAATATTGTATGATAGATTTTTTGTTTCTTCATCTAAATTGTATACAAATCCATAAATTCCCCAAATTACTATAAATACTGAAAGAATAATATAATTCGCAAACGGTGATGAACCTTGAAAATATGTATATCCAAT
>JACCDL010378708.1_pt1 | contig 10228 bp, 10 predicted proteins | sample 7441931 | NCBI WGS metagenome assembly JACCDL01 (sample SAMN15323437, study PRJNA562643) | freshwater metagenome | isolation source: river surface water | place: USA:Blue River Watershed | collected 2017-08-16 | reverse complement strand
TTCCCATCCCGAACAGAGAAGTTAAGCCCTGCAGCGCCGATGGTACTGGGGTTACACCCGGGAGAGTAGGTCGCCGCCACATTATTGAAGCCCTTCGATTCACTTCGAAGGGCTTTTTGTTTTAATACGAAATACGAATTACGAGATCTTTTTAATGTTGAATATCGAACGCCGATCGAAGAATGAAGAAGTGGGGATTCGGGTGCTGACTCAAAATGCACTTCTGAAGGTACTTGGTACTTGGTACAATGTAATCTTGGCTCTTGTGTCTCGTCTCTTGCTTCTTTTAGTGTCTTGCTACTTGCTACTCTTTTAATGTCGAATGCCGAACGCCGATCGAAGAATGAAGAAGTGGGGATTCGGGTTTGTAGATTAGGCTGGTTTTGATTGTTCTATTTTTTGTCTCCTACTTTTTAAAAAACTGATTTTTATCATATTCAATCCTCTTGTTCCATCATGAATAGGTAGAATGCTTGAGGCTATTTTTGGATGGCAATCTTTGGTATGGACACGAATGAATCTCTTTTTTTGCAAACCGAAATCTCAGAATCTTTGATTCATTCGTTTTATGATTCACAACTTCCTTCAACTTTTTCTCCAAAGTGCAGTATCCTTATTTCTTCAAAATCACCTGCTCTATATACTTTAGAGCTTTGCAAGGTATTTACTTTGCCTTATAGCCTCCATTTACAAAAGTCTTTAGCCTATAGAAGTGTTACTGTTCCAATACTCCTATATGCTCCAAAATTTTCTGTTCAACGCCTGTTATTCCACTACGATGGGACCCGGAATTCTGCAGAATTGATTCGGAGATTTATTCAACTTTTTCAACTTACTATCTCAGAAAGTATAGCCACGGTTATCTCACCAAATTTTATCCCTAAATCAAAGCTGAGGGAAGAACAAGAATTGATTCAATTTATTGGGATTCATACCAAGGAAACGAGTTTCATAAAATTCAATTTTTCAAAATTTGGAGATTTTTGGTCGTATGCGACTCAGCATCACTGCACATTACTTGTTACTTCAATGGCGAACCAAATCGCCTTGACAAAAGTGTTCTTTCAAGTTGATGAAAACAAGCTGCCTAATGAGCACTCATCCATTTACTTGTCGATTTAAGTCATGCCATAACCTGATTTTTCTCATGTTTTACCCTGCTTTTACCCTTTAATTTTGATCAAAACTAGTACCATGATTTCCTCTAGTAGTACAATTAATCCTCCACTCAATACTTCCAAATGTTTCCATTGTGGAGAGGACTGTGCTAAAGAGTCACCTACCGTAGAAGATAAAAACTTTTGTTGTGAGGGATGTAAATTGGTATTTGAGGTGCTATCACAAAACGAATTGTGTACCTATTACGATTTAAATCAAAGCCCAGGTACAAGTCAAAAAAATAAAAAGGTTAGAACTAACAGATTTGATTATTTAAATGAACCGGAAATAATCGCAAAACTAGTTGATTTTCAAAATGGCAATGAGTGTCATGTAACTTTTTATATCCCCTTAATTCATTGTGCTTCATGTATATGGCTCCTTGAAAACCTAGCTCAAATCCATGAAGGTATCCGATCAAGTCGAGTAGACTTCTTGAAAAAAAAGGTTCAAATCAAGTATACTTTAGATCATATTTCCCTCTCCCAAATCGTATCCTTATTGTCCACCATTGGATATGAACCTCAAATTAACTTGGCCGATTTGAATAGAAAATCTTTGCCAGGATTGGATCAAAAGACGTTGACTAAGTTGGGGGTGGCTGGGTTTTGTTTTGGCAACATGATGCTTTTCAGTTTGCCAGCCTATTTTTCTGAAGCTCAATTTCTCGAACCGCAATTCGATAAAGTATTTACGTACTTAAATGTTTTGCTTGCTCTTCCAGTTGTTGGTTTCGCGGCTTCTGATTACTATGTGTCTGCGTGGAATTCAATTAAGCAATTGAAAATTAATATGGATGTACCAATTGTATTGGGAATCCTGGCTTTTTTCTTTTTTTCACTTTGGGAGATTTTTTTAGGGAGTTCGCCCGGATACATGGATAGTCTTGGTGGGTTGATTTTTTTCTTGCTTTTAGGAAAAGTATACCAACAAAAAACCTTTGCAAGTTTAGAATTTGATCGAGATTATACCTCTTATTTTCCAATTGCAGTGACCCGTATGGTCAAAGATCAGGAAGAAGTCGTTTCCTTATCCAAGCTGCAAGTGGGCGACGTCATTAGGGTTCGGGATGAGGAATTAATCCCAGCAGATGCCTTGCTTTTAACCGAATCGGCTTATATAGACTATAGTTTTGTAACGGGAGAAGAAGTTCCAATTCCTAAGCAAAAAGGTGAGTTAATTTACGCAGGAGGACGCCAAAAAGGGAAAGCAATTTTACTTACCATCCAAAAATCTCCTTCTCAAGGCTATTTAACTGACCTTTGGAATAACGAAGCATTTACCAAAACGGAACAAAAATTACTTGAGCCATTGGCAAATCGAATAAGTGGAATTTTCACTTGGACGGTTATAGGTATCGCTTTCCTTGCTTTGATTTTTTGGATTACCTATGATTTTCATTTGGCGATTAAAGCATTTACAACGGTATTAATCGTGGCTTGTCCTTGTGCATTGTCTATGTCTACCCCATTTACCCTTGGAAATGCGCTTCGGATTTTTGGTCAGAATAAATTTTACTTAAAAAATGCTGCAGTTGTGGAGCGATTAGGCTTCATAGATACCCTTGTTTTTGATAAAACAGGCACACTCACAACTCCGGCAACTGCTTCCATAAATTACTTTGGGCAACCTCTTTCCGAGGAATCTAAGTCAATTTTAAAAGCACTTGTGGCGCGTTCAACACATCCTTTGAGTAATCGGATCAACAATTGGCTGAAGGATACTATTCCAGAACTAGTGGAACAAGTAGAAGAAGAAAAAGGGAAGGGGTTACGTGGGATTTACAAGGATCAGAAATTCTGGCTAGGATCAAGTAGTTGGCTCGAGCTCCCATACCATGAAATTCCACAGGGTTTGGAAGGTAATTTGGTTTTCTTCCAAGTGGAAGAGATTCTGCTTGGTTATTTTCATATTCATTCCAAGTTACGAGAAGGTACTGCTGATTTAATTCAAGATTTGGCAAAAGCCCACTCCATTCACTTACTCTCGGGGGACCATTCTCATGAACAGCGGTCTTTGGAAAATGCACTTCGTGTACCCATTCACTTTAGTTTCAATCAAAGTCCTTTTGATAAACTAACTTATTTACGGGACTTAAAGCAGCAGTGCAAGCAAACCCTAATGATGGGAGATGGATTGAATGATGCGGGTGCCCTTCAAGAAAGTTTGGTAGGCATAGCGCTTACTGACCAAATAAGTCATTTTTCTCCAGCCAGTGATGGGATTTTGGATGCTTCCTCTTTCCCCAAGTTCGGCGCCTTTTTGTCTTTTGCTAAGCAAAGTAGAACGATAATCAAAGCCAGTTTTGGACTCAGCTTTTTGTACAATATTCTAGGGATTTCCCTTGCCGTACAAGGATTAATCAGCCCTGTCCTTTGTGCCATACTAATGCCTTTAAGTAGTATTTCGGTGGTGTTGTTTACCACAATTTCTACCCACTATATAGGAATGCAGCATGGATTAATTCATTTAAAAAAAGGATAAGATGGAAATCATTTTTTTATTAATCGCAATCAGTTTGTTCTTGGCAATCAGTTTTCTGTTTCTGTTTTTCAAAGCAATGAAGCAAGGACAGTTTGATGATTGCTATACTCCTTCGGTGCGTATCCTATTTGAAAATCAACCCAATAAATTAAGTAAAGAGCGAACCAAAAAAAATGATGTCTTATGAATGAAACTACACTAGAAAAGTTCCACTATGACAATAAGCTGGTAAAGTATTTCAGTGCAGCTACTATAATCTGGGGACTCGTAGGCATGCTGGTAGGTCTTCTAGCAGCCACGCAACTCTTTTGGCCCGAAGCCAATTTAGGGAACCCTTACACCACATTTGGTAGGATTAGGCCACTTCATACCAATGCGGTAATCTTTGCCTTCGTTGGGAACGCCATTTTTGCAGGGGTGTATTATTCTATGCCTAGATTACTTAAAACACCCATGTGGAACAAAGCCTTGGGATGGTTTCACTTTTGGGGATGGCAGACAATTATCCTTTCCGCTGCCATTACGCTGCCTTTGGGCCTAACTACTTCCAAGGAATATGCAGAGTTGGAATGGCCGATAGACATTGCGATAGCCTTGGTATGGGTGGCTTTTGGAGCAAATATGATTGGTACGCTGGTTAAACGAAGAGAACGGCATATGTATGTAGCCATTTGGTTTTACCTTGGTTCCTTTGTCACTGTCGCACTTTTACATATTTTCAATTCCTTAGAGTTACCTGTCTCTTTTCTAAAAAGTTACTCTGCCTACGCAGGAGTTCAGGATGCATTGGTTCAATGGTGGTATGGGCATAATGCGGTTGCATTTTTTCTTACTACCCCATTTTTAGGATTGATGTATTACTTTTTACCAAAAGCAGCAAATCGACCTGTTTATTCCTATAAACTTTCCATCGTTCACTTTTGGTCTTTAATTTTCATTTACATGTGGGCTGGCCCCCACCACTTGCTTTATACCGCGTTACCTGAATGGGCGCAAGTTTTGGGTACTGCATTTTCAATCATGTTGATCGCTCCCTCCTGGGGAGGAATGGTCAATGGACTCCTTACCCTTAGGGGTGCATGGGATAAGGTTCGGCAAGAACCTGTGCTAAAATTCATGGTTGTAGCAATTACAGCTTATGGGATGGCCACTTTTGAAGGTCCTATGCTTTCTTTAAAAAATGTAAATGCTATTGCGCACTACACCGATTGGATTGTTGGACATGTCCATATTGGTGGTCTTGGATGGAATGGATTTCTAACTTTTGGCATGTTGTATTGGATGTGGCCAAGACTTTTCAAAACCACGATTTATTCGACCAAATTAGCGAATGCGCATTTTTGGCTAGGTACGCTTGGGATCATCTTTTATGCACTTCCCCTTTATGTTTCTGGCCTTACACAATTCCTTATGCTAAAGGAATTTAATGAAGCTGGAAGACTTGCATACCCCAATTTCCTTGAAACAGTCATTCAGCTGGTTCCCATGTATATGCTCCGTGCATTAGGCGGGTTGATGTACTTGATTGGTGCCATTTTGCTGATGTATAACATGTGGATGACTGCCAAGCAAGGTGTATTCCAAGAAACAGAAGAAGATCAAGCTCCAGCATTAGTGAAAGCTTACCGTCCATCTGGAGAGTTTTGGCACCGTGCTTGGGAAAGAAAACCAGTGTTCTTTACCATTTTGGCTACACTGGCTGTGGCGATTGGAGGAATGGTAGAAATAATTCCGACCCTTTTGATAGAATCTAATGTTCCCACCATTAGTTCTGTGAAACCTTATACACCGCTTGAATTAGAAGGAAGAGATCTTTACATCGCAAATGGTTGTGTGGGATGCCATTCCCAGATGATTCGTCCATTTAGATCCGAGACAGAGCGTTATGGGGAATATTCAAAAGCAGGAGAGTTTGTTTATGACAGGCCATTTCTTTGGGGTTCAAAGCGAACTGGGCCAGATTTACATCGGGTGGGTGGAAAATATCCAGATAGCTGGCATTACCACCACCTAGTAGAGCCTGCTTCCATGTCTCCTGGCTCCTTGATGCCTCCCTATCCTTGGATGGCGACCAATGAATTGAATACCGAAACTCTCCCAGCAAAAATCCGAGCACTTCAAAAATTGGGGGTTCCTTATCCTAATGGATACGATGCTTTGGCAATTCAAGAGTACCAAAAACAAGCAAGCAAAGTGGTGGAAAATTTAAAGGAAGCGGGGGTTGAAGTAGCTCCTAATACAGAAATAGTAGCACTTATCGCCTATTTACAACGCTTAGGCACGGATATCCGCACAAAAAACTAAATCCATAAAATCTACGCTTATGTATAAAGAAATTCTTCGTTCCATTGAAAATATAGAAATCTATCCGATCATTTCTCTTCTGCTATTTATGGGATTCTTTATTGGCATGTTCCTTTGGGTGATTCGTGTACCCAAAGGATACATTGACCACATGAAATCCTTACCCATAGAAGATCAAGACCCAAGCACTCCTTCTTTATGAAAAAGTTACTAAGCCTAGTTATAATTTTGGGCGGAATGATTTTTCCGACATACGTCCAAGCAAGTGGAAATGAATCTACTTGGTATGCTGCTGCAAGTAAAATGGATTTCAACCAGGTCTTGCTCTTGTTGATTTTGGTCTTCGTAGTGTTACTATTACTTCTTTTGGTAACCTTACTACTTTACCTCTTGTCTTTTATTTCTGCAGTGATGCAAAATGAAAACCCTGCATGGAAGGACCAACCTTCCTTGTGGAGTAAATTCAAAGAGCGATTTCTAACGGGTAAATTGGATGAAGTGGGAGGGAAAGAAGAAGAGGCAAAAAAGTTGGGCGACCATGCTTACGATGGAATCACTGAATTAGACAATTTCATGCCTCCTTGGCTTCAATGGGTGTTTCTTGGATCCATAGGTTTTGCCCTAGTTTATTTTGTGCAATATACAGTCATGGGAACTGGGCTAACTGGTGCTGAGGAATATCAGGAAGAACTTGCGCAAGAAGCGATCGCTGCAGAAACTAGAAAAGCCAGCATGCTTGCCGGGATTGACGAAACTACAGTTGTGTTTGATACTTCTGAGTCAGCCTTGAATTCAGGAAAAACAATTTTTGAATCCAACTGTGCGGCTTGTCATGCAGCAGATGCAGGAGGTGGGGTAGGCCCCAACCTTACTGATTCGTATTGGCTCCATGGTGGAACAATCCAAGATGTATTTAAAGTGATCAAGGTTGGCGTAGTAGAGAAAGGTATGGTCCCTTGGCAAGATCAATTGAGTCCTGAAGAAATCCAACAAGTGGCTTCTTATATATTAAGTCTAAAAGGGACTACTCCAGCTAGTCCTAAAGCTCCCCAAGGAGAATTGGTTGGAGAAAATTCTGTCGAAACTCCTAATGGAGATAGTACCCAAGTTATAGCGTCCAATTAGAAGGATTAGCTTTGCAGCTTTAGTTATTTCGATAAAAAAAATGGTAAAAAAATCAGGTAACCCCAATTTAGACCCTAGAAAATTTAGGGACTCCTTGTCTTCGGTAGCGAAAGATGGGAGTAGGAATTGGGTATATGCCAAGCAAGTAAAAGGTTTTTTTTACCGTTACAGGACTTACCTTTCTTGGCTTTTATTAGCCCTTCTTTTTTCGGGTCCTTTTCTAAGTTTGGATGGTAGGCCGTATTTTTTATTCAATATTTTTGAACGAAAATTCATACTCTTTGGAGCTATTTTTTGGCCTCAAGACACCTATTTATTGATCATTTTACTTTTAATTTTTTTCGTTTTTGTCATTCTTTTTACTGTTGTTTTTGGCAGAATATGGTGTGGATGGGCTTGTCCACAAACCTTATTTATGGAAATGGTTTTCCGAAAGATTGAATACCTTATTGAAGGTGATGCGCATCAGCAACGCCAGTTGAATTCAGGTCCTTGGACCCGAGAAAAGATTGTAAAAAAGGGAATTAAGGGATTTATTTTCACTCTTTTTTCTTTAGGAATTGGCCACCTCATGATGGCTTACTTAATTGGATTGGAGGATGTAGTGGCAATCATTACCCATCCCCCTAGCGAACATTTAGCTGGGTTTGTAGGCTTGATGCTCTTTTCCTCTGTTTTCCTTTTCGTTTTTTCTTGGTTTCGTGAACAAGCCTGTATTGTAGTTTGTCCCTATGGCCGATTGCAAAGCGTCCTCCTGGACAACAACAGTATCCATGTGATGTATGATTATGTTCGGGGTGAGCCTCGTGGTCCGATCCGCCACCAAGTCCCTTCAATAGGAGCTCATGGGGATTGTGTGGATTGCAACCTTTGTGTACAAGTATGTCCTACAGGTATTGATATTCGAAATGGTGTTCAGATGGAGTGTATCAATTGTACCTCCTGCATTGACGCTTGTGAAGAAGTAATTATCAAAGTAAATCGCCCGTCAGGATTAATTCGATATGCTTCTGAAAACAGTATCAAGCATGGGATTCAAAAATTAATCACAAATCGTGTTTTAGGATATAGTCTTGTGTTAGTAGTATTACTGACCATCTTTAGTTCACTAGTAGTGACGCGACCAGATTATGATGCTACCATTACACGTTTTCCAGGACTAACTTATCAGGCCAGACCGGACGGGACCATATCGAATTTGTATTCCATAACATTAATCAATAAAACTTTCACCCCGCAGCCCATTCAAATTAGCATAGAGGCAGAAGAAATGAAGATTGAATTCGTTGGGGATGCTAATTGGACACTTCCTCCACAGTCAAAATTTGAAGGCCGTTTTTTTTTAATAAAAGATCAGGCAATGGTTAAAATTCCGCAGGAGAAAGTTCTAATTAAATTATCGGCTAAAGGAAGTGTATTTGAATCTATACAAACAAACTTTATGGCACCGGTAGCGGGGGAAAAAAACTAAATAAATTATGGATTGGGGTAAAGGAATTTTAGTGACCATTATCGCTTTTGTAAGTTTTATTCTTGTCTTAGTGACTATATCTATTCGCCAGGATGATATTCATCTAGTAACGGAAAATTACTACGAAGAAGAAATAAAGTATCAGGAGCATATTCAACGTGAAAAAGCTACTGCTTCCTTAGGAAGGGATGTTTTGCTCTTAGATAGTCATGCCAAGGTGATTCGACTGGATTTACCCATTGGTGCAGAGGGTTCGCTTCATTTTTTTCGTCCATCTGACGCCCGATTAGATCGAAAGATTCCAATTAGAATCACCAACCTTGGAGGAAGTGAAATTCCTTTAGGGAGCCTACTTCCAGGCTACTGGAGAGTTCAGCTTAATTGGACAGAAAATGGTGTAAATTATTACCAGGAGAAAAAAATCGCATTATGATTCTTTGGACAGCATTTTTGCTTGGTTTTTTTAGTTCATTTCATTGTATTGGAATGTGTGGGCCAATAGCATTGGCTGTAGGAGGGACGAAAAGTAAAGAATTCCTCAGCAATAAAATTCTTTACCATCTTGGAAGAAGCTTGACCTATGCTGTATTGGGAGGAGTTGTTGGAAGTTTAGGATTTTCACTTTCCCTAGTGGGAATTCAACAAGGTGTAACTCTAGTGGCAGGTATCCTTGTAGTAGGATTTTCGTTAAGTTATAAAACTGCAGATCGTTTGGCAGCTCTTCCTATACTTGCAGGATTGGTCGGCTTCTTGAAATCAACTCTCGGACAACAATTGCGTACTGGTGGTCGTATCGCTTATTTCTCCACGGGTTTAATTAATGGGTTACTTCCCTGTGGACTCGTTTACTTAGCTTTGATGGTTGCCATGGGTTTGCAAAATCCGCTAATGGGAGCAGCTTACTTGTTCTTTTTTGGATTGGGTACAATTCCCACGCTCTTGGCCTTGATGCTCTCTCCTGATTTTTTACCAGCCACAAAAAGGGAATGGATTCAAAAAGCAATTCCTTATTTGGGACTACTTATTGGCTTGGTACTACTGTTTCGTGGTTTGGGTTTAGGGATTCCAGGAATTAGTCCCAATTTGCCAACCTCCAATTCTTCTGCTACTACCGCGGAACTAGCAGCTTGCCATTAAGTTTGATATTCAGTTTGGAAACAACCTCTTTCTAAACTACAAGGCTCTGGCCTACCTCCTTACCCTTAGAGGGGAAGTGGCTTCATTCCATCTAATCTAGTTACACCCAATTTGCTTTTGCATCGACTTATTCCGATCTTTTAAAACCGTTTGTTCTAGTTTCAATACCATGAAAAAGATAGGATTCTTTAGTGCCTTGATTCTACCTACCTTACTCTTCTTTGGCATGCAGTGGGGAGGGCCCTTTCAATGGATGATTCATGTTTTCGTTTTTTTGCTAGTTCCTTTGATGGATTTTGTGATTCAAAAGGATACTAGTAATGTACCAGCATCGGAGGTAAGTGAAGTGACGAAGGCCAATTTTTACAAATTGATTACGTTTGTATGGGTTTATGTGCAGTTGGCAGTATTAGTCTGGGGATTTTTCTGGGTCAGTACGCAAGAGTTGTCTTGGATCTCTTGGTTGGCCTTTAGCTCTGGAATGGCCTTGGTAACAGGAGGAATTGGAATCACTGTGGCACACGAATTGGGCCACCGCCACGAAAAAAT
>JACCDL010643664.1_pt1 | contig 10230 bp, 10 predicted proteins | sample 7441931 | NCBI WGS metagenome assembly JACCDL01 (sample SAMN15323437, study PRJNA562643) | freshwater metagenome | isolation source: river surface water | place: USA:Blue River Watershed | collected 2017-08-16 | reverse complement strand
GCCCGACGATCCCATAATTGGGTTTTCAGCCCCAGTTCAAAATGGTCGACATCTTCCGGCTTCACGGTTGCCGCGGCCAAGAGCGGATTGCCATTGGCATCGCTCGGCACGCCGTTGAGGTTAACGCCGCCTGATTTGAAGGTCTTGGCATAGGTAGCAAAGGCCATGACGTCGCGGCTGAATTCATAGCGGGCAGTCAGGTCGTACGACAGGTTCCAGTCGCTGTAGCGCGGCTCAAAATATTGCGGGGCAAGCAAGCTACGCTGCTGGGTTGCAATGGCCCCCGGCGTTGAAAAGAGCACCAACTGCCCCGCACCATTGGTGACGACCGAGTTATACACCCCCGATTTTTTGTCATAATTGACCCGCAGGCCGGGCTGGATCGTGAACGCGTCTGAAAGCTTCCAGCTGAGCTGACCAAATGCCGCAAGGCTGGTATTGTTCAAACGAATATCATTATTCGCCGTCAACCCATTGAGAACGCTTGGATCATTCGTCAAAGCGTTGCTCGGTGAGATCAGCCAGCGGCTGGCGGCGGGGCCTTGGCGCTGGATCCCCGTGGTGTGGATTTTCTGGTTGAACGCGAACACGCCGCCAACGATGTCAATCGTCTCGCCTTCGCGGGCATAGCGCAATTCTTGGCTATACTGGTTCTGCTTGGTCGGGTTGTTCGACTTGGTGGTAATCGGCAGGCCGGTAAAGTCGCGATCATTTTTCGGCTGCCAATCCCAATAACGCCAGGCGGTTACAGAGGTGAGCGTGCCGCCGCCGACGTCCCATTCCCCCACCAAGGAAAGGCCGCCATGTTCATTGCGCGCCTGTAGATCGGCATCGAGATCGGTCAGGCGGTCAAAGGCGTTGGTGCTGGGCACAGCATAGTTTTGCGCGGCGGCGAGGGCCGCAAACTGCCGGTTGAGCGGGCGCTGCGTTAGGCCCGTGCGGACATAAATTTGCACGCAGCATTTCGGGTTCTGAACGTTGAAGTCGCCCGTCAGCGTCCATTTAAGGCTGTCGCTGGCGTTCCACAGCAGTTGGCCGCGCAGGCCCAGATTGTCCTGTCCGTTCACCCACGCATCTTTGGCAACATTATAGATCGTCCCGCGCCGCGACGTTGTCGTGACGGCGAAGCGGGCTGCCACCATATCGGACAAAGGACCGGACACCGAAGCTTTGGCCTGTCGGAACGCAAGGTTCCCCGCGCTAATCTCGACGCGACCCTCAGGCGTAAAGCTTGGCGCGCGGGTCGTGATGTTGATCGCGCCAGCGGTGGTGTTCTTCCCGTAAAGCGTGCCCTGCGGCCCGCGCAGCACCTCGACCCGTTCCACATCGTTGAAATCCAAGGTCGTCGACGCGATGCGGTTATAGAAAACCTGATCGATGTAGAAGCCAACGCCTTGTTCAATGCCATCATTGGTCAACCCAAAAGGCGCGCCAATGCCACGGATGTTGACGGCCGTGTTGCGCGGGTTGGAGGAGAAGAACTGAACGCTGGGCTGCAATTGGGTGAGGCGCGAAAGGTTATAGGCCCCTGTCTGCTCGATCGCTTTGGCATCAATCACCGAGATGGAGATTGGCACATCCTGCACTTCTTCCGACCGACGACGGGCGGTCACGACGATCGCTTCATCGGCATAGTTTTCCGCCTCGGCTTCTGCAGGCGGCGGCGCGGACAGCGAGGACCCGTCAGCGGGGAGGGCGGCGGCCAGCGCGGTGCTGATGAGGAGAAAAGCGTTGATCATGGATGCGGACCCTTTTGAAGTGCAAAAGGGATGCCTCTGGTGGACCAGTCAGCATCCTGAAGTTCGGGAGTTGACCTGGCCGGAGCGCCCCGGCCGGCTTTTAGTCAGGCGGAAAAGCGTTTCCGCTCGGTAATATCGAGCTGAACAAGCTTTCCGTCATGCACGGTCAGGTTGATGACGCCGAATCGTAGCCGCGCGAGCGCGTCTTCGATGAGGTGCAGCGCTTCCGGCTTTTGGCCATTCCAGCGCGCATTTTCGGCAAAAACTTTCTTGTCCGTCATGGTCTCTGATCCTCCAGATGCACTTTTCATCCACTAAAACAGTAGAGATTATAAACGAAGCTTTTCTTTCCCCCTCCCAAGCTGGAGCTTGGGCGGTCGAAGATCGACTCAACTCCTCATTACGCTGTGTATCGAGGCTGCCCCGTGACTTTCAGCCTGACAAGCGTCCTGCGTCGAATGGAGGGGTGGGAGCGCCAAAACGACTATCGATATAGTAGACTATAAACCAAAACTCTTGCGCGATTGGCCAAATTGGGGTGAAGAAAGCGCAACCGGGGCTGAGCAACCCCCCGGTCAGGCCCGCAGTCCGCAGCCCAAGCGTTGCCTTCATCCCCCGCTTTGGCGGGCAAAGGAGGTATTTATGGACGGGAAGGGCGCGGCCCCCAGCTTTGCAGAACTGGTTCGGCTTTTCGCGAAAATCGGGTGCATCAGCTTTGGCGGGCCAGCCGGCCAAATCGCGCTGATGCACCGGGAACTGGTCGATGAACGGCAATGGGTTAGCGAGCAGGATTTTCTTCACGCGCTCAATTTCTGTCATTTGCTGCCGGGGCCGGAGGCCCAGCAACTCGCAACCTATATCGGATGGAAGCTTCAAGGGCTTCGCGGCGGTCTCGCGGCCGGGCTGTTGTTCCTCATTCCCGGCGCAATCGTCATGCTCGCGCTCTCGGCGCTCTATGTTGTGGCGGCGCAAGCGGATTGGTTTGCCGCGTTGTTCGTGGGGATCAAGGCCGCCGTGCTCGCGATCATCGTGCAAGCGCTGCTGCGGATCGGGGGCAGGTCCCTCGACACAGGCGTAAAGCGGGCATTGGCGCTTGCGGCTTTCGGCGCGCTCGCCATTTTTCAATTGCCTTTCCCCTTGGTGGTTCTGGCCGCTGGGGTTTTGGGGTTGATGATTGCGGCCCGTCGGCCAGATTTGCTGGCAATCAAGGCGGATGGCGAAGGGGGCTTGCCCCCGCGTCCTGCCCTCGGCCCGATGCTGCTAACGCTCCTCGGTTGGGGGATCATCTGGGCATTGCCCTTGATCGCGGTTTGGGCGTTTCTTGGGCCGCAGCATGTGCTTTGGAAAATTGGGCTGTTCTTCTCGCAGCTTGCCGTCGTCACCTTTGGCGGGGCCTATGCGGTGCTGGCCTATATGGCGCAGGAAGCGGTCACGGGCTTTGGCTGGCTGACGGCTGGGCAAATGGCGGACGGACTGGGGCTTGCCGAAACCACGCCCGGACCGCTCATCATGGTCACGCAATTTGTCGGCTTTTTGGCGACATGGGGCGCGCCGGCACCTTTCACGCCTTGGGTCGCCGCTCTCCTTGGGGCGCCGTTGACGACATGGGTCACCTTCGCACCATGCTTCCTCTGGATCTTCACCTTCGCGCCTTGGATTGATCGCCTTCGTTCGGCCAAGCGTCTGAAAGGCGGGCTGGCGGCGATTACGGCTGCCGTGGTGGGTGTAATCGGCAGTTTGGCGATTTGGTTTGCGGGGCATGTCCTTTGGCTGCCGGCGCTTGGCCGGCCCGATTATGCGACGCTTGCCATCGCTTTGGTGGCCGCCTTTTTGCTCTTTAGGGTGAAATGGTCTGTCCTGCGCGTCCTTATTGTCTCGGCCAGCTTGGGTTTTTCCGCAGGGGCACTGGGGTTGATCACCTAAGGGCTGTTGACTTGGCCGATCCCGCTTCCTAAGGGGAGCGCGCCTTGGCGGGGTTGCCCGTTTCCATGGCGGTTTACTTTCCTTGGAAGGACGAATCGACATGGCTTCGGAAGATCCCGCGCAGGACGGTAAAGGTGGGTCAGACCCGCGGCTCGATTCGTTAGACATGCAGCTGCAAAAGGTCAGGCACGCCGAACAGGTCCGTTCGGGGAAGAAGGATCAGGCGCCCGCCAAAGGAATGCGGCAGGGCAACCGGGTTCTCACCGAATTGATCGCCGGCCCTGCGGGTGGTGCGCTGCTCGGCTGGTTTTTGGACCGGTTGTTCGGCACGGCCCCCTGGATCCTGCTCATTGCCATGTTCCTTGGGATCGTGGTGGCGTTCAGGAATATCATCAGGATTTCAAACGAGCGTCCGGAATAGTCCGGGCGCTTTGTGTGCATAAACGGGGTTGGAAACACGTGGCTTCCGAAGGCGGCAAGATCGATCCGATGCACCAGTTCATGATTGAGCCGATCGCGCCGCTCAATCTTGCTGGTTATGACATCTCGTTCACCAACTCTTCTATGTTCATGCTGATTGTGCTCGGCACAATTTGGCTGTTCATGCTGGGCGGCATGAAGCGGGACTTGGTCCCCGGTCGCTGGCAGGCAGCTGTTGAAGGCGTGACGGGCTTCATCAACGACATGGTGTCTACCAGCGTTGGGCCGGAAGGTAAGAAGTACGTTCCGCTCGTCTTCTCTTTGTTCATGTTCATTCTGGTCGCCAACTTCATGGGCATGATGCCTTTTGGCATTGTGCCGGGGGTTCATGCCTTCACTGTGACGAGCCACCTGACGGTGACGGCGGTTCTCGCCATCCTCAGCTTTGGCACAGTGCTGGTTGTTGGCCTGTGGAAGCATAAGCTGCACTTCTTCTCGCTGTTCGTGCCGCATGGCACGCCGTGGTGGCTGATGTGGCTCATCCCGTTCATTGAACTCTTTTCGTTCTTGATCCGCCCGTTCAGCCTCGCGCTGCGTCTTTTCGTCGCCATGACTGCTGGTCACGTGCTGATGAAGGTGCTTGCCGGGTTCGTGATCAATGGCCTGAATGCCGATGCCGCTTGGGTGGCCCCGGTTGTCAGCCTGCCGAGCTTTATCCTGATGATTGGCATTACCATGCTGGAACTGCTGGTATGTGCGATCCAGGCCTATGTCTTTGCACTTTTGACCTCGCTCTACATTAACGACGCGGTCAATTTGCACTGAGTTTTCTAACCACCACCAACGACTGATTTTTTAAAGGGAGTTTATCATGGACGCAGAAGCTGCAAAGTTGATCGGTGCCGGTCTTGCCGCCATTGGTGCGGGTCTCGCCGCAGGCGGCGTGGGCAACGTGTTCGGTTCGTTCCTTCAGGGCGCATTGCGCAACCCAGCTGCCGCTGACGGCCAGCAGGGTCGCCTGTTCATCGGCTTCGCCGCTGCCGAACTTCTCGGCCTGCTGGCGTTCGTCGTTGCGATGATCCTGATCTTCGTCGCGTAACGAACTGACAAACACATAAGGACGGCTTTCCGCCATGCCCCAGATTTCCCAGATCCTTGAGACCTATGCGTCCCAATTCTTCTGGCTGCTCATTGTCTTTGGCCTTCTCTATTTTGGGATTGGCCGGGCAATGCTGCCACGGATTGAAGCAACGGTCGATGCCCGCGACGCCAAGATCGCAGGTGACCTTGCCGCCGCTGAAAAGGCGCGCGCCGAGGCTGGGGATCTGGAAGGGGCGTGGCAGGCCGAACTGACGCAAACGCGTGCGGCAGCGCAGGCTGAGGCTCAAAAGGCCAAAGCCAAGGCGCAGAAAGATGCCGAAGCGCGCCTTGCAAAGGCTGATGCTGAAATCTCTGCCAAAACGGCTGATGCCGAAGCTGCAATTGCCAAAGCTCGCGCCAAGGCGCTCTCGGGCATTGATGCTGTGGCTGTAGATGCAGCGCAGGACATTGTGGCTAAGGTTTCGGGTGCCAAGGTGACCCCGGCTCAGGCCGCGCAAGCAGTAAAGACGGTGCTGGCAAATGGCTGAACAAACGCACGCCTCAACGCAAGCTGCGGGCGCAGTTGAACACGCAAAACCAGCAGCCTTGGGCATGGATGCCACCATGTGGGTTGCGCTGGCGATGCTTGTCGTCATTGGCATTGCTTTGTGGCAGCGCGTGCCGGGTATGATTGCCTCGGCACTCGACAAGAAGATTGCTGGCATTCGTGAGCATATCGAAGCCGCTGAAAATCTGCGCAAAGAAGCCGAAGCGCTGAAGGCCGATTATCAGAAAAAGGCGAAGGCTGCGGCCAAGGACGCGGAAGCCATGAAGGCAGCGGCAGCGGAAGAAGCCAAGCAGATTGTTGCCAAAGCCAAGGCCGACGCCTCTGCCTTGATCGCACGCCGCACCAAGACTGCTGAAGAGAAGATTGCTGCGGCCGAGCGTGCAGCGGTTGCTGATGTGCGCACCCGTGCCGCCTCAGTGGCAGCGGCTGCCGCGGCGCAGCTGATCGCGAAGAGCCATGATGGCAAGGCTGATAAATCGCTGATCGATCAGACGATTTCCTCGCTGAACTAAGCCTTTTCGTAAAGCTATAAGAAAAGGGCGGGCCGAGTGATCGGCGCCGCCCTTTTTCTGTTTGGCGTGGGGGTGGGCCTGAACCTGCGGCCGCTTTAAAACCGGATCATAATTTTCCGTGCGAGTGCGGGGGAAAGGCTGTGCACGGCTTGGAGGAGCTTCACCATCCCCACATTGGCCTCTTCGGCATTGCGCTCCATTGCAACAATGATCTGGCGGGCACATTCTGACGGGGGCATTTTGCGGCTGCCGCGGCCGGCTGTCAGCTTGGTTTCAACGACAGGCGGCAGGGCTTCCAGCACATGAACCGAGGTGCCTGCTAATTGCGCACGAATGGCTTGTGTATAGCTGCGCAGCGCCGCTTTGGTGGCGCAATAAACGGGGCCGCCAGCGCGTGGCGCAATGGCCAAGCCCGAGGTGACATTCACAATCATGGACTCAGGTCGGGATTTCAATCCCGCCATCATCCGCGTGATGAGATGAATAGGGGCGTTGAGGTTCAGGAAGATGCAGCGATCATTATCGGCCAGATCCGGCTGTGCTTCGCGGAAATCATGGTCACTGCCCGCGCCTGCATTGTTGATGAGAATATCTATCGGGCGATTTCCCAGCCCTTTCAGAACGGCCTCAACCCCGCCTGGTTCAGACAGATCTGCGGTGATGACCTCAAAGCCTAGGGCCTGCATCTCTGCGACACGGCTGGCCGTCCGCCCGGTCAGGATCAGCTGTGCGTCCTTGGCGCGCAATTGCAGCGCGAGTTCACGGCCGATTCCATCCGTTCCGCCCGTCAATACTATGGTCTTGCCTGTCAGTTGCATCTAATGTCTCCCCAGCCCGTTGGTCTTGTTGAGCTTATTGGTTCTATTTCGTCTTTATGTCCGACCCAAATTCGCCCGATCGCTTTCACGAAGAGCGTGCAGCCTACACCGTTCGTGGGGCGGACCAACCTGATCTTGAGGCCGGGGTGGCGGCGATCCGCAATGTGGTCAAAACGCTGCCGACCAAACCGGGTGTCTACCGCATGTATGATGCGCGCGGTGATGTCCTTTATGTCGGCAAGGCGAAAGCACTTAAAAACCGCGTAACCAATTATACGCAGGTAGACAGGCTGCCCAATCGTCTGCGCCGCATGGTCGCCCAAACGCGCAGCATGACCATTGTAACAACCAATAGCGAGGCTGAGGCGCTGCTCTTGGAAGCGCAGCTCATCAAGCGCTATCGCCCGCCCTACAATGTGCTGCTGCGTGATGATAAAAGCTTTCCGTTCATTCTCTTGCGGGCCGACCATGACTTTCCGCGCATTCAAAAGCATCGCGGGGTGCGGCGCGCCAAAGGGAATTATTATGGGCCCTTTGCCAGTGCCGGTTCAGTCAACACCACCTTGAATGCGCTGCAAAAGCTGTTCCTGCTCCGCTCGTGCACTGATAGCTATTTCAACAATCGGGACAGGCCCTGCCTCCTCTATCAAATCAAACGCTGCTCCGCGCCCTGTGTCGGGCGGATTGATGCCAAGGGCTATGCCGATTTGGTCGAAGACGCGAAATCTTTCCTCGGTGGTAAATCCACGGCTGTGCAGGCCAAACTTGCAGGTGAAATGGAAAAAGCCGCTGAGGCGCTCGATTTTGAGCGGGCGGCGCTGCTGCGCGATCGGCTGAAGGCACTCACATTCATTCAGGGCAGCCAAGCCATTAATGCCGAAGGCGTGGGCGATGCGGATATTTTCGCACTGGCCGGCAAGTCAGGCCATATTGGCATTCAAGCCTTTTTCATTCGTGGCGGGCAGAATTGGGGGCATCGCGCTTTCTTTCCCAGTCACACGGCGGATTTGGAAGAAGCCGAGATTTTCTCGAGCTTTTTGGCGCAATTCTATGAGGATGTGCCACCCGCGCGGACCATTTTGCTCGACCGGGAGCTTCCTGACGCCGCGTTGTTGGCAGAGGCGCTGACCGCGCAATTAGGTCGCAAGGTAGACATCCAGATGCCGCAAAGGGGGGACCGGAAACGCTTGGTCGATCAAGCACGGCGCAACGCCGTGGAGGCGCTGGACCGGCGCTTGGCGGAAACGACAACGCAAGCCAAGTTACTGCGCGAGGTGGCGGAATTATTTGATCTTTCTGAACCGCCACAGCGAATTGAAGTTTATGACAACAGCCATATTCAAGGCACCAATGCCCTGGGCGCGATGATTGTGGCGGGGCCGGAGGGCTTTCAGAAAGGGCAATATCGCAAATTCAACATCCGCAATGCTGAAACGGTGCCGGGCGATGACTTTGCGATGATGCGCGAAGTGATGGAGCGCCGCTTTGGCCGCGCGCTGGAGGAAGACCCAGATCGCGATAAGGGCCTTTGGCCTGATCTGGTGCTGATAGATGGCGGTAAAGGGCAGGTGAGTGCCGTGAAGGGCGTTCTGGAGGCGCTGGGGATTGAAGATCTCTGCTATGTTGGCGTGTCCAAAGGGCCAGACCGCAATGCGGGCCGTGAAATCTTCCATTTCCCTGATGGGCGAGAGTTTAGCTTGCCCGTCAATGCGCCTGTGCTCTTCTATCTCCAGCGCTTGCGCGATGAGGCGCACCGATTTGCGATTGGCGCACACCGCACTAAGCGAACCAAAGCGATCACGTCCAGCCCGCTAGATGAAGTTCCCGGCATTGGGCCTGCGCGCAAAAAGGCGCTGCTGCGTCATTTTGGAACAGCGGGAGCCGTGCGTGCCGCCAGCCTTGAAGATTTGCAGCGCGCGCCGGGGGTGTCTGCGGCTGTCGCGCAAGCCGTGCATGATTTTTATCATGGGCAAGCGTGAGCCGCGCCACAGGTCGTGACAGTCCGCGTCCACGCGCTATACAGGGCAAAACAAACGGGCGGTTTTGCATGACCCATATTGAAGATCGCGTATTCATTGGCTTTGTGATTGTGGCCACGCTGGCCATGATGTGGATTGCCTCGCCCTTTTTTGGTGCAATCCTATGGGGCTTGGTCGCCGCGATTGTCTTCATGCCCGTTAATCTGGCGCTGCAACGTGGCTTAGGGGGGCATCGCAATACGGCTGCAGGTTTGACGCTTGTGATTATTCTTGCGCTGGTGATTGTGCCAGCCGTGATTATTGGTTCGCTGCTGATTGATGAGGCAGTGTCGACCTATGAAAGTCTGGCGCAGGACCAAATTGATATTGGCGCCATGCTGGAAACCTTGCGAGCCGCAGCCCCCAAATCTCTGCTGCGCATATTGGATCAATATGAACTGACGGACATTAAGGGCTTGGAAGACAGGCTTTCTACCTTCTTAACCAGTGGGTTGCGTGTGGCAGCGGAAAGGGCGGTTGATGTGACGCAAAGCGCCTTTGGTTTCGCCATTGGCCTCGGCATCATGCTGTACCTGACCTATTTCTTCCTGCGCGATGGCCGGATGATTGCAGAAAAAGTTAGCAATCGGCTGCCGCTGCAAGAAGGCAAGCGCCGCGCTTTGTTTGACAAATTCACCACTGTTATTCGTGCAACGGTAAAGGGCAGCATTGTGGTGGCCGTTGTGCAGGGCATTTTAGGCGGGCTGACCTTTTATCTTTTGGATATTCATGCGCCGCTTTTGTGGGGCGTTGTGATGGGGCTTTTGTCACTGGTGCCGGCCATTGGAACGGGCCTGATTTGGGTGCCAGTGGGGATTTACCTCTTGGCAACGGGCGACACGAGCCGTGGTATGACCCTGCTGTTCATTGGCTTTTTCGTGATTTCTATGGTCGACAATATTCTTCGGCCCATCCTTGTCGGCAAGGATACGCGGATGCCAGATTATGTCGTGCTGATTGCCACTTTGGGCGGCATTTCCGTGTTGGGCATTAATGGCTTTATCATTGGCCCCGTGATTGCCGCGATGTTCATCGCCGCATGGGATATTTACGCCGAAGATAAAATCGCCGCCAGCCGCGCGGGCTGAAGCCTTACAGCTTCAGCCGGTCGCGTGCTGCCAGATATTCGCGTTCCAGCCGGTCGACGCGGTC
>JACCDL010982137.1_pt1 | contig 10239 bp, 10 predicted proteins | sample 7441931 | NCBI WGS metagenome assembly JACCDL01 (sample SAMN15323437, study PRJNA562643) | freshwater metagenome | isolation source: river surface water | place: USA:Blue River Watershed | collected 2017-08-16 | reverse complement strand
GTACGACAAGGGTGGCGAGCGTTATCCAAAGATTGGTGAATCGCTCGACTTCTTCGCGTTCAAGCACAAGCCTCGCTACTCAATCGTGGAAGTAGCTCCTGTTGTTCCACAGCGCGTAGAGCCAGGTCGTGCACCAGCACGAGTTCAGATCGACACAACAAAGCCTCACCGCTATGTCGTGATGATTCGTGACCTTGGCGCACATCGTCGTCCTGGATTCTTGATTGGAATCGGTTCCGGCTTGATCTTCTTCTTGTTGGCCTGGTTGTTGCATCGTCGCGAGACACTTCTTCGTGAAAATCTCGCACTGAAGTCATCGGCGGCATAGCCCATGGGTCAGTACCTTCCCATCGTCGCTTTGACGGTACTGGCCGTTCTATTTGGGCTACTTAGCCTTATTGCTTCGCGCCTTTTGGCACCGAAGCGTCCGAACACTGCAAAAGAAGCGCCGTATGAATGCGGAATTGTTCCTGGTCGTGAACCACCAGAACGTTTCCCTGTCAGCTTTTATGTCATCGCAATGTTGTTCATCATGTTCGACATCGAAATCATTTTTGCTTACCCATATGCCGTTGACCGCCAGTTCCTGGGTTCGTTCGGGTTCCTTGAAATGGTCTCATTCAGCGCTGTCTTCTTCGTTGCGTTCGTTTATGTGATTGCACGTGGCGCTCTCGACTGGGGTCCAATGAAGCGTGCAAACGGCAGCAGTGAAATCTCTGATGCACCTGCACTTGAACCACTGCGCAGCGTTCGCGTTGTCGGTACTGAAGGTCGTGCAACTAATGACGGAAAGGCCGCCTAATGGGTTTGGCTCAAAATGTTCTCGACGATGGTCTTGGTGGTCTCGATCACAACTTCGTTACGGCTCGCATTGAAGACCTCGTCAAGTGGGCACGTTCACGTTCCAGCTGGGCTGCGTCATTCGGTCTTGCTTGTTGTGCAATCGAAATGATGGGAACTGGTGCTTCGCACTACGACATCTCACGTTTCGGCATGGAAGTGTTCCGTGCATCTCCACGTCAGGCCGACATCATGATTGTTGCTGGTCGCGTCAGCCAGAAGATGGCTCCTGTTCTTCGTCAGGTGTATGACCAAATGATGGAACCGAAGTGGGTTATCTCCATGGGAGTCTGTGCATCAAGTGGCGGCATGTTTAACAACTACGCCATCGTGCAAGGTGTTGACCAAATCGTCCCTGTTGATGTTTACGCACCTGGTTGCCCCCCAACTCCAGAAACTCTTATTCACGCAATTGAGACACTTCATCAACTGATTGAAGATGGAGAAATCATGCGCCGTCGTGAAGCCAACAATGGTGGCGCTGGTGTCGAGCTTGATGCTCACGCGCCATCTGCTATCTCTGTCGCACTCGGGTCGAAGTAATTATGAGCGACCAAGTGGAACAAGCGGAGCAAACTGTCGAGACTCTGCACGGCTGTCCTGTTGTGTATTCGCGTGATCAGCGAGTGTTGTTGGTCAATCGTGAGCAGTACGTCTCAGTGGTGAAGGCTCTGGCAAACGATGGTTTCGATGTGTGCATCGACCTCACCGGAGTTGACTATCTCTCGATGCCACACCGCACTCTCGGAGCTGGAATTCAACCAGAACGATTTGAAGTCGTTGTCAATTTGCTGTCGCTCACAAAGCGTGAGCGCATTCGCTTGCGAGTTCAAGTGCCTGCAGATGACACAAATGTTCCGTCATTGTTTGATGTGCACCCAGGTACGGAAGCACATGAACGCGAAACGTTCGACATGTTTGGCATCACCTTTGATGGTCATCCCGACATGACGCGCATTCTCATGCCTGAAGACTGGGATGGACATCCATTGCGTAAGGACTACGACCAAGGATTTATCCCTGTGCAGTTCAAGGGGTCGAACTCATGAGCAGTGTTATCTCTGCTGGCACCAACGAAGGCGGCCAGGAACTTCAGTCACGTAGTGAACTCACCGCGAAAGAACTCTTCCGTGAAGTCGGTTCCGTTCTTCGTCTCAGCGAATCTGAAGCAGCCAAGTTGGCTGAAGTGCAAACAGAGGTTCCCGAAGATCAGACGATGATCATCAACATGGGACCACAGCACCCCAGTACTCACGGTGTGTTGCGTCTCATGCTTGAACTTCAAGGTGAAACAGTTCTTCGTTGCAAGCCCATCATTGGTTACTTGCACACCGGCATGGAAAAGACCGGCGAGTCGTTGACCTACATGCAGGGTGGCACCAACGTCACGCGCATGGACTACTTGTCTCCTTTGAACAACGAACTTGTTTTCTCGCTTGCCGTCGAAAAGTTGCTGGGTATCGACGGTGACATTCCTGAGCGTGCTGTGTGGATGCGCATGCTCTTGTCAGAACTCAACCGCATGAGCAGTCACTTGTTGTTCCTTGCCACCAACGGCATGGACATCGGTGCAGTTTCGATGATGTTGTACGGATGGCGTGAACGTGAAGACGTTCTGCGTTTCTTCCAGAAGGTCACTGGCCTTCGCATGAATCACAACTTCATTCGCCCTGGTGGACTTGCTGCTGACTTGCCTGAAGGTTGGCGCGATGATGTTCTCAGCATTCTCGAGAACTTGCCTTCCCGTCTTGAGGAATACGACATTCTCATGACTGGTCAGCCCATTTGGCGTGAGCGCTTGCAAGGTGTTGGTGCAATCACCGCACGCGAGGCGATGGCGCTTGGTGCAACTGGTCCGATTCTTCGTTCCACCGGTGTTGCATGGGACCTTCGTCGTGACATGCCGTACTTGCGTTACGAAGAAGTTGACTTCGATGTGATCGTTGGACAATACGGCGATGCATACGACCGTTACGCGATTCGTTTCAATGAAATTCGCGAGTCGATGAAGATCGTGTATCAAATTCTTGATCGCATGCCATCGGGTGACTATCGAATCCAGAACAAGAAGGTCACGCCACCACCACGTGCGCGTATCGACGAGTCCATGGAAGCTCTCATCCATCACTTCAAGATTTTCACTGAAGGATTCAAAGTTCCTGAGGGCGAGGTGTACGTCGGTATCGAAAGCCCACGCGGTGAAATCGGTTGTTACATCGTCTCTGATGGTTCTTCCACTCCATATCGCATGCATATGCGTGCACCATCGTTCGTCAATATTCAGGCACTGCCGCACATGATGCGCGGTGGCTTGGTGGCCGACGCTGTTGCTGTTATTTCGTCCGTCGACCCAGTGTTGGGAGAGGTTGATCGCTAATGGCACGCCTGACTGAAGAGAACGTTCGTCTCGCTCGCGAGATCATCGGTCGCTATCCAAAGCCACGTTCAGCAACGATTCCGTTGTTGCATCTTGCGCAAGAGCAAGATGGTTTCGTCACCAACGAAGCAATGGCTCACATCGGTGAACTTGTCGGTGCAACATCTGCAGAGGTGTACGGCACGGCATCGTTCTACGAAATGTTCAAGTTCGAACCAGTGGGCAAGTACCTCATCAATATTTGCGGCACGATGTCATGTGCCTTGATGGGTGCAGAAGAACTGATGCATCATGCTGAATCTCGTTTGGGTATTCACATGGGTGGAACCACTCCTGATGGTCTCTTCACATTGGAAAAGGCAGAGTGCCAAGCTGCATGTACTGAAGCTCCTTGCTTGCAGGTGAACTATCGCTATCGCTTCCGCGTGACCTCAGAGAACTTCGACACTCTCATTGATCAGTTGCAAGCCGGAGAACTCAACAATGAGATTCCTGCTCACGGAACTGTTGCGGCAGTGCGTCAACACATTCCTGCAGATCGCGGTGTCGGTGCAGTTGCACCAGAAGATGTCACTGAAGGTCCCGCATGGCTTGATGGAAAGGCTGCGCTATGACCAGCAATCCCGGTGGCACATGGCCACACGCACCTGGCTTTATTGAAGGTGATCGCCCCCGCATCGTGACATCACGTTTCGAATACGAAGACTCATACACACTGCAGCGCTACCTCGCGACAGATGGATATGCAGGTTTGCGTGCAGCACTTGGTCGTCCTGCAACGGAAGTTCATGACGAAGTAAAGAACGCAACAGTTCTTGGACGTGGTGGCGCAGGTTTCCCTGCAGGTAACAAGTGGGGGCTCACGCCGCAAGGTGTCTGGCCTCGCTACTTGGTTGTCAACGGAGACGAATCAGAACCGGGCACATACAAAGACCGCCTTCTGATGGAGCGCGATCCGCATCAACTCATCGAGGGTTGCCTCATCGCTTGTTACGCCGCTGGTCTTTCGCAGTGCTTCTTGTACATCCGTGGTGAAATGGCTTTGGCGCAAGAGCGTGTTGCAGCAGCACTGAATGATGCGTATGCAGCGGGTTATGTCGGTAAGAACATTCTTGGTTCGAAGTTCTCTGTCGACATCGTGTTGCACTGGGGTGCAGGTGCATATGTCGTCGGTGAAGAAACTGCGTTGATTGAAAGTCTCGAGGGCAACCGTGGCATGCCACGTTTGAAGCCTCCGTATTTCCCTGCAGCAATTGGTTTGTATGGTCAGCCAACCATCGTGAACAACGTTGAAACTTTGGCCAACCTTCCTTGGTTGTTGCGCAATGGTGCAGCGGCCTACACCGCAATTGGTACCGCTACATCTCCTGGTACTCGCATGGTTGCTGTGTCTGGTCATGTGAAGCGTCCTGGCGTGTACGAAATCATCAACGGCATCACCACATTCCGTGACTTGTTGTACGGAGAAGAGTTCTGCCAAGGCATTCGCAACGGAAATGAATTGAAGGCGTTTGTCCCAGGTGGCGGTTCTGCACCTTGGTTCACGCCTGATCAGTTAGATCTTCCGTTTGAAGCAAGCCAAGTGGGACCTGCAGGTTCGATGCTCGGTTCTGGCGCAATCATGGTGATGGATTCCACTACCGACATTCCACGTGCAGCTCTCACGCTTACACGTTTCTATGCTCATGAGTCCTGCGGTAAGTGCACTCCTTGTCGCGAAGGCGGCACATGGTTGGAGCGCATCTTGTCTCGCGTGGTCGATGGCAAGGGCACCGATGCTGACCTTCATCAACTCATGGAAGTCGGTGAATCCATTTGTCCCGGTGCGTTCCCGCATGCGTCAAATGAAAAGCTCGGCATCGCTGCTGTGCCTTTCCCATATCGCATGAACACCATTTGTTTCGTTGGACCATCTGCGTACGCGCCAGTGCACTCCGCACTCACGTTGTTCCGTGATGAGTTCGAAGCTCGCGTAACAAAGCGCACTCTCATTCCTGTGACGGCGGTGGCTCAATGACAACTATCGATACCAACGCTGAATCAGCAGAGATGCCAGAGAAGGACCCGAACGCGGTCAGCATCACAATCAACGGTCGCACTGTTGAAGCACAAAAGGGTGAACTCATCATCGCGGCTGCAGATCGCGCCGATGAATTCATCCCTCGTTTCTGTTATCACCCTCGCATGAGCCCTGTCGGTATGTGCCGTCAGTGTCTTGTTGAAGTGGAAGGACCTCGTGGTCCGATGATGGTTGTTAGCTGTATGACACCAGTGGCCGAAGGTCAAGTTGTTCGTACAGATACTCCTCAGGTGAAGCGTGCACAAGAAGGCATCATCGAACTACTTCTTGCGAACCACCCACTCGACTGTCCCGTGTGTGACAAGGGTGGCGAATGCCCCTTGCAAGACCAAGCATTTAGTCATGGTGCTGGTGAAAGTCGTTTCGTTGAAGAGAAGCGTCACTATGAGAAGCCAATTGCAATCAGCGAGTTGGTTTTCCTTGACCGCGAGCGTTGCATCTTGTGTGATCGCTGCACACGTTTCGCCGATGAAGTTGCTGGTGACCCACTCATCAGTTTCACGCAACGTGGCAATAACACGCAGGTCATGACATTCCCTGACGAACCTTTTGCGTCGTACTTCAGCGGCAACGTCGTTCAGATTTGTCCGGTAGGTGCACTCACGGCTGAGCCATACCGATTCAAGGCTCGTCCTTGGGACCTCGAACAGCGCGAGAGCACGTGCACCACATGTTCAGTTGGCTGCCGCACCGTGGTGCAGTCCAGCCGCGATGAACTTCTTCGTTACCAAGGTGTTGACAGTGACCCAGTGAACTGGGGTTGGTTGTGCGACCGCGGTCGTTTCAACTTCCAATCGGTGAACTCTGAGGATCGTTTAGAGAATCCTCAGGTGAAGTCCGGTGACTCATTTGAAACCATCACATGGTCTGGCGCACTTGACACCATCTCACGCACGATTCGTCATGCGTCGCCTGGTTCAGTCGCAATCCTCGGTGGTGCGCGTGGCACAAATGAAGATGCGTTCATGTGGGCTCAACTTGCGGATGCTGTCGGAATCACATTGCGTGATGCGCAACTTGATGATGGCCTGCCTGCATCAATCTTTGGATACCCACAAGCAACAATTGATTCTGCATGCTCTGCAGCAACAGTCATCTTGCTTGCACCTGACTTGAAGGAAGAACTTCCTGTTCTGCACATTCGCCTTCGTGACGCTGCAGAAAAGAAGAAGATTCGCATCATCGAGATTTCGGCTCGTGAGACTGGTCTCACGAAGCATGCATGGCGTTCTGTCCGCGCAGAGTCCGGCACTGCCGTCACCGCAGTGCAGCAGTTGTTTGCTGATTCTGCAGTGGCAGCGCAGTTGTCATCTGGTCCAGTTGTTGTCGTTGCCGGTCGCGCGAACCTTGCCGAGTCTGCTGACCACACCATGGCAGCTGTTGAAGCAGTCTTTGCGGGTGCACCAAGTGCATCGGTCTTGCCCGCGTTGCGTCGTGGCAACGTGCGCGGTGCTTTGTCGCTTGGTCTTGCTCCACAAAACGGAAAAGATGCAACAGCAATTCTTGAAGCGTCTGCCAACGGACAGGTTGAATGCCTCATCCTCCTTGGTGCTGATCCAATGAACGACGTTGCTGACGCTGATCTCGCACGTCGAGGTATTGCTGGTGCAAAGTTCGTCGTTGCTATCGACACTTTCCTCACACAAAGCGCAGCGCATGCAGACATCGTTCTTCCTGCTGCTGCCTATGGTGAAAAAGATGGCACGACAATGAACCTTGAAGGTCGCGTGACCAATGTGGTGCAGAAAATCACTCCTCGCGGAACATCACGTGCCGACTGGATGATTGCTGCAGAACTTGGTTTCCTGTTGGGCCATGACAGCGGAGTCACAACAATTGCCGAAGTGCAGAAGTTGATGGGCAAGAAGGTTCCAGGTTTCGGAGCCACTACGACTTCAGTTGCTGTGAAGCGCGATGGTGTTGTTGTGTCTGTACCGACTCCGACACGCACAGCTTTTGCAGCTCCTGCCATCACACCACGTAACTCGTACGAGTTCCGCGTTGATGTCAGCCGCAAGTTGTATGACCGTGCTGTAGGAACCATCACCAGCCCGGCGCTTGCTGGCCTGGCAACAGGTGCAAGCATCACAATCCACCCACTTGATCTTGAGCGTGTTGGTGCTGCAGAAGGCACAAACGTTCGCGTCTCCAACTCACACAGCAGCATTGTGTTGCCGGTTCGTTCCAACGAGAAGGTGCCACGCGGAACTGCAGTGGTTCCGTTTAATCAGCCCGGTGCCGACATTCGTGAATTGGTACGCCACGGTGATTCCGTGGTCGATGTGAGAATCGAGTCGATGTGATGTCGTCGTTGTTTGCAATCGATCCATTGTTGGATGGCGGTCTGCTTTGGACACCGCTCATCATTGTTCTCGTCAAAGTTCTCATTGTCTTTGTTGTTGGCCTTGTGGCAACCATGCTCATGGTGTGGTTCGAACGCAAGGTGATTGCAGGCATGCAGAACCGCGTGGGTCCGAACAAAGCAGGTCCATGGGGCTTGTTGCAGACATTGGCTGACGGAACCAAGTTGTTCTTCAAGGAAGACCTTCTTCCTGATCGTGCAGACCGTCTTGTCTTCCGTCTTGCTCCGTACTTGGTGTTGGCACCAGCGTTCCTTGCGTTCGCGATTATTCCATTGGGCGGAGACTTCCGTGATGGGAAGAGCGGTCTTGTCACTCTGTTCGGTCATGAGACCCGTTTGCAGTTAGCCGACCCACCCATCGGTGTGTTGTTTGCTCTCGCTATCTCTTCTATTGCGGTGTACGGCATCATGCTTGCTGGCTGGTCTTCTGGTTCGAAGTATCCATTGCTTGGTTCCGTTCGTGCATCTGCACAAATGGTTTCCTACGAGGCATCGCTTGGTCTGTCTTTGGCTGCAGTGCTTTTGGTGTCGGGCACATTGTCCACCGCCGGAATTGTCGACATGCAGTCGTCGCTCGGTAATTGGAATGTGGTTGCAACGGGATTCGTTCCGTTCTTCATCTTCATGATTTCTGCAACTGCAGAAATGAACCGTCCGCCGTTTGACTTGGTGGAAGCAGAACAAGAACTTGTTGGTGGATTCAACACTGAATACTCATCTATTCGATTCGCTCTGTTCTTCCTTGCTGAATTCATGAACACGATCACGATGTCGGCTCTCATCGTGACGTTGTTCTTCGGTGGACCACAGCCCATTTCGATCGGTGACACGACCCTCGACATTCCATTGATTCCGAATGCGTTTGAAGGAACCATCTGGTTGCTTCTCAAGGTCTTGGTTTTCCTTTACATCTACGTATGGTTCCGCGCAACGCTTCCTCGTTTCCGCTACGACCAGTTGATGGACCTCGGTTGGCGCTTGTTGATTCCAGCGTCCCTTGGTTGGTTCATGTTGTTGGCCGCGCAACGCGTTGGCCGTGATGCCGGTTGGGATCAGATGGTCGTCACATTGGTGACCGCCATTGTTCTTATTCTCGGTTACGTGTTGTTGCAACTAGCCCACAAGGTCAGTCGTGCCAATCGTGAGAAGGACGGAGCAAGCTTCTAATGGGTTACTTCGGCGGATTCCTCGTCACCATGCGTCAGCACGGCGCAAAGAACAAGGTGACAACTGAATACTCAGGTGGTCGTGTTTTTCGAAAGAAGAATCGTGACATTAAGGACGAAAAGATTGAGAAGCCCGAGCGTCTGCACGGTCGTCACGTTCTGAATCGTTATGAAGATGGAATGGAAAAGTGCATCGGCTGCGAATTGTGCGCCGGTGTCTGTCCGGCAAAGTGCATTTACGTACGCGGTGCCGACAACGATCCAGACAATCCAACATCTCCGGGTGAGCGTTTCGGTTTTGTCTATGAGATCAACTATCTCCGCTGCATCCACTGCGACATGTGCGTCGAAGCGTGCCCAACAGAGGCAATCACTGAAACGAAGATGTTTGAGTTCTCCTTCACGAATCGTCGTGACGCCATCTACACCAAGAACGAATTGCTTGTAGGTGACGATGGAATGCCACAGCATCTTCCATGGGAAGACTGGCGCCCAGGCGAAGACCAGAACACCTCTGGTTGGATGCGTGCAACCGCACCTGCTGGTGATGCTTCCTTCGAAGGCGTTGTCTCATGGAGTGGTGAACTCGGATACGGCGTTCGCCAGCCAGAACCTGCTCAGAATGTTCGTGATGAATCAGACGGAGGCAGCCACTAATGGAACTGTTCGTATTCGTCGTTGCAGCCTTGATGGTCTTGGGTGGAGCACTGGGTGTCATCACACGTTCTAATCCTGTTCATGCTGCATTGAGTCTTGTGCTCACACTCTTTGGCATTGCTGTGATGTTCGTGTCTCACGACGCTCAGTTCTTGGCTGCAGTGCAAGTCATTGTGTACGCCGGAGCAATCGTTGTTTTGTTCCTGTTCGTCATCATGCTTTTGGGCGTTGACCGAACAGAAGATGTCAACATTGAGCCGATCACAGTGCAGCGTCCGTTGGCACTCATCGTTGGCGCAGGTGTCATGGGAATTGTGATTGCAGCAATCGTGGCTTCTCAGGATCTCCTTAGTCGCCGCGGTGATGGTCTTAATCCCACAACATTGGAAAGCACGGACGCCAATATCCGTCAGTTGGCTCGTGAGATTTTCGGAAACAACGTTTTCGCCTTTGAGCTCACCTCGGTTCTTCTCCTGGTGGCAGTTGTCGGCACCGTCTTGATGGCTCGTCGAGTCAAGACCAATGGAGCAGGGAAGTGAGCACCATGTTGTCGGTTATTGAGCCAACCAACAGTTGGTATCTCATCCTTGCTGCAGTTCTCTTCGGCATTGGCGCCTTTGGCGTCATGGTCCGTCGTAATCCGCTCGTGATGTTCATGTGTATTGAACTCATGTTGAATGCGGTCAACCTCACATTCGTCACTTTGGCAACTGCACTTGCAGATATCAACGGCGAAGTCGTTGTTTTCTTCGTAATG
>JACCDL011097794.1_pt1 | contig 10242 bp, 8 predicted proteins | sample 7441931 | NCBI WGS metagenome assembly JACCDL01 (sample SAMN15323437, study PRJNA562643) | freshwater metagenome | isolation source: river surface water | place: USA:Blue River Watershed | collected 2017-08-16 | reverse complement strand
CAAATTGGGTGGTCGAAAAAGTACAACCATTGGCATCAGTAACAACAGCAGCATAATTTCCCTCACAAAGGTTGGTAATGCTGAACGTAGATGAGCCTTGACTCCATGCTACCCAAAAAGGTGCGCATGTTGAACAAGTAATACTTACAGCGCCATCGCAGGCACCTGGAGCACTGAGGTCGGTTACGGTAACGACTGGTGTAAATCCTGCACATGGATTAAATACTGAGGTATCGTAAAAAACGGTTGCGTTTTCAGTGGCGTTGCAACCATTGGCATCGGTGACGACTAGGCTGTATGTTCCAATACACAAGTTGTTGATGCTTGCCGTTGTTGCGCTTCCGCCATTATTCCAAGCATAAGTGTAAGGAGCAGAACCCCCATATACACTAGCTGTAAGAGATCCATCACATGCAGTTTGACTACTTGTAGGTGTTGAAGAAAGTGAAACACCAAAACCCGCACAAGGGTTAACCGTTCCTGAACCAATTGTAAAAGGCGAGGTAAGAGTAATTCCTCCACCCATTGCATTTACAGTGTAAGTTCCAGGGCAAAGGTTATAAATTGAAGTGCCACCATTTTGAATGAGTGTACCATTTAAAAACCAATTGATTGTCGTAAAATTAATGTTGTTTGAGTCAAGGGAAGCATAACCGTCACAGCTCGTAGGGCTAGTTGTATTTACAACGATAACATTGAGTACAAACTGCGCTTTGGCTTGAGGACTTGCTAAGAAGCTGAGGCAAAGCAAGAAAAATGGTAAAAATACTTTCATAGGTTCTTGTTAAATTTCGTTTAAGACGCAAAAATCGGAATAAAGTTGCCTAACTCAGCAAAATGGAATGTGTATTTTTGAGGTATGAAAAAAATAAGCTTCTTCATTGTTTTCTTTTTGAGCTTGGCTCAACTTCATGCGCAAGCTGTAAAGCAACCAAAAATTGTAGTGGGCGTGGTCATTGATCAGATGTGCTATGATTACTTATATCGTTTTCAGCATTTGTATACAACTGGTGGTTTCAATAGGCTCATGACCAAGGGGGCAAATTGTCGCAATGTGCAATACAACTATGTGCCAACCTATACTGCGCCCGGTCATGCCTCTATTTATACCGGCACAACACCGTCTAATCATGGCATCATTTCTAACGATTGGTATGTCCGCGCTACCAAAAAAACGGTCACAAGTGTTTCAAATTCAAGTTATTCTGCGGTGGGTGGTTCTGCACTAAGTGTTGGTGCTGCCCCCCTTAATTTGCGAACCTATACCATAACGGACCAACTCAAAATGGCTTCACCAAAGTCAAAGGTCATCTCCGTTTCAATTAAAGACCGAAGTGCTATTTTACCTGGCGGGCACCTATCAGATGGTACCTATTGGTTTGATTACAACACCGGGGACTTCATCACAAGTACTTTTTACAAAAAAGAATTGCCAATTTGGGTTCAACGCTTCAATGAAAAGTTTGACCCTTCAAAAGATTTGCGTACTTGGAAACTCTTACTACCCGAGAGCACTTACCAGTTAGCTGATCAAAGTAATTATGAAGTGGTGCTTCCTGGCAAAACAAGTGCAACTTTCCCATATGATTTTCAAGACATGATTGCCAAAGGAGCGAATGCATCGAGTATGTTTACCATTTCGCCGCAGGCCAATGAAATATTAACAGATTTGGCCATCACAGCACTCGAGCAAGAAAATTTAGGCCAAGATCAATTTACGGATTTTTTATGTGTTTCTTATTCGACTCCTGATATTGCTGGGCATGCATTTGGGCCTTATTCCAGAGAAATGGAGGATATGTATGCGCGCCTTGACCGTGAATTGCAGCGACTTTTTTCGAGTTTGGAGACACGCTATGGCAAGGATGGCTTTGTTTTGTTTTTGACCGCAGATCATGCGGTGGTTCCGGTTCCGCAAATGCTCGTCGAAAAAAAGATGCCAGGCGGCTACTTTTTTATGGATAGTCACTTACAAGTGCTGCGTGATGACTTTATTATGAAATACAACGCAGATTTGCTAGAATACGAAATCAATCAGAATATTTACCTGAACCTTGCTCGCATAGATTCCTTGAAGTTAGATGTGCAAGAGGTGGCTGAATTTGCGGCCAATGAATTGAGGAAATGGCCTGAGGTGAAAACGGTGCTCACTCGTCAAGATCTTTTGTCAGGAGCAACGCAAACAGATTATTGGGGGCAAATGCTACAAAACGGTTTTGATCTTCAAAGAAGTGGAGAGCTCATTTTCTTATTGCAACCAGGATACTTATCGAAAGAGCATGACGAGCCCAAAGCCCACCAAGGCACCTCACATGGCTCAGCCTTTAATTATGACACACATGTACCCTTACTTTGGTACGGAAAAGGTATAGAAGCAGGTAAACAAATTTACAGTCCAATAGAGATCACCGATATCGCCCCAACCCTTATTCATATCTTGAATCTTCAACGAAGCGGTTCCATGATTGGACAACCTATTCTTCCAATTTTAGAAAAGTAATGACCACCGAACAAGCATTTTTCAAGGCGCACCTTGGTCAAACGAGTCCGTTTCCATTTTTAATTGAGGTTGATCGGGCAGAGGGTGCCTATATTTATGACAAACAAGGAAAGGCTTACTTAGACATGATTGCAGGTGTTGCTGTCAATAATATTGGTCATCGACATCCAAAAGTAATTGCAGCGCTGCAAAAACAGCTCGAGAAGCACTTGCATGTAATGGTTTATGGCGAGTTTATTCAGGATGCTCAACAAACTTTGGTAAAGTCCTTATTGGATGTACTTCCGGCTAAATTAGATGGTGTTTATGTCGTGAATTCAGGTACAGAAGCTATTGAAGCGGCACTCAAATTGGCCAAACGCGTCACGGGCCGTACTGAACTCGTTTCATTCAAAGGGAGTTACCACGGGAGCACACATGGTGCCATGAGTGTATCTGCTAATGAAGTCAAAAAGATCGCGTTCAGACCTTTGTTGCCTGATGTCCGTATTTTGGCTCACGATGAGCTTTCCGTTCTTGATCAGATTACCCAAAGAACTGCAGGGGTTATCCTTGAAACGGTTCAAGGTGATGCTGGTGTAAGAAAGCCGAGCCTTGAATTTATGCAGGCGCTGAGGAAGCGCTGCACTGAGGTAGGCGCTTTATTAATTTTGGATGAAATTCAATGCGGTATGGGCCGTACAGGCAAAATGTTTGCCTTTGAACATTTTGGCATTGTACCAGATGTACTGACACTAGGAAAAGCGCTAGGAGGCGGTATGCCAATAGGGGCGCTTGTGGCGGCTCAAGAACACCTCAATTTGTTTACTCATGAACCCATGCTCGGACACATCACAACCTTTGGTGGGCACCCGATGGTTTGTGCAGCTGCAGCTGCAACAATCGATGTTTTAACTACTGAAATCAGGTGGGAAGAACTAGAGGCGCAGGCAGCAAGTTTTTCGGCACAAATTGCGAGTCACCCAAAAGTATTGGCTCACCGCAGAGTGGGCGCCATGTTTGCTTTTGATTTACAAGATGCAACGGAGGTAGAGAAGGTGGTACAATACTGTCTGGCCAAGGGGCTCATTACTTTTTGGTTTTTGTCTCATCCTTACAGTTTTAGGCTCTCACCACCATTGAATTTATCAGAAGCAGAATGGGATCAGGCACAAGTCATTATTCTCAAGGCTTTAGATCATATATAAGCATGATATTCTTTAACATTCACTTATCTTTGTACCCCTATTCGAAGTTATGAAAGTTATAGACCACCTTGCGGCTGCAAAAGACACGCTTTTTTCTTTTGAAATTTTACCTCCTTTAAAAGGTAAAAGCATCAGTTCTATTTACGCTGGTATTGATCCGTTAATGGAGTTCAAGCCCAAATTTATTAACGTGACCTATCACCGCGAAGAATATGTTTACATCGAGCGTGAACATGGGCTTCTTGAAAAAAAGGCAGTCAGAAAACGCCCAGGTACAGTCGGGATTTGTGCGGCCTTAATGCACAAATATGATATCGATGCAGTGCCGCACTTAATTTGCGGTGGGTTTAGCCAAGAGGAAACTGAAAACGCGCTTATCGACTTGCAGTTTTTAGGCATTGACAACGTGCTTGCACTTCGCGGAGATGCCGTCAAATCAGAAGCCAATTTCAGAGCGCATCCTGAAGGACACGCCTATGCCGTTGACCTTATTAAGCAAGTTGAACAACTTAACAAAGGCGTATACATGGCCGGTGATCAAGCGCAAGACCCAACCAATTTTTGTATTGGTGCGGCGGCTTATCCTGAAAAGCACTTTGAAGCCATGAACCTAGAAACCGATTTGCAATACTTGAAGGCAAAGGTTGATGCAGGTGCGAGTTATTTAGTGACTCAGATGTTTTTCGATAACCAAAAGTACTTTGATTTTGTTGCTGCGTGTCGGGCAGCGGGTATCAATGTTCCGATTATTCCAGGTCTTAAGCCTATTAAGTCTTTGGCACACATTAGTTTTTTACCTAAGTTTTTCCACATCGATTACCCAACAGAGCTATCTGCTGAATTATTGAAATGTAAAGACAACGCCGCAGTTGAACAACTTGGTATAGAGTGGGGCATCCACCAATCAAAAGAGTTGAAAGCTGCAGGTGTACCTTGTATTCATTATTACACGATGTCAAATTCTACATCTGTTAAACAAATTGCCAAAGAAGTTTTTTAAATTCGCTCATGAAGTATTCCTTATTATTGTTCCTTGTACTTTTGTCAAAGTGCTTACTTGCTCAAAACTTGAAGCTCAACAATGCAATCATTATTGCGCAGTTTGAAAAAGAAGAAGATCGTTATGCCATGCAAGCGATGCTTTCAGAATTGTTCAAGGCCAATCAAGTAAAGGTGCTACCCGTCATGAATGTTTTGAAGCAAGGAGAAGATATCCAACATTTGCTCAATGATTCGATTCAAGCGTTAGTGCGTCAAAAAGGTTTTGATACTTATTTGGTCGTAAATGTACGTGGCTATGATCGCAAATTTAAAGTGAGTGAAGACACCCAAACTTTAGCAGAAATGCTCGAGACCACTAGTATTTATCATATTTACCGCGACGAAGCTACTTCAGTGACTTTTGAATTTTCTTTTTACAAAGATGGTAAACTAGCCGAGCGCCAAGTATTGCGCTGTGGTAATGTCTCTGACAGAGATTCTGTGCTCAAAAGGCTGCGCAAACGCTTACCAAAAAAATTACTCCCTAGCTGGGTTGCAGCTTAGTTATCCATTCGATATTGTTTTTCCATATCGCGGTCTTCTGGTGTGCTATAGATGCCGCATTTTGGCTCAGCTTCAAATAATTTAATGACTTTAAACTGTGCCTGAAAAGGCCAATACGTGCTGCTATACCAATGTATATTGGCGTTGAAACCCTCCCACGGATACATTGTTACAACAGGAATTGAAACGCCCGGAATCAGAATCCAAGCTTTATTGAGTCGGATGCCAATGCCAATTTGATAATTGAGTTGGAGCATGCTTTTGGCTAAGTCTGGTTGAAATAATTGTGGGGCTTGGTAAGCTGTGAAATTATCTTCATAAGCCATAGGACCGGTGCTCAGATTGTAGTCAAAATTCAGGCCTAAACTTTGGTCTAAAAAGTGCTTACGCACCTTAACGACCACTTTCTTTCCAAAATAAATGAGGGAATGTGCCCTGATACTCCCATACAAATACCCTGTGCTCAGCCTGCCTGAACCATCAATGGTGCTTGTGATTTCGCCGAGTGCATTTTGGTTTTCAATGAGTGTACTTTCTAAGCCACGGATCTGACGATAGCCAATGCCCCAATCGAAGTAATCCATAATTCGGCTTTTTCCAAGGGCTTTGATAGGTGTCCCTTTCCATTTCGGGAAATGCGCTAACCCAAATTCGGCATAAAACCCAACTTTAGCTTCGGGTGTAATGGTGTAGTCACCGCGATCCACTTGGTTGACGATGAGGTCTCCTTTAAGAGGGTCATTTACAAAAGAGTAGGTTGGCCCCAGCGAAAATTGGTAACCATGATTGCGAACTTGCAGGTAGTCGTTGCCTTTCTTTTTTGACTTTTCAAAACCACCTTGTGCCCAAATGAGGGGCGTACACACTAAAAATAGGATCAGTATTCTCATGTCTGAAAATTAAAAGAACTACACTGCTCAAGAATGGTTTCCATGATTTGTGGTGAATCCCAGTCTTGCTCTATATTTGGGTTAGCCATGATTTCATCCATGATAAGGCGTTGTTTTTTGCCTTGTTCATAGGCTACCGAATAAGGGATATTACTGAAGGTCACTTGGCTGTACAACGGTAGCCATTTATTCGGGTACAGTTGATTGAATTTAGCCTCAATTTTTTTACGCAATAAGAAAGATGGGTCGGCAACGAGGTCGCGCATTTCGATATAGTTATCTAGGGAAAGATCTTGTAAGGCATCGCCGTTTGGTTTGCGCGATGGGCTGTAAGCTTCCCAGATTTTTTCCCAGTCGTGGTTGTGTTCATGCATGAGATCATTAAGTACCCTGCAATCCTCAAAACCTGCATTCATACCTTGTCCGTAAAATGGAACGGTAGCGTGTGCAGCATCGCCCATGAGGCCAACTTTGCCATGCGCCCAAGGATAACATCTGATAATTGCCAAATTCGATAGTGGATGATCTTCCCATTTGTCGGCTATGTCTGGCATCATTTGGTGGAAGTCTGGGAAAACAGTTTTGAAAAAGCGATCGACATCGGCTTTCGTATTTAATTTATCGAAAGCAAATTCGTGACCTTCATGTGGCATGAATAAAGTACAGGTAAACGAACCGTCTTCATTGGCCAGTGCAATCATCATAAAACGACCTCTTGGCCAAATGTGAAGTGCATTTTTATCCATCGGGTAACTACCGTCTGGTAAGGCAGGTAATAAGATTTCGCGGTAGCCGTCGGCGATATAGTTTTGGCTATATTGAAAACGTCCTAACTTTTGCATGGAGTGGTAGCGAACGGCGCTAAATGCCCCGTCAGCGGCAAAAATTACATCGGCTTTGGCTTCAAATTCTTGCCCCGTTTCAGTGTTGCGCAAATAAGCAACGGCATTTTTGAGGTCAACGCGCAAACATTCAGTTTGGTAATGAATTTTGGCATTGCCGTGTGTTTCGGCGATGTCCATCATGGTGGCGTTGATCTTACCTCTTGAAACTGAAAAAATAGCCTGGCCTTCTTTGCCATATTGCTGGTAGGTGAGGTCTCCTTCAAGTGAGTGCATCATGCGGCCATACATTGGAATGGCAATCTTTCTGATTTCATCGCCAACACCAACAGCATCGAGGGCAGTCCAGCCGCGAACAGAAAGCGCCAAATTAATTGACTTGCCGGCACTGATTTCAGCCTTGCGGATATCTGATCTGCGCTCGTAAATGGTAACGTTGTATCCTGCTTTTGATAGGTAAACAGCCCAAAGGGATCCTACTAAACCTGCGCCAATAATGATGGCTTCTCTTTTCTGCTCCATGTATTTTTTTGTTTCCTTGCTTATCGACAAAGGTAATCACTTCAATAGTTCAATATACGTTTAGCTCGGCTTTTTTAAGAAGCCAATATTGCGTTTGATGCCCTCAAATTTTGTGCGTTTAATGGCGCTTTTTCCAAATAAATACTGAAAGGTTTCTTGGTTCATGTTTTCCCATTCACCACTGCTCAGGTTGAGAAACTCAGGGTGCGGCTCAAAAGCATTTTCGTTGTGCTTTTTTGAAAAGCGATTCCAAGGGCAAACATCCTGACAAATGTCACAGCCAAAAGCCCAATTTTCCATCTTTCCTTTGAATTGCTGGGGTAAATCATGGTCTTTGAGTTCTATTGTCAGGTAGGAGATGCACTTTGATGCATCAAGTAAAAAAGGCGCAACAAAAGCTTGTGTGGGGCAGGCGTCTAGGCAGCGCGTGCAGGTCCCGCAGTAATCTTTGATAGGCCCATCTTGTTCAAATTCTAGATCGACAAACAGTTCGGCAATGAAAAAAAAGCTTCCGTGTTTTGGATGGATTAAATTGGTATTTTTTCCGATCCAGCCGAGCCCTGATTTTTGCGCCCAAGCTTTATCTAACACCGGTGCTGAATCTACAAAAGCCCGTCCTTGAAAATCACCGATTTCCTGTTTTAAATCGTTGAGAAGTTCCTTGAGTTTGTCTTTGATGACATAATGGTAATCTTGTCCGTAGGCATATTTGGCTACTTTTGGCGCTTCAGGGTCTTGCTGGGTTTGTTCTGGAAAATAATTGAGTAAAAATGAAATAACGGTTTTGGTTCCGGGTTCAAGTAAACGTGGATCGAGGCGTTTGTCAAAGTGATTTTCCATGTAAGACATCTTACCATGGTAGTTCAGTTTAAGCCATTGCTCGAGGCGAGGAGCTTCTGCTTCTAGGAAACCTGCTTTTGAAAAGCCTACATAAAAGAAGCCTAATTCGGCAGCTCGTTTTTTGATGTAGGGTTTGAAATGCTCGTGTTTCATATTAGAATAAGCCACCCTGAGCCCAACCGAGGTCTCTACCCAAGTGTTTGTAGCTTTTTTCAGTTGCTTTACGCCCTCTTGGTGTGCGCATTAAAAATCCTTCTTGAATCAAAAATGGCTCGTAGACTTCTTCAAGGGTTCCGGCATTTTCTCCGATAGCTGTAGCAATGGTAGAGAGGCCAACGGGGCCACCATTGAATTTGTCAATGAGCACTTTTAAAATACGGATATCCATTTCGTCAAGGCCATTGGCATCCACATTGAGCGCTTTCAGTGCAAATTCTGTGATGTCGTCGTCAATAAGACCGGTGCCTTTGATTTGAGCGAAGTCACGCACTCTTCTAAGAAGGGCATTGGCAATTCTTGGCGTCCCTCTACTTCGGCTTGCAATTTTATAAGCTGCACCTTGGGTAATGCCGATTTGTAGCAAGCTTGAGGATCGTTCTATAATGGCCGTAAGAGTTTCGGTATCGTAATATTCTAAGCGAGAATTGATGCCAAAACGAGCACGCAAAGGCGACGTAAGCAAGCCAGAACGTGTGGTGGCACCAATGAGCGTAAACGGATTGAGATTAATTTGAATGGTGCGGGCATTGGCACCTGAATCGAGCATGATGTCGATGACGTAATCTTCCATGGCAGAGTAGAGGTACTCTTCTACTACAGGGCTCAGGCGATGAATCTCATCGATAAATAAGACGTCTCCTTGATTGAGGTTTGTGAGTAAGCCTGCGAGGTCTCCGGGTTTGTCTAGGACTGGCCCAGAAGTAACTTTAAAGCCTACACCAAGTTCGTTGGCAATGATATTGGCTAACGTGGTTTTTCCGAGCCCTGGAGGTCCGTGTAAGAGGACGTGATCAAGGGGCTCGTTGCGCAGTTGCGCAGCCCTCACAAAGACTTCTAGGTTTTCGACAACGGCCGGTTGCCCTGCGAAATCGCGCAAGGATTTTGGGCGCAAGACCTTATCAATTTCTTGCTCGTTTTGGCCTTCAGCCTCTTGTCGGTAGTCAAAGGAATCTTCCATCAGTTACAAAAGTAACAAATTTGTGCAGCGGTGGTTTAGCCGAGTGCAGCAACTAGTTCAGTGAGGTTTTCAAAATGGTAATCAGCCACCACCAAATTGGGGTGCGGTAAATGCGTTTTTTCAGGAATACAACAGACTTTCATACGGGCTGCGAGGCCAGCCAAAACGCCGTTCCAAGAGTCTTCAATGACCAAACACGCTTGCGCTTTTACTTGTAGTTCTTGGGCAACCTTTAAATAAACACCTGGGTGGGGTTTGCCAAAGGGTTCGTGCTCGGCTGAATAGGTGAAATCAAAATAAGATTCCAAATGAAGTGCACTTAATACGGTTTTGATCAGTAATTCAGAGGAAGAGGTGGCCAGGCCAATTTTGAGACCTTTGGATTTAAAAAAAGCCAAAGATTCAGAAACACCAGAAAGTTCTTGTGGTTGTTCTTTAATCAAAGCAATAAGAGTACTAATGATTTCTTCCTCTACCTTCTTCTCGTCTTGTAGCCCCCAGCCTTCGTGTAAATTCCAAAAGTGGATCACTTCGTCTATGCGCAGACCAACTGTCTTTTGAAAATCTTTTTTGTCAAGTGTTGATCCGTAGCGACCAAATACAGTTTCCATAGCAATTTTCCAAAGTGGCTCGGAGTCGATTAAAACGCCGTCCATGTCATAGATCACCGCCTTAAAATGTTCAATTTTTGGAAGTTGTTGTTTAGTTGTCATGAAACAAACGGACGGTTTCAATTTTT
>JACCDL011064943.1_pt1 | contig 10242 bp, 8 predicted proteins | sample 7441931 | NCBI WGS metagenome assembly JACCDL01 (sample SAMN15323437, study PRJNA562643) | freshwater metagenome | isolation source: river surface water | place: USA:Blue River Watershed | collected 2017-08-16 | reverse complement strand
TCCCCAACACGCTTTGGCAATATGGCCGCACCGATGAAATATTTTGTCGACCAGACCCTCGCACAGTGGCTATCAGGCAGCCTGATTGGTAAGCCTGCGGGTGTCTTTACCAGCACGGGCAGTCTGCACGGGGGGCAGGAGACAACGTTGTTATCCATGATGCTGCCACTGCTTCACCATGGCATGCTGATCGTTGGCCTTCCCTACTCCGAAAAAGATCTGTTAACCACGACCTCGGGCGGTACACCCTATGGTCCATCCCATCTTGCCGGCGGTGATGGTGCACGACCCGTCACTGATGAAGAGATTCGACTCGCAAGAGCCTTGGGGCAGCGTGTAGCCCAGACCGCAAAGAAACTCGCCTAGCGTGCAACAGAGATGACAACACTATGGAATAGCCGCGCGATCCCTGTGCCAAAACCATGGCCCGTAATCGCAACGGCGCTATCGGCTGCGCTGATTGCACTTGGACTCGCATGGGAACTCTTTCTTGATCCGATCCGACCCGGTGGATCTTGGCTCGCCCTCAAAGTCCTGCCACTCGTCATTGCGCTGCCCGGTTTGTGGAAGGCAAAGATGCCAACCTTTCGCTGGATGTCACTCATGGTCTGGCTCTATGTCGGTGAGGCGCTGGTGCGGATCATTGGACTTACTGAGATTGAACGACAGCTCGCCTGGAACAGCCTTGCCTTATCGCTGGGGCTCACCACTGCCATCCTCATGGGCGCCCGTGCACAGATTAAGGTGGCGAAGACGCTGTATGCCGAGTTAACGCAGCAGACACCTACGCTGGAAGCGGACCAGGCCACTGCTCCGAACGCTGAGCGGGCGACTGACCAAATCCAGCGCTAAGCGCCTCAAATAGCGCAAGCGGCCCCATCTTTCCTTCACAGATCTCTCGTCGCCAGAGCCGAGCCCCAGGCTGACCGTGAAAGAGCCCATGCCAATGTCGGGTCATGTGTTTTGCACTGACTCCTTGTGCCAACTGCGATTCGAAATAGTCTTGTAATGCAGGAAGAATCGACTCGCGAGTGCTTGGGAGATTTGTATGCCCGAGCGCACCGGCGATTTCTCTCAGCACCCAAGGATCGTGATACGCGGCACGACCAAGCATCACACCATCCGCAGCAGGCAGCGGTCCTTCCTTCGATGGGCTTAACAGTTCAAGCGATTCGTCGACCGTATGAATTCCACCATTAGCCACAATCACCGCATCCGGAAAATCTCGCTTCAACTGACGAACGACGGACATCCTTAGCGGAGGAATCTCTCGATTTTCCTTTGGGCTTAAGCCCTTCAGAATTGCGGAGCGGGCATGCACGATAAACACACGGCAGCCCACCGAGTACAACTTTCCAACGAAATCTCTGACAAAACCGTAGTCGTCCTGGTCATCGACACCAATGCGATGCTTCACCGTCACCGGAATCGTGACTGCATCCTGCATCGCCTTCACGCCATCCGCCACCAGATCCGGTTCGCGCATGAGACACGCGCCAAACGCGCCCTTTTGAACACGCTCACTTGGACAGCCACAGTTTAAATTGATCTCGTCATAGCCCCAGCTCGCCCCAATCCGGGCGGCCTGCGCAAGATCAGCGGGTTCACTCCCACCAATCTGCAGTGCGACGGGATGTTCTGCCTGATCAAAGTCTAAAAGTCGATGAAGATCCCCGTGCAGGATTGCACCCGTCGTAATCATCTCGGTGTAAAGAAGTGCCGACGGCACAATCAATCGGTGGAAGAACCGACAATGCCGATCAGTCCAGTCCATCATCGGCGCAACGGTGAGCCGATAGTTCGAGGGGTTCAGTGCCACAACGCTATGCGCAGAGCAGCATGTCGATATGCTGACCCACACTTCGTGCCAGCGCATCGACCGCGTAACCACCTTCTAACGACGACACGATGCGGCTACCACAGACCTTGTTCGCAACCTTGACCAGCTGCTCGGTAATCCAGGCATAGTCCTGATCGGTCCACATGAGATGGCTCATGTCATCTTCCCGGTGGGCATCAAAGCCGGCAGAAATCAGAATCAGCTGGGGCTGATAGGCCTCAATCGCGGGGATCCACTGCGTTAACACGGCTTCTCGCATCGCCTCCCCGTTTGAATACGCCGGGAGTGGCACGTTGACCATGTTCGAGCCGAGCGGGATATCGCCGCTAAACGGATAGAGCGCCTGTTCAAAGGTTGAGACCATCAGCACACGATCATCTCCGGCAAAGATATCTTCTGTGCCATTGCCGTGGTGCACATCGAAATCAATCACCACAATTCGCTTTAGTCCATGGACCGCCATCGCATGGGCCGCCGCTACGGCAATATTGTTAAAGAAACAAAATCCCATGACACGGTTTCGCTCTGCATGATGCCCCGGTGGACGGACCGCACAGAAAGCATTGCGAATTTCGCCTGTGACCACCGCGTCCACGGCCTGAATCACTGCGCCGCAGGCTAGGTAAGCGGCATGCAGCGTATGGGGGTTCATCGACGTATCAGGATCAATCCCATGGTAAGGCCGATCTGTTGGCACACAAGCGACAAGACTATCGAGATGCTCTTCGGTATGAACCCGAAGGATGGCGTGGTCAGGAGCGACGACAGGCTCTCGGACATCCAAGAGTGCCATCAACCCCTTGCGCGTCAGGTGATCGTGGATCGCCCATAGCCGCTGAGGAGACTCAGGGTGAGCCTCCCCCATCTCGTGCTGAAAGAAGGCAGGATGCGTATAAAAAGCAGTCATGGGGTTAGTTTACGATAGCGGCTGCGCGGGATTTTTGCGCTAGATCCAGAAATGGAGAGAAAACCCAGCCTGCGCCTCCGTAGCTCAGTGGATAGAGCATCCCCCTCCTAAGGGGAGGGTCGCACGTTCGATTCGTGTCGGAGGCGCCATTTCCTGAGCGAGAATTACGCTTATGGCGACAATCACGGGGACTAGCGGGGCAGACTCGTTATACGGGACATCCGGAAACGATACTCTGATCGGCGCTGCCGGCAATGACAGCCTTTTCGGGGGTTCAGGAAATGACTTTCTTGACGCTGGCCCCGGTGACGACAGCATTAGCTACGTAAACGATACGGGCGACGACACCGTCTGGGGCGGCGATGGCAACGACTACATTAACTTCTATCGGGATACAGGACAGAAGCTGATACTAGCGGGAAGTGGAAACGATACCGTCTACGGATCAGACGGCGGAAACGCGATCGACGGCGGTGCAGGTGACGATACGGTTTGGGGAGGAAGCGGCAACGATAACCTCACGGGCAGCGCCGGTCAGGACTTTCTTTTGGGTTCAGAGGGCAATGACACCTTGACGGGCAGCGAGGGCAGCGACACCCTATGGGGCGGTGCGGGCAACGACACCTATATCATCACCGACCGAAGTGACTACATCTACGACTCAGGTGGTGTGGATACCGCAGTTGTCTCCGCAAGCTTCGTCAAGATTCCGAGCAATATCGAAAATGTAAGCTACACAAATGGGGCGCAACCGATTCCCTATTGGATATCCGCGCTACTGCCAGACGATGCAAATGGTTCCATTTTTTCGAACTATCTCGGTAGCGCAAAGACGTTTTACTACACCTTCCCTTCTGCGATTCCCAGCTACTCGCCCTCGCGAGACGGAACAGGATTCCTAGCATTTAATGCCTCACAGATAGAGTCGACTCGGTCAACTCTGGCCTACATACAGACGCTGATCGATGTTCGGTTCGTCGAGAGTACAACGGCGGCCCGAACGAACACGCTTACATTTGCCTCGAATGATCAGTCGAGCTCCGCGGGATATGCGGTCTATCCGGATGACTCATTACGCGGCAGTGATGTCTTTATTGACAACTCCGCACGCTACTCCACTTTCACACCAGGTACCTATGGCGCCCTCCTACTCATTCACGAGATCGGGCACGCTATTGGTCTTAAGCACCCGTTCGACGAAAAAGATGCAGATGGAGATATCGGCGAGCCGCCATACCTCCAAGGGGGTGAGGACTCGACCGAATGGACCGTGATGACTTATAACGATTCAACGGATCACTATCAAATGGCCTTTCGTCCACTGGATATCGCTGCGCTCCAGTACCTCTATGGCCCCGCAACCAATCAGAGAACTAGCAACGATACCTATCGCCCCTCGATGACGGAGGGCACTTTCGTTTGGGATGGTGCTGGTACAGACACGATTGATCTTGTTGCTGCGACCGCCGGCGTGACGGCTTACCTGACTCCGGGGTATTGGAGCTATATAGGACAAAAAGCGGAGCGAATTACTGCACCAGGACAGTTTACGGTCAACTTTGGCTCTCAGATCGAGAACCTGTCAGGATCCCGCTATGCCGACACACTCTCCGGCAATGGTCTTAACAACATATTCGTCACCAACGGTGGCAACGACACCGTAATTGGGGGCCTGGGAATTGACACCATTCAGTTCTCAGCTAACCGAGCAAGCTACGCGATCATCGCAAATGCGACTGGTGGGCTCAAGATATCAACGCTCAGCGGCTCTGAGGAAGTCTTACTTTTCGGCGTAGAAAAGCTTGTCTTTACAGACACTACTTCTGACCTATCTCGGCTTACCGCAAGCTCGCTCAACGACCTGCTCATGGCGTCAGAGGCGAGTGAAACGATCGATGGCGGCGCAGGCGTCGATACGGTCACCTACAAGGCAAGCCTGAGTCAGGTCACAATCGTAAGAAATGCCGCAAATGATCTATCTATCACCGATGCAGCATTCATTGCCCCTGACAGCCTAAGCTTTCAGGGAGTCGGGGAAGATCGCCTTTTGAACGTCGAGCGGGTTCGTTTTTCGGATACTGCGCTCGCTTTTGATGTTGAGGGAATCGCAGGCAAAGGATTTCGGATTTATAAGGCCGCCTTTAATCGCAACCCAGACGAATCGGGTCTCGGCTACTGGATCGGACAAATGGATGGAGGCATGGATCTGCTAGAGGTTTCCAGCCGCTTCATTGACTCCGCCGAGTTTCGAACACTCTATGGCAATAACCCATCTAACGCGGATTTTCTGACTAAGGTCTACAGTAACGTCTTGGGAAGAGCACCGGATGCGTCAGGGTACACCTGGTGGTTGAACGCGATGAACACCGACGCCACGAAGACAAAAGCAAAGGTGCTCGCAGACTTCAGTGAATCACCCGAAAACAAAGCCGGAACCGAGCAGCTCGTACTCATGGGGATCGAATACACCCCCTGGAGTGGCTAACCGGGAAATACTCCGGTCGAGAGGTACCGATCGCCTCGATCACAGACGATAAAGACGATTGTTGCGTTCTGAACTCGCTCGGCAATTCGTAACGCAATAACTGCAGCACCCGCTGCGGAGACACCGCAGAAAAGGCCCTCCTCGCGCGCAAGACGCCTTGTCATTTCTTCCGCATCTTGCTGCGTGACCTCTTCAATCTGATCGATAAACGCTTTTTTTCGAATCGGGGGAACGTACTCTGGAGACCACTTTCGAATTCCAGGAATTGACGAGCCATCAGAAGGCTGCGCACCGATGATGATGACACTCGGGTTCTTTTCCTTGAGATAACGTGAGACCCCCGTAATCGTGCCAGTTGTCCCCATGGCAGAGACGAAGTGCGTCACCGTGCCATGGGTGTCAGCCCAGATCTCCGGGCCGGTGGTCTCGAAATGCGCCATCCAGTTATCGTCGTTAGCGAACTGATTGAGTACCTTGCCCTTACCATCACGCTCCATCTGGTCTGCAAGATCTCGCGCGCCTTCCATGCCCTGCGCCTGCGTGACAAGGATCAGTTCAGCGCCAAAGGCCTTCATCGTCTGGCGGCGTTCAAGCGAGAGGTTATCCGGCATGATCAGAATCATGCGATAGCCACGCATTGCCGCGGCCATTGCCAAGGCAATGCCAGTGTTCCCACTGGTCGCTTCAATCAGGGTATCGCCCGGCTTAATCTCACCACGCGCCTCTGCCCGCGCAATCATCGAGACTGCGGGCCGATCCTTCACGGAACCAGCAGGATTGTTTCCCTCAAGCTTGCCCAAAATGATGTTGCCCCGCCTGGCGTTGTCTGGGCCTGCGAGTCGGTCCAGGCGTACCAACGGCGTCTTGCCTACTGACTGCTCGAGCGTCATGTATCGAATGGTCATAACTTCTTACATCCGGGTAGCTCTGCCGCAAGAATCGTCTTACGAAGTGCGTCAATCGCTTCATCTCGTGTGAATGTCTTACGCCAGGCTAAGACCACCCGACGGTTTGGCACCGGATCTTCAAATGGGATGAACCTCAGCAGGCTGTCGTCTTCTGAAGTAACTGACATACGCGGCAGCACGGTAATCCCTAGGCCCTCAGCGACCATGTGACGAATGGTCTCCAAAGAGCTTCCCTCGACGGTCTTTTGAATGCCGGCGGAATTCGCAGAAAAGCGAGCAGCCTCAGGGCAGACTTCCAATACCTGGTCACGAAAGCAATGTCCGATCCCCAGCAGAAGCATTGTCTGCTCCTTCAGCTCAATCGACGGAACCTTCTTTCGTTTTGCCCAAGGATGATGCTTCGGGACCGCAATCAGAAAATCTTCGTCATATAACGGAGCAATCGATAGCCCTGTCTCATCAAAGGGCTCCGCAAGTACAGCAACATCCAGATCCCCAGTACGCATCATCTCCAACAGACGCACGGTAAAGTTCTCTTGCAGGATCATTGGCATATCGCCGTATTGCTCAATCATCGCTTTGATGATCCTGGGCAGCAGGTAAGGGCCAATCGTGTAGATCACACCAACACGAAGGGCGCCACGAAGCGGATCGCGTCCCTGATCGGCGATCTCCTTAATCTGGTTGACCTCATCAAGTACGCGCTGGGCCTGACGCACAATGTCTTCGCCAATCGGCGTGACTGAGACTTCGCTGCCACCACGTTCAAAGAGTTGAACGCCAAGCTCGTTTTCGATCTTCTTCACGCTCACCGAGAGCGTTGGCTGACTGACGAAACAGGCGTCCGCTGCACGACCAAAATGCTTTTCGCGTGCCACTGCAACGATATACCGAAGTTCCGTTAAGGTCATATCAGGTTAGCCACTTGCCAATAAGATTTCTTTTCCAAACGCCCACCGATCCACGAGCGCATCAAGATCGTCCTGTCCAACGCCAAGGGTTTGGAGTTCTCCATGCTCCTCGGCGCTGATCAATTTTGCCCCAAAGCGTACCGCCAATTCCACCCAAAGACTGTCCTTTTGGAAGTCACTGTACCGAAGCGATGGTATTCCAGACTGCCTCAAGCCAAGAAACTCCCCAGGCCCACGAATCTCAAGGTCACGCCGAGCGACCTCAAAGCCATCATCCGTCTCATACAGCGTCTTGAGTCGAGCCTTTGCAGAATCAGAGAGCGGCTCATCAAACAGCAAAATACAGGTGCTCTGGTCAGAGCCCCGGCCAATCCGACCGCGGAGCTGGTGGAGCTGCGCAAGCCCAAACCGCTCGGCGTGCTCAATCACCATCAGGCTGGCCTTCGGAACATCCACCCCTACCTCAATCACGGTCGTTGCCAGTAACAATCGTCGTGATCCTGATGCAAACGCCTTCATCGCATCCGCTTTCTCTTCGGCAGACATCCGACCATGAAGTACCACCAACTGATCGCCAAACACGGGAGCCATCCATTCCGCAGCAGTTTCAATCGCCTGCAGCGAACGCTCAACCTCTTGGCGCTCCTCTTCGGGCTTTGCTGCATCAATCACCGGACAGACCCAGTAAGCCTGGCCGCCATCAGCGAGAAATTGCAGAAGTCTTTCAATCAGTTCATCACGGCGGGATGCGGCCATTAGCTTGGTGATGATGCGCTGTCGATTCGGCGGACGCTCGTCGAGCACGGATACATCCAGGTCTGCTAGATAGGTCATCGCAAGACTTCGTGGGATAGGCGTTGCTGACATTCCCAGCAGGTGCGGCGTCCGATGCTCGGATAGCTCGCGGAGTGCAAGTCGCTGACCTACGCCGAAACGATGTTGCTCATCAACAATCACGAGTCCTAGCGACTGGAACGCAACGCCCTTCTGAATCAAGGCCTGTGTGCCGACCACTACGGTAATGGCCCCATCGGCAATTGCAGCCAGCCGCTCACGACGGGTCTTTTGGCCAAGACTTCCTGTAAGACGTGTCACCGACACGCCCATTGGGCTTAGCCACTCATCAAACTTCCGAAAAAGCTGATCTGCCAAGATCTCCGTGGGCGCCATCACAGCGACCTGCGCACCGGATGACACCGCCTGCGCCGCCGCCAATGCCGCAATCACTGTTTTCCCGCTACCGACATCCCCCTGAAGCAGTCGCTGCATCGGTGAAGAACGTGCGAGATCCTGAGAGATCTCATGCCAGACCCGGTGCTGCGCAGCAGTCAGCTGAAACGGCAGGCTTTTCAGGACTGCAGTCACAAGCTCGTGCGCAGATAAAGACTGGGCCGCCTCGTGACGCTTTAACCGTCGCGCACGACGCATGGCGATCTGCTGCGCTAGCAGTTCATCAAGACGAATTCGATCCCAGGCAGGTCCCTCTCGTTCGCCAATCTGATGAATAAGCCCCGTTGCTTCAGCATCCGCGGGAGGCGTATGAATCAATCGAATCGCAGCCGGCAACGACATCAGTTTGTGCTGACTAAGAAAAGATTTAGGGAGCCACTCATCAGGGAGTGCCTGGTCCAGCGCTTTCATGACCGCCCGGCGCAAGACGTGCTGCGCGAGCCCGGCTGTGGTGGGGTAGACCGGAACCAATGGCTGAGCAACCAAGGCCTCCTTCTCAAGCCAGCCCGAACGCGTCCTGGGATGAATGAACTCCAGCCCGGCGATAGATTTTCTGGCCTCACCCAGGACACGGAGTTTTACGCCAGGCGCATAGGCGTTTTTTTGAGCGTCTTTGAAATAGATGAAGCGCAACACGGCACTACCCGTATCGTCTTCAACCTCGACAACTAACATGCGTCGCGGTCGAAACACGATTCGCGCAGCAATAACACGGACCTGAATCTGCACACTCTGGCCCGGGAGCACTGCACTAATGGGCCAGACCTTCGACTCATTCTCGTAGCGCAACGGAAAATGAAGCGCGACATCAAGCCATCGCGTTAGTCCAAGCTTTTGAAAACTAGCAGGTAATGCGTCAGTAGCCACGGATAAGGGTCTGCCGCGTAATCCCTGGGCGGTCGTTACGCCCGATTAGCCGGGCAGCACCATGACCGCTTCAGCCTCGAACCCAGCGCCACGAGGAAGGCTCGCAACCCCCACAGCCGCTCTCGCGGGATAGGGCTCTGCAAAGTAATTCGCCATGATCTCGTTAACCTTTGCAAAATGCGCAAGATCCGTCAAAAAGAGATTGAGCTTGACAACATGATTGAGCGATCCACCCGCGGCTTGAGCCACTGCTGAAAGATTCTTAAACACCTGATGAATCTGCTGCTCCATCCCCGCCGGCGTTGCATCACCCACCATCTGCATGGTCTCCGGGTCTAGCGGAATCTGGCCGGATAGCCACACGGTATTGCCAACAGCCACTGCCTGGGAATAGGTACCAATGGCTTTGGGGGCCTTCGGCGTCGAGATAATTTTCTTTTCAGTCATGTTCTATTTCTCAGTCGATTTTTTCGATGTTTACGAGACGTGCTCGTCCTGCCGACTCACATTAATTCCTACGACCCCATCACGATCGGCCGCACGCCAATCAACCAGGCATGACCTTGGAAGACAAACCAGACCCAGGCTAATGCGCCAAGTACCACGGTGATCATGGTCTTGAGCAAATCGCCCTTGCCACGCACCACCCCTGCAGCCTTATCCCGCTTACGCGCCGCACGAAAACTCATCACCGCCCAAGCAAGAAAGCCGCCGAAAAGAATGAGATCAGCAAGCGTGCCATTTGCCAACAGGTGAGAAAACGCCCAGATCTTCACTGAGATCACCATTGGGTGACCAAGACGCGTCTTGATTCCGTTACCCGGGATATAGGCGGCCAACAGCAGAATAAACGCCACGAGCATTAAGAGCGAGACTAGGTGCGAAATCCAAAATGGCAGCTGCCATAACACCACGGGTGCCTGACGCGCGGCGCTATACCCGCTCACAAGAAGCACGAACCCGACAAGCGATAAGACGCTCACTAATCCCTTCCAGGGCATTTCTCCCATCTTCATCACCATTTGGCTACGCCAGCCGTCGGCGAAGATGCGCAGGGAATGGGTACCGATAAAGATGATTAAACCCAGAACAAG
>JACCDL011303063.1_pt1 | contig 10251 bp, 10 predicted proteins | sample 7441931 | NCBI WGS metagenome assembly JACCDL01 (sample SAMN15323437, study PRJNA562643) | freshwater metagenome | isolation source: river surface water | place: USA:Blue River Watershed | collected 2017-08-16 | reverse complement strand
TGGAAATTCGAGTTTCCACAGTCGTCGATGGCGCCCGAACCGTTGTAACGCATATGTCGAAGAAGACTCGTGGAGAAATTACCCGCTGGCTGCTGCAGTCGCGTTCGATGCCTAAGACACCAGAAGATCTCTATGCGATTGTCTCTGAGAAATATCCATGCGCGCTTACTCCATCTGATGGAGTCGAACCGTGGGTGCTTGAAGTAATCGCTGTTTAGTTACTGATTGAGAAAGCTGTTTTCTTAATCAAGTCAACTGTCAACTTTGGATAATTCCACATAATCACATGTGCGCAATTATCGACGACTATCCAGCGCGAATGCTTTGGGGCTACTTCTCGCACTTGTGCTTTCGGCTCTGGAAGTGTCAGGTCGTAATCTCCGAAGACGATTGATACCGGGATCTTCTCTGAGATATCGGATTCAAATTTCTTAAATCTAATTGCACGCCAAGTTGGGTGATAACCAATGGACCTAGCCATAGCGAGCACGGAATCTTTACATGATTCAAAAGAGAGTTCCCGCCAAAGATGTGTAATTTTCTTGTAGCCGAGTGCTTTTAGTGGCGGCAGGTGGTATGCAAGGCGAAGAAAGTATTGAGAAATTTTGGCAAGGATTCTGGCCAATAAGCTTGGCGGCAACTTCTGTGTTGGACCTTCGTGCCAAAGACCTGCTGGAGCAAGTGCAGTCACGCTCTTTACTCGATCTGGGAATTGCGCTGCCATCTCTAGTGCAATCCAGCCACCCAAGGAATTTCCCGCAACATGAAAGTTATCAACTCCATGATCATTGACAAGAGTCTTCACGATAGAGCGCGCAAGTGATTGCGGATCAAGGGCTTCATCGCCAAGAGGCGCAGCTCCATGACCTGGCAGATCAATCGGATAGATGGTGAAGGTATCTTCTAGGCCCGGATGCAGTGTCTTCCAAATAGTTCCCGCAGAACCCAGTCCATGAACCAAGACCAGCGCCGGTAAATCAGGGCGCTTACTAAAGACATCAGTTGTTACAGGCATTGTTTACTTGTACTTCTCTGTCTCAGCAGGACATTGTTTACAGACAGCTTTCCAAATTTCATCTGCTTCCCGCCCTGCTGCGAGTGCTTGATTGACAGTGAGAGAACCGAGCTCGCTGATTGCAATATCTGCTGAAAATGATGGCGCCCATGATTCACCGAATGAGAGCGTGAGTCTTTCACGTAAGTCAGATATTCGCATAGGGATATAGGTTCTTTAGAAGAGTGTGCGCTCAACCAGAAGTTCAGCTTGCTCGCGAGATTGTTTTGCCGAGATTGGTTGCATTACTTGGCCCAGTAACCATCGCATCGCCAGGCCCGTTCCAGCCTCAGATTTTGTCGCCTGATAGATGCATTTCGCTAAAGTGATGTAGAGAGGATTTTCTGAATGTGACAAGATTGCAACTAGCATCTCTTGATCAAATTTTCTCATCGCAGCAAGTGCCGGATCAGTTGAAATCTCGTGCGAAAGTTTTTCAAGGGCATCGGCTGGAGTACCTGCACGATCTGCCAGTTCTACTAAACGTTCGACCTCTGCGCTGATAAGGGCTATGAGTACCGCATTCTTATCTCGATAATGGTTGTAAAGAGTTGCACGGGAAACTTCGGAGATATCAGCAATTTCAATCATGGAAATATTTGAAGCACCTTGCTGGGCAATGAGTTTCTTTGTGCCTTCAAGAATTGCGCTTTCGGTACGACGATGTATGCCGCCTTGAAGTAAGTACTTAGGCTGCGTCGACAACGGTGAGCTTTGCACTTTCACGAGATGCGAGTTCGTGTGTTACCCCGGTCATCACTGATGAGAGAGTGAGGCCAAGAGCTTCGCAAATTGCATTGAGAAGTTCAGATGAGGCTTCTTTCTGACCGCGCTCTACTTCTGATAAATATCCAAGTGATACTCGAGCCTCGCGTGCAACATCGCGCAAGGTGCGTGATTGAGATGTGCGGGCGTCGCGAAGTGTGTGACCGACTGCTTCACGTAACAAAACCATCGCTGCCTCCTTCGGTGCTCTAAGTGATTACTTTCCTTGAGTGCTAAGAATACGGGCAAATGTACCAATCGCGCTGGATATAGCCCCTTGTCGTACCCCATCGCGCCCGCTGTCGAGCGTCAGATGGATGGTCTGATTTACGGGGCCGGATATTGCGATCCAGACGGTTCCCTCTCGAATTCCTTTGTAATCACCTGGGCCTGCAATTCCTGTCGTTGCTATCGCCCATGTAGTTCCAAATTTTTTCATCACACCTTGCGCCATTTCACGGGCAACTTCTTCACTTACAACTGTGAACTCATCAATTGTCGATTGCAATACGCCAAGTTCGCGGATCTTAACCTCGGATGTATAAGAGATCACTCCGCCAGAAAAAACTTCAGATGATCCAGGCACTTGAGTTAGAGCAAACCCAACTCCACCACCAGTCAGAGACTCAGCAACAGAGACGGTAGCTCCTTGAGATTTTAAGAACTCGACAATCTGGCGAGCATGCGTCCTAGTTGGCATGCACCTAAATCTACTCCTGGCGAGGGCCTTTCTGCCAAGTGCGGATGTAGTCATATGCCGTAGTAACGGTCAAAATGATTGCCACAGAGATGAAAGCTACTCGGAACCACTCAAGCCAACTTGGGAAAGGGAGCATAAAGAAGCCGACGCCAAAGTTCTGCATCAAGGTCTTGAGCTTTCCACCTTTACTTGCAGGGATTACTCCACCCTTGATGACAATAAGCCTGAAGAGAGTAATTCCAATTTCGCGAGAAAGAATCAAGATTGTGATCCACCAGGGAAATCTTCCTTGAATTGAAAGTGAGATCCTCGCCGAACCAATCAGTGCCTTATCTGCAACTGGATCAAGGAATGTTCCCAGCGCTGTTATGCGGTTGGAATTGCGAGCCCAACGTCCATCGAGAATATCCGTGAGTCCCAGAATGAAAAACACAGTCCACGCTAAAACTTGATACCTAGGATTTTCTCCACCGTCGAGGAAGAGCACATAAACACCCAAGGGAATAAGTGCGATTCGAGTAACGGTTAAAGTATTTGGAGTTATGAAACTTGGAGCTCTCATAGTGCTTGAGCCACCAGATCTGCTCCCATGGAGTCAACAATCACCGCATCTACATATTCGCCGACCTTAAATGATGTGCCGATAAAGGTTGTGCTGCCATCGACTTCCGGTCCTTGATGCGCCGCTCTACCTTCTTGGAGCTCTTCATCTTCAATCAAGACGCGAACATTTTCACCGATGCGCGCTTGTGCACGCGTCGAAACCATTTCGTCGGCTATTGAAGAGAGCGCTTCGACGCGTTCTCTAATGACGTCTTCTTCGACTTTATCTGATAAATCTAGAGCCTCAGTATTATCTTCATCAGAGTAGCCAAAGATGCCCACTGCATCTAACTTTGCAGCAGAGATAAAGTTTGCTAAATCATCGTAATCTTCTTGGGTCTCCCCCGGAAAGCCAACAATGAAGTTAGAGCGGATTCCAGCTTCTGGAGATAGCGCTCTGATCTGGTTAATCAGATGGAGGAATTTCTCGGAGTCACCGAAACGTCGCATTCTGCGAAGAACGGTTGGGCTTGTGTGCTGGAAGGAGAGATCAAAGTACGGAGCAACTTTCTCTGTCTCAATCATCGCCTGCAATAGCGTTGGACGCATCTCTGCTGGCTGTAGATAGGAAAGACGAACTCTTTCGACACCTGGGATCTCAGTAAATTCGTGGAGAATTTTCTCCATTAACTTGAGGTCGCCAAGATCTTTTCCATAGCTAGTTGTATTTTCGCTAACGAGGAAGAGTTCACTGACTCCATTGTTGGCAAGCCATCTAGCCTCTTGCAAAATCTCTGTTGGACGGCGAGAGATAAATGAGCCTCGGAAGTACGGAATCGCACAAAATGAACAACGTCGATCGCAGCCGGATGCAATTTTGAGAGGTGCCCAAGGTGCGTTTCCTAAGCGCTTACGGAAGAGTGAGCCGCCTGCACCTAGTGAAGATGCATAGCTCTCGTCGCGTGCAGCAGGACGATCTGATGGCGCAATCGGCAGCAGCGCTCTGCGATCTCGTGGAACGTGCGGTGTGTGTGCATTGCCGCTGATAATTGATTGCAAGCGTTCAGAAATATCCTGATAATCATCAAAACCTAAAATCGCATCTGCTTCGGGAAGCGCCTCAGCTAACTCTTTTCCATAGCGCTCCGCCATGCAGCCAACAGCAACAACTGCCTTCGTTGTTCCATGACCCTTTAGCGAGTTCGCTTCAAGTAGAGCATCGACTGAATCTTTCTTAGCTGATTCAATAAATCCACATGTATTAACCACGGCTACTTCTGCAGATTCAACATCATCAACGAGGGTCCAGCCATCGGCTGCCAATCTGCCGGCGAGTTCCTCTGAATCAACCTCATTGCGGGCGCACCCCATTGTGACTATTGCTACCGTGCGCGACATGCGGGTGATGCTACAGCCTTATTGAAAGTTAAGAGGTGAACTATCTAAAAGTTCGTCGGACTTCCTGGTTCTGGCCACCAAGTGGAGCCAATAACTTGCCATTGTGAGTGACATCAACGCCAGCAGGATTGCTCAGATAGAGACTGATTGATTTCTCTGCCTCATAAATCTTCTCATCTCCTTGAAAGATTGATCCCTTCAGGACGCTCTTGCCATCGACTACAACATTGATAAATGAATTTCCGCGAACCGCAGATAGTTTCAGGGTTACTGGTCCAGCTGTCTCGTCAGAAATTTCTGCTGACTCTGCAGCAGGTGTTGGTGTCGCTGATTCAGTTGGCTCTGCAACCGGTGTCGGAGTTGCACTCTCTTTAACAACCGGTGCCTTCACGTCAGATCCCTGATTGCTCATCACTATCTGCACTGAAGCGATAATGAGCAGGATGACGATTGAAATAAGTGCAGGAATCTTCCACGACATGGTCTTCTCTTCGCGTGGAATTGCAGAAACATTATTCTCGGCAAGTAAGTCGTGAATCGCCCGCTGATCCATAGAATGTTCTGCGTTATACATCTCGACAAAATGATCTGAATCAAGACCTAAACGCATTGCAATGTTCTTTAAATGTCCGCGAGCATATGTATCGCCGCCACAGTGAATAAATTTATTTGATTCCATCTCGGTAATCAGACCCATGCGAATGCTCGTCAGCGAGGCGAGCTGTTCAATAGAAAGCCCTGCGCTCTCGCGACGTTCGCGTAGTTCGCTACCAGTGGACATAGGGCTAATTGTAAATCCCGAAGTGGTGAGAACGGAACCGTTTTGACCCCTGAAGGGTCATCTCACCCCTAAATCCAACACTCCAAAATTTTGATTTAGTAGTCGCGAAGCGTGGCAAGCACTGAATCAATTTCATCTGGCTTCACCATCACGGTGCGAGCCTTCGATCCCTCTGACGGTCCGACAATACCTCTGGATTCCATGAGGTCCATCAACCTTCCAGCTTTAGCAAATCCAACTCGCAATTTTCTCTGCAACATTGATGTTGATCCAAATTGCGTGCTGACAACGAGTTCAACTGCTTGAATCAAAATCTCGAGATCATCACCGATCTCTTTATCAATATTCTTATTGGCTTGAGCAACCTGAGTTACATCATCCCGATATCGCGGTGAGAGCTGCTTCTTTACGTGATTTGTTACAGCTTCAATCTCACGCTCTGAAACATATGCGCCTTGAATTCGAATGGCCCGGCTTGCACCCATTGGGATAAATAAACCATCGCCTTGCCCGATTAACTTTTCTGCACCAGGACTATCGAGAATTACTCGACTATCTGCCAATGAAGAGGTTGCAAAAGATAAGCGAGATGGAACGTTTGCCTTAATAAGTCCCGTTACAACATCAACGCTTGGTCGCTGTGTAGCCAGAACAAGGTGAATACCCGCAGAACGTGCAAGCTGGGTAATACGAACTACAGACTCTTCAACTTCGCGGGCAGCTACCATCATCAAATCAGCGAGTTCATCGATGATGACAAGTAGGTATGGATACGGCTCAACTACACGATCAGAACCTGGAGGCGCAACAACTTTTCCTGCACGCACTGCCTTATTGAAATCATCGATATGGCGGAAGCCAAATGTTGCTAGATCTTCATAGCGAAGATCCATCTCACGAACTACCCAAGTCAAAGCATCTGATGCCTTCTTAGGATTGGTAATGATTGGAGTAATAAGGTGAGGTATTCCTTCATATGCTGTGAGCTCTACACGCTTTGGGTCGATCAAAATTAGGCGAACATCATCAGGTGTTGCGCGCATCAAAATCGATGTAATCATCGCGTTAATCATCGAAGACTTACCTGCACCTGTTGCACCTGCAACTAGAAGGTGAGGCATCTTCGCTAGGTTTGCACAGACAAAGTTTCCTTCAACATCTTTACCCAGTGCGACAAGCATTGGGTGGTGATCAAGTCCTGCAACACTTGAGCGCATGACATCACCGAGAGCAACAATCTCGCGATCTGCATTGGGAATCTCAATTCCTACTGCTGATTTACCTGGAATTGGAGAGAGAATGCGAACTTCGCTACTTGCAACGGCATAAGAAATATTCTTTGAGAGCGCAGTAATTCGTTCAACTTTGACTGCATTTCCGAGCTCAACTTCATAGCGAGTAACTGTCGGCCCGCGCATAAACCCTGTTACAACCGCATCGATTTCAAATTGCTTAAAGACTTCGGTCAGAGAAGCAACAACTGCATCATTTGCCTTGCTCTTCGCCTTGGCTGCAGGTCCGACTTTCAGTAAATCTTGTGATGGCAATTCATACTTAGAGTCGCTCGTAAGGAGTAGCTGCTCTGGACGCTTCTCGCTCTTTGGCGCAGCTTGCAGTTGCGAATCTAACGGGGCCTTTGGAATCTCTACGGTGAATTCTTCATCAAATTCATCTTCAGTAATTTCATCATCTGAATCAGCGTTCCAAGCAACTACCGGTGATTCAAATGGAGGGGTGTCTGTAATTTCGAACTCTTCTTCATTGCGTTGTGGCTTCTTCGACCAGAGCCAAACTGCAATCACTTTGAGTTTCGAGCCAACTTTAGAGATTGGTGTTGCCGTAACAATCAGGATTCCAAAGAAAAAGAGAGCAACTAGCAATGGGTAAGCCAGCAGTGATGTCATCAGTGCAACAAGAGGTTTTGACACCCAATATCCAAGCAACCCCCCACCCTCTCGTATTGCTGTTGCACCCATTGGATTGGTAGATCCAAGTGAGCCATTGAGAAGGTGAGCAAGACCGGTCGCACTAATAATCAGAGTAATAATTCCGACTGTAATGCGTCCTGTGACGTGGCTATCGTCAGGTTTTCTAAAGAGCCGAACTGCAAAGTAGATCAAGACAAGCGGAGTCAAGACTCCGACACGACCAAATGCACCATAGAAGAGTGAGTAGAGATTTCTTCCTACAAAGTTATCGGCGTGAAACCAAGTGCCAGCAATAGCTGCCAGCGAAAGGATAAGAACGAGAAGGGCAGCTCCATCGCGGTGATGTTCTGGATCTAAATCACGTGCACCACGGGCTACAAATCTGACAGAGGACCCAAGTGACTTGGCGAGAAAGCGCCACACTGCAGCAAGAGCTGAGCCGATAGTTCCTACTATCGAGCGTGATTTACTGCGAGTTTTTTTCCTAGCCACACCTTCAATCTTAGGTGGAGTGTTTTTTATCGCTGCTTAGGCGCGCCGTTTATACCTCTACTACTACGGGAACAATCATCGGACGTCTGCGGTGTTTCTGACCGACCCATCCCCCAATTGTTCTACGAACAACTTGCGAAAGTTGATGCGTTCCATTGACACCTTCTGCAACTGCGGCGGTAAGAGCTTTCTCAATCTGTCCTTTGACTTCATCAAAGAGCGCCTCATCTTCATTAAATCCGCGGGCATGAATATCTGGGCCAGCAACGATCTTTCCGGTCTGTGATTCTATGACAACGATGACAGAGATAAATCCTTCTTCACCCAAAATTCTTCGGTCCTTGAGTGATGACTCGGTAATATCACCGATGCTTCCACCATCGACATAGACAAATCCACATGGCACTGATCCAACAACTTCAGCTTCATGATTGATTAGATCTACAACAATGCCGTTTTCGATAATGAAGGCATTCTCACGAGGAACTCCTGATTCGATTGCAATCTCTGCATTAGCTTTCAGATGGCGCCATTCGCCGTGAACTGGCATGACATATTTAGGCTTCACGATGTTATAGCAATACAGGAGTTCACCTGCTGCCGCGTGGCCAGAGACGTGGACCATTGCATTAGCTTTATGGACAACCTTTGCGCCAAATCGAGTCAGCTCGTTGATCACCCTAAAGACTGAATTTTCATTTCCGGGAATAAGCGATGAAGCCAGGATGACTGTATCTCCGTCGCCGACGCGAATCTGGTGATCGCCATTTGCCATACGTGAAAGAGCTGCCATCGGTTCACCTTGTGAACCGGTGCAAATAAGAACTACGCGATCATCGTAATTATCGAGTTCGCGAGCGTCGAAGAGAATTCCAGATGGAACGTTGAGATAGCCCATATCTTGAGCAATCTTCATATTGCGAATCATCGAACGGCCAATAAAGGCGACTCTGCGATTATGCATTGCAGCGGTATCGATAACTTGCTGAACTCGGTGAACGTGAGAGCTAAACGAAGCAACGATGACGCGGCGCTTAGTAGATGCGATAACGCGATTGAGCGCAGGCATGATTTCGCGCTCAGATGGTGTAAAACCCGGGATATCTGCATTAGTGGAATCAACTAAGAAAAGGTCAACGCCTTCTTCACCTAAACGAGCGAAGGTGCGTAGATCTGTAATTCGCCCATCAAGCGGAAGTTGGTCCATCTTAAAGTCACCGGTATGCAGAACGGTTCCAGCCTTTGTGTGGATTGCAACCGCAAGTGCATCTGGAATCGAGTGGTTAACTGCAACAAATTCAAGTTCGAACGGCCCAACATCTTCGCGCATTTCTTCACGAACTTCGCGAGTAAGGGGCGAGATTCTGTGCTCTTTACACTTAGCTGAAATCAAAGCAATCGTTAGCGGTGATCCATAGATTGGAATATCACCACGCTCGCGTAATAGGTAAGGAACGGCGCCGATGTGGTCTTCATGACCATGTGTAAGAAAAAGTCCAACAACATCATCGAGGCGATCGCGGATATAGCTAAAGTCGGGCAAGATGAGATCGATACCTGGTTGATTATCTTCTGGAAATAAGACTCCACAATCGACAATAAGAAGCTTGCCATTCATCTCATAGACGGTCATATTGCGACCGATTTCAGAGATTCCACCTAGTGCAACAATGCGTAATCCATCGGCAGGTAACTTGCCAGGAGTGCCTAAGTTGGGATGTGGATGTTGAGTCATTCGTTAAATCTTTAGGTTACTTCTTCAAATTGACGCCACCTGCAGCGAGATCAATACGCAGTTGCGCGATCTGTGCATCGGTTGCATCAACAAGTGGCAGACGAGTTGTTCCTCCGGGAAGACCCATGAGTGACATCGCTGCTTTGGTCAAAATTGCACCTTGGGTGCGGAATGTTCCGGTAAAGACAGGCAATAACTCTTGGTGAATCTCAAGTGCGCGAGCCGAGTTGCCTGCAAACCAAGCATCGAGCATCGCCTTGAGTTGATTTCCAACTGTATGCCCGCAGACAGAGACAAAGCCAACAGCGCCAACAGAGAGGAATGGAAGATTGAGAATGTCATCTCCTGAATAGACAGGTACTGCACATCGCTTAATTACCCATGAGGTTGCTGCGATATTTCCCTTTGCATCTTTGAGGGCAACAATATTTTCAACAGTTTCAAAGAGCTTTACGATTGTGTCTGATTCGATTTCTACACCTGTACGACCTGGAATGTCGTACATCATGATCGGAAGATCTGTCGCAGCAGCAACTGCACGGAAGTGGGCTTCGATACCCGCCTGTGGTGGCTTGTTGTAATAAGGAGTTACGACGAGCAAGCCATCTGCGCCAGCATCTTGTGAACGCTTTGCTTGTTCGACCGTATAAGAAGTTTCGTTATCGCCTGCACCTGAAAGAACGGTGATTTTGTCTCCAACAACGCTCTTGACGACCTTAATGATCTCGAGCTTCTCAGATGATTTCGTTGTTGGCGCTTCACCGGTTGTACCGTTGACCGCAATTCCATCGTGGCCGGTATCAACTAAATGTTGAGCAAGTTTTGCAACGCCATCCCAGTCAATGGCTCCATCTT
>JACCDL011189434.1_pt1 | contig 10251 bp, 10 predicted proteins | sample 7441931 | NCBI WGS metagenome assembly JACCDL01 (sample SAMN15323437, study PRJNA562643) | freshwater metagenome | isolation source: river surface water | place: USA:Blue River Watershed | collected 2017-08-16 | reverse complement strand
GATGTTGCCAACCAATCCACGTTCTAAAGATCTCTCGACATGGAGTTCTTGAACAGCGCCCAACTCAACAACAGCGACGCGGGTCTCTTGCGGCGACCAATTGATCAAAATATCTTGCTGCATACTGCTCATCAATTCCAACATGGGGTCCAAGGAAAAAGGACCACTCACGGCATTGTGGCAGATGATTTATCGCAAGGGAATGAAAAACTCAGCCATTCGTTTGGGAGGCAAGCCGTGGGCGACCGCTGTCACAGCAATGCTGTCCATCATGCTTTGCGAAACACCCTGGACATGGGTGTAAATTTCCATCCAGGTTTCGATTCCCTCAGGTGTTGCTTCGGGTCTTTGCATTAAAGATGCTGTAAGACCGGGCCAAGCTTGTTGCAAAGCCAATTGAAAAGCTTCAACCTTTGGTCGCCACACTGCGTGCTCTTGAACCGGCAATTTGTAATAAACAAACAAGGTTTGCATGCTGCCTCTTATTTTTGTTGACCCATGCCGGCCCAGCGGGAAACCAGCGATGTTTCGATGTCAAACAGATCCAAACACCGTCCTACGGTGTGGTTGACCATGTCATCAATTGAGTTGGGACGCGCATAGAGTGCGGGCACAGGTGGCATCAAAATGGCACCATTTTCAGAGGCCTGCAACATGGTTCGAATATGACCTGTGTGCAGCGGTGTTTCACGAACAAGCAAGACCAAGCGGCGACGCTCTTTTAAAACCACATCTGCAGCTCGTGACAACAAACCACTCGTCATGCCATAGGCAATTTCAGAGAGCGATTTGATGGAGCAAGGCGCAACCACCATGCCCATTGTTTTAAAGGAACCCGATGAAATGGTGGCACCAATGTTTTTGGCGCTGTGAACTTCGGTGGCCAGTGCCTCAACTTCGTTGACACTCATGTCAAGTTCTGTGGCCAAGGTCATGCGCGCCGAATCGCTCATAACCAAATGAGTTTCCACATCGGAATGTTGCAAAACTTGCAACAAGCGAACGCCATACACGATGCCTGATGCACCACTGATGCCGACGATCAATCGGCGTTTTGGAGAAGTGCTGGCGTTGTGGCTCATGACGTCTTGAATGTGAATTGTGTGTTGAAATTAAACTTCATCAGGCCTGAATTTGGATTCAGCTTTGACATCATTGCGCTGATGCTTGAAGCTGATCTCGCCATTTTCTAAGTAGCGACCCGTGGCAGCACGTTCAGCAGCTTCATCCCATTGAGGCAACCAATCACCCAATGAATAACCAAACCAAGGCGCTTGCGGACGTAACTTCGGCAAGCCCAATTTCTCCCAAATGGCCTTGGAGCGTTCCATGTAGGGTTGGGTGGGCAATGCCAAAGGCGGCATATCGCCTTTCATGGTGGCATCCATCAGCAAAGTTGAATCTTCTTCGCCATTGTTTTCACGCTTGGGACCATGGCCTTGACCTCTGTGATCTAAGGTGCGAACGTCGGCCACGGGGTTCATTCGATAAGCCATGGCCCAAAGCAAAGCATCGGCATTGTCGGGATCGATGTCTTCATTGACTGCAATCACAATTTTTCCACAGTCGCCTTTAAAGAAAGCTGCACCGTACAACGCGCGCCAAATTTCGGTCTTGGGCGTTGTCTTCTCAAAAGTGACAATGGTGACACGCAGCAAACCCGTGAGAGGTTCATGCAAAGACACCTTCTTGACGCCGCGAATACCCAAAGAACCGCGCAAATGCGCCAAGAACAAAGGCTCGTAAGCCACACGCTTAATGACACTGGATTCGCTCGGCGCTACCTGACTGATGTAAGAAGGAATAACGGGCTTGAGGCGATGCGTGATGGCCGTGATTTTCATTGGCAGGTTGAACTCTTCCAATGCAACGTGACCATGCGACTCGCCAAAGGGTGCCTCAGGTTCGAGCATGTCCAAATCAATTTGACCTTCAATCACAATTTCAGCTTGGGCGGGAACTTTGAGAGCAACCGTACGAGCTTTGATAATTTGAATGGGCACGCCCGCCAAGCCACCCGCCACATCAAACTCATCCATGCCAATGGGCAGTTTTTGAGGGCCCATGAACGCCACAAAGGGTGGGCAGCCCAAGACCACTGCGCATGGCATGGTTTTATGACCGGCTTTTTTCCAAGCTTGGTAATGAAGATATCCGCCGGCACCACCAACCCGCGTGGCCATTCGCACCACCATTCGATCGGGCGCTTTTAACGCACAACGGTAAGTGCCCATATTCTGCACGCCAGTCTCGGGATCGACGGTGATCACGTTGGTGGCTGTTAATGTCGGCGCACTGTCAAAACCTGGGGTCGAGATAGGAATCGGCAACATGTCCAGGCCATGTCCCTCACCCAACAAATCGGCCCCCACGTGAACCACTTCTTGGCACTCGGCCTTCTCGACCATGATGGGTGCTATTGGGTTGGCCAAAGCATGATCCCATCTGGATTGAATATCTTCAACTGAAGAGCCCATGCCCACACTGTAAATTTCTCGATTGGCTGCCAGGGCGCCCACCACCACGGGCATCTCATAGCGCCGTCCTTGCGCATTGACAATGTTGGTAAACAAAAATGCTTTGCGTTCGGCCTCGTCCATGCCGCCTACAAATTGCCATCGAACCAACGGATGGAGTTCAGAATCTTTATCAATGGGATGATCAATGACTTGAAGCAAACCACGTTGCTTCAATGTCTCTAAATGATCTTGAAGATCGGGGTATCCAGTTTGTGTTTGACTCATGACAACGCATTCAATGTGAAGGGCCGATGATGCCTTCTTTGTTTTTCAAAAGCATCAGGCCAAATCCGAGAAATACTCACAACACTGAGGCCGCAGGTGGTGTCCATCCCATGGTCTGCGCCAGTTGGTCAATTGATAATTCTGTGTCTTGACCTTCTTTCAATAACCATTCACAAAAGCCCTCGATCACTGGGCTTTCTTGCGCGGTCAATGGCGCATTGGCGTAATAGCGTCGCTGACGCGCGCCCAACAAGCCAAAGGGTGCGCACAAGCGTCCAGCAATGATGTCATCGGCAACCAAAAACAGCGGCACCAAGACCACGCCCAAGCCCTCAGCTGCAGCTTGTAAGGCAAAGTACATCTGCTCAAATTGAAGGTTGTGAGAGATTCGCAAATCTGCCTGCCCGGCCTTCGGCAACCACTCAGCCCAAGACATCGGTTCTGTGTCGTAACTGATGAGAGTGTGATCCTTTAACAAATGAGGTTCAGCCAAGCGCCCCTGCTCTAACAAATCGGGATGGCAAATGGGCACAATCGTTTCGGTCATAAAGGGCACAGAAAGCATGCCTGGTAAAGCTTGGTGGGCGCCTCGGATGGCCACATCGTAAATTCGATCTTCAAAGTTGACTGTGGCGGTAGATGTGGTGAGTTTGACTTCTACGCCACCACGGCGCCTCTGAAATGCGGAAATGCGGGGAATGAGCCACCGCATGGTGAAGGTAGGTGGCGCACTGATTCGCAAAGCAGTGGGTTCTGTTTGCTCTAACAGTTGCATTGACGTCACAGCAATTCTGTCGAGGGCCGGTGTCACGGCGGCCAAAAATGTACGGCCAGCATCGGTCAAGCTCAATTGGGATTGAGAACGATTGAACAAGCTGGTGCCCAACCAAGTTTCAAGCGTCGCCACTTGCTTACTAACGGCACCATGCGTGACAAAAAGTTCTTTGGCCGCTTTGGTAAAGCTCACATGGCGGGCTGCGGCCTCAAAAGCCCTCACCGCGTTCAAAGGAGGAAGTTTTCTCATGCCCGTATCTTACATAAGCTTTAGATTTCTTGCTTGGATGTGAGTTTTCTTCGAAGTCAGTGAAATAAACTGAATTGCACAGCCCGATGAACGGGCGGAAACTGCTGATTCATCCTAAGGAGTTCTGCGTGAGAAAAAGCTTTAATCCTGAGGGGGCGTGAGTGCATGAAAGCAGCTCCCTTTGACTACCTGAGAGTTGACTCTTTGGCGCAAGCCTTGGAGAAATTGAGCCAACATGGCGATGATGCCAAACTCATTGCGGGCGGCCAAAGCTTGGTTCCCATGATGGCCATGAGATTGGCAAGACCTGCCTGGTTGGTAGACATCAACCGTTTGGACAATCTGAAAAACATCCAGGTCACGAACGCCTCTGTCGACATAGGCGCCTGTGTGCGCCAACGCGACTTGGAATTCCACCCCCAACTGAGCAGCCATCTGCCTTTGCTGGTGCAAGGCTTGAAATGGGTGGGGCATGAACAAACTCGAAACCGCGGCACTGTGGGAGGTAGCCTGGTACATGCCGACCCTTCTGCTGAACTGGCCTTGGCCGCACTCATTTTGGATGTGACTTTGACGCTCGAGTCTCAAACAGATGGCGTCAGAAATTTAAGCGCCTCGGAATTTTTCTTGGGCCCGATGTTCACAGCAATTGGTGAAACAGAAGCACTTATCCAGATCAAATGGCCTGTGTGGCAAGGCGATCGCGTCGGTGCCGCATTTGAAGAAACAGCCATTCGCAAAGGTGATTTCGCCATGGCATCAGCAGCTTGCCAAATTCAAACACACGAGAACGGCAGCATTGCTCGTGTCAGTTTGGGTCTGGGCGGTGTCGATGGCACACCCTTGGTTTACCCACATTTGGCGACTTTACTTGTGAACCAACACCTCACACCCGAACTGGCAAATCACATTGCATTTGAGGCTGCGCAAAACACACAACCCGGCAATGACATGCATGCTTCAGCCGAATACAGAAAACATCTAGCACAAGCACTGATGACGCGCGCGCTTTGGGGCGCCTACAGGCAAGCTCAAGGTCAAACTCAAGGCACAACAGCCCATTAACGATTGAAGCAGATGAGTTCTACAACCTCTATCGACAAAAAGTCGATTCAAATTCAAGTCAATGGCGTCATTCAGCGACGTCAGGTTGAACCGCGCACCAGCTTGGTCGATTTTTTACGTGAAGAACTGGGTCTCACTGGCACACATGTAGGCTGCGAGCATGGCGTGTGTGGCGCCTGTACTGTCATGCTGAACGATGAGCCTGTTCGCTCTTGCTGCATGTTTGCTGTACAAGCTGAAGACATGCGTGTCACCACAGTAGAAGGTCTTGCACCAGAGCGCGGCGTCATGACCAAAATTCAAGATGCGTTCTGCGAAAAACACGCTCTTCAGTGCGGCTATTGCACACCCGGCATGCTGATGGCCTGCCATGCATTGGTGGCTGACAACCCCCATCCCACAGAGGAACAAGTTCGCCACGCCATCAGCAGCAACATCTGCCGATGCACAGGATATCAACAGATTGTGGACGCCGTGATGCATGCCACAAAACCTGAGAAAAAATGAGCATGAGCAAGACCCCCTTTCGCTTCATTGGCAAACACCGCAGAGCGGTCGAGCACAAACGATTTGTGGTTGGCAAAGGCCGGTATGCAGCCGACATTCAACTGCCCGGCATGCTGCACATTGCCTTGGTGGCATCACCCTACGCTAGCGCCAAAATAAATCACATCGATGCTACTGAAGCTTTGGCCACACCGGGCGTGCATGCAGTATTGACAGGCGAAGAATTGCGTCAGCACATTGATGCCATGTTGCCCGGCGTTGATGCACCTCAAGTAACACGCTACCCATTGGCCTTTGATGTCACGCGCTATGCCGGAGAATGGGTTGCAGCCGTTGTGGCCGACACTCGCGCACTTGCGGAAGATGCGGCAGAACTGGTCAATGTTGACTATGAACAATTGCCCTGTGTGGTTGACCCACAAGAGGCCTTGTTGCCCAATGCCACCTTGGTGCATCCCGCCCATGGCACCAACGTTATTTTTCACAGAAAATTTGTGTGGGGCCCTGTTGAAGATGATTTGGCCAAGTGCGATCACCAATTGAGCTATCGCGTCAGCTGGGCGCGCAGCGCCACTGTACCCATTGAAACCTTTGCAGTAGCCTGCCAATGGAACGATGCCACAGGCATTTTGGATGTTTGGGCCTCAATTCAAATGCCCAAATTCCCCGATCAACTGGCCAAAGCTTTGCGCTTAACTGGCAACGCGGTTCGCGTTCACTTTGATGTGGACGTCGGAGGGAGTTATGGCGTCAAACGCGGCCTCAAACACTCGGTGTTGGTGGGTTACTTGGCCAAAAAAATGGGACGTCCTGTGAGGTTTGTAGAAGACCGCCTCGAGAACATGCGAGGCGGCGACATGCAAGGCCCCGACCGTGTTTTTGATGTCACTTTAGGTTTCATGCAATCGGGAGAAGTCAAAACCATGAAAATGCGCGCTGTTGATGACATTGGCGCCTATTCAGGACGTTCACCCTTGCAACTCGGCAAGCCGGTTGGCGCCATCGTGGGGCCCTACCGCATACAGAGTGTTGAATACGATGCCATGGCGGTGATGACGAACAAAACACCCCAAGAAGCCGTGCGAGGTTTTGGCCAAGCGCCCACCAATTACGCGATTGAAACAGGCATTGACAAAATTGCACGCTTCTTGAACATGGACCGCATCACTTTGCGACGTGTCAATTTAATTGGAAAAGACGAGTTTCCGTACCTGATTCCCAGTGGCACACATTACGATTCGGGCGACTATGACACCGTCATGACCAAAGCACTGAACTCGGCCGCCTTCAATGAACTGGTCAAAGAAAGAGACGCCTTGCGTTCAGAAGGATTGTTGGCAGGCATTGGCATCTCTACTTGCTTAGAGCCATCGGGGGGCAATTCTTCTTTCGAACCACTGTTCAATCCCAAAAATCAAACCACCACATGGATGGACTCGTGTTTGGTTCGCGTCGATTTGTCTGGCGCTGTCACGGCCATGATGGGCACCTCAACTTCAGGCCAAGCGCATGAAACCATGGTATCTACTGTTGTTGGTGAAATCTTGCACCGTGAACCCGATGGCATTCGGGTACTGCATGCCGATTCTCTCAATGCCCTGCCTTCCAACAGTCCTGTTGGAAGTCGAATGGCCATCATGTTGGGTGGCGCGGCAGCGGGTGCCGCCAAAAAAATTCGACAAAAATTACTTCACATCGCCGCCCACAACTTGGGCGTGGCCCTGGAAGATTTGATCTACGAGGGTGGGCATGTTCAATCTCAAAGCCAGCCATCACTGAAGTTGTCTTGGGATGCCTTGGTCGAAATTGCCCACCGCAATTTCCACAAATTACCCGAGGGCATGGAGCCAGGCTTGCAAGAAAAATTTGTTTGGGAAGTGCCAACAGGCGGCATGTTGCCAACAGAAGATGGGCGCGTGCAAATGTATCCTTGCCACTCATTTGAATCGCATGTGGTCTTGACCAGTATCGATCCCGAAACTTGCAAAGTGACACTGCGTAAATACGTATGTGGTCATGATTGTGGGGTCATGATCAGTCCTGACGTGGTGCACGGCATGACCTATGGCGGCATTGCGCAAGGCCTCGGTGCGGCATTGATGGAGAAATTTGAATTCTCTGCTGAGGGACAGCTGTTATCTGGCACATTCATGGACTACTTGCTGCCCTCCTCTGCAGAAGTCCCGGCCATCACCATTGTCGACCATTGCACCCCTTCACCGCTGACTGAATTTGGTCAAAAAGGCTCTGGTGAAGCGGGCTATCTAGGCAGTCCTGCCGCCATTGCAAGTGCAGTGAACGATGCATTGTCGACGCAAGGCGCCGTGATTGACCATCTGCCCATGACGCCTCAAGCCATTTGGACAGCGTTGAATGCTGCGCGTATAACGCAGACTTCAAAGACGACAGAAAGCATGTCATGACGCACCAGAGCCATACACATTTTGTTCAAGGGCCTGCCGGCAAAATTGCAGCTCACACACAAGGTCCCGACAACGGGCCTGTTGTGTTGTTAACGCATTCTATTTTGTCATCTAGCATGATGTGGCTAGAGCAAGCCTATTTACTGTCCTCCACAGGGTGGCGCGTCGTTGCCATCGACACGCGAGGGCATGGCCAATCTGAGTGCAAGTCTGTAACTTGCAGCATGGACGATTTAGTGGCCGACACATTGGCCGTGATGGATTCGCTGAACATCGACAAAGCGCATTACATGGGCTTGTCCTTGGGCGGCATGAGCGGTTTGGGCCTGGGCATTCAGCATGCCAAGCGTTTAATCAGCATGGTACTTTGCGATTGCAGAGCCGACATGCCCACACCGATGGGCGATGTATGGAATGATCGCATTTCTAGTGCCATCAATGAAGGCTGTCAGTCGCTTGCTGCGGCCACGACTGAACGCTGGTTTGGCGTGCCATTTCTAGAAGCCAACGCTGTTGTAGCCCAAGCCTTTCGGCAAACCATTTCTAGTACCACTGCAACAGGATTTGTCAGTTGTGCACGCGCCATTCAAGGCCTGGATTACTCAGACCAGCTTTCGCAAATCAAAGCACCCACCACACTGATTGTGGGTGCCAAAGATGGTCCCTTGCCGCAAGCCATGAAGAATATGCAGCAACTTATTTCAGGTTCACAGTTGGTTGTAATTCCTGATGCAGGGCATCTTCCCAACATCGACCAATCTGTTTTATTCAACGCCGCAATGATGCGTCACTTTTTTCAAAACCCAACATGGAGCCACGCATGAGCAATCAAATTCAAATTCAAGAAGATGGCCGTATTCTGCGTATCACATTCAACCGCCCTGATGGCAATGGTGTATCTGACAGCATGGCAGCGGCTTTGTCAGAAGCCGTCTTGAACGCACACGAAACATCAGACTGTGTGGTACTGCGTAGCGTCGGCCCCGACTTCTGCACAGGACGTGTGCGCGATGCAGACTTCCCACCATCGCCAGAAGCCTACTCACGTCGCCCAGAATACGATTCCATCTTTAACAGCTACAAAGCACTTCGGAGCTGCTTGGTGCCCGTCATTGGCGTCATTGAGGGCAAATGCATGGGTTTTGGCACGGCTATCGCGTCCTTGTGCGATGTTTCTTTTGCAAGCGACAAAGCTACTTTCAACATTCCAGAAATAGCGCACAACGTGATGCCTACCATGGTGATGTCGGCCATTTACGATCGCATGAATCGCAATGCCATTTTGTACATGGCTTACTCTGCAGATTTCATCAGTGCCACACAAGCGCAGTCTTACGGCATTGTGAGCAACGTAGTGCCCGAAGCGCAATTAGATGCTGAACTGACACGTTTTTGCGACTTATTACTTAGCCGCCCACGCCCAGCCATCTTGGGCTTGAAAGAGTACTTGCGTGTTGCACCGCGCATGGACGAGCAAGGTGCCATTGACTACGCACGCAGCTTGCACTCCATGGTTAACACATCTGCCGCCATGAAGAAAAAAACGCACTGACACTCAAAACTTGAGGCAAGAACACCATGGAAATATTGGGACAACAAGTTATCGCGGCATCGCGTCAAAAAGTTTGGGATGCACTCAATGACCCAGACACATTGAAAGCATGCTTGCCCGGCTGCGAGTTGGTTGAGCGTGTTTCACCTGAAGAATTTCGTGTGATCATCAAAACAGCCATCGGTCCGCTCAAGGCACGTTTCCAGGGTTCTTTGAAAATTACAGAGGCACAAGCACCCGTCTCTTGTGTGATGCAATTTGAAGGGCAAGGAGGCGCTGTCGGCTTTGGCAAAGGCACCTCCAGTGTTTTCTTGAAAGAAGTTGCAGAAGGTACTGAGTTGTCTTACGAAGCGAAGGCCCAAATCGGAGGCAAATTGGCCCAAGTGGGCTCTCGCTTGATTGACAGTGTTGCCAAAAAAATGGCAGACGATTTTTTCAAGGCATTTCAAAATGAATTGACCGCCATCGACAAAGACATCAAAGAAGTCGGCGCATCTGTTGCAGTTGCACCCGTTGAAGTTCAAGATTCATTGCCAAATTCAGTCCTCAAATCAGAATCAAAAAGTCCAATCCAAGTTTCAAACGAGCCCACCGTTCCTGCTTGGTGGCTGCTACCTGCAGCGATGCTTGGCGCAGCATTGACGCTTGCAGGCGCCCGTTGGATTGCCTGAACATGGTGTCTTGAAGATTGGCTGATAATTTTTGATAGTCTAGAAGCAAGTCGCTAAAACGCAAAAACAATAAGATAGGAAGAGACATGGAAAGCGCAAAGCAAAACAAGCTATTGACGGAGGTGGGCAAAGGCACACCCATGGGCAATTTGATGCGCCGTTACTGGCAACCCATTGGTGCCTTGGTCGACATGGACAACAAATGGACCCGTCGCATTCGCCTTTTGGGTGAAGATTTGGTGCTGTTCAAAGATCGCCAAGGTCG
>JACCDL010975124.1_pt1 | contig 10255 bp, 10 predicted proteins | sample 7441931 | NCBI WGS metagenome assembly JACCDL01 (sample SAMN15323437, study PRJNA562643) | freshwater metagenome | isolation source: river surface water | place: USA:Blue River Watershed | collected 2017-08-16 | reverse complement strand
CCGGAATGGCATGTTTGTGTGCAGTGGCCATCAGGGCTCCAGAAATCTGCGCAACCCCCATCACTGAGCGAAGGTTAGCTTGCGCAAAAACTCGCTCAAGCGCAATCAAACTGGGTTGGTACTTTTCTACAAGCTGTTCTAGCTCAAGCGAGATCTTCCCTACTCGTTCAGCGGGGTCGGAATCTGCGTCAGATTGAAACAATCCGTGCAGAACTGACTTGTTTGATTCAACCAGCGCGTATCCGCATCGAGTCAGACCGGGATCTACGCCAAGAATCAATGCCATGTTTAGCTCAGTTGGGCCAAGACTTCATTGGTCAAATCCATATTGGTATAAACCTCTTGAACATCATCCAGGTCCTCTAGGGCCTCAACCAACTTGATGTTCTTTTCAGCAGTGTCCTTGTCCGCCGTAATTTTCATAGACGATACAAACTCAACATCTGCACTTTCATAATCCAGCCCCGCTCCCTGAAGAGCTTCGCGGACAGCCGTAATCGCACTCGCTTCGCAAGTGACGACGAAGCCATCCCCTGCCGGAGTGATGTCATCGATGGCATGCTCAATAGTTGCCTCAAGAATCTGGTCCTCTGTCACACCGTCAGAAACCACGATTACGCCTTTGCGACTGAACTGATAGGAAACGGAGCCAGGGTCCGCCAGGCTCCCTGAGTTCTTAGTAAAGGCGAGACGCACTTCCGCCGCAGCACGATTCTTATTGTCGGTCAGACACTCAACCAAAATGGCAACGCCACCTGATCCATAGCCCTCATAGAGAATGTTTTGATAATCGGCACCTTCGCCATTGGCACCACTTCCGCGCTTGATGGCCCTATCAATGTTGTCGTTTGGAACCGAGTTCTTTCTGGCTTTATAGACAGCGTCGTAGAGGGTTGGATTTCCCTCGATGTCAGGTCCACCGTTTCGCGCAGCCACTTCGATATTGCGAATCAACTTGGCCCACAACTTCGCACGACGTGCATCGTTGGCTGCCTTTTTGTGTTTAGTCGTTGCCCATTTGGAGTGACCTGACATAGTTCACCTAAACTATCGCTTTCTTACTTTCCTAGCTGTTCTAAAAACAGTCTGTGTAAAACTTCCGAGCCGGTTAGCTCGGGGTGGAAACTTGCTCCCATGATTTTGCCATGCCTCACGGCTACCGGCTCCCCCTCAAAAGTCGCTATGACTTCTACCTTGGAAGCATCCAAAATCTTAGGTGCCCTAATAAAAGCAACCCTCTCTGTTTTGCCGTCAATCTCGACCAGGCCCTCAAAGCTGTGGGTTTGCCCGCCATAGGCATTTCTTGAAACTTCAATTGGCAGCCCCCCAATCAGTTCTTGATCTGGGAGTCTCCCCTGCACTGAATCACTTAGCAAGATAAGTCCCGCGCATGTTCCAAGAACTGGCTTGGACTGTGCAAACTTCCGCACAGGCTCAAGCATTCCGAAGATGACTAGCAGTTTCGAAATCGTGGTTGATTCGCCTCCTGGAATAACGAGGCCGTCAACACTTTGCAATTGCTCTTCAGTTTTAACCGCAATCGCATCTGCGCCTAGGGTTCTTAAAAGCTCGACATGCTCGCGAACATCACCTTGTGAAGCTAGAACGCCAACAGTCAATTACCAACCACGCTCAGCTAACCGGTGTGGAGCTGGAAGGTCATTTACGTTAATGCCCACCATTGCTTCATCCAGTCCGTGTGTGGATTGTGCAACAACCTTTGGATCGTTGAAGTGAGTGGTGGCCTTCACAATCGCAGCGGCTCGCTTCGCAGGGTCACCAGACTTGAAGATTCCAGAACCTACGAATACGCCATCTGCACCAAGTTGCATCATCAGTGCAGCATCAGCTGGAGTTGCAATTCCCCCAGCAACAAACATGACGACTGGCAGCTTGCCAGTTGAAGCGACTTCCTTGACAAGCTGGTAGGGAGCCTGCAGCTCCTTAGCTGCAACATAAAGTTCATCTTCGCTCTTTGAGCTCAACGCGGCAATTTCACCGCGAATAGTTCTGATGTGCTTCATCGCCTCAGAGACGTCCCCTGTACCGGCTTCGCCCTTTGAGCGAATCATTGCGGCGCCTTCGGTAATTCTTCGAAGCGCTTCACCTAAATTGGTGGCGCCGCACACAAATGGTACCTTAAACTTCCACTTGTCAATGTGATTTACATAGTCGGCAGGTGATAGAACTTCTGACTCGTCGATGTAATCGACCTCTAGAGCCTCCAAAACTTGAGCCTCAACAAAATGACCGATGCGGGCCTTCGCCATTACCGGAATAGATACTGACTTGATGATCTGATCAATCAGATCTGGGTCGCTCATTCTTGCAACACCACCCTGAGCTCGGATGTCCGCTGGAACACGCTCGAGCGCCATAACAGCAACCGCTCCGGCATCCTCGGCAATCTTCGCTTGGTCGGCCGTGACAACATCCATGATCACGCCGCCCTTAAGCATTTCTGCCAGGCCGCGCTTAACTAGATCAGTACCTTCATTTTTGGGGTTTGACATGGCTCAATTCTAAACGGACTCCACCCAGTTGTTAGCAATTGTTTCTCTCATCTGGCCCAGCAAGATGGGCATTGCCTTAGTTTGAGCGATTATCGGGAAGAAGTTTGAGTCATTTCGCCAGCGCGGAACGATGTGCTGGTGCAGGTGTGAGGCAATCCCGGCGCCCGCAACCTCCCCTTGGTTCATCCCCAAATTGAATCCGTGAACGCTAGAAACAGTTTGCAAGGTCTTCATTGCCTGCTGCGTTAGAAGACCCATCTCAGCAACCTCGTCCGCGGTTGCCTTGTCGTAGGTATCAAAATGGCGATAAGGGCAAACCAGAAGGTGTCCCGGGTTATATGGGAACAAATTAAGCAGAACAAAGCAGGTCTTACCGAGTTTGACGACAAGTCCATCCTCCAAGGATTTCTTGGGCGCTGCACAAAAAGGGCAATCCTCGTCGGCAGGTTGCTGGTGGTCACGGAGATAAACCAAACGATGTGGTGTCCACAGTCTTTCAAAACCGTCCTGCATGGCAGAAAAGTCTGAAAGAAAGTCGTCGCTCACCTAGACCTGCTTTTTCTCAGCGATGGCGTCCAGAATTAACTTCTTAGCATCACTCAGGCTGATGTCATTATCTTGTCTTCCATCGCGATAGCGGAAGCTCACTGTCTGGTTGGTTGCGTCGCGCTCACCAGCAAGCAGGATGAAAGGAACCTTCGCCAAGGTGTGATCACGAATTTTCTTTTGCATTCGGTTATCACTTCTATCAACCTCGATACGCACGCCTTCTGCTCGCAAATCCGATGCAAACTCTTCTAGGTAAGTAGCAAAGTCATCGGCGATAGGCACACCCACTACCTGAACAGGTGCTAACCACGGAGGGAAATGCCCTGCGTAATGTTCAGTAAGAACACCAAAGAATCTTTCGATTGATCCAAATAGGGCGCGGTGAATCATGATTGGTCGATGACGCTCGCCGTCACTTCCCACATATTCGAGATCAAATCGTTCAGGCAAATTGAAGTCCAATTGAATGGTGCTCATTTGCCAGGTGCGGCCAATTGCATCCTTTGCCTGAACCGAAATCTTGGGGCCATAGAAAGCTGCCCCACCAGGATCGGGAACCAACTTCAAGCCAGATTCTTCCGCTACCCGTTGCAAGGTCGCGGTCGCTGTCTCCCAGATTTCATCACTGCCGACAAACTTTTGATTTTCGGGATCCCTGGTTGAGAGTTCCAGGTAAAAGTCATTCAATCCGTAGTCGCGCAGCAGGTCTAGCACGAACTTCAGAACCTTCTTCAGCTCAGTTTCCATTTGATCAGGAGTAACAAACAGGTGTGCATCGTCCTGAGTCATTCCGCGCACACGAGTTAGTCCGTGTAGCACTCCTGATTTCTCATATCGATAAACACTTCCAAACTCGAACATTCTGAGTGGAAGTTCCCGATAGCTTCTGGCCCTTGACCTAAAGATAAGAATGTGGAAGGGGCAATTCATGGGCTTTAGGTAATAGTCCTGCCCCTGCCTGCGAATCTTTCCCTCTGCGTCATATTCAGCATCCAACTTCATGGCTGGGAACATGCCTTCGGAATACCACTGAAGATGCCCGCTGGTTTCAAACAGGTTTGACTTGGTTATGTGCGGAGAGTAAACGAACTCATATCCCGCCTCCTCATGGCGCCTTCTTGAGTAGTCCTCCATGACTCGACGAATAATTCCACCCTTGGGGTGAAAAACGGCAAGTCCCGATCCAATTTCGTCGGGGAAGCTAAACAGATCGAGTTCAACTCCAAGCTTTCGGTGATCACGTCGCTGCGCCTCGGCAAGTCGCTCTAGATACGCGTCGCGCTCCTCAACTGATGGCCAGGCAGTTCCATAGATTCGCTGCAGCTGCTTGTTTTTCTCGTTTCCTCGCCAGTAGGCGGCGGCAACACGGGTGAGAGAAAAGCCTTTGCCAATCATTCGAGTGTTTGGCAGATGCGGACCTCGACACAGATCCTGCCAAGCAACGCTGCCATCAGGATTGATGTTTTGATAAATGCTCAGCTGGCCAGCGGAAACCTCAACCGAGCCTTCGCCAACTTCAGAGCCCTTCAAGGAAATCAGTTCGAGTTTGTAGGGCTCTTCGCTGAGCAGGTCCCTGGCTTCTTGATCAGAAACCTCCTTGCGAATGAACTTCTGTGATTTACCAACCAGTTCCTTCATGCGCTTTTCTAGCTTTTGCAAATCTTCTGGTGTGAAAGGCTCGAGCGGATCAAAGTCGTAGTAGAAGCCGTCTTCAATAGGCGGTCCGATACCGAGTCGAGTTTGTGGATACAGCTCTTGCACAGCCTGTGCGAGTAAATGCGCGGTTGAGTGCCTAAGAATGCTTAAGCCTTCGGGCGATGAGATGTCGATTCCCTCGACTGAATCACCGGCAGCGACTTGATGGGCAAGGTCTTTGAGCTCGCCATTCACGCGGAGTGCAACGATTTGCCGGTCTTCAAATAAATCAAAGCCGGTGGCACCCTCACTTACCTGGTGAGTCTTCCCGTAGAGCTTTATTTCCACGTTGCTCCTAACTTGGCCAAGTCTAGTGAGTAAGGCTTACCTTGCTGGAATTGAGCCGCCAGATGCGCCAAGCTTTTCCAATGCCTAATAGTGAAAGACAGATAGACAAGAAACTGAATTGGCTGCGTGCGGCCGTGCTAGGTGCCAACGACGGAATCGTCTCGGTTGCCGGTCTTGTTATGGGAGTTGCTGGCGCAGGTGGAGACCGTCAAGCTCTCTTGCTGGCAGGTGTGGCCGCTTTGGTTGCGGGGGCAATCTCGATGGGTGGAGGCGAATACATAAGTGTGAGTGCGCAAAAGGACACTGAAATTTCCGCCGGTCGTGATCGATATCACATTTCCGCTCACCCTTGGGCGGCGGCCTGGAGCTCTGCGGTGGCTTTTTCGTTAGGTGCAGCGCTGCCTCTCCTCACCATGATGGGACCATGGGAGCAGCGTGAAATTGCTACGGCAGTGTCGGTCGTTGCTGCTCTCTCCCTCACAGGATGGTGGGCAGCCTGGGTTGGAAAGTTTTCAATCCCTAAGTCCATCCTGAGAAATGTTGGCGTAAGCGTCTTGACCATGAGCGTCTCATACCTGATTGGCCAGCTACTCGGCGTGACAGTTCTCTAACCACTACCCTTGTAGGGTGTCTGAACGAGAAACCTACGACTTTGCTTTAGTCGGTGCCGGCATAATGTCGGCAACTTTGGCCACACTCATCAAACTCGCAAAGCCAAATTCAAAGATTGTGATCTTTGAAAGACTTCCCGAAGTTTCCATGGAATCCTCTGACGCTTGGAATAACGCGGGAACCGGACACGCAGCGCTTTGTGAGCTCAACTACATGCCAGACAGCAAGGATGGGTCGCTGCCAGATCCAAACAAGGCTATTGCTATTAACGAGCAATTTCAGCAGTCTCGTGCCTTCTGGGCATACTGCGTAGAGCAGGGAATTCTAAAAAACCCAGAAACTTTCATTCGCACGGTTCCGCACATGTCCTTCGTGGTTGGCGGTAAGGACGTTGACTACCTAAAGCGTCGTCACATGGCCCTTAGAGATCAGCCGCTGTTTGCTGGGATGGAACTGTCAACTAAGCCTTCGCAGATTAGCCAGTGGGCACCTCTGGTTATGGAGGGCAGGTCAGACAAGGAAATTGCTGCAACTTGGATTGAGCAAGGAACCGATGTTGATTATGGCGAGTTGACACGTCAACTTGTGTCCTGGCTTATCAGCAAAAAAGTAAGAGTCGAAACTGGCGTTGAAATGAAGAAGCTCTATCAATACCCATCTGGTGCATGGCAGTTGTTCATGGGAACTTCTAGCAATCGCATTGTTGTAGCGGACCGTGTTTTTGTAGGAGCTGGTGGTTGGGCGTTGAAGCTTCTGCAATCCGCCAAGCTACCTGAAATCAAAGGCTACGGAACATTCCCAGTCAGCGGCCATTTCCTTAGGACCGATAACCCTGAGTTAGTTGCCAAGCACAATGCGAAGGTTTATTCACAAGCACCGGTTGGCGCGCCGCCAATGTCTGTTCCACACCTCGACAAGCGTGTGGTCAACGGCAAGGAATCACTTCTATTTGGTCCATTTGCAGGAATCAATCCAAAGTTTCTAAAGCACGGGTCACTGCTGGATCTTCCCCTTTCAGTTCGTCCGCACAACCTACTTCCCTACCTATCAGTCGCGATCGACAATTTTGGTTTGGTCAAGTACCTGGTTCGCGAAATCACGAAATCAAAAAAGAAGAAGATTGCTCAGCTAAAGGAATTCGTCCCAACCGCTGAAGCCAAGGACTGGATCTATTACGAAGCTGGACAAAGAGCCCAAATCATCAAACCTAAGGGTCGCAAAGGCACCCTGCAGTTTGGCACCGAAGTTATTGCATCGAAGGATGGGACCATCGCCGGTCTGTTAGGTGCAAGCCCGGGAGCTTCAGTTTCAGTGACAGTGATGCTGGAGGTGGTTGACCAAATTCTCGGTTCACAAACTGTTTCCAAAATCACGTCTTTAGTTCCTGGACTCCAGGGCAAACTTAATCAGAATCCGAAGGAAGCCGCGGCCCATCTGAAGCGAACTGCAAAGGTCTTAAAGCTCTCTGCTTAGTCTGTGGGCGATACTGGGTTCGAACCAGTGACCTCTTCCGTGTCAGGGAAGCGCGCTACCACTGCGCCAATCGCCCTTCTAATTGCAAGAGGTGAAGACGGGATTTGAACCCGTGTACACGGCTTTGCAGTCCGCTGCCTCGCCTCTCGGCCACTCCACCGTTTCAAAGGTAGATCCTCTGAGAGCGGATGACGAGACTCGAACTCGCGACCCTCACCTTGGCAAGGTGATGCGCTACCAACTGCGCTACATCCGCACTGCTCTTTCGAACACGTGAAATTATGCCACAAATCCCAACCAATGACAGAGATAGGGGGTGAGAAACTCACCCCCTATCCACAAAGGATCGGCTAGGCCCGCTCGTCCTGGCCGAAGCTGTAGGCGGCCTCGCCATGAACTACAAGGTCCACACCTGCAATCTCATCCTCGCTCTTGACCCTGAAGCCCATTGTCTTATCAATGGCAAGTCCGATTAGCAGTGCAGCTACGAAGGAGTAAATCAAAACTCCAAATGCAGCGATTGTTTGAACTAGAAGCTGTCCAAGATCACCACCAGTAAAGAGACCGGTGTCGATTGCGAAGAATCCGAGATACAGAGTTCCAATGAGTCCTGCTACTAGGTGAATACCAACCACATCCAGTGAGTCGTCATAACCGAGCTTGAACTTAAGTTCAACTGCTAGCGCTGAAACAATTCCTGCAATTACACCAAGCACTAGCGCCCAAAACGGAGTTACATTAGCGCAGGCCGGTGTGATTGCAACCAGACCAGCAATTGCACCAGAAGCGGCGCCAATCGAAGTTGCTTTGCCTTCCTTGATTTTTTCGATTACTAGCCAACCAAGAATAGAAGCAGCGGTTGCGCCAATTGTATTGACAGTGATCAGACCCGCATTTGCCATTCCATTTAGAAATTCAGCACCAACATTGAATCCAAACCAGCCAAACCACAAAAGAGCAGCTCCAAGCAAGACCAGCGGCACGTTGTGAGGCTGCATGATTCCCTTGGCAAAACCAAATCGCTTACCGAGCACGATTGCAAGGGCAAGTGCGGCAGCTCCAGCATTGATGTGGACGGCGGTCCCACCTGCGTAATCAATCACTGAAGGAGCACCAAGCCAGTTACCCAGCTCCATAATCCAGCCACCTCCCCAAACCCAGGATGCAACTGGGAAGTAAACCAGGGTCGACCAAACTCCAGCGAATACCAGCCACGGTCCAAACTTCGCTCTGTCGGCAATAGAACCAGAGATCAGTGCAACCGTGATGATTGCAAAGGTTGAACCAAAGGCCGCACCAATTAGCTCATCATTACCCAGACCCTCTAGCGCAAATACAGCGAACGGATTTCCTGAGAAATCAGTTGGTGATGCAACCGCTGACATGCTGAACCCGTAAAGAATCCACAGAACGCCAATCAACGCGAGTGAACCAAAGCTCATCATCATCATGCTGACAACGCTCTTGGCCTTCACCAAACCTCCATAGAAGAACGCAAGGCCCGGTGTCATAAGAAGCACAAAGGCCGTTGCAACAACAGCCCAAGTAAGTGATCCAGTGTCCAACATAAATCCCCTTCCGAAATCGAATGGTGAAATTCTCCAAATGTGATGTTTCAGATAGCGGCGCGGTTTGTTAAATCCTTGTTACGAGAGCGGACCTCTTGGGTATCCTTAGGTTGTGAAAAGTGATCGTTCAGCCGCGCTATTGCTGCTTGGCGCAGCCATCTTTGGACTCGTGCTTGCCAATAGCCCAGTTGGTTTCGCGCTGCTGGATCTGAAGCACACCTACATTGGATTTGAGTCGCTCAATCTCAGCCTGACCGTGGAGCATTGGGTCTCGGACTTGCTCCTTGCAAGCTTCTTTTTGGTGGCAGGTCTGGAGCTCAAATACGAGCTAAGTATTGGGGTTCTCTCCAGGCTCTCAACGGCATTGGTACCGGTGGTGGCTGGAGTCGGTGGTATCGCAATACCCGCACTGATTTATTCAGCCTTCAACTGGGGAACCGAGTACATGGTTGGCTGGCCCATTCCTACTGCCACTGACATAGCGTTTGCGCTGGGTGTATTGGCGATCTTTGGACGAGGACTCCCCAAGTCCGCCAGGGTCTTCCTGTTGGCTCTTGCGATATTTGACGATTTAGTCGCGATCAGCATCATTGCTATTTTTTATACAGACGACGTTGCAGTGGAGTGGCTATTTGCGGCCGCGCTGATCCTGGCAGCTCATGCAATCGCAGAACGCATCCCTAAGCTGCCAATTGTCGCAATCCGTTTCATTAGCTTTGGCTTGATTTGGTATGCCGTCTATCAATCAGGTGTTCACGCAACTATCGCTGGCGTTGCGCTTGGACTCATAATTCCTGCCAGCCGAGCTCACTCCTTAGTTGGAAAGATTCAGCCTTGGACCAACACGGTCTCCCTGCCAGTTTTCGCATTCTTTGCCGTGGCAATTGCATTGCCGACCTTTGAGCAAGAGATTTCATCGGTATTCACGGGTATCGCCTTAGCTTTGCCACTTGGAAAGATTTTGGGCATCACACTTTTTGCGGTGGTTGCCAACGCCTTAGCCGATAAGGCGGCCAGGTTGGCTCTCCACCCACTGGACTTTGCGGCGGTTGCAGGACTGGCGGGTATAGGCTTCACTGTTTCGCTACTCATGACCAATCTTGCCTTTGAGGCTATCCCTGAAATTCGAGCCGAGGCAACGCTTGCAGTTATCGTGGGGTCTTTACTATCACTTGCCTTTGGTGCGTATCTATCGCAGGTGCGAGGTAGACACTACGCAAAGCTGCACAAGAAGGAAGCTCAGTAGAGCTCACACAGCGCACCCAAGCGAGATACCGCTCGCAAGTACTTCTTTCGATATCCGCCTGAAAGCATCTCGTTGCTAAACACCTCGGTGACAGCAACGTCTCCAGAGGTCCTGAGCGGAATCTGCTGCTCGTAAAGTCTGTCAACAAAGACCACGAGCCGAAGCGCTGCCACCTGGTCGTGCAGGGGAAAGACATCGCTCAACCCAAGCGCACCAACATCTGACAGTAACTGCCTGAACTTGGTTGGGTGAAGCTTGGCTAAATGGTCAAGTAGGTCAGAAAACTTATCTAGGTATCCAGACTCCTGCAT
>JACCDL011161700.1_pt1 | contig 10257 bp, 6 predicted proteins | sample 7441931 | NCBI WGS metagenome assembly JACCDL01 (sample SAMN15323437, study PRJNA562643) | freshwater metagenome | isolation source: river surface water | place: USA:Blue River Watershed | collected 2017-08-16 | reverse complement strand
TGCATATCGCGGTTGTGAATTACATTTGCCCCGCAAAATTACATCAAACCAATAGTGTTATGGCGATAATGATTACAGATGCATGTATCAATTGTGGAGCATGCGAGCCCGAATGTCCCAACCACGCGATCTATGAAGGTGGTGCGGAATGGAAGTATTCTGATGGTACAGGATTAAGAGGAATTATGACCCCATTAGCTGGAGGTGCTGAGATTGATGCTGATGGATTGATGGAACCCAAAAGCATGGATGTTTACTTCATCGTTCATGACAAGTGTACGGAGTGTGTTGGTTTTCATGATGAGCCTCAATGCGCTGCGGTATGTCCTGTGGATTGTTGTGTTGATGATCCAGAGTATAGAGAAAGCAAAGAAGATTTGTTGAAGAAAAAGGAATTTATGCATCTTTAAAAATGCATTTGAAAAATACAAAGGGGACCAATTGGTCCCCTTTTTTTTTAAAAGCTGAATTTATAACTGAGATAGACATTCCTTCCTGAACCATTGATACCGCTCGCAAACAAACGGTATTGAGTATCCAAAAGATTGTCTATTCCTGCTATAAGTAGGGAGTGATCTGCAATTTGATATTGGGTGCGAAGATTGAAAATCAAAAATGCTGGGGTTCCATCTGGGGTGGCATACACCTCATTGTCCTCAGCATCCAAACGATATTCATTTAATCTTTTCCATCCCTGAAACTGAGCATTCAATTGGGCTGACCATTTTTCTTGAATAAAGGTGATGCCGGAATTGGCCATCATAGGTGGAATATGATCCATCGGCGACTCAAGATTGTTCGATACAAATCTGCCCTTGGTATAGTTGGCACTCAAGTCGGCTCTCCAATGTAAGTTCATATTGTAAGTCATATTGAATTGAGCTCCTCTGATGTATCCTTTGTCTTGATTTTGAGCGCTCACGATGGGAGACATTTTTCCATCAAATAAAATACTGTCGGTACCATTGATTTGCGCACTGGATAAGGCTATGAAATCACTAAGCCAAGTGTTGTAGACACTGAAGGCCCATAGCCACTTGGGATTATTGGCAATGTGACGAATGGAGAAATCCAGGGTGGTAGCTTGCTCAGGTTTTAAGTCCTTATTGGGGACAATTACATTGTCGGTGCTGGTTTCAAAAATCTTACTTAAGTCATCAATGTTGGGCACGCGGTAGGCGGTATTGACGTTTGAACTAATGCCATATGCCCCTACGTTGTATACCCAACCAATACCCCCTGAATAAGTGGGTTGTTTTTGTTGAATATTATTCCTTACGCCATTAACGTTATAACCACCAATAATCGTTGAGTTTAAAGAGGAATAGCCCACTCGTCCACTAAGATGCATTTGCAAATTGGGTTTGAAACTATGGATGTGATAGCCATAAAGCGACCATTGGCTCATTTCATTTTCCCCATCGGGATAACGCGTTGAAATGGGTTTGGTCTCTTGCGTAATTTTGTTCTTCGCTTGAGCTGTGGACTGCAGAGTATTCAGTTGTCCATCTAGGCCGATATTCCATTCGTTGCGATTCTTGGCCCTGTGTAAATTGATCGTTGTAGAGGCGATATTCACCTGTTCTATGCGTGATTCAAGCCACGGGTTGTTGCGTTTTCGGGTATAACGACTCTCTTCAATGCTTTGAAAATTGAATTGCGCGTTAAGGTCAATGCCAGAGAAAATGTTTTGATCTGTAAATCGATAGGATGTCAAATTGCGTTTTTGAGGTCCATAATACCATTCTCCAAATTTGAGCTGTCCATTGCTTATATCCGTTAATCGATCATATCGCGGAACGTTGGAACTGTTGGAATATTGAAAATTGATTTGATGAATTTGATCACCTCTGCGGTAAGCCAATTTTTGAATGAAATCTTGTTGTTTGTATCCGCTGAATCGTTGCAAGTATGGATCAGAATTGGAAACGATAGAGTCGTGATCAATATGCCAAATCAGGTATTGATTTCGTTCACCAACGGGCTTTGAATAAAACCAGTTTTTATTTTTGCCACTTTTCAAATCGCCCCATTGGTTGAATGTAAATGATGTCCATGAACTCCAATTGTTGTTTTGAAGGGCAACATTGAAATGTTGAGAGAATTCTTGGGCTACGGAAGCCACCCTGGTTTGGGTATTCACATGAACAGTAGATTCTTTGGAGAATTTGGGTTGATGGGTTTGAATATGGATTACGCCACCCAATGCGTCACTTCCGTATAAACTTGAAGATGGGCCATACAGAACCTCAATATTCTCAATGCTATTGGGATCGAGGGTGATGATGTTTTGTAAATGTCCGCCGCGATAAATCAAGTTGTTCAATCTAACCCCGTCAACAACCAAAGTGATGCGATTGGCTTCTAGCCCCCTGATGACAGGACTTCCACCGCCCATTTGACTTTTTTGAACGAAAATATTCCCATTCTTTTGAAGCAAATCTGCTGTGGTTGAAGGTTGAAGAAATTGGATTTCTTTCTTGTCAATTTTTAGAACTTGAATGGGTATTTTGGAATACGAAGTGTAATTTTTCGAAGCAGAGAAAATAAGGGGATTACCCTCATTGCTTTCGATGATTAGCGAGTCACTGGAATTTTGTGACAAGCAAAATAAATGCACAAGCATCAAGGCAAGCGTCACTAAAAGGTTTTTCATTTTATGGCTTGGGAACCGCAGCAACCCCTGCAACATAGTTGGGGATGACTTGAATGTTTTTAGCTTGTCCCGATCCTTTGAAACCATTGATGTCTTCTGGCTTTATGATCGCAAGATAAGCAGAGAGATAAGTTGAGGACAAAGGAAAAAAGGACCAATGCCATTTTTCTTCTTCATATCCCGTTCTTTTTTCATCATTGTCGTAAGGCTGATAGAAGCCATATCTTTTTGCGTTTTTAACGAGCCAATCGTACTCTTTTTTTCCTTTCCCACTCTGGAAGTATTGTGGCTCAAGGGAATTGAGATCGAAGTCTGTTCCCCAATGATGACGAGAAGTTCCAGGCATGGAGCTATATCTTAAAATATTTTTTGCGCAATCTTCATCAGCAATTTTTGGATTTTTTTCATGCAGCGTATTCCACTTTCTTTCCCAGATCGTCTTTTGAGATTGGAAATTTCGAGATGCACTGATGACTTTAAATACAACACCTTCTTTTTGGGCAGCTTTTATCATTTTGGTTAGCGAATCCACGACTACTTTTTGCAAGTACGCGTGCTCTTTGGTGGTCATGTTTTTGGGCAATGCTACAAAGTCAGCGCGTTGGGCATAGTCAATTTTACCAAGGAGTAAATTTCTTTCAACCGTTTGCGCATTTACAAACGAGATTGACATGAATCCAATCCACGCTATAAGAATTCGCTTCAATATCATTTAGTTTTCAGAAATATAGAATTCAATATTCGGTATCGACTTCAAAAAATCCAATGTTTCATCAGAAATGTTGATTTTTGTTTTTGTCGCAGATGACAATGTGAATGCATCGTTGTCGGTTAGAATTTTCATTCTAACTTGTGCAGCTCCCGTTGGTGTAGGTTGTAATTCTCTGTCCAAGAGATCTACCAATTCATCTGTTACAAAAGCTTGATGTATCGCGATGTTCAGGTATTTTCCAAGTTTGGATCTTACTTCACTGAGCAAGTCAATTCTGCTGATTTTAAACTCCAACTCTTCCGGTCCATTTTGATCTTTTCGCTGCCATCGGGCTGCTATTTTTCCTACAAGGATTACGGGGTAATTGTCGCTTAAGAATGATTTTAGCTTGATGTACTCTTCGCCAAATAGGCTAAACTCATGTGTGCCGGTAAAGTCCTCTAGGGCAAATGAACCAAAGGGTTTACCTGTTTTTGAAATTCTGTGCTGCACGTTTTTAATCATGCCGGGTAACTTCAGTTCTCTGCCTTTATTCAGCTTGAGATCTTGAAGCAATTCCAGTCCACCTTTTGAACAGAAATTCTCCACCTCCATTTTATAATCGTCCAAAGGATGGCCGCTCAAAAAGATACCTGCTACATCCTTCTCATGAGCAAGCTGCGTAAATGTATCCCAAGGTTGGTAACTGGGAACAGCGGGCTCTTGGATATCGTTGTCTTGCGTGTCACCAAAAAGAGTCGCCATGGCATTGCTTTGGTCGTCTCGACAAGCATTGCTGTATTTGATTAATGTCTCAATGAATGTGGAATTTTTTCCATCTGGTGTAAAATAGGCGGAGCGTCCAATGCCAAATGAATCCATTGCACCGCTCATTACCAAACCTTCGATAACACGTTTGTTACTTGTTCGCGCATCGACGCGTTTCATGAAATCATAAACACTGGCGAACGATCCTTTTTTTCGTTCTGAAACAATACTTTCAACGGCGCTCTCTCCAACTCCTTTTACCGCTGCCAATCCAAATCGAATTTCTCCTTTTGTATTTACATTGAAAAATGCATCTGATTCATTGACATCTGGACCCAAAACTGGAAGTTTGTTTTTCTTGCAATCTTGAATAAAGAAAGTTACTTGTTTCAAATCACTCAAAGATCCTGTCATGGCTGCGGCCATATATTCGGCAGGGTAGTTGGCTTTCAGATATCCCGTTTGAAAAGCAATCCAGGCATAGCATGTAGAATGTGATTTGTTGAATGCATAGCTGGCAAAGGCTTCCCAGTCGGTCCAAATCTTTTCCAATTTGTCTTTGGGATGACCATTGCTTTGTGCTCCATCCATGAATTGGCCTTTCATTTTATCGAGCTCTTCTTTGAGCTTTTTACCCATGGCCTTTCTTAAACTATCGGCTTGTCCCTTGGAGAAGTTGGCAAGTTTTTGTGATAGCAACATAACCTGCTCTTGATACACTGTAATTCCATAGGTGTCTTTCAAGTATTCCTCCATTTCTGGTAAGTCGTACTGAATGGGCTCGATACCGTGTTTACGTTTGATGAAAGAGGGAATGTATTCCATTGGACCTGGACGGTACAAGGCGTTCATCGCAATCAAGTCTTCAAAAACAGTAGGTTTCAGATCTTTCAAGTGTTTTTGCATTCCAGGACTTTCGTACTGGAATATGCTGACGGTGTCACCACGTTGAAACAACTCAAATGTCTTGGGGTCATCCAAAGGAATATTTTCAATATCGATATCCAGACCATGCCTTTCTTTAATGAGCTTGAGCGCATTTTTGATGATGGTCAAGGTTTTTAATCCCAAGAAGTCCATCTTCAAAAGGCCTGCTTTCTCAACGACATCGTTATCAAATTGCGTGCACCACATGTCGCTGTCTTTGGCAGTTGCGACAGGAACAAATTGATCAATTGGACCTGGTGTGATAATTACACCACAAGCGTGTATTCCAGTATTTCTAACAGAACCTTCCAGCATGGAGGCCAACTTTACTACATCTCCTTCTGCCGAAGATTCAGTAGAAAGTGATTGAAGTTTTTTAGCATTTTCTAAAAATTCTTTTCCGTAAGCTTTTTCTAATTCCTTGTGGTCTTTTTTGACAATGTCCTTCAATTTGGCATTGTCTGGAATAAGTTTGGTAATGCGGTCTGTATCACTCAATGAAAGTTCCATTACTCGCCCGGAATCACGCATTGCAGATTTGGCCGCCATGGAACCATAAGTGATGATTTGAGCTACGGCATTTTTGGAATATTTGTTTCGCACGTATTCGATTACCTTTCCTCTTCCCTCGTCATCGAAGTCGATATCGATATCGGGCATACTCACACGTTCTGGATTTAAGAATCGCTCAAAAAGCAAATCGTATTTGATGGGGTCGACATTGGTGATACCGATACAATAAGCAACGGCGGATCCTGCGGCAGATCCACGACCTGGCCCTACACTTACGCCCATCTCTCGTGCTTTATTACAAAAGTCTTGGACAATCAAAAAGTAACCTGGATATCCAGTGTGCGCAATGGTTTTTAATTCAAAATCCAAACGCTCTTCAATCTCAGGTGTAATGGTGCCGTATCGCTTTTTGGCTCCTTCAAAAGTGAGGTGACGCAGGAATGCGTTTTCGCCTCTTTTCTTACCATCCTTTTCATCTTCTGGATCGATAAATTCTTCTGGTATATCAAATTTGGGAAGAAGTATTTCGCGTCCCAATGAGTAGTGCTCACAGCGTTCCGCTATTTTAACGGTTTCCTCAATGGCTTCAGGTAGATCTTTAAAAAGCGCTGCCATCTCCATTGGCGTTTTGATGTAAAACTCATCATTGGGAAATCCAAATCTAAATTCACGACCACGTTTTCCGATATACTTTTTGGGTTTGGAAACAGACTCGCCATCTTTCACACATAGCAATGCATCTTGGGCACGCGCTTCCGATTTTTCAGTGTAGTAGCAGTTGTTGGATGCGAAGTAGGGGACGTTGTGTTTTTTACAAAATTTGAGCAATGTAGAATTGACGACATCTTCTTCTTCTATGCCATGTCGAATGAGTTCAGCGTAGAAGTTTCCGGGGAAATTTTCTTTCCACCACAAGAATGCTTCTTCTGCTTTTTCCTCGCCAACATTCAATATCAAATAAGGAACTTCTCCCCACAATCCGCCGGTTGTGACAATTAAATCTTCTTTGTACTCGATTAGGGTAGACTTATCAATTCTGGGTACATAATAAAAGCCTTCTGTAAATGCGATACTTGAAAGCTTAGCGAGATTGTGATATCCTTTTTTGCTGATGGCAAGAAGTACCGCACTGTTACCATCGTCCTTAACCTCTTTGTTGAGGCGGTCTTTGCAAATGTTCAATTCACATCCGATGATGGCTTTCAGTTGAGTGCCATTTTTTTTATTCGCTTTTTCAACTTCTTGATTAAACACAAATGCCGACGTCATATTGCCATGTTCTGTGATGGCTATGGCTGGGGCATTCATGGCGAATGCTTTTTTTACAATCGAGGAAATTTCACTGGTACTTTGAAGTACTGAAAATTGCGAGTGAACATGCAGATGAACGAATTGTGCCGATTCCGAAACCTCTATTTGCTCATTTTCAACCGTGGTCGAATGGTGGTCTTTTGTTTCAACTTGTTGATTGAAGTTGCTTGCAGCAAGTTCTGGGGCTTGATACTGATATTCAGTAACCAATTTTCCTTCTTCGGTAACAATTACCCTTCTTTCCAGCATGGCAAAGAAGCTACGTGTGGTTGCTTCCACATCATAAGCAGCATCATGCGCCTCTTGCATGGGCGCATTGAACAATTTCTGGTACAACTCTCCCAAAGTGGGCCATTTGAATTTGCCACCTTTTCCTCCAGGGATTGCACAAAAATCTGTACCCCATTCTTTGGTATCTAATCTTTGGAATTGTGTAAGATCCAAATCAAAACCTGCTCGGATAAACTCAGCGCCCATGACATTGATATCAAACTCAATGTTGTGTCCTACCAGATATTTGGCCTTGTGGACATCGGATGCAAATTTTTCAATTACAGATTTTAAATCTTGACCAACGGACAAAGCTTTTTCTGTGGTGATGCCATGCACCTTAACAGCGTTAAACGGGATGCTAAAACCTTCTGGTTTGATGATGATGTTGTCCGCAGAAATCAAGCGCCCATCACTTTCATGCAATTGCCAAGCAATTTGAACAGCACGAGGCCAATTGTCAAGATCTGTAATGGGGGCATTGTAATTTTGCGGTAGCCCTGTGGTTTCGGTGTCAAATATGATGTACATGATGCAATAAGGTCAGGTTAAATCATTTTATGTTTCCATTTTCCATACTTTAAAAAAGTGATGGAGCAAATGCCCAAAATGATGAAGTAAAGATAATCGGCCAACCACAAAATTGGAACTTCCCAAGTGGTGAATTTGACCATCATATAAACGGAAATGGCGTATATAATGGATGTAATAACTTCAATCCAAAATCCAGCCATGGTAGAGCCTGTTCCTTCTACAACGGCTAACATTATGGAGGTAAAGCTGTAAATGATCATGGCGGGTAATATGATCTTCATAGTCTCTAGCGTAAGTCGGATGGTTTCGGAATCTTGAGTGAAGTGTGATGTAATCCAATTGGGATAAAGCCAAAGACCATGCGACAGTACAAGAATACCCGCCAAGTTCATAAGGCCCACGCGCCAAGTGAGTTTTTTGATATCATTCCATCTTTTTTCAGCCATCAATTGAGAGGTATAGGTTCTGGTAGCCGAAGAAAATCCCATTACACTGACCCAAGCCAGCATGTACATGTTTCGAACTATAAAGGCGGATTGCAATGATGCTGGTCCTCGGCTTTCAATCAAAGTGTAAAATGCCATCCACACACCCAATGCTATGAGCATTTGAAATACAATGGGCATTCCTAGCTTTAGGATAAGTGTGGTATCAGACCAATAAGGTTTAAAGAAAGAATGGATGTCTTGCGATGCATTCTTAAATGAGAAAAACATGAGGAATATGAATCCCAACATTTCAGCAAGAGTTGTGGCCAATCCTGCACCGCTAGAGCCCATTGGGTCGATGCCCAATCCGCCAAATATGAACCAATAATCTAAAACAATATTGCTCAAAGACGTAATAAGCAGGGTGTAAAGAATCACCCGTGTTTTTGCTATTCCAGACCAGTAGGCGAGTAAAATAGCGGTAGGTGTATAAAACCAAAATCCCCATTGTCGATAATCGAGAAAGGAGATCATGTAATTTCTGATTTCAATATTTTCAATGTTGTTTTCCAGAAAGGTGGGCAAAACAAAATGTAAAATACCCCATTGAAGTAAGGCAATTAAAAGCCCGAGCAACCAACCATTTCTAATGATTCCATTGATCAATTCTTGGCGATCTTCTCCCACTCTTCGCGCAATTATGATTTGAATGGAACTTGCAATCCCCGTTGTAATCATGCCAATGGTGATGTAACATAATCCAATGTAGGAAACGGCGCTCATGGCATTTCCATTGATTTGCGCGACGAATAGGTTGTCTGTAAAAACAACAAAAAATTGAATAAACGCCCCAAGACTCATGGGAAGAGCTACCTTTAATAATGAAGGCAATTGCAGAGAGAGTTGGGAGTGATTCATGTGTTTGCAAACTTACACGATGCAGAACGTTTTCTTGGAATAATTGCATGTGGAAAACGCTGAAAGTGTTGTAAATAGTGGATTATAGGCGGCTAAGTCTTGCGGTTTTCAACAAAATCAGGCATTTTTCAACAAAAGTGCATGAAAGTGCTTGATGTACTTGCGTTTCAGAATTTTCTGCTTTTACATTTGTCTTGTTCACACAATACTAACCTTAAAAAATTAAAAAAATGAACAAAGCAGAATTAATCGACGCAATCGCAGCTAACGCGAAGTTGTCAAAGGCTGATGCTAAAAGAGCATTGGATGGTTTCATCGAAGTAACTACTAAAGCTTTGAAAAAAGGCGACCGTATCGGTTTGGTAGGTTTCGGTTCTTTCAGCGTTACTAAGCGTGCTGCTCGTATCGGTCGTAACCCACAGACTGGTAAAGAAATCAAAATCAAAGCTAAGAACGTTGTTCGTTTCAAAGCTGGTTCTGAATTGGCTGCTAAAGTGTAATTCACTTAACAGTATGAAAGCCGTTCCTTATGGAACGGCTTTTTTTTTATCTCATGGAAAACCTCTCAATTAAACAAAAGCAAGAGTTGCTTCGTCGCTTCGAGGAAGTGCTTACTCCTGAGCGTCGTCAGCGTTTTGATGAGGTTTGGGGGCAGCGTAATTCTTGTTTACGCTTGGTGCTGGAGAATATATATCAATCTCTAAACGCAAGTGCAATCGTCCGTACGGCTGACGCTCTTGGAATTCATCATTTGCACATTGTCGAAGATGAACATCCTTGGACCATCAATCGAAAAATTTCAAAAGGGGCCTTGGATTGGTTGCAGTTGGAAAACACCAAAAGTGTAGAAAATACTTTATTGTCATTGAAGTCAAAGGGTTTTCAAATTGCAGTCACGGATTTTACACCGGACTCAATCTCGATTTACGACTATAATCCAACTTCGCCCGTTGCTGTTGTAATGGGAACTGAATTAACTGGAATCTCGGAAACAGCCAGAAAGATGGCCGATGTGTCTTTGGTTATTCCAATGATGGGTTTTACGCAAAGCCTGAATGTATCTGTAGCTGCGGGAATTATTCTTTCTCAGCTATCTCCCAAGACCAGGGCGTTAAATGATACCTTTCCTTATTCTGAGGAACAGCGATTAGATGCCATGCTGCATTGGTCCAAGAATGCAATTTATTGGAGCAATACAATTGTTGCTCAATTCATGTCTGAAAGGGACAAGTACTGATTTA
>JACCDL010744276.1_pt1 | contig 10258 bp, 6 predicted proteins | sample 7441931 | NCBI WGS metagenome assembly JACCDL01 (sample SAMN15323437, study PRJNA562643) | freshwater metagenome | isolation source: river surface water | place: USA:Blue River Watershed | collected 2017-08-16 | reverse complement strand
TAGGTTTATCAACAGATAATATCGGACCTACTGCTTTTTTACAAGAAAATAGGAAAACAGAAATTGTCAATAGTTTAAAAACTAATTTCATATTGGACTTCATTAATTACCAAAATTATACTTTAAACTAATTAGACTTTCTAAATTCTAAAAGGTTTAACGAGAACTAACGAAATAAAAAAAGGGGTCTATAAAGACCTCTTGTGCACTCTTGCTCCCCTTACTGAACTTGAACTAAGAAATGACAAAAACCTCACGCAAAACCTCACGCAAACCTCACGCAGAAACTAAAAAGGACCCACGATTTAACGTAAGTCCTTGATTTTCATGTAGCGAGAACGAGATTTGAACTCGTGACCTCAGGGTTATGAAGATTTTTCAAGAAAATGAATGCATTGATTTGTAGTGCGTTATGTTTTGACAAAACGGAAATCAACCGATTTTAACCGAATTCAGGGGGTGTTTTCCTCACGCAGAGTAAAATAGACAAAATGGTATTAATTTAAATAAGCACTAATCATACTGCAAAATTTAACTCCAGGTTTTAAAATTAAAATTTAACTGGATTTAGAAAAAAATCTTGAGTTTTCTTAAATAAAATTTTCTTGGCATTTTTCATAGCTTTTACTTGATCATTGGCAGCATCTACTAATTGAATAATCGGATAGCTGTTAAGAGGGGACTTATTTGGAAATTCAGTCATCCCAGCAATTAATAATACAGGTATCTTATTTTTATTTGCAATTTCTACTAAACGCCCTACTACCTTGCCAGAAATAGACTGATTGTCAATTTTTCCTTCGCCAGTAATCAATAAATTTGTTTTTTTCAGCAGCTTTTTTATGTTGCAATATTTGATGACTAAATCAATTCCATTCATCATAGTGCAATTAAAATAACCATTCAATAAAGCAGGAACGCCTCCTGCTGCACCTGCACCAGGAAGCTTACCAACATTTCTGCTTGTATCTATTTCAATCAATTTAGATAAATTCATTAACCCCTTATCTAGGACTTTTACTTGTTCGGGACTAGCGCCTTTTTGTGGCGCATAAATATAAGCGGCTCCATTTTTCCCAAACAGCGGATTGTTTACATCGCAAGCAATTAAAATTGAAACAGCGATTCTTTTGGATTTCCTTTCAATTGTTCTAATTTTTGATAAAGCACTCCCACTTGGTGCTAAAGTATTACCCATAGCATCTTTAAACTGAAAACCTAAAGCGGATGCAATGCCCATACCTCCATCATTGGTTGCACTCCCTCCTAGTCCAAGAATAATCTTTTTAGCTCCTTTTTTAATGGCATGATTTATGAGTATCCCAGTGCCAAATGTAGAAGTGGATAAAGGATCTAGTTCTTGCTTTTTAAGTAATACAATGCCAGATGCTACTGCAAGTTCAATGATGGCTGTTTTGCCTTCACTATCCCACTCATAATGGCCTTTTATTTTTCTATGTAACGGATCGACCGTATTTAAAGAAACTGTTTTTGTTTTAAGGTAATGCTTTAAAACTTTTGAAAAACCATCCCCTCCATCAGCCATTGGAAATGTTGAAACCTTGTATTTAGGCTTTACATTAAGAATTGCAGACTTAATAATACTATTTGCTTCAAAACAAGTTAAGCTCCCTTTGAATTTATCAACAGCTACTAAAACATTCATTATGATTTATTAAACTAAACTGGTCAAAAAATAACAAAATGAAAAAATTAAGATGAAGTATCCAAAAAGTATGGCGGTTTCTTTTGTAAATAAAGCCTTTTTGAAAGATGGATTTTCAACAACATAAGTATTTTGTACAGCAACTGTTTTATAAACAAAATAATGACAAAAAATTGCTACTACAAAAGTGGTTACTGCTCCAATGACATTCCACCAGAACCAAAAAATGTTCTTAAAAAAGATCCAAAGAATTAAATTCAATAAAACACCTGCAATGACTCCCGTGTTAGCACTCTTAGCTTGGATTTTTTTAGTAAATATGGCAAGTAAAAACATACAAACAACTGGTCCATAAAATACTGAACCAATTTTATTAATAGCCTCAATGACTGTTTTTGCTATATCTCCCATAAAAAATGCCAAAACTAAAGTGATTAAACCCCAAATTAGCGCTGCTAACTTTGAATAAGTAACATATTTATTCGCTGGTATTTCTATTCTTTTTGACAGGAAATCCTCCATTGTAACAGCAGCCAAAGAATTGATATTTGAGCTGTATGCAGACATTGCAGCGGCAATAATTGCAACTATAATCACCCCAATAACGCCATGAGGCAGGTAATTAGTAATGAAAATAGGAATCATTAAATCTGGTTTTTCAACCGGGATTTTGGAAGCAAAATCAACATTCAAACTTACTAAAGTACCCAAGATCAATCCTCCAATACAATAACTTAAAGTAATTGGGAACCTAAACAGCCCATTAAAAAGTAATAATTTTTTAACTGTCTTTTCGTCTTTAGCGGATAAGATTCTTTGAACCTGTGATTGATCAGTCCCATAATAGGCACAGTATAAAAATATCCCACCAAATAACATTGGCCAGAAACCAAATTCCTGATTGTCAAAGCCACTATTTCTAAAACGTAAAACTTCAAGTCTTTTTGTGTCTACATTTTGAATGAATATATCCCAACCGCCAATTTCTTTTAATCCATAATAAATAATTATAAAAATACCAAGCACTTTAATGATCATTTGAGCTACTTCACTATAAACAATTGCCTTCATCCCACCTTCTAATGAATACAAGATTGTGACTAAGGAAATGATCAAAATAGTCTGCATAAAACTAAGCTGAAGTATTGACATCAGAATAAGTGACACAGCATACACAGTTACAGATGTCGCAAATGCGCGACTAATCAGAAAAACCGAACTTAATAGCAATCTTGAAGAACTATTAAATCTTTTTTCCAAAAAGGCATATGCACTTACCACAGAAGATTTATATAATGCAGGTGCAATAAATGCAATTAGTATAATCATTGCTAAGGGCACGCCAAACTCAAAAGTCAACCATTGCATGCCTCCTCCAGTTCTTAATCCGACAAATGCAGGGGCTGAAACAAAGCTAATTACAGATAATTGTGTTGCCATTGTTGACATACATAATGAGAACCATCCAAATCCCTTTCCACCTAAAAAATACTCCGTATTTTTTTCGCTTTTCTTGAATTTGAATCCAAGCCAAATCATCATGACAAAGTAGAGCAATACAATTCCGTAATCAAGTAAATTCATTTTTAAAATATTTCATTGTTATAAACAAAATCTAAATATAAAGCAGCAGACCAAGAAAACAAATCAGCACCAATTCCTCTCTTCTCTTGGGCTTCACCCAATGGTCTTGGATCAAAGTATTCATAGCAACCATGTTTTTCAACCAATTCCATAGAATCTTTTTTAATTCTTTCGGCCATCTCTTTATAGCCATAATGTGCTAAGCCATGATATAACATCCAATTTACATTGATCCATACAGGTCCTCTCCAATATTTTAACGGATTAAATGAAGGCTCATCGTAAGCACAAGATGCACATAAATACCAAGATTCATTTTCCATGAACGTGTTTGTTAAATGCTTCAACAAAGATGCAGCTTGATCAGTTGATGCTATACCAGCAAATAAAGGCATAAATCCTGAAGAGACTTTAATTGGTATTCTTTTATTTAGTCTTAAATCAAATGCATAATAAAATCCAGTAGTTTCATCCCAAAATTTATTATTAATTGCTTGGATAGTTTTTTTATTCCAGTTTTCAATTTCTGCAACATCCAAATTTAGGAATTTACCTAATTCAATTAACCCTGAATTAGATTTGACTAACATGGAGTTAAATAAAACATCTTGGACCAAAAATGGGGATGTAGCTGCTATTACGGTATCGTCATAATCACATGCTACAAATAAGTCAATTAAATGTATATAACGTTTGTAATTCTCATTGGTTGGACGTTCAGAAGCATCTACTAATTTATTGTCTTTTCTCAAATGTGAAACATCTCTTGCATTGCTGACATCCATAGATTCGAAAATATGATCCCAGAGTGGTGAATTATCGGTACCGCTCTCCCAATTATGCTGAATATAAACTAAGCCTTCTTGATGTGGGTCTCTATGTTGATATAAATAGCGATGAAAATCTACTACTTTCGGAAATATTTTTTCTAAAAATGTATGCCATTGTGGATGTTGATGCATTTGACTGTGCATTCTATTTAAAATAAATCCAAAAACTGGCGGTTGCGTAATTCCTGTAGAAGAAACCTCTTTTGAGCTATTTTTTAAGTTATCTGTTTTCCATACATCCGGTCCTGGAAAATAGTTTTCGTTTTGTTTATGAAAAGCAATGTGAGGTAACATGCCGTTATCCCATTGACTTTTAAACATAAATTCAACTTCCTCCATTGCTCTTTCTTGGTTTATGTAACTTAGGGCTAAAGCAATAAAACCTGCATCCCAGTTCCATTGAAATGGGTATAACCTAGCGCTTGGGATAGTATAACCATCACGCCAATTGTTATTTAATATATTTTTTAAATCTTCTATTGATGTTTTTTCTACTATTTCGTCAATCATTTTAAAGTAAATTATGGTTGAATTTAAAATCTAAGTATATAGCTGCCGTCCAAGAGAAATTTTCTCCTCCTAAACCTTTATTATTTTTATTTAATGTATTCTGATCCTCTGGCGTTGGATCAAAATATTCATACATTCCATATTTTTCAATCAGATATATTGTCTGGTTTTTAATTGTATCGGCCAAGTCATTGATGCCATATCTTTTAAAACCATGGTATAATAACCAATTTACATTTGGCCAAAGCGGTCCTCGCCAATATCTTTTCGTGTCAAAATCAATCGCATCACTACTGTAGGATGGACAATAGAACCAATCTTTGTCCTTTATAAAATTTTTAGATAATTTATCTGCCAACATATTCGCTTGGTCGACACTTGGTATCCCAGCAAATAAAGCCATCATTCCGCCAATAACATCTTTTTGTATTAGCTCATTTGTATTTAAATCAAATGGGTAATACATCTTGGCATTTTGATTCCAAAATTTTTGATTAAAATTAGAGATAGAGAGCGATTGCCATTGCATTAATTCTGTCTTGTCAAAATTATATTTATTCGCAATTTTTATTAGCGATTCATTAGAACGAATCAAAAATGAAATAAACATATTTTCTTGAACTAAAAATGGGTAGGATTCAACAACTGAATGTTCTTTGAATGATTTTACATTTAGTAAATCAATCAAATGAACATACCTTTTATAATCTAAGTCTGTTGGCCTCATTGAGGCGTCTATTTTTTTGTTATCTTTTCTTAAACTAGCAACATCTCTTGCATTTGATAAATCCATTCTTTCCCATATCGCGTCCCATATAGGTGCATTATCAGTTGACTCCCAATTATGAAATAGACATGGAAGGCCTTCTTTTTTTGGATCTCGATAATTGTATAAATAACGGTGTGCGTGTACTATTTTAGGAAAAATTTCATGAACGAAATCATCCATATCCAAGTTAAACGTTTCAGCAATTTGTAAAATTCGCTCTAGTACAAACCCAAAAACTGGCAATTGAGTGATTCCTGTAGTATTGATTCCCTCAGGTGCGGCATCAGATTTATGAGTATTCCAAATGCCAGGACCTGGGAAATAATTTTCATTCATTTCATGAAAAACAACATGAGGCAACATGCCGTTCTTCCATTGACCTTTAAAAAGGCTTCTAATTTCATCCATTGCCCTTTTAGGGTCAATATACATCCATCCTATTGCATGAAATCCTGCATCCCAATTCCATTGGAATGGGTACAATGACGAACATGGAACAGTATAACCGTTTCTCCAATTATCGTTTAATACAGATTTTGCTTTTGCAATATTATCCATAAAGTGTAAATAATTGTACCCTTGCTGACGCAAGGGTACTTTATTATTTTTGCCTATTAAACCTACAATTAGAAATTAAATGTCAATCTTAAATAATAGGATCTTGGAATAACTGGGCGTCCTACAAAGAAATCTCCGCTATTCGTTTGTGCATCACCTGCTCTTGGATTTCCTTCGGTAATACCTTCTGAATTAAACATATTGAAGATACCACCGCTAAATCTTAAACTTGACTTACTATCCAATTGCATATTGTAACCTGCAGTTAATCTAGCAATTGAATAAGGATCTAAGGTTACAAGATTACTTGCATTACCATATCTTTTTGCTTGGTAGTTATTACTAAATCCTAGATCAAACTTTTTGTTTGCATAATATAAACCTGCATCATACATGAATTGAGGTTGACGTTCAACCCATTTACCTACGTTTGTTGGAGTTGTTTCATCTTTCGTATAGGTTGCTTTTTGAGCAGTTACAGAAGATATAAAGTGTAAGTTTTTTGCAACTTCTAAATCAGCAGTTCCTTCAAATCCTGATGATTGAGTACTAATGAATCTAGAAACTTCTTCGATGGCTCCATTTACATTTAAAAATTGTACCAATAGACGATCATTCAATGCAGCATTAAAGTATGCAGCAGTTAATGTCAATCTTGTATAATTTAACTTAACACCAGCCTCATATTGATTAATTTTTTCTGGTTGATATCTTGGATAAGCAGGAATACCATTATTATACCTTACACTTAATCCTCTTAACTCAGGGAAAAAATATCCTTTCGAGAAATTGGCATATCCATTAATATGATCTGTTATTGGATAACTTGCAGCTAGTGCTAAAGCCCAATCACTTGTACTTACATTAAATCTATCAAAAGCACCTGTTCCAAATGCAACATTAATTCCATCAGTATTTCTTGCAGTAGCTGTTTTTTCAATACTTCCATTTGCACTTATTGATTCAAATCTCATACCTGCATCTAATTTTAACTTTCCCACTTGCATTTCATCTGAAAAATAAAACGCTTGCTTTTTAGATGTAATCGTTTTGTTGGTGTAACCTGGAACAGATACAACACCATTTGAAGTAAATCTTGTTGAAACCTTATTGGCATCTGCTGTACTTAAATTCAGTATTCTTGGTTGATCTTTGAACTCACTCAAATATCTTAATTGCAAGTTGAAATCAACTGCCTCAGTCCTTGAAGCGAAAGTACCCATTGTGAAATTATGTTCAATATTACCAGTTTTGAATTCTTTGGATAAAGTCATCAAAGCAGACATTTCATTCAATGGTCTATTTCTATCAGTAATATTATTTTGCATAACTAATGCTGCTGGATTTACAACTGTATTGTCATCCGCATAAGTATATGCACCTGTTACTGCACCAGTAATCGTCTTTAAGAAATTCCCTTGTGTCAATGGATTTCTACCGCTACCATCAGTTCCAAAGAAATTAAATTGATGTTGGTATTTTGCAGAACGAACTTTTGCATTTAATCTCCATCCATTCTCAAAATCTTTTTGAAAATCAGCCATAATATAACCACCTTTTGTCCAAGCACCATTTGCAGCTTGACTTTGGTATAAACCGTTTGGCGTTCTCGCAGTCAACATAGTAGCTGATGCAGTTTGCAAAGTATAGATAGTTTGTCCATCCCAACCTGTAGGTCTTGTTCTTTGTCCAGTAAGTGGATAAGGCAATAAGAATTGTGCTTTATCGTCAATTAATTGAAAGTGTAAAGTAAAGAAACCGTTGTTAAGCACTTTTCTTAAATTACCACGAACTTGAAAGCCATTAGATGTTAACCCAGTTTTAATTGGACCTTCATCGTAACGGTATGTACCACTAATATTGTAAAATAATGAGTTTTCAGTGATCGCACCGCTTGTATTGAAATCAAATCTTGTTTTACCCGGAGTTGCTACTTCTGTCTCTAAAATAGTTTTAGTCTGATTTGAACCATATTTACTTGCATAGTTAATGATACCAGCAACAGAACCAGCTCCATATAAAGTAGAAGAACCACCTCTTACGAATTCAACATTGTTAAAACCTAAGTCATTTCTAAAATAAACGTCTGGTGCAGATGAGTTTAAACCCATTGTACCTACTACAGGCATGCCGTCTATTTGTAGAGGCGTAAATTGATATTGGCCACCAGAAGGTAAACCACGAACAAAAATATTGGCAGCAACATCACCACCTCCACCTTCAGCAGTAATACCTGGTACTACCCTTAAGATATCAGCATTGCTGTTAAATCTCAATCCAGCTAATTTAGAGGCGCTAAAAGTAGTCACAGAAATTGGCATCTCCATTTGACTTCTTCTGCTATTATTAGCTGTTACAACGATGGAACTTAAAGAACTTCCAGCTTCCTTTAAAACAACTACTATTTCTTTACTATTTTCATTCACTTGTACTATTGTATTATCATAGCCAACAAATGATACTTGTAAAGTAGCTTTAGTATCTGTATTAATTGATAAGGTGAATTTTCCATCATCACCTGACACAACCCCACTTTTACTATCATTTACTTTAATAGAGGCTCCAGCAATAACTGCACCTTTTGTATCAACAACTTTACCAGTTACAGAAAGTTTTTGAGCAAATAAAAGTTGTGAGGTAAACATTGCAAACAAAAGAAGCAAGCTACTTTTGTTTGCAGTAATAAATTTTTTCATAAACAAACGTTTGAATTTTTTACAATTTTATAAACCAAAGTTGTAGGTTTAGGCAATATAAAAATCAAGATTTAGTTGTTTCAGATAGATATTCTTCCCGTAAACGATTACGTAAACGATTACGGTGGAAAATAATTTTTAAATTACCAAAAACTATGGTATTTTAAGTATCGAATTAATACAAATGATTAAAAAGCGTACAACATTAAAGGACATTGCTGAAAAACTAGGCATTTCTGTGGCGACTGTTTCAAGGGCCCTAAAAGATCATCCAGAAATAAGCCAAAGAATTAAAGACCAGGTTGCTTTATTAGTAGAAAGCATGCATTATAGACCAAATTCATTTGCTGTTCATCTAAAGAATCAGCATTCTAATATGATTGGAGTCATTATTCCAAAAATTGTACATTTTCATTCTTCTACAATCCTAAGTGGTATCATAGCCAAAGCGCAAGAATTAAATTACCAAGTATTAATCTGTGAATCTGGAAAAGACGCAGAATCTGAGAGAGTGAATACAACAGCATTAATTAATACGGGTATTGATGGTTTACTAGTTTCACTTTCAAATAATAATTTTAGCGAAGATTTTTTTAGTGAATTACATGCAGAAGGATTTCCAATGGTTTTTTTCGATAAAGTACCTACCACCATTTCTAGTCATAAAGTCTTAACCAATGACTATACTGGCGCTTTTTTAGCCACTGAACATTTAATTAAAAACAATTATCAGAAAATTGCCCATTTTAAAGGTCAAAAAGGGGCTAGGAATACACAACCAAGATTCAACGGATACATTGCTGCTCTTGAAAAATACAAACTAAGTTTTGATCAAAAATTTGTTATCGAATGCGAAAATTGTACAGAGGAAGAAGGGTATAATTTAACTATGCGAATTATGCAACAAGTTGAAAAACCAGATGCTATATTTTGTGTAAATGATGAAATGGCAATTGGCACTTTATGCGCATTAAAAAAATTAAATATAGATGTACCTAATCAGGTTGGAGTGATTGGATTTAGCGATTTAACTGCTGGAAAATACATCACACCGTCATTAAGCACTATTGCTCAATCAGGCATAGATATTGGTCACAAAGCTGCAGAACTTTTGATTAATGAAATACATAATAAACTAAATAATGACAAGGTCTTTCAACAACATATTATTGAACCTATTCTAATTGTTCGAGATTCTTCCAACAGACATCAGACTTTGTAAATACAGCTTCTTCCCCAACCTCGGATTGTCGACTACGTCGACTTCCTCGTTAGTTCGATTTACCCAAAGCCTTTCAAACAATTCGCGATGCGAATCGTTTGGCTTTTTTAACGCTCATCCGCTCAATCAAGCGAGCTTGTTTCGCGGCTTCACATTAAAAAAGCCTCTCAACTTGCGTTGAGAGGCTTTGTAGCGAGAACGAGATTTGAACTCGTGACCTCAGGGTTATGAAGATTTTTTGAGAAAATGAAGGCGTTGATTTGTAATTAGTTACGTTTTCACAAAACTGAAAACGACCGATTTTAGTCGAATTTAGGGGGTGTTTTCCTCACGCAGGAGTATATAAAAAATAAGCCTCGTAATTGAGGCTTATTTTTTATACTAACTGAAATTAATTTTACCATATTGAATGTAATGGAGTGT
>JACCDL011298804.1_pt1 | contig 10259 bp, 8 predicted proteins | sample 7441931 | NCBI WGS metagenome assembly JACCDL01 (sample SAMN15323437, study PRJNA562643) | freshwater metagenome | isolation source: river surface water | place: USA:Blue River Watershed | collected 2017-08-16 | reverse complement strand
CCTTCAAAGACATCATCAAGGTGGGGCGCACCCACTTGATGGACGCCACCCCGCTGACTTTGGGGCAAGAATTCTCGGGCTACCGCATGCAGCTCGAGATCGGGATCGAACGCGTGCAACAGTCACTCGAACGCTTGCGCCACCTGGCTCAAGGCGGAACCGCTGTGGGAACGGGCCTCAACACCCATCCTGAATTTGCAGAACGAGTCGCGCAGAAAATTTCCGAGCTGAGCGGAACTCGCTTCGTCTCGGCCCCGAATAAATTCGAAGCACTGGCAGCCCACGACGCTTTGGTCTTCGCGCACGGCGCTCTGAAAACTTTGGCCTGCTCGTTCATGAAAATCTCGAACGACATCCGCTGGCTGGGAAGCGGGCCGCGCTGCGGCCTGCAAGAGCTCTCGCTCCCGGAAAACGAGCCCGGCTCGTCCATCATGCCCGGCAAAGTGAACCCGACTCAGTCAGAATCCATGACCATGGTGTGTTGCCAGGTTCTCGGCAACGACGTCGCCATCAACATGGGCGGCGCAAGCGGGCACTTCGAGTTGAACGTTTTCAAGCCGCTCATCATTCATAACTTCCTGCACTCCTGCCGTTTGCTGGCCGACTCGGCCAACGGTTTTGTCGATCATTGCCTGAACGGCCTTCAGCCCAACCCGAAAGTCATTGCGCAGCATCTGGAAAACACCCTGATGCTGGTGACGGCTTTGAACCCGCATATCGGCTACGACAAAGCGGCAGCGATCGCAAAAAAAGCGCACAAAGAAGGACTGACGCTTCGCCAAGCCGCACTGGCTCTCGGCCACCTCACCGACGCGCAGTTCGACCAGTGGGTGCGCCCCGAGGACATGATTTCGCCCAAGTAAGGCGGGTACTCGCTCAATAGAGCGAAACGCGCTAGCAAGGCAGATCGCTTCAAATGGGCGAATCGTCCATTTGAAGCGAAAACTTTCCCTTAGCGGTTCTTGAATCGAAGCGGGGCAGTCGCGTCGCGAAGCCAACTCAGAAGTGGCAGCGCCAAGCGGTAGTCCCGCACCACTTGTGCGATGAGTTTTCGCGACTGAGCTAACTCAGGGTCAAGCTCCACCCCGACGTAAAACTGCTTGTGGCGGAGGTGCTCGATCAGGGGATGCTCAGGGTCCATCCCTTGCGGAGCGCGCTTCAAGTTCTCACCCGCAATTCCACCAAACCGTTTCCGAAACGCTGGGTTTTTCACCACGGCAAGGTAGGCCTCGGGCCGAGACAAAATCGAATCTCGAATCAGTCGAAGCTGCGCGGAGCTGGGCATGTAAATTCCGCCCCCCACGAAAACCGAGCCAGGCTCCAGGTGAAAGTAGAAACCTGGCTCTTCCATGGCTTCTTTCTTCGCTGTCCGGAACGAGTAGCTCGCAGCGATATGGGTTTTGTAAGGGTCCTGGTTTCCGCTGAAGCGCGTGTCCCGATAAATTCGGAAAATAGAACGTTTCGGATCAAAAGAGTACCCAGGCGCTTCTTCCTGCAGCTCCTGACCCAGTTCGGCAGTGAGGAGTTGAAGGGGGCGAACCAAAAGCTCCTGATAGGTTTCTTTCCGAGGTTGAAACCACTCGCGCACGTTGTTTTTCTTCAGTGAGCGAAGAAATGAAAACCCCGCAGAAGGAAATCCTTCAAACCGGTCCGAAACTGAACTGAGTGCAGGAGCTTGCTTCTTCAAACCAGGTGTCCCCCCGATTTTTTCAGGTAAGCGACGTACTGATCCTTGAAGTCAGGCGCCACCGATTCCTTGACCGCAGGAACTTGGAGAAGCGCTTCAGCCCAAGCGCGCGTCCGAGGCATCGAAGCCCAAGCCGAGTGAGTCCAAAGTTTCGGGGTGACTTCCAAGCGAGCAAAGATCGGCGCCCACGCCGTATCCACCAGACTCAAGTCGCTGCCGCGGAAGTAAGGCCCTGAAGGCGAGAGCACTTCCTCGACCCGCACGAGATCGGAGAAGAACTCCTGAACATCCTTTTCCAAGGCGGTAGCGTCCTCTTGATAAACCATCCCGTACATCGCGCCCAGGAGCGCTGAGCCGTATTCTACCCAGCCACGCTCTAAAGCTTTTCGCAGCGGATCTTTCACGGAGAGCGGGGGGCTAGAAATCTCGTCCAAGTATTCGTTGATCACAGCCGACTCAAAAAGAACGGTCTTCCGGTCGACAATCAAGATCGGAACCCGCCCGGTAGGCGATTTTTCCTGAAACCACTCGGGAGGATTGGCCAGGTCAATCAAAGTCACTCGGTGCTGAACTTTCTTATGAAGCAGCGTGATGACCGCGCGTTGGACGTAAGGGCAAAGCGGGAAACTGATGAGCTGAAGATCCATAGGGCCGGACCCTAACTCTGATCAGCCGTGACCGCCCATCAAAAAATCCTCGCGCATGAAACCTAAGTCACGGCCCTCAGTCGCGGTCCGGAAGAACGTGATGGCCGAATCCCATAGCTGCTCCGGATCGGGGATCGCGAACACATTTTTCCGGAATTCGCTCGATCCAGGGAAGCCCGCCGAATACCACGCCAGGAATTTGCGGGAGTGAATCATTGCGCCACGCGGCTCGTAGGTTTCGTGAAGGAGTTGTTTTTGAGCGAGCAAGAGGTGCACGTAATCGTCGGCACGGGGCACGCGCGGAGTCTGCCCAAACCAAAGCGCGCGAGCCTGCTCAAATAGGAACGGGTTTCTCAGAGCACCCCGACCGATCAGGACCGCATCGACCCCATAGGTGCGCACTTTGCTCACGGCGTCTTCGCCGGTCAGGATGTCTCCGTTGCCGATGATGGGAATCGGACTCTTGGCTTTGATGTCGCCAATGAAATCCCAATCAGCTTGGCCGCTATAGCCTTGAGCGCGCGTTCGACCGTGGATGGCCACCCAACCCACTCCAGCGTCTGCCGCCACACGCACGACATCGAGCGCGTTTCGGCTTTCAGAGTCCCAGCCCGTTCGGATCTTGATCGTGACCGGAATCTTCACGGCCTTCACCATTTCCGCCAGCGTCTTCCCGAGTGACTTCGGATCTCGGCACATGGCCGATCCCGCACCACTTTTGACGACTTTCGGAACCGGGCATCCCAAGTTCAGATCCACAAAATCAGCGCCGAGTTTCTCGACGTACTGGGAAGCATTGACGAGACGCTCAGGGATTTCCCCAAAAATCTGTAAGCCGACTTTGCGCTCTTCTTCATGGAACTTCAGAAGCTCGAGCGTTTTATTTCCCATGTACTCGATGCCGTTGGCTGACACGAGTTCTGAGATCACGACCGAAGACCCCATCCGCTTCATCAAGCGCCGAAACGGAGAATTCGTGATTCCCGCCATCGGCGCCAGAATAAAGGGATGCTCGACTTGAAAGGGACCGAGCTGAATCGGTGGTACTGCCATAAAAAACCGTCTCAGCGCGATGCCTCGCCGCCGATCAAAGGGAAGGTCCCCTCCAATCAGCCGCGAAGGGCTTCGATCTCCTCACGCTTCTTGGGAACCCCTGCGGTCAAAACTTCGTGACCGTTCGCAGTCACCAAAATGTCGTCCTCGATGCGGATGCCGATATCGCGGTACTTCTCAGGAGCTTCCATGTCGCCCGGCTGAATGTAGAAACCCGGCTCGACCGTGAAAACCATGCCCGGCTCGAGAACGCGGCTCTCGCCGTTCTTCTGATAGAGGCCCACGTCGTGAACGTCCATCCCCAGGAAGTGACCCGTGCCATGCGGATAGAAGCGACGGAAACCGCCGCTCTTGATCAGCTCGTCGCGCTTGCCCTTCATCAGGCCCATCGACAGCATGCCGTCGGTCAAAACTTCGCACGCAATGCGATGCATTTCCGAGTAACGAGTGCCGGGCTTAGCGACATCGAGAACCGCCATCTGCGCTTTCAGCACCAGATCGTAGATCTCTGCCTGAGCAGGGGTGAAGCGCTTCCCGATTGGGAAAGTGCGGGTGATGTCGGAAGTGTAGTACTCAAACTCACCACCGGCATCGATCAACAGGAGATCGCCATCGCGCAGCGGCTGATTGTTCCCGCGGTAGTGCAGGCAGGTGGCGTTTTTGCCGCCGGCAACGATTGAGCCGTAGCCCACGCGCTGACAGCCATGGCGGCGGAACGTGTAATCCACCAAAGCTTCGACTTCATACTCGTTCATGCCGGGACGCACTTCTTGCATCGCCAACTTGTGCGCTTCTGCCGTGATCTGACACGCCTTGCGGAGGTAGTCGATTTCTTCCGGCGCTTTGAACAGGCGCATCTCGCCTACCACTTCATTCGGGTCGGCCACTTGAGTGAGCGAGCGACCAGTTCGGCCCAAGCTGCGACGAGCACTTTCCATCGCGCCCAGCACCAGGCGATCCATTTTTTCGTCGATGCCTAAGCGGTAATGAACTTTCTCGGTGCCTTGAAGCAGCTCAGGAAGCTTCTTCTCGAGCTCGTCGATCGGATAACTTTCGTCCATTCCGAAAACCTGGGCTGCGGCTTCGACACCGTAGCGAGCGCCTTCCCACATTTCCTTCTCCACGTTCTTGCGACGAACGAAGAGTACGGAACGGTAGGCCTGGCCTGCCTTGCCGCTCGGAGCGATCACCAGGAAAGACTCGGGCTCGGGGAAGCCCGACAGGTAATGAAAGTTGCTCTCCTGCCGGAACGGGTACTCCACATCCGGATTGCGAACGAATTCCCGGTTCGACGCAAAAAGGAACGCCGAAGTGGGATTCTCTTTCATCAGGCGATCACGGCGGGACTTGAAAAAACCAGGAGCTTGGCTCAGCAACATAATGCCGCGCACCATAGCTGTTTAGCCGAAAAAGCTCAAGCTTAGCCCGAAGTTAGAACGCCCCGGCGAACCTGGTCCCGCTCGATCGCTTCGAATAGGGCTTTGAAGTTCCCTTCACCAAAGCCAGGGTCGCCTTTTCGCTGAATGTATTCGAAGAAGAAGGGTCCCAAGATCTCTTCACTGAAAATTTGCAGCAAGTACTTGCCGTAACCCGTCTCGCCATCGAGCAAAATCCCCAAGCTTTCCAGCTCGGCCAGGTCCTCGGTCACCCCGGGAACCCGGGTCGGCACCTGCTCATAGTAAGCTTTCGGCACTGTCAGGAACTTGAAAGCCCGCGCACGCAAGGTCTTCAGCGTATCCACGAGTCCCGTTGTTTCGAGCGCCAAGTGCTGAACGCCACTGCCCTTCATCCGGTTGCAGAATTCCTGTACCTGAGAGGCGGGCTCGGAAGCCTCGTTGATCGGCACTTTCACCCGGCGACAAGACGACTCGACCACGTCCGAGATCAGACCCGTACGACCCGTGGAAATCTTGAAAGAGCGGGTGACGGTGAAACCGAAACACTTTTTGTAGAACTCGACCCACTGAGACATCTCGCCGATGTTCACGTTATTGGTCAGGTGGTCGATCCGGTACAGATTCAGCGGCGAAGGACTTTCCAAGCGCTGGGCCACCAGGCCGCCGTCAAAGAGGGCTGGCTGATCCCAGGCGCTTGAAGTTTCCCGCTGAATGAAAGCGTACCGCACGTTTCCGGGCGTCCACACTTCGGCGCGAACCACTTTGCCTTGCGGAGTTACGAAGGTTTGGGGTTCCAGAGCCGGACGCGCTCCTCGCGCTACCGAGGTCTGAAACCACTCGGCTGCATTGTCCACTTCCAGTGCCAAGACGCAGATGCCTTCATCTTGCGCGTTCAGGAATTGGACTGCGTTGCTCTTGGAAGCGGCATCACCCGAGGTTGGTTCGGTGATGAGAATGCGAACGCGCCCTTGCTGATAAAGAGCGCTTCGCGTGCCTTCCTGCGCATTTTCGCGAGAACCCACGTTTTGAAAACCCATGCGCTCAAACGTGGGCGCCAGGGTTCCCATTCGGCGGGAAATAAACTCGACGTGGTCAAAACCTTCGTTCAGCAGTTTCATAGTCTGGGTTCCAAAGGATTGGCGGCCGGCTGGCCTCCGATTCCCTTGGCCAGTCCTGATCCATCCGCCGGGTTTTCTTCGTACTGCACCAAATGCCGCGAACGGCGCTCAACGTCCATGTAGGTATACCCATGGAGCGTTTCTTCATAGAAATTCTGAAGCTCGACGCCTTCGCGCGGCTTGATCAAGCCTTCGCGCACTTTCTGATCGATCTGACTCTTGATGCTCTTGGCCAGATCGGTGGTCGAGTACTGAATCCAAGACAACACGCTTGCGATGTTGTTTCCTTGAATCACTTCTTCGATGTAGTAGCCGCCCGGCTCGGTCTCATCCAAAAAGACATGCACTTCGTTCACACGGCCGAACAAGTTGTGCAGATCGCCCATGATGTCCTGGTAAGCGCCAACTAAGAAGAAGCCCAAGTAATAGGGCTCGTTCGGACGCAGCGGGTGAAGCGGCAACGTGTCCTTGATGTCGCGAAGATCGATGAACTTGTTGATCTTGCCGTCGGAATCGCAAGTGATGTCGACGAGAGTCGCCGTCTTGGACGGCTCTTCGTCATGGCGATGCAGCGGCACGATCGGGAAAAGCTGCTGAATGGCCCAGTGATCCGGCATCGATTGGAAGATCGAGAAATTGCACAGATACTGATCGGCCAAGGATTTGTTCAGAGCTTCCACTTCATCCGGCACGTACTTCAGGCCGACCGAATTCTTGTGGATGACTTTGCAGATTTGCCAGAACAGATGTTCCACCTTGGCTTTGTCTTCGAGCGACAAGAAGCCCAGTTTGAACATCGACAGCGCTTCTTCTTTTCGCTGAACGGCGTCGTGGAAGTGCTCGAGCAAGTTCTTCGCAGTCAGGTTCTGGCGCAGGTAGCGCATTTCCTTGACCACGTCGTCTTCGTCCGGAGTTTCGTCAAAGTTCATAGGCGTTGCGCCCACTTCAATCGATCCGAAAACGTTCACGACCAGAACGGAATGGTGAGCTGCGATGGCGCGGCCCGACTCGGAGACGATGTTCGGCTCGGGAACTTCCTCGGCCTGACACACTTCCTGAATCGAGTAGACGACGTCGGTCACATACTCGGCTAGCGAGTAGTTGATCGAGCTCTCGAAGCTGGTTCGGGAACCGTCGTAATCGACGCCCAAGCCGCCGCCGCAATCCAAGAACTCGACGTTCAGACCCATCTTCCGCATCTTGGCGTAAATGCGGGTGCCTTCCTTCACGGCGTCTTTCACCGTGCGGATGTTCGTGATCTGCGAACCAATGTGGAAGTGAATGAGCTTGATGGCGTCCTGGAGGCCTTCTTGCTTCAACACCTGAATGGCGTGCAGGATCTCGGGAGTCGTCAGGCCGAATTTCGCGCCCTCGCCTCCACTCGATTCCCACTTACCGGAACCTTTTGAATAGAGCTTGCAGCGAATGCCCACCTGCGGCGACACGCCCAGCTCTTTTGCGACTGCGATGACCTGGTAAAGCTCGGTCAGCTTCTCGACGATGATGATGACCCGCTTGCCCATTTTCTGGCCCATGAGCGCGGTCTTGATGAAGGAGTAGTCCTTGAAGCCGTTACACAAAATCAAGGAATCGGGGGACGTCGGCATGCCCAGAACGGCGACGAGTTCGCCTTTCGAGCCTGCTTCCAAACCGTAGTCAAAAGCGCGGCCTGCATCGACGATCTCTTCGACGACTTCGCGCATCTGATTGACCTTGATCGGGTAGACGCCCTGGTACTTCCCTTTGGAACCGAATTCGGCGATCGACATCCGGAAGGCTTCATTCAACGCAACCGCCCGGTGGCGCAAAATGTCCTGGAAGCGAATCAAGACCGGGACGTTCACGTTCTGCGAACGCACTTCCTCGATCACAGCCATCATGTCGATGCCCGGACCCTCGCCTCGGCGCGGGTGGACTGTCATGTTACCTGCTGGATTGATTGAGAAATACTGGTCGCCCCAGTTCTCAATGTTGTAGGTCTTCAAGGAATCGGAAACACCCCATGAGCGCATGGGCAGGGCCTTACCACCTATTCCTGACGCCCTCAATCAGAAATCGGATTCAAAGCGCTCAACCACCAGATCTCCGTGCTCCCACCGGGCCGAAACCCAGGTCGGAAGCCCCCAGTTTCGGGGGTCCTGATAGGCCGACCGGATCTGGCGGAAGCGCGCTTGCACCCAGGCCACTCTCGACTTCTCGGCCGTGCCGGAAAGAAGGGGCCAATCCAGCCCCAATGATTCCCGAAACTTCACTGCGTCTGATTCAGGCGCGAACTCGACGACAAGCCAAGCCTGCGCGCCCGGGCGCCGCAAAGATTCCCAGGACCGATCTTGAGCGAGGATTTGGCAGTCCGGGCACCACGGGGCGACGATCAGGAAATCCACCCTCTCGCCCGTTTTACCTGGCTCCCAAGCCGCCTGCACATTCCGTAAGGATTCAGGAACGCGCCACCCCAAAAGCTCAGGACGAATGCGAAAGGAAGACGTCATGCGAGCTGTCTTACCCGAAACTTCACTCGGTTCGAAGATCGAAGGCCTTCAAGCGAACATCGCATTTTCCGGTGAAGCCGTGGCGCTCGGCTCGCTCGCGCGGCGTCTGTTCGAACATCCGGCGAAGGCCCGGGACGTTCACTTTGATCATCTGGTCGATCGCGCCCGGGTTCGGGTTGTGGCTATAGCCCAGCTCAAACAGGATTGACCACACGCCGTGCTTCCAGAAAGCGTAGTCTTCGAAAGTTCCGTCGGCCGGATAAATCAGCTGAGTGTTATTCCCCGACGCGTAGCCGCTTTCAACGGTGGCCGCTTTGCAAAGGCCAGCAAACAAGTCGTCATACGGGGTTGAAAGATCGTGCGTCGACATTCCCCACGGGTAAACAACGGCTGGAGAATAGGTGTGCAAAGTGGCTGAAGCGACGATTTGCTCGCGCTCGAGGAAGTCTGCCAGTGCGCGCGTACTCTTCAGACGAAATGGGCCGTCCGTGCCGCAGGGCCCTGGATAATCGCGATTCGGGTCCAAGCTTCGCCCGTTGAGGGGCTCCCAGCGGCTCCGAGCATTGAATCCGGGGATATTCAGCACCGGGATGACGAACAGGGTCTGACCCGCCAGCGGAGCCTGAGCCACCGACGCGGCAAACGCCATGGCCACTTCGGTTGAACCGTACTCATTGCCGTGGTGCGTGGCCACGACGAGGTTTCGCACCGAGCCTGATCCAATGCGCAGGCCTTCAATGGTCTGACCCGAATCGTTCTTTGTGAGAACGAAAGTTTGGACGTTGGCAGGGTACTTCACAGCCAAATCGCGCATCCCTTGCTGGATCTCTGCGTAATTGCGGAACGCCGCCTGAGCGGAAACGCCTCCACAAACCAAAACCCCGCAACCGATGAACGCAAGCCCACGCACGATTCGTTGGAACATCCCCATTCCCCCTTTTTCCAGATCCCTGGTGAAGGAGAAAATGTCATGGACCGCTCGCTTCAGCAACAGCGAGCCGCTCCTTTTCGTTCAGTCGTGGATGAAAAAATATCGCGCGGGACTGTAAGCCGGGTTCTGTCTTCGACACTCCGCAAAGAGTATCGGAGGCGATCATTCCTCTCGATCGGCGATTGCTCGCCGATTCCAGCGGTCTTACCCGGAGGCAGATGGCCGGAGCCAGCCTATGTCCTCCCTATTTGACCTTGCACCAGGTAGGGTTTGCCGTGCCACTTCCGTCACCGGAAGCGCGGTGAGCTCTTACCTCACCCTTTCACCCTTACCGCGAAACCCGAAGGCCCGCGGCGGTTTGCTTTCTGTTGCACTTTCCGTCACCCGGCGGTTCCCCACCCGGTGCCTGGCCGTTAACCAGTACCTTGCCCTATGGAGCCCGGACTTTCCTCCCGCCTTGAACCGAAGTCCAAAGCCAGCGATCACCCGTCCCGCGCGAATCTTTCAAAGAACCGACTACAGTCTATGGACTGGATTCCCCGGCGATGCAACCCCGGGAAAGCCCAACCTGAGCCGAAATCGAGCCAGGGCACCATCTAAAGCTTCAGCTTTTCTTTGAAACCCAGATGCTTTGTGTGGGCTGGTCGATCGACTGAGCCGAAAGCCCCAGTTCCTCCAGCAAGCTATTCATTGTCGAAAGATAAAAACGCTCACTCTCGCGGTGCCCGAGCTCCACCACCGTCACACCCCGACGCGCTCCTTCGAGCTGCGCGGGGTAGCCCGCTTCTCCGGTCACGAAGACATCGCAGCCCGCCTGAGCCGCTGCACCGATGAAGGACGCCCCTTTGCCAGCGGCAAACGCGACACGCCGAACCTGCTTCGGACGGGGCTCAGACGCCAGAAATGCGTTCACTCCGAACGCTTTTCGAATGCGCTG
>JACCDL010637424.1_pt1 | contig 10259 bp, 2 predicted proteins | sample 7441931 | NCBI WGS metagenome assembly JACCDL01 (sample SAMN15323437, study PRJNA562643) | freshwater metagenome | isolation source: river surface water | place: USA:Blue River Watershed | collected 2017-08-16 | reverse complement strand
CCCGACTGTTTCATTCCTGGCACGCAAAAGAAAATGGAAGGCTACCAATTTTTGGTACTTCATTGTATGCCGTGAAACAGATGCTATGCTTGTGGGCAATAGCGATGTGATATTCCGTGATGAATATCTAGAGCACGCCCACATTAATAAGGGGGGACGCAACGGCTCGGACAGCTTCTATCGTGTGCCGAAAGAACTACTAATGTTCATATCAGGATACGACAAGGGGTACGAAACCTCTTACCGTCCCTGACCCCGATACGCCTTCTTGTAATTCTTTGATGTCTTCAGGTGAGATGTCTTCGTCTTGCCGTGAACACCGGGTCTATTGACCTTTGGTTTCGGCTGAAACGTGGAGGCTGTCTGCGCTTTTATCTTGGCCATTTATAGAAGTATCTTACTACTATAAAGATAACAAGTAAAACCAATAGAAGATAAAGGGTTATGTCCTTAACTCTTTGAAACTTAGATGGTTTCATTTCTATTTGAGGAGGACATTCAACACGAACATAGTGAGGAACAACTCGTTCCTTTACCTCGGTCTTTACTACAAACTTGTCGTTGTATTTGGTGATGACAATACGCACCGTATCATTATCAATGACTGATGAATCCCCATCGTTAATTGGTACAGGGATGCTGTCAACTATTGTGATTGGCGGCACACGTACAGTGTCCCAACGCTCCACAATCTTCTCCTTTACAATGCTCGGGTCTTTGGCTATTGCTTTTTTTAAATGCCATTGTGCCGAGCAACTCGTTAGTAATAGGGTCCCGAGAAAAAACTTTAGTGCTGTCTTCATTGTTCGTTGTATAATCTGTCGCTAATAATGCTCAACTTGTAGTTGTACCAATCCATATTGTAGCGTTCGCCATCAATACTAATTGAACCATCCGCAACTGAGTTGTTTATGTTCTTGATTAAGATAACCTTTGTTTCGTTGTCAAGCTCCTTGTACCAATCGCTAGTTATAACTCCACGCAATACTTGAGTTCTCTGCTCCCCAAGTTGCTTCATCATCTTGTTGGCTTCTTCAACAGTGATGTCAACTAGTACGTCAGAGCCTGGCACAGTTAGTCTTCTTGATTGAATCTGCTGCGGCACGTTAGGAATAACCGAGGGGTCTTCCGTAGCCATAAACAAATTGTATATCTCAACCTTCACAGGATCAGTAGTTCCAATGCGTCCGTTCATCGGGTCAAACCAGTTGTAGTACAATGGGTTTGCACCTTCGGGAGTTTGCTTGATGTCCTCACCCCACTCGTTCACACGGATGGGCGTATCACCAAGCACCCCAAACATTCTATCATTCACCACGTTGATGAGTTTCTCGGTGATGTCATTGCTACGATAGTCCGGAAGGTATTCACGCTCCGAGCGGAATGCTACCGACAATTGGTTCGGCAACGGGATTGATACCGCAGCACGGAAAATTCCCTCAATGTAGCGAGAGAAAGTCATAGGCTCGGGGTTACGAAGAACCTCAAGGAGTCCATCAACACCAGCCAAGAATGATTGGTCAAGGATGTTAGACAGCGTACCCAAAGATGTAGACAAGAACTCACTCGCCACGTCCATAGCATCCTTGTTGTTTTGATCAGGAGCGGTTTCGCCAACCTCAAGAATCTCTTCTTGCTTTCTATTGCTCTTGTCAATCATCTTGAAGCCAGCCACCTGTGCGCCCATAATAGAACCACCAAGTCCCATCTTCATATAGTTGCGGAACTCATCGCCATCTTGGAACGTGGGGTCTCCACCATTAAGCCAGCGGTCAAGAGCCGTGATGTTGATTGATGCAGCGGGGAACGTGCTGTATGACATTGCACGCTCACGAGCATCATCTTGGTCTGCGGCAGCGCTAATGATGCCAGCCTCCCACAACTTGCGTGCAGTCTGGAAGATGACAGCGCTAATGAACAACTCGCCAATGGCCTCCGAGATTTCTTTTGATGAGCCCTTCTTAGATACCAAGTAAATGATGCGAGCCGTTGGGAACAGCGGGTTAGACAGCCTCAATGTTTGGTTAAGGATGTTTGCTGGAGTCTTAACGAACGGAAGGTTAGCACGAATGAAAACCTTGAGCATTGCGTTGTTGGTGGTTCCAAACCCGGTCTCAAGTTGCTTGATAAGCGATTGTGCACCACGAGCCAGCTTGCTGTCGTCTTGGAACGTAACCTCCATCGCACGCTTTTGTGCTATCTCACGAGCCTCGTATGGCGGGAACTTCAAGAAGTCACGAAGCTCATCTCCCTTTAATCCAAGCGAGCGGCCTTGTTGGTACAACTCAAATCCCTCAATGAACTGGTAGATTGGGCGGTCACCAAGCGGAAGCAAACGGAACATCACCTCGGCGGGGATACCGAACGTACCACGCACAAACATCTTTCCTCTATAGTTAAACTCCTCACGTTGGTTTTCAAACTCTACGTTTAGTTTATCCTTTGATGCAAAGGCAGTCATCAAGGACTGCAAAGGTCTAAGACCCATATTCATTCGGTACTCAGCGTTGCCGGGCTGCACGCCGTAGCGAGCAATCTTGATAGCCTCACCAAAGCCTTGAGCACTACGGCTAAGGGCGTGAACGAATGCACCGAACGATGGGCGAACAGTAAACTCCTCACCCTTGATGCTTGAAATCATTCTGTCAAACGGGGCAGCAACAAGCAATCGGGTAGCGTACTTGCCCACGTTAATCACGTTGGCGAACAAGTTGATTACCTGTGACTTGGCGGTGAGTAGATTACCCTGCATAATTTGCGAGAGCAAGTCACCCCAAGACTGGGCAAAGGTTGCATTGAACTTGTCCATTGCGAGCGTAGCCTCAAAGAGTCTGTCCTCCACGGACTTAATGAAGTCCTCATCTATCTCCTCGGTTAGCGTGCTAGAGTTAGCGACACCTTCAGCAACATCACGGTATTGGCGTTGTGCTTCGTGAAGTTCAGCGGCTAGTTCGGCAAGGGTCTCTCTTGCTTCATCGGTAAGTTCAATACCCTGACGCTCGTACAACTTGAGAATCATATGCTCAAGACCAGCGGGAGTAGAACTCTTTAGCTCAGCGTATTGGCGCAATGCTTGAGCGATACCAGTTCCGTATTGGAATAGGCGGTCAAGTTGCTTGACGTACTCAGCCGTATTACCAGAATCGTACAGGCGGTTGAGCATTTCAATTGCCGCCATAATACGGATGTCACCATCTTTGATATTGGTAAACCCTGATCCCGCAACACCGCTCAATGCCTCGTCAGACATACGCTCAATGAGCTCTGCCTTGGTCATCATTTGAAGCTGTGCCTCAACCTTGCTTAGAACCTGCGGCTCGTAGTAGTTGTCGGGGTTGTTGAGGATTTCATCAATCAAAGACTCTTCGCTGGTTAGCGAGGTGAATCTCTTGGCTGCGCCTCTTAACTTTCTTGAGCGTCCTGCAGGTCTTCCGGGAGCAGGGAAATTATCTCCGGGCTTGGCTTTGCGGGCACGTCGTCCGGCAGGTGCAGCAGCAGTAGTGCGTTCTCCTGGTTGTACTCCAGCCCCAGCTTCTGCAGCATCGGCTTCACCCACGAACTTGTACCACCCGGGTTGGTCGATTCCTCCACCGAGTTCAAGGAGTTGTTTTCTTGTTTCATCAATTGTGATTTCGTTATTGTTAAACTTATTCCAGATTACCTCGTTAGCTTCTCTATTCTTTGCATTCTTAAATGTGTCCTTGTACAACAGGCGGATAGCCTCCCAAGTAATAGACTGCATTTCTCGTGGTAGAATTCCACGCTCTGCAGCGGCTAGCTTGTATGCCTCGGCAAACGCATAGTACATACCAGCGATACCGTTCACATTGCTTGCACTAGAGCCAAGGTTGTGTGCAACCTCTATGCTATTCCCAGAAACAATTAAAAGTTCAGCAGCGCCAACAGCGTGAGTGTCCATAGTGACATCACCAAATTGTGCATCAGGATTTACAATGTTGTTGTAGAAGTTTCTAATCTTATGCTGTGCTCCAAGAGAATCTGATATCGCTTGAGCAGAAGGATTGCTTGCTGACTTAACAGCCGAAGCAATGATTCCATATGAAGACCAAGCAACCTTAGCAAGGTCACCCTTGTTTGTTTTGGCTTGACCAACAACCTCGCCTACAGGATTGTATTCGTTATACGAACGAGCGTTAAACTTCTCATCAAAGTGACGAATGAATACCGCACGCTCAAGGTCATTAGTTAGTTCAAAGTATTTCTTTCCTAAGATTCCATCAAGCAATTGCTTATGTACAGCAATAGCCTTGTCTTTCTTAGCCTTGGCATCGCCTTTTAGTTTTGCATATGCTTTGTCATCTCCACGCTTAACTCGTGCTGAATGCTCATACATATCCATATCAAATGGAGTGTCGCCTGCATTCTTGATGATATCAACCACACGATATGCGAGGTCAATATTCATAAACCAATCCTTCTGCGGTGACAACGCTGCTATAACACCAGATGCCTGCTCAAGAGTGATTCCATATTTTGATGCAATGTCTTGTGCAATTACGTTAGCACCATCGTACCAACGCTTGGCGTACTCACGAACGGTATCATCAAATTGGTCGTGCAAGAAAAGAAGGTTGCCCTTGGCCAACTCAATGAACGTGTTGTAAATCGTGTCGGCCTTAAGCATATTCTCATCCGATACAACAGGAGACATACCAGCCTTCTTGCCTTTCTTCTGTACGAGGCTGTCGTCTGCTAGTCCTTTCATCATCGGATGCTGCGTCAAGAACCAGGCATTCTTAATGTACACATCTGGATACTGACGTGCCATATCCAATGACAACTGTAGCGAACCATCAACTCCGGGAGTTGGGTCTACGTTTGCTGCAGTAATTACACCTTGTCCAATTCGAGCACCGGGGACCACACGAGCCTTGAGATTAGCGACAGCCTCGGGAGTAAGTCGGCTTCGGCCAGTGCGCTCGGCAAGTCTTTGCTCTTTGATTGCAACAAGTGCGTTATGCAACTTCTTAATTGGAGCAGAGCCTTGACCATACTTAAGTGCTTGGTTGGCCCAGTCTTGCTCATCAACTAATACACTACGTACATCAATCTCGTCCGGCCTCGCAACGGGAGAGGTGCTTGACTCTTCAAGTACCGCAGATAATTCATCGACCGAAAGACCCTCAGCCAAAGCATTAGCATAAGACTCAATCTCGGCATCGCTCATATTATTAATGGCGAAGTAAATCGACTTGCTTTGGTTGTATAAGTCCAAAGCATTTCGCTTCCAAGACACAAGATTGATTCTGTGAATGTCCGGAGTATCAAGGTCAATTAGAATTGGAGCAACGCCAAGTTTTCCGTTGTTGACATCAAAGGCAAGATTTCCAGGGTGTATATCTACAATTCCTCCAGGAGTTGCAATCATCATTTTTTGTATGGATGTTACAATATCATTTAGACCATTGTACATCTCATCAATAAACTCTTTAGAAACGGATACAGTCTTGTCTTTGTTTACTACTATACCACCTGACTTAATGCCAATGGCGTATAAAGAGTTGTCTACCTTGATTCCAGACTTATTTACTTCCGTGAAATATAAAGTAAGTCCATCAGCTACCATTTGGCTGCGGTCACCAACAAGATCAGAGAAAGGAACTAGTTCACCATTAAGATAGTACCCTTCGCTAAGCTCGGTCATTCCGCCGAACAATTTATTTGTTAGGCCGATTAACGTGTTGCATGCAGAAGTAGCATTAGCCTTCCCTACAGGAGTATCAACCGAAGTGGCAGCAAAATCTTTGGTAATGTATCCCAAAGTGTTTTGTCTAATCTGCGAATCCATCCAGTTAAGATTCTCAGTCTCTCTACTGTACTCTGGGACGTTAAATAACTCAACATTCTCAGTACGGATGATGCCCGGCATATTGCCTCCAAACAATTCAACATACCGCTTATTAACGAGGAGTTCGTTAAGGCCATATGTTTGCTTGACAACCTTCGTTCCAGATGGAGTCTCAACCTTGTAGGCGTTGCCGAACATACCGCTACCCAAGAACTCAATACCCTTTGGTGAGATACCACGCTCGTTCAAGTAGTCAATAATACGAGCTCGGCCTGCTTTAGCACGAGCCGGAGCCTTGCTCTCGGGAACAACTTGATTCTGATCTGCGGCTGGCTTAGTAATTACTACAGTGCTCTTGCCCCAGTTTCCGCCCTTGGAAACCTTAGCCGTGGGGAGCAATGCTTGAACATACTCTACGAGTTCGTTACCATCAAAACCTTTTTGGTATACGTCAACGACCTCACCACCTTCTCTTCTCTTGATGATGTAGGACTTCTCTTCTGGGCCAAGTTCAAAGTTCTTGGCTCCATCAATGTCGCCCCTAAATCCACGAGAAGAAATGTAGGCTGTCCCGCCGCTAGCCAACTTATCGTAGATGTCAAGCACGATGAAGTCACGCACCTCACGAGGAACTACGTTAACCACGTTCAAAGAAACGATGGTGTCAAAGCTTTTGTTGATTTGAGAACTATCCGTGTAGTCCACAGGAACAGCACCCTGCCAACGCTCGGGATTAATCTCAAGCGACTCAACACGAACGCCAGCAACATCACTCATTGCATCCGTTCCAAGACCGAGACCAGCTCCGTAGTCAAGTACGCTAGAGAACTGATTGATTCCTTTCTTAAATATCTCGGCAACCTTACGATAGCTTCCGGTGGTGGTAGCAACTTGTGTGGTTCCGCTAGCCTTGGATAAGTTCTTTCTAGTGCGAGCCTTAATCTCTTGGAATCCCTCGGGGCGAATGCCGACGTTTAGTGTGCGTCCTGTGCGGTATGCAACGGCAAACTTCTCGGCCACATTGATAAACGAATCATTGCTTCCGATTGCTAACTCCTTAAGACCAAAGCGGTAGAGAACATCATTAAATGCTCTGCGAATCTTACCGATCAGGGACGCATCTAACTTGTTGAGGTTATCGGTGAAGTCGGCAAGCACCCCGATGATAGCCTCCTCTTGGGCTACGGCATTAGCCGATGATTCGCTAACACCAAGGTCACGCTGTTGTGCACGATATGTGTTAAGTCGGTCATTGATGAACTGAGCGAGCGGAGTGTTTGCAGTATTGGCAGCGAGACGCTCAAGGCTATCAAGCATCGCCTCACGGAATGACGTGTTCTGTGCAATGGACTTTTGGAATCCTGCGTGAGCAAACTCTTCTTTGATGGCTTGCTCAGATGCGGTCTTTAAAAGGTGGATGGTATTCTCTCCATCAAAGTAGGCTTCGTTGGCTCCGCCAGTCGCATCCTCAATGGATGCAAGCGTGTCGTGGAAGACAACAGTAATGGGCTTGTCAAGCGTAGCCTTGAAAGCGTTAGCCATCTTGTTAACAGAAGATGCAACCTTGGCGGAAATGCCACGAGTTGCACGCACACGACCAGCCTGAACCGTGGTACGTTGACCGCTATAATCTACTGCGGGAGTTGGCTCACCAATGGGTTGCTCGGTAACTGCAGGCTCTCCAATCGGCTCAACTACAGGAGCAGGAGCGGGCGCAGGAACTGGTGCGGCAATGGGTGCAGCGGCTTGGATTGGTTGAGGCTCGGCTTGAACAGCGGGCTGCGCTTGTGCGGCGGGACGAGTAATGTCATAGGCCAAGGTATTACCAACCTCGCCACGGAATGTCCTCTTCTTGCCTGTCTCCGAATCAAATAACGTAACGCTAACGGCCTTACCGTCTTCACCACGATTAATCAATGATGCAGGATTGTCGGTTCTAAACTCGTAACGCTTGCCGTTGATGATGTAGGCATCTTCGTTGGAAACCTTTTGAACCGCTCCGGCTACTGATCCCAACTTGTACTCTTGAAGCTGTGCCTCGCCAATATCTTCTGCGTTACCGAGGTCGTATAGATTTCCGTTGTCATCTTCAACAACGAGTTTGCCTGCGCCCTCATCAAATAGATATCCGCCAACTACTTCTCCAGATGGAGTTTCGTAGGTAACACGAGTACCAATTGCTTCCGAAACATTATCCGGGACAGCAGGAGCCTCAATGATTGGAGCGGTTGCCTCGGGAACTTTAACCTCAAAGGTTGCGCCAACAGGAGCAATCACGGGTGCGGCTTCAATAGGTTGTGCCGTTGGTTCTACAACTTGTCCACCGAGAACACTTTGAAGTTGGTTTACTTTGTTTGCGAGTTGAGCAATCAATCCCTTCTGTGCGGGTGACTTACGCTCGGTCAACTTGATGTCCGACTTGATGGCGAGAATGTCGCTAGTGAGTTGCTGCGCTTGGGCTTGAGCAGCCGGAGCAAGATTGCGGATAGCCTCAATGTTCTTGTTGAGGATTTCGTACTTGGCTTCCGTAAGAGTTTGCAGTTCACTACGAAGTGAAACTCGGCTCTCACGGCTAAGACCACGCTCTTTCAATGCTTGGCGAACATCATTCAACTTGTTGTCAATAGACAATGCCTCGCCATAGTTCATCATATAGGCGGTGTTGGTCACCACGCTAGCGTCTTCACCAGTTGCTGCGGCACGAGATAAGTAATCTACGTATGCACGCTCGTTGTCGCCCTTTGCATTTCTCTTAATGGTTTCAATAGCACGACCCGGTGCAGCAATAGCCAACTCACCGATAGCCTCAAGAGCCACATCACCCCAACTGTATACTTGTCCCTTTTCAGAAACCTGACCAGCAATTTCACCCGTTGCACCGAGTCCAGCCTCAAGAACAGTTTCTGCTCCTTCTGCTGCTAGCTTGCTGTATCCACGCTTTAGAAGCGAAGAAGACAACGTACCAGCAATACTTGCAGTAATACCATCAATGATTGCGACAGGAATACCGTAGTCGTTGGCTCTCTTGCGAGCCTGGTCCATAATATTCTTGTCGTTGAACGCTTTGTCAAGCTCAATGGCGTTAGTGGTATCAACGCCAAGTTCATTCATAACCTCAAGAACTTTGGAAGATGCATTTAATGCATAAGACTGTTGTCCTGTGAATGCGCCACGAGCCACCCGACCTAGTACACCCGTTGCTGGAGTAGCAACTGCCGACAATATGTTTGCAATGTCTTGAACATCACGACCACCTTGAGCAAGGTCTTCTACCGAAGCAAGTGGTGATGTTGCTGCACCCAAACCAAGAGAAAGCACAGACTCTAATACGGGAGCAACAACGGCATCAAGAACGTAGTCTTCAAACAAAACACCGCCCTTGCCAAGGAATCTTAGGTAGTCCTTGTCCTCGCTGTTTTTCATTAGCTCGGATTGGTAGTGTGCGATAGAAGTCAAATCAACGTCATCACGTGAGATGGCGTTGGAAATCTTAGTACGCAATACGGCTGAGTTCCAAAACTTCTTAAGACCTTGAGCCGGATCAGTATCGTCTTCGGTATCAAATACGAAGAGTGGATTGTCGTATGAGACATCCTCGGTGAGAATGTTCTTCATCGGCTTTAGACCCGTGCGCTCGTAGATGTCTACATTCGTTAGGCCCATATTGCGAGCGTTGTCAATCATATTACCCCAGGCTGCATCGCCGAGGTTTGCAATATCTTGATACTTCTCACGTGACTCAATAGGAACAATTCCACCTTGAGCCTCTACATCTTCACGCTTGTATCCAACGTGGTATGTCTTTGACCAAAGTTCTCTTGGGTCTACACTTTGTGCGCTCGCCTCGTTGTATAATGAGGCTGTCAGTTCCTTGGACTTATCCTCGGAGTATCCTAAGTACTTGTACGTGTCTTGCACCTGCTTAGCAAAAGCCTCATCGCTTTGTCCGATGAACTGCTCTTGCGTTGTTGCAAGCTTTGCTTTCTTTTCTGCCGGGATATCAAACTCAGCAGCAGGAGTTCCACTAACTGCGTATCCTAAGCCTTGGCGGGCGTAATCAGGAACGCTTGTAGAAGCCGATGAAGAAGCCTGCTTGCCCTGCTTCGATACGAATTCCGAAGTAGCCTGCTGAAATAATTGGCTTGAGGAACTTGGGCCAGTAGGTTCTTTTTTTTTTTGACCTACCGAATTGATTGCAGTTTCAACATCAATGTAGCCGTAGCCTTTATTGATTGCCGCACGCATTGCGGTTTCCTTATCTACTCCAGAGTTGATTTGGGCTTGGAGAAAAGCAATAAGTTCCTTGTCCATCTTACTTTATCAGTTGAGCACGCTTGAGCGCAGTGAGAACGCCACTATACTCTTTAGGGTCTGTGATTATTCTGGTTGTAAAGATAGGGTATTCTTGAACATCAAGACTTCCAGACATCTCTAAAAATGCACGCTCGGT
>JACCDL011225593.1_pt1 | contig 10260 bp, 8 predicted proteins | sample 7441931 | NCBI WGS metagenome assembly JACCDL01 (sample SAMN15323437, study PRJNA562643) | freshwater metagenome | isolation source: river surface water | place: USA:Blue River Watershed | collected 2017-08-16 | reverse complement strand
TTTAACTTTGTTCGCTTTTAGCAGCGAAAACTGGCGCCGTCCTCCTGAAGAAGTTTCCTTTCTAATGTCTTTGTTCATGGAGGCTTTGAAGAAAGAAGTTCGTAAACTCCATAAAAATAACGTTAGATTTATCATGATTGGCGATAAAAGTCAGTTCAATGAGGCGCTATCTACTGAAATCGCAGCCGCGGAACTACTCACTTCAAACAATACTGGATTAACCTTAACGATTGCAGCTAATTACGGTGGGCGATGGGATATTTTACAAGCTACAAACGCCATGCAAAAAGCAAATCCTGGATTGAGTGGCAATTTCAGTGAGGCACATTTAACACCTTACCTATCTATGCATTACGCACCAGAACCCGATTTGTTTATTAGGACTGGTGGAGAGAAACGAATTAGTAATTTTTTATTGTGGCAATTAGCTTATACAGAGCTTTATTTCACAGATACACTTTGGCCTGATTTTGATCAGCCAGCCTTCGATTTAGCTATTCAATCTTATCAAAAGCGAGAGCGACGTTTTGGTCGCACGAGCGAACAATTGGTGAATCCATAACATGTTAAAAGCACGATTAATAACGGCATTGATTTTAGTACCCAGCTTTTTAGTGGCACTTTTTTATCTGACCGGATTGGAGTGGCAGCTATTAATTCTTGCCGGTATTGTAACTGCTGCATGGGAATGGGCAGTACTTTCTAAATTTAATTCAGTCTTGAGAATAGCCTATCCAGCAAGTCTTTTGATTTTAGGGTTGCTGCTGATTTTTGTTGCTCCAAATTTAATGGCCACGACTACTTTTTGGAGCATATTGCCTTCAACTATATTTTGGTTGTTTATGGCGCCTTTGTGGCTATTGACGCGTATTGAAATAAAAAATCAACTGATCTTAGCTATATTAGGCATTCTAATTATTGTGCCTTTATGGTTTGCCATGACGACCTTGCGTCAAGTTGGGCCGCTATTATTACTGACGATGATGGCTGCAGTATGGATTGCGGATAGTGCTGCTTATTTTGCAGGCAAACGTTTTGGTCGACACAAGTTAGCCCCATCTATCAGTCCAGGAAAAACATGGGAAGGCGTATTAGGGGCGTGTATTGCAGTTACTTTTTATGCCGGTGGTATTTGTTATTTCTTTAACACAGAATATTGGTTGGTTTTATTGATGTTAGGCATCACTATTGCTAGCGTGATGGGTGATTTGGTTGAATCTCTAGTAAAGAGACAAGCAGGCGCAAAGGACAGTGGTTCTATATTGCCTGGGCATGGTGGTATTTTAGACCGTGTTGATGGATTAACTTCAAGTCTTCCATTAGTAACTTTCTTGTTATTAATTCCTTTTTATTACAATCACTGGTTTGCTTAATGCCTAAGCTGCAACAAATCACAATATTAGGAGCTACTGGTACTATTGGTGCCAGCACTCTTAATGTCATCTCGCAACATCCCAATCGTTTTGCTACTTACGCTCTAACTGCAAATAATAATGACGCAGCTTTATATAAGCTTTGTATTGAATACAAGCCAGCTTATGCAGTTCTCTTAGATGAGGCTGCAGCTGAACGCCTACGTTTGCAATTAAAAGCTGTTGGAAGCTCAACAGAAGTGATGTGTGGAATGTCCGCTCTTGAGTATGTTTCATCACGCCCTGAAGTAGATGCAGTAATGGCAGCGATTGTTGGAGCAGCAGGCTTGATTCCTGCAATTGCAGCAGCTAAGGCAGGTAAGCGGATCCTTCTTGCCAATAAAGAAACATTGGTCATGGCAGGCAATTTATTTATGCAAGCGGTAAAACAGGGTGGTGCAATCCTATTACCTATTGATAGTGAGCATAATGCGATTTTTCAAGTAATGCCTGCACGTGTAGATGGTAATCTTATTGATTCGGGTATTAAAAAAATATTATTGACTGCTTCAGGTGGACCTTTCCGTAAACTTAGTCAATCTGAGCTTGAGGAAGTTTCTTTAGAGCAAGCGTTGAATCATCCTAATTGGGTGATGGGCCCTAAAATTACAATCGATTCTGCTACTTTGATGAACAAAGGTTTGGAGGTTATTGAGGCGCGTTGGTTATTTAACGCAAAGCCATCTGAAATTGAGGTTGTTGTTCACCCTCAAAGTGTTATCCATTCTATGGTTGAGTACGTAGACGGCTCTGTTTTAGCTCAATTGGGTAATCCTGATATGCGTACACCAATCGCTTATGCCCTAGGTTACCCAGAGCGATTGCAAAGTGGCGTTGGCTCTCTAGATTTATTTAAGATTGGGCAATTGGATTTCGAAGCACCTGATACCAATAAATTTCCTTGTTTACGTCTGGCTTATGAAGCGCTTAAATTGGGTGGCAATGCGGCTGCAATTCTTAATGCGGCAAATGAAATTGCTGTTGAAGCTTTCATTCAGAAGACAATTAAATTTACAGAAATTCCGCGTCTTATTGAGTTTGTACTTAATAAATCAAGTATCAAGGAAGTAAGTGATTTGAATATGCTTATTGATACTGATGCTTCTGCACGAGATTCCGCGCGTGAATGGTTGAGCCGCGCCTAATGCTAACCTTACTTTCATTCGTTGTTGCACTAGCTGTTTTAATTACAATTCATGAGTATGGCCATTTCCAGATGGCTAAATGGTGTGGTGTGAAAGTCCTGAAATTTTCACTTGGTTTTGGTAAGCCTCTTTATAGTAAAAAGTTTGGCTTAGATCAAACCGAATTTGTTATTTCAGCACTCCCCTTGGGTGGTTACGTCAAAATGTTAGATGAGCGTGAGCTGTCTGAATCGGAGATGAAGGGGCTGGCGCTTGCTGATCTTTTAAGAAGCTTTAATCGCCAAAAGCTTTGGAAGCGTTTTTTGATTGTTTTAGCCGGGCCCGTCGCTAACTTTCTTTTGGCAATTTTCTTGTTCTGGTTCTTAATGGCGCAAGGCGTAACTTCATTAAAGCCTGTTGTTGGTGAGGTTTTAAAAGGCACAGCAGCTTATCAATCAGGGCTTCAGCAAGGTGATCTTGTTAAATCTATTGAAAATAAAAAAGTTAGAACTTGGCAAGATATTTATTGGGCGCTACTCCAAAACATTGGTGAAACCCAAGAAGTTGAATTAACGATTGTTGATAATCAAGGGCGATTAAAAAAGCACTTACTTTCCTTAACTAAATTAAGTAAAAAAGATTTGGAAGGTGATTTCTTAACGCCGTTAGGATTGCGACCGAATCAGCCTGTAATACCAGCCAAAATCAGCGAGGTTTTATCAAACAGTGCTGCATCAAAAGCCGGGTTGAAGGCTGGTGATGTTATTTTATCTGTGGATGGCTTAAAAATTAATTCTTCTGAAGAGTTTGTTAATGTAGTTCAATCAAAGCCAAATAATGCACTTTTAGTAGCAATTAATCGAGCTTCGGAAGTAATTTCTTTAGAAATCACGCCATCTTTGGTCAAAGAAGGCGGGCGTAATGTAGGTCGTATTGGTGCAGGGTTTAAGATGGATTCAGAAGCTTTGGCGCCTTATTTAGTTAAAGTTAAATATTCCCTAGCTGAGAGTCTGTTTCTAGCCAATCAAAAAACATGGGATATTTCCTTGTTTAGTTTAAAAATGATTGGCAATATGCTTATTGGGGAGGCTTCACTGAAGACAATAAGCGGCCCCGTTACTATCGCCACCTATTCTGGAAAAAGTGCACATCAAGGATGGGCGTCATGGATTGGGTTTTTGGCGATGTTAAGTATAAGTATTGGCGTGTTGAATCTCTTGCCCATCCCTGTGTTGGATGGTGGGCATTTGTTGTATTATACGGTTGAGGCAATCAAAGGAAGTCCAGTTTCTGATCGTATGATGGAGATTGGCCAAAGAATCGGATTTTTGCTCCTTGGATTGCTCACGATATTTGCTTTTTATAATGATATTAATCGATTGATAGCAGGCTGAGCCTAATGATTCTTAAGAACAATATTCGCTTGAAGTTAAAAAGCATTCCAATGTTAATGCTTGGTCTTTATGCATCTTCAGCATTGGCTTTAGATCCTTTTGTAGTTAAAGATATTCGAGTTGAGGGTATTCAACGGACTGAAGCTGGAACAGTTTTTAGTTATTTGCCAGTAAAAGTTGGCGAAGAGATGGATGATGAAAAAGCAACTCAAGCGATTAAGTCTCTCTACAGCACAGGTTTTTTTAAAGATGTTCGAATTGAATCCGATCAAGATATTCTAGTCGTCACACTGCAAGAGCGGTCAGCTATTGCTCAAATTAATTTTAGTGGTAACAAATCTTTCCCTACAGACAAAATGAAAGAAGGCTTGAAGCAAATTGGTCTTGCTGAAGGATTGATTTTTGATAAGTCCATGCTTGATAGAGCAGAGCAGGAAGTTAAGCGCCAATATCTTGCCCAAGGTAAATATGGGGCTAGTGTCAAAACATCCGTAATTCCTCTTGAACGAAATCGTGTAACTTTAAAGTTCGATATTGAAGAGGGTGCGGTTTCAAAAATTAGAAGCATTAATATTGTTGGTAACCAAGCATTTAGCTCAGAAGAGCTTAAAGAGCAGTTTAAGTTAACTACTCCTGATTGGATGACTTGGTGGAATAAGAACGATCAATATTCAAAACAAAAGCTTACCGCTGATTTAGAGGCATTACGATCTTTCTACATGAACCAAGGATATTTGGAATTCAATATAGATTCGACTCAAGTCAATATCACACCAGATAAACGTGATATTTATATTACGACTAATATTACTGAAGGCGAGAAATATACTGTTACAGGCATTAAAGTCGGTGGAGATACCATCATTCCTGAAGATGAACTTAAACGATTAATTACTGTTGCTTCTGGTGACACTTTTAATAGGCAAGCCTTAACGGCGTCTACTAAAGCCATGAGCGATCGATTAGGTAATGAAGGTTACGCGTTTGCTAATGTGAATGCGATTCCTGAAGTTGATAAAGAAAAGCGTACTGTAGCATTTACTTTTATGGTGGATCCGGGTCGTCGGGTCTATGTTCGTCGAATTAATCTAACTGGCAACGCAAGAACCCGAGATGAAGTATTACGTCGAGAAATGCGTCAATTGGAATCATCTTGGTACGGTGCAGATAAGATCGCTAGGTCAAAACAGCGACTTGATCGCTTGCAATATTTCTCTGATGTAAACATAGAAACTCCAGCGGTTCCTGGTACTGCTGACCAGGTTGATTTAAATGTTAATGTGACTGAACGATCTACCGGTAGCATTATGTTTGGTGCAGGTTTATCTAGTTTTGAAGGTGTGGTTCTTGGTATTACGGTAAATCAAAATAACTTCTTGGGTACTGGAAATAGAGTATCTGCACAGATTAATACAGGTAAAGTTAATACTGTTTATTCACTTTCCTATACCGACCCTTACTTTACTCCTGACGGGATTAGTCGAACATTTAACGTTTACAGAAGAGATGTGGATACATCATTCTTAAGAACGGGCACCTATAAAACAGGCTCTTATGGTGGTGGCGTTAGCTTTGGCATGCCACTTAATGAGAGGGATTCTATTTCCGGAGGTATTTCATTTGATTATACGGAAGTAGACTTGCAGAGTGATAGTCCTGATAGATGGAAGCAATATTGCGGATCTGATAGACAAACCCTCGCATGTAGTAACACTTCATGGATGCTGAACGCAGGGTGGGCTCACGATACTCGAGATAATATTATGTATCCAAATCAAGGGGTTTTTCAAAGAATTAATTTGGAAGTTGGTTTGCCAGGATTAGATCTTCAATACTATAAAGCTGATTACAAGCACTCATGGTACGAGCCGCTCACTAAAAATCTGACATTGATGTTGAATGGTGAGATTGGATATGGAGATACGTACGGTAATAAAAATAAAGAATTTCCATTCTTTAAAAATTATTATGTTGGCGGAGTTAACTCTGTTCGAGGATTTCAACAAAGCTCAATAGGCAATTTTGAAACAGGTCAAAATGGTGTTGGATTTTTTAGCGGTGGTACTAAGCGAGTTGTAGGTAATGCAGAAATTTTCTTTCCAGTCCCCGGTTTAAAAGATTCCAGTCAGTTTAGATTAAGTGCATTTCTCGATGCAGGTAATATTTATACTGCTGATCAGTCTCTTACATTAACTGATATGCGTTATTCAACAGGTTTAGGTGTAAGTTGGTTTTCACCATTCGGTCCAATTAAAGTTGTATTAGCTAAGCCACTGAATTCAGTTGATACGGATAGAACACAATTCTTGCAATTTCAAATGGGTCAACAATTTTAGATTAAGGGGTATTGAAGTGAGTCATTTATTAAAAAGTTTATTGATAGCAGGTTTATTCGGACTTACATTAAATGTGAGTGCGGCCGACCTTAAGATAGGTTATGTGCAAGTTGATAAAATCTTGCAAGATGCTCCACAAACTGCAGAGAGCGGTAAGAAACTTGAGCGTGAATTTACTGCACGCACACAAGAGTTAGAACGTTTGCAAAAACAAATCAAAGATATTGAAACGGCTTTAGATAAAGATAGCCTCACAATGTCTGAAGCGGATAGGAAAAATAAAGAGCGTGATTCATCAAACCTTAAAATTGATTTTCAGCGTAAACAGCGTGAGCTTCGTGAAGACGTAAATTTACGTAAAAATGAAGAGCTTGGTACACTTCAAGACAAGATTAATAAAGCAGTTACTGCCGTTTCAGAAGCTGAAGGTTATGACTTGGTAGTGTATGGTGGTGTCGCTTACGCCAATAAGAAGATTGATATTACTGATAAAGTATTAAAATCACTCGGTAAAAAATAATTTATTATCAATTGATGATTGTTGAATAAGTGAATTTTAAACTCAGTGAAATAACTGCGCGTCTTGGTGGTGTTTTAGTCGGTGAAGATGTCGTTGTTAATCGAGTTTCTTCAGTGGCTAATGCGCAAAACGGGCACGTTACTTTCCTAACCGAAACTAAATATCTTGCTGCTTTAACAATGACTAAAGCTAGTGCAGTTATTTTATCTGAAGAAAATCAACATTTAACTGAATTGCCAAGGATTGTGAATGATAATCCTTATGCTTATTTTGCAAAAGTTTCAGCGCTACTAAATCCTGCTTTAGAAGTTACCCCAGGGATTGCCGCTAGCGCAGTCATTGACTCAACAGTGCAAGTGCCTGCTAGTTGTAGCATTGGGCCTAATGTTGTGATTGAAGCGGATGTTGAGCTGGGCGAGGGCGTTGTTATTGGTTCAGCTTCGGTTGTGGGTAAAGGCGCATCGATTGGTGCGGACTCAAGAATTCAATCAAATGTAGTGATATATCATGGATGTCATATTGGCCGATCTTGCAATGTTGCATCTGGTACAGTCATTGGAGCAGATGGTTTTGGCTACGCAAACCAATCTGGTGCTTGGGTCAAGATTCCTCAGGTTGGAAGAGTTATTATTGGAAATAATGTTGATATCGGTGCAAATTCGACAATAGATCGTGGTGCACTGGACGATACGATTATTGAAGATGGTGTTAAGTTGGACAACTTAATACAAGTCGGACATAACTGCATTATCGGCGAGCATACGGTTATTGCTGGCTGTGTAGGGATTGCTGGAAGTGCTAAAATTGGTAAGCGTTGTAGAATTGGTGGTGCGGCAATGATACTTGGCCACCTAGAGATTGCTGATGATGTGACGGTATCTCCAGGCAGTATGATTACGAGGTCCTTACATAAGTCAGATACTTATACTGCGCTAATGCCATTTCAAACACATGCTGAATGGTTAAAAACAGCTGCTAATTTACGACATCTAGGTGATTTAACAGATCGCATTAAACAATTAGAAAAACAAGTAGCCACATTGGCTGCTGCTAAGAATATTAATAGTTAAAGAAAGTACAAAAATGAGTGATAACGTAACTACAAGTATGGATATCCATGAAATATTGGATCATTTACCTCATCGTTATCCATTTATGTTGGTAGATCGCGTATTGTCTTTAGATGTAGGCAAGGAAATTGTAGCGGTTAAGAATGTCAGCATGAATGAACCATTTTTTCCAGGTCACTTTCCTTATCACCCAGTCATGCCAGGTGTGCTTATTGTTGAAGCTATGGCACAAGCTGCGGCTATCCTGTCATTTAAAACAATGAACGTAAAGCCTACGGATGATGCAGTGTATTATTTTGCAGGTATTGATAGTGCTCGCTTTAAAAAGCCTGTGTCACCGGGTGATCAGCTGATCCTGAAAGTAAGTATCGACCGTATTCTTCGCGGTATTTGGAAATACAAAGGTGTTGCATTGGTTGACGATCAGATCGTTGCCGAGGCGGAAATGATGTGCATCCTTAAAGAAATAGCATAGCGCTTTATGTCAGTGATTAAAATCCATCCAACCGCTATCGTTGATAGCAAAGCTCAACTTGCATCAGACGTTGAGATTGGCCCTTATTCAATCATTGGGCCCAATGTTCAAATTGATAGTGGAACAAAAGTTGGGCCGCATGTTGTTGTGTCTGGTCATACTTCAATTGGTAAAAATAACCAAATTTTCCAATTCTCTTCACTTGGCGCGGCTCCGCAAGATAAAAAATATAATAATGAGCCGACAAAGCTTGAAATAGGTGACAACAACACTATTCGCGAATTCTGCACTTTTAATCTAGGCACTGTCCAAGATAAAGGCACGACAGTCATTGGAAGTAACAATTGGATTATGGCTTATGTTCACGTTGCACATGACTGCCATATTGCTAACAACACGATTTTAGCTAACAACTCATCTTTAGCTGGGCATGTTGATATTCATGATTATGCGATATTAGGTGGGTTTACCTTAATTCATCAGTTTTGCAAGGTTGGCTCTCATGTAATTACTGCTGTTGGCTCAGTTGTTTTTAAAGACATCCCTCCTTACGTAACTGCTGCAGGTTACGATGCCAAGCCGCATGGAATCAATTCGGAAGGATTGAAGCGCAGAGGCTTTACACCGGAAAACATCACTGCAATTAAGCGTGCTTACAAAACATTGTATCGACAAAGCCTAACTCTGGAAGAGGCAAAAACGGCCTTAAGCTCACAAGCGCTAGATCATCAAGAACTTAAGGTAATGCTAGACTTTTTGTCATTATCAACACGCGGTATCGTTCGTTAAAAATTATGCGCAAGCTCGTTGGTATTGTTGCTGGCGAAGCTTCCGGTGATTTAATCGGAAGTCATCTGATTAGGACACTTAAAAAACAACGTCCAGATTTAGATTTTGTTGGTATCGCAGGGCCTAAAATGATTGCTGAAGGCGCTGAGTCTTTATACCCCATCAGTAAATTATCATTGCATGGCTATGGATTTGATGTGCTTAAAGAAATACCTGGTTTATTAGGTATTCGTCGCGCTTTAGTACGTTATTTTAAGCGCGTTCAACCATCTGTTTTTATTGGCATTGATGCGCCAGACTTCAATTTTTCACTTGAACGCAAGTTAAAGAGAAGTGGTATTAAAACAATACATTACGTAAGTCCCTCCATTTGGGCTTGGCGTAAGGGGCGTATGTCTAAAATAAAACGCTCCGTTTCACATATGCTTGCCTTATTTCCTTTCGAGTCTGCGCTATATGAAGCTGCTAAAGTGCCAGTCACTTATGTTGGTCATCCTTTAGCAGATATTATTCCAATTGAAGTTGATACTCAAAGTGCACGAGATGCGCTTCGTTTAGAAAAGCATTCTATGGTTGTTGCTATGCTTCCAGGAAGTCGAGTAGGTGAGGTTAGCAGACTGGCTGAGTTATTCGTAGAAACCGCATTTCAAATCTCAAAACAACGTGAAGATGCATTATTTCTTGTTCCATTAATAACAAGAGAAACTAGAGATATTTTTGAAAAAGCGCTTTTCGATAGAATTGCTAGTCTTGATGCATTTGATGTAATACCAAACGTAAAAATCATGTTCGGTCATTCTCACTTGGCCATGCAGGCTGCAGATGTTGTGATAGTGGCTTCTGGAACAGCTACACTTGAGGCTGCCCTGTTAAAAAAACCAATGGTTATCACCTATAAAATGCCGTGGATTAGTTGGCAGATTCTCAAGCGTTTAAATTATCTTCCTTATGTTGGATTGCCAAATATTTTAGCGGGTCGATTTGTGGTTCCAGAGCTTTTGCAGAAAGACGCTAATCCTGAAAAGTTGTCTTCAACAGTACTTGAAATGATGGCTGATAAATCTAGGGTTAAAGAGATTGTGATTGAATTTACAAACATTCATCATTTGTTGCGCCAAAACACAGAGGAAAAAGCTGTGC
>JACCDL010329526.1_pt1 | contig 10267 bp, 11 predicted proteins | sample 7441931 | NCBI WGS metagenome assembly JACCDL01 (sample SAMN15323437, study PRJNA562643) | freshwater metagenome | isolation source: river surface water | place: USA:Blue River Watershed | collected 2017-08-16 | reverse complement strand
CTTGGGCTTTATGGGGTTGTTGTGCAGCAAGTTCGCGCCATTCTTTGTCATAAAGCTGGTGGACGATTAAAAATTGCTTGAACTCTGGCTCAAGCACCTGTAATTCCTCCTGACTAAGGGTTCGGAAACGCGGCATGCTCTTATTGTTCTTCGCTTTTTCTTACCTCTAGGCTGAGGTCCAGTACTTCATCGACTATTTTTTGTGTGATAGCCTGCTCAAGTGTGAAGCGATATTTGCCTTTAAATGGTAATTTTCTTTTGGGGAAAATGAGTTCGTGTTCAACGATTGTACCTGATTTTTTTCCAATCCAGTTGCCATCAGGGTAGGCCATTTTAATTTCGTATGGTTCACGAGACGACTTGCCAGTTGGTGCGGTACTTGAAAGAAAAACCCAAAGATTGTTGTAGGCGTAGTCTGTGGTGCTTCTGAGTGTAAACACGAAGTCATAGGCGAATGAAGTATCTTGGATATCAACCTCAAAGCTCGGCTTTACGTCTTGATTCCAGCGTTCATCTTGGAACTTAAATGATTTGTTGTAGACCGCTTCTTGGGTACAAGAAACCAAGAAGAGTGACAATAGAAGTAGGCTACTGAGCTTTTTCATTTTTAGGCCCTCCAGGATTCGGTTTGCGTGGTTTGCGGTTTGGTCTTCTTTTCTTGTTATTTGAGAATGATTTTTCAAAACGGGTAAGACTATCTTGGCCCACCACATTTTGGTAACCAATTTCTTCTACTTTTTCTTTGACTTGCGCGTATTCTGCGAGGTCTTTAGGTTTGACACCCTCTTTGTTTAATTTTTTAATTTCGGCAACACGTTCAGGGCTTAAGGCAACCATGCCTGTTTCTCCTTTGTAAGCATACCAAATAATGCGCTTGAAAACATCAGTTTTCATGTGAATGGCATCGCCCTTTTCGGTATGCAGCTTGCCGTCAACCTTTGGCATCGACTTGATGGAATCGAGGTACATGTCGAGTTCATAATTCAGACAGCACTTCAGTTTACCACATTGACCGGCTAATTTTTGCGGGTTTAAGGATAATTGCTGGTAGCGCGCCGCAGAGGTGGATACAGATCTGAAATCGGTGAGCCAAGTACTACAGCACAACTCGCGACCACATGAGCCAATACCACCAAGACGCGAGGCTTCTTGACGCGAGCCAATTTGTCTCATTTCGATGCGTACTTTGAAGCGGTCTGCCATGTCTTTGATGAGCTGACGAAAGTCAATGCGGCTTTCTGCAGTGTAGTAAAAGGTAGCTTTGGAAAGGTCTCCTTGGTATTCGACATCTGAAATTTTCATGTCGAGTTTGAGGTTCAAGGCTAAGGTTCTGGATTGGGTCAAGAGATCGCGCTCTAGGCCACGACCTTGAATCCATTTATCTATTTGTTCTTGATTGGCAATTTGAAAGATTTTTTTGCATTCAGCAACTTTCAAGTTAGGTGCTTTCTTTTGTACTTGAATGCGGGCTAATTCACCGAGCGCGGAAACCACCCCAATGTCATAACCTGGTGCCGTATCAACAGCAACAACGTCGCCCACTTGTAGACTTAAGTTGTTAGCATTGCGGTAAAAGGCTTTTCTTGAATTTTTGAAGCGAACTTCTACTAATTCATAAGCGCTTTGCCCTTCAGGCATACTGATGTTGGATAACCAGTCAAAAACCTCGAGTTTGTTGCATCCGCCTGAGCTGCAAGTACCATTGTTCTTACAACCATTTGGTGTTCCTCCACCGCTACTACAAGATGCACAACCCATTAGAAATTTTTTGAGGTAAAGATAATAAATTATACGTGAAAGTTATGCTTGATGAATGTAACGCATGGTTTGAAAACACAATTGCGTAAATAAAATTCTTGCGTTGGCATTTCGATCCAAATGGTAATAGGCGTCGTCAAATGTATCCATGAATTCACGGATATTGTTGCCACTGATAAAAGGTGCAAATTTGTCTAGAAAGGCAGCTTCTTCCTTGGAAACTTTTGTCAGCATATCTCCCATATAATTGGTCAGTAAACTCTGACGCAGCATATGTAAAGCATATTGCAAAAACAATTTTTGTCTTTCCTTGCCTATATTACCGAGGGCTTCAGCCCAATCCATCATGGCGAGCACATCTTTTTTGTAACAAACGCGCATCAATTGAATAAACTGTTCGCGCTGTTGATCTTGATTTTCATTGGCTTCCAAGAACTGATAGGCAGCCAACACTGAACCTTCTGCAAAGGCAGCTACTGAATCGGCCTGTGTGGCAGAAAGCTGCTGTTTTTGCTGCAAATAAGCACTCAATGCTTCATCTGATATTTTTGGAATTCGAACTAATTGCGTTCGTGATTGAATGGTTACCATTAATTTGCTGGCATCTTCGCTTATGAGCAGGAAAATGGTTTTGGCAGGTGGCTCTTCGAGAATTTTGAGCAGTTTGTTGGCACAATCTGCGTTCATTTCTTCTGGTTGCCAAATGATCATGACCTTATAACCTCCTTCATAAGACTTCAGATTGAGCTTGCGAATGATTTCTTTGCTCTCGTCTGTTGCGATGATGGGTTTGCGCATTTTGTTATCGATGCGTTCGGTCCATTCGAATAAATCAAAATAAGGTTTGGCGTGCAATTGTTTGCGCCAATCTTCTATAAAAACATCAGAAACCCTTCCGAGTGTCAGGACAACGGGAAACACAAAATGCAAATCGGGGTGTTGCTGTTGGCTAACTTTTTGACACGACGGACAAGTGCCACAACTGTCTGTAGGGCTTGGGTTTTGACAAAACAAATATTGAGCAAAGGCCAAAGCCAAGGGCAAACCTCCGTTTCCGGCTGGGCCATGAAAGAGTTGGGCATGAGCAATTTTTCCGGATTGAATCTCACGGATAAAATCTTGCTTTAAAGCATCTTGACCAATAATTTGCTGAAATTGCACCTCCAAAAATAGCTAAAAAGGCGCAATTATTCGGCGCTCCCTTTGAGAAGCAGTACGATTTCACCTTTGGCATCGTGTTGTTCAAAATATTGCTTCAAACTTTCTAGCGTACCGCGGTGATAGGTTTCAAATTTCTTGCTGATTTCACGAACTACACAAGCTTCGCGCTGCGAGTCTAGCCATTCGCACATTTGAGTAAGTGTTTTGGCAATTCTGTGCGGGGATTCATAAAGAACGATTGTCCGATTTTCGTTGGCTAAGGCCTGGATTTTTGTTTGACGCCCTTTTTTGTGAGGTAGAAAACCTTCAAAAACAAATTTGTCACAAGGGAAACCAGAAGCAACCAAAGCCGGGACAAAAGCCGTAGGGCCAGGCAAACACTCCACTTCAATACCAGCTTGAACGCACGCCCTAACTAGTAAAAAACCGGGGTCAGAGATCCCTGGGGTGCCTGCATCAGAAACAAGCACTGCATTTTCATTTTGCTGAATGAGTTCTATCGTTTTTTCTAAGAAACGGTGCTCGTTGTGTGCATGGAAGGCCAACACTTTCTTCTTTATTTCAAAGTGCTGCAACAGTTTGTTGGTCACTCGGGTATCTTCGGCAAAAATGAGGGGTGCTTCTTTTAAAATTCGAAGTGCTCGGAGTGTGATGTCTTCGAGATTGCCGATAGGGGTAGGGACGAGGATGAGTCTGGACATAATTAAGCAAAAACTGCACGTACGACCTCTTCAATTTTCGTACATGGAATGATTTCAATTTGATATTTGTGCCCTTTGATCCCTTTAGAATACTTGGAGACAATGATTTTTTTGTAGCCGAGTTTTTCGAGTTCAGATAAACGTTGTTCTAAACGATTGACGGGTCTGAGTTCTCCGCTCAGACCAATTTCGGCAGCAAATGAAATGGTTTTGTCGATGGCGAGGTCAGCGTTGGAAGATAAAATAGCCATTGCTACAGCGAGGTCTATGGCAGGATCGTCTACTTTGATGCCACCTGCAATATTGAGAAAAACATCTTTGGCAGCTAAACGGAAACCACAGCGTTTCTCTAGAACTGCAAGGAGCATATTGAGCCTCTTGACATCAAAACCGGTAGACGAGCGCTGAGGCGTGCCATAGGCCGCAGAGGAGACAAGCGCCTGTACTTCAATGAGTAAAGGTCGTATGCCGTCTACCATGGAAGCCACTGCAACGCCACTCAGGGCATCTGAACCTATAGAAACTAAAACTTCTGAAGGATTAGCCACTGGATGTAGGCCATCACCTTGCATGCTGTAAATACCAAGCTCATTGGTAGAGCCAAAGCGGTTTTTAATGCTGCGCAACAAGCGGTAAATATGATGACGATCTCCTTCGAACTGCAACACGGAATCAACCATGTGCTCGAGTACTTTTGGCCCAGCAATGGTGCCATCTTTAGTGATGTGGCCAATCAGGAAAATAGGGATATCTGTTTGTTTGGCAAAGCGCAGTAGGTTCGCTGTGCATTCGCGCACCTGAACAACCGAACCAGGCGAACTCTCTACGCTATCGGTGTATAGTGTTTGAATGGAGTCGATGATGAGGAGTTGGGGCTGAATGGCTTCGGCCTGAACCAAAACCTGTTGTAGGTTTGTTTCGGTTAATAAAAAGCACTGCTGATTATCAAGACCAAGTCTTTCAGCACGCATTCTGATTTGTTGTTCCGATTCTTCGCCAGATACATAAAGGACCTTTAGTTGCTCTTTGATCGCTAGTTGTAAAAGTAGCGTAGATTTTCCAATACCGGGGTCACCTCCAAGCAAGTTAATTGAACCCGGAACGATGCCACCCCCAAGTACACGATTCAGTTCAAAATCTTGGAGCGGAATGCGACTTTCTTCGCTTTTTTGCACTTCTTGGATTAAAACCGCTTGTTGTGCTTGGCTAGATTTTGAGAAACTCACAACGTGTTTTGGCGTTTTCTCTGTGCGTTCTTCAACAAAAGTGTTCCATTCTTTACATCCTGGGCATTTGCCGAGCCATTTTGGGGCTTCATAACCACAGTTTTGACAAAAAAAAGCGCTTTTGGTTTTGGACATGCTCGTAGAAGTGTTTTGACAAAGGTATTTAAAAAACGCTGTCCTTACCTGGCTTTTAAGGACTTAATCCGTATTATTACGGAAATCAAAAATAAAATTTTTAAGAAATTTGAATTAGGTGTTTGCTACAAACACAAAAAATATAATTTTGCCCTTAAATACTTGTCTTTCCTATGTCAAAAAGAAGAGCAATCATCAGCTACGACAAACTCACTATTGAGCAGAAAAAACAAATCCTCAAGGACTTCCCTGACGGATATATCAACCATTTAACTACCATCAAGACCCCCACAGGTGAAGTCCTAGATGCATTAGTCTGGGAAACAGATGAGGTCATTTACTTGGTAAAAATCAATAAGGTCATGCCAAAGGCTAAACCTGTTGTCAATGACGACGACGACGACTTTGAAGATGACTTTGATAAAGTAGATGACATCAAAGACGATGAACTCGACGACGACGACGATGCCGACGACGATGACTATGATAATGCTGACGACTCCGACTCCGACGACGACACCGACGAAGAGTAAGTCACTCAAAGCCAAGTTTTCTTAACTTTGGGTCAATGCAGCCCAACACATCTCTTACTGAACTTTCTGTGCTTTTAAACAGCGTTGCTCCTGTCGACCAAGTCGGCAGCCTAGAACGCATTGCAAAAATTCAATCACGAAGCCTCAAAGGCCAAGCTAAAATTCAAGGGTTGCGCATGGCGCTCTCCATGATTGACCTCACCACGCTTGAAGGTAAAGACACACCTGGGAAAGTGCGTCAAATGTGTTTTAAAGCACAGCATCTTCACGACCAAGCTGAAGGTTTACCAACGGTAGCTGCCGTTTGTGTTTTCCCTACAATGGTAGGTGTTGCCAAAGCGGCACTGGCAAATACTAATATCAAGGTGGCGGCCGTTTCAACCGCCTTTCCGGCTGGTCAGGCCCCTTTTGAAGTAAAAAAACTAGATACGCTGCATGCTGTTGAGCACGGTGCCGACGAAATCGATATGGTGATTTCACGCGGCCGCTTCTTAGCCGGAGATTATAATTTTGTATATGACGAAATTGCAGCCATCAAGGAACTTTGCGGTACAGCCAGACTCAAAGTCATCTTTGAAACGGGCGAACTAGACTCACTCGACCAAGTAAAACGGGTATCTAGTTTGGCCATTGCTGCAGGTGCCGATTTCATTAAAACCTCAACAGGTAAAATTCAGCCCGCTGCTACTTTTCCAGTGGTTTTGACCATGCTGAGTGCCATCAAAGCGCATTATGACCAAACGGGTCAGATGGTTGGAATGAAACCTGCTGGAGGCATTTCATCGGCCAAAATTGCCTTGCAACACTTACTACTAGTGAAGGAAGTACTCGGTGAGGCTTGGTTGAGCAACGAATGGTACCGTTTTGGCGCTAGTAGTTTGGCCAACGACCTCCTCATGCAGTATCAAAAACAAAAGACTGGTAAATATCAGTCAGCATCCTATTTTTCAATAGATTAACTATGAGCCAAATCAACTGGAATCTCGAGCCATCCTTAGAATCAACTGCTGTGATTCAAATTAAGGAGCAATACGAACTCTTCATCGATGGGCAGTGGCAAGCACCACTTTCAAAAACCTATTTTGATTCGGTGAATCCTGCCGATGAGCGTCATTTGGCCAAAATTGCATGGGCACAAGCTCAAGATATAGACCTAGCGGTTCAGGCAGCCCGCATGGCATACGAAAATGTGTGGTCCAAACTTAGCGGTGCTGAGCGCGGAAAATATTTATTTCGCATTGCCAGGATCATGCAAGAAAAGTCTCGTGAATTAGCGGTTCTTGAAACTTTAGATGGGGGTAAACCGATCAAAGAATCAAGAGATGTTGATGTGCCCTTAGCGTGCAATCATTTTTTCTATTACGCAGGTTGGGCCGATAAACTTCAAGAAGCTTTTTCCGGTAGAGAAGTAGCAGCACTAGGAGTTGCAGCGCAAATAACACCTTGGAATTTTCCACTTTTAATGTTGGCCTGGAAAATTGCCCCTGCATTAGCTTGTGGAAACACAGTGGTATTAAAGCCTGCAGAAACCACCTCCTTAACGGCACTTAAATTTGCAGAAATTTGTCAAGAAGCAGGTCTGCCAGCGGGAGTTGTCAATATTGTCACAGGCTACGGCGATTCAGGTGCAGCATTGGTAGCGCATCCGGATGTCAATAAAATAGCTTTTACCGGAAGTACGGCAGTAGGCAAGCAAATTCAGAAGGCCTGCATCGGAACCGATAAAAAACTTACTTTGGAACTGGGTGGAAAATCTGCCAATATCATCTTGGAAGATGCCCCCATAGATCAAGCGGTAGAAGGCGTGATCAATGCGATTTTCTTTAATCAAGGACACGTTTGTTGCGCTGGTTCAAGACTTTATGTACAAGAATCTATCGCCGAAAGCGTTATTGAAAAATTAAAATTCCGTTTGCAAAGCATCTATGTTGGAAATCCCTTAGATAAAAATACAGATATCGGCGCCATCAATTCCAAAAAGCAATTGGAAACCATTGAGCGCTATATTTCACTTGGAGTAGAAGAGGGAGCGGCATTGTATCAACCAAGTTGTAACCTGCCAACCAAGGGTTATTATTGCCCACCTACACTATTTACCGATGTAGCACAAAGTGCGCGCATTGCCCAAGAGGAAATTTTTGGCCCTGTGCTCACCATTCAAACATTTAGAACCATTGATGAGGTGTTGCAAAAAGCCAATAACTCACCATACGGACTCGCTGCCGGAGTTTGGACTGACAAAGGAGCACGTATTTTTGGCCTCAGCAGCCAGTTACAAGCGGGCGTAGTTTGGGCCAATACCTATAATAAATTTGACCCAGCTTCGCCTTTTGGAGGTTACAAAGAGAGCGGCTTTGGTCGAGAAGGAGGTTTGCATGGCCTTAGTGCGTATTTAAAATTCATCAACTAATGGAAATCCTCAAAACATATAAGCTCTATATCGGCGGACAATTTCCGCGCACAGAAAGCGGGCGTTCTTATTTGGTAACTGCTCCTGATGGTAAGGCAATTGCAAATGCATGTTTAGCTTCCAAAAAAGATGTCAGAAATGCTGTTCAGGTCGCTCGTAAAGCACAAAGTCCATGGGCCGCTAAAACCGCTTTCAACAAAGGCCAAATCCTATATCGCATTGCAGAAGTACTAGAAGGAAGAAAAGCACAATTCATCGAAGAGATTTGCAGTTTAGGGGCTTCTATTGAAGAGGCAACGCAAGAAGTGCAAATTTCTATAGACCGTTGTGTTTACTATGCGGGTTGGGCAGACAAATACCAAGCCCTGAGCTCTAGTGTGAATCCGGTTGCTTCTTCGCATTTTAATTTTTCAGTACCCGAACCAATGGGAGTTGTTGGCCTCGTTGCTTGTCAGCAAACTGCTTTGAGTGGTCTTATTTCTCAACTCTTGCCCATAATAGTTGGTGGAAACACAGCTGTACTCATCGCCAACTCAACAAAACCACTTTGTGCCATCACTTTAGGTGAAGTATTGGCCACTTCTGATGTACCAGGAGGAGTGGTAAATATCTTAACAGGTAATGTAGCCGAGATGTTACCCACGCTAGCTGGGCACATGGACGTCAATGCCCTTTGCTTGGCAAAAATACCTACCGAACTCATTGTTACTGCACAAGAGTCAGCGATAGACAATCTCAAGCGCTGTATTTTGCAAGCCGAGGATTTTTCAGCAGCAAGTTCCCAAGGAATGCAATACATCACAGATTTTCAAGAAATCAAAACTACTTGGCATCCAATTGAACAGGTTGCCGGTGGAATGGGTGGGTATTAAATGAAAGAAAGGTTTACATGTTTCTTTTTAGCTAAAATTTGATAGCAGTAAATAACTATATTTGGGTATCAACCTCAAAACATTTTTAAACGATGAAAAAATTTACCTTACTCTCTCTCGTTTCCCTGCTTCTACTTGGTGCCTGTACCATAGAGAAACGTGTCTATCGAAATGGCTATAATATCCAATGGCATACTTCTTTAAAAGTTAAAAATCAACAACCAGAACAAGTTGCTAATGAGGAAATTTCTGCAGTGAACTCGCAACAGGAAAAGTCAATGAATGAAGGAAAGAATTCAGCCAGGGTATCACTTTCAACTGATGCACAAATCTCAACACTTCCTGTTCAAGGATACAAGATCAACGCTCCTTCTCAAGAATTTGTTGTTAACCAATGCTCAATTGAAAAACAACAGTTAGCTGCTGTAGTTCAGCAACATTTTGTAAAAGAAAGCAGCTCAAAAGCAGCCTATCATGCGGTTAAAGTTGATCACAAAAAGGCACAGCGTTTGACGCAGGCTTTAAACAAAACATCTGAAAATTCAAAGGATTACATTCCCATGATTGTTTTGTTTATTTTGTGTTTTATTTTTCCTCCTATCGCTGTCGGTTTAGCAACGGATTGGGACACTGAAATTGTAATTTACAATGTTTTGTGGACCCTTTTATGTGGCTTCCCTGGTATCATTCATGCCTTGATTATCGTTGGCCGCTACGCATAAAATATTTCTCAAAATTCGTTTAGGCGGGCTATTGACTATTCCATTCATATTGGTGAGTCTGCCCGCCTCTTTCTTTGATAAAGGGCAGTCATTGTGCCTGTCTGTTTTGTTATTGGATCAAGAATGCTTTGCTTGCGGACTCACGCGAGCGGTGCAGCACCTTGTTCATTTTGAGTTTCAAGCAGCCTGGCAGTTTAACAAGCTTGTTGTGCTTGTTTTTCCTATTTTGACAATAGTTTGGGGTAGATGGGTCTATGAGGCCTGGAAAAAGTTGAGAAGCGAAAAAACCCCTTAACCAATGATGGCTCCGAGAACTTGTGTAGCAGCTGTTATGCAGCGTCTTTGCTCATTGGCGTCGTAACGCGCTATAATCCATTCATTTTGATCGAGAACCAGCGTATTCATACGATCCAAGCAATTGATGCCAATTTCTTCTGAAATCCGCTTTACTTGATGATTGATTTTATCCATGGAACAACCAGAAGCCTTCACGCCTTTTTCATTGGCCACAAGCACCAAAGCCAAGTCTTCAAATACAAAACCTGTAGCGTTCATGGTTTGGCCATGTGTTTGCCAAGTAGCTGTAAATTGCTGCAACTGCTCATTGGCCCAAGCACTTTCGGTAGCACTGAGCTTTCTGTTTGAGATAAAAACCCAAACACGACAATTTGCATCAAACTGAGCGGGTAAATTATAGGTCTGCGGCATTGGCTATTAGTTCTGCAATATCGAGTACTTTGATATCTTCT
>JACCDL010243185.1_pt1 | contig 10268 bp, 9 predicted proteins | sample 7441931 | NCBI WGS metagenome assembly JACCDL01 (sample SAMN15323437, study PRJNA562643) | freshwater metagenome | isolation source: river surface water | place: USA:Blue River Watershed | collected 2017-08-16 | reverse complement strand
GAGAAATTATCGCTGGAAATAATAACCCAAGTCTCACCAGTGATCTAGTGAGCATTCTCAATGAGCTGAGAGACAATAAATGGATCGAAAAAAAGTTCTACGATCAAATCATGGAAGATTTTACTTATTATTAGTAGTATTTGCTTGTGGTAAAAATCCAGTCTCCTGACTAATTTGCTCATTTGAATAACCATTAGTTCTTAAAGCTCTAGCATAGGAAGATCTAGTACCAGTTATTCTTATTTTTTCAGCTTGAAGATCTTTGATATCATTATGATTTTTAATTCCTGGTGTAGCCAGTACTTCATCAATTTTAGCAATTCTTGTAGTTATTTCTTTAATACCAGCAACATTCATTTCATTATTTCTAGCATTATGAGCTTTTCGTGTGGCACTTCCTGGATATCCTCCTGGAGATCCACTTGAACTTGAAAATCCAGCAAGTGTTTCTTGTGCAGTTGATGCCACAGATGCTGGACCTTTTTTTCTAACAACTAATTGATCAGTATGCGCTGGATCAGGATCTCTCACATCAGGTTGCTCTTGTTTAATAATATCACCCGTAATAGTAGCAGCTTTCTCTTCTAACTTTTCTGGTGGAATACTTGATGGGGCACTCGATCCAGGTGGAGTTCTTCGTTTTACTGATTCAGCTATTTTCTGTTTAAGTTCATTTGGATCAAATGTTTTCCTATAACCAATAGGTTGAGTTCCTCCTTCAGATTTAGTTATTAACACTCTCGGTGGAGGAGCATATTCAGGAATAGTAGCTGTTGCCGTTGATACAGGAGAAGCATCAACTGCTGATATAGTACGAACTATACTTGCTCGAGTAGGAACATATTCAGGAATAGTAGCTGTTGCCATTGCTACAGGAGAAGCATCGACTGCTGCTATAGTACGAACTGTACTTGCTCGAGTAGGGTTCATAGCATGTGCGAGATTGGTATCAACGGTATTCCAGAGAATCTCAAATTCTTTAGCTGTAATGCCTTTAGGAGAGCTTTTAGCGAATGCATCACCAAACTTCAAAAATGTATCTATTAGATTACGATCCTGCAGCCACTTAAGTGTTAATACTGCTTCCTTTGTGTTCATAAATTTGTGCAAAATGTTTTTTGCGAAAGTCATTTTAGTAGTCATATCTTCGTACGAATCAAACTTATTATACGATTCGGGAACAGCAGCAGCTATACCCAGGTAATCATTTCTAATCCGTTCAGCATTAGCATTTCCAATAATGTTAGATAGGCGAAGTTGCTCATCTACTTTTTTTTGAAGCATTTCACCCCTGTGAGCTTTATTAATGAACGATGTATCCTGATATGATCTAAATGTATCAACTAGCTTTGGATACGAATAAGTATGCTTTGGTGCAACTCGATTACGAGTGCTCATCCAGCTTGGACCATTTCGACGAGCTACCATAATTAATTACCTTATATTATAGAGCAGATTCTATAGCCTTTAATATAATAATCGATTTACAATAGAAAATGTCGTTTTCTCACCTGATCCGAGTTCATGTTGGGGCTATTCCTAAGTCAAAACTTTCGAAGGCTCTAAAGACTGGTAAGCTCAGTCTAACTGCTGCAGAATTAGCTGGAACTAGTCATACTCTGCATGTTCATCCAGAAGTAGCCGAGAAACTATTAAAAGCTAAGAAGAACCATAAGGGAGCTCGATTTTATCATTCGATGAATGAGATTCGTGGGGATATGCAAAATATGCAGGGTGGATCGTTGTGGAGTTGGCTCGCTGGAGCTGCTAAGACTGGCTACAAGGCTGTTAAGGACAACTGGAAAGATATTCAGCCTTTGTTGACTAAGGGAATTGATCAATATGCGCTACCCGCTGGGATGAACGCTGCCGGACCATATGCTCCTGCTGTTCTCTTGGCACGTCAAGGATTGAAAGCTCTCACTGGCGTTGGGGTTAAGCCAGCTAAGGGTAGCCAGGCAGCTAAAGATAAGATGGCTCGAGTACGTGCGATGCGTAAGAAGGGTGGATCATTTCTGCCAGCTGGAGGATACGCTTAATTTAATTGATTACTAATCGTAGTATAAATCAATATATATAAGTAATCCTCATGAGTCTGCTAAATTCTGACAAGGAGATTCTCCCAATCAGTTTGGATCAGTCATGTCTTGTGAACGATGGTTCTAATAACAAGTATACATATCGATTTAATCCCAGCGTCCGATTTGAAAAAGCTTCAGTTGCGATCCAATCTATTTCCATGTATTATTCATGGTACAATTTTAGTGCTGCACTGTACAATAATACTACATTTACTTTAACCTTTCCTACAGCTGCTACTACCCAGACGCTGTCTATAACGGTCCCAGATGGATTTTACCAGATTACTGAGCTCTACCAATATTTACAAAGTGTTATGATCGCTAATAACTTGTATCTAACGCTCAATGGGAATAACGTGTACTTTTTCGAAATTATTACAAATGCTAATGCATATAAGGTACAGATTGATTGCTTTCTCGTTCCTACAGCACTTGGTGATTATTCTTATGGAGCTGGTGGCACCTGGGGCGCTTCTGGCCTCCCAACCGTTTCTCGCTGTCCTCAAATCACTGTAGCTGCTAATGGTTTCCGAGATATCGTTGGGTTTAATGCTGGTACCTATCCAAGCACTACAACTGCTCAATATTCTAAAGTATCTGATTATACCCCTCAGGTATCTCCAGTGAGCGCTATCAAGGTATTATGTTCAGCTGTGCAGAATAGTTATACCAGTCCAAATAGCTTCTTAGGAGCTTTCAATGTTGGGACGTCTCAATTCGGTCAATTGATCTTTGTATCACCAAATGAGTTCGCTTTTATTAAAATGCAAGACCAGAGTTTATCTGAAATCACAATTACTTTTCTTGATCAAAATAATCGAGCGCTTCCAATCAATGATACATCTATAATTATTTCTCTGCTCATTAAAAGTTGAGAGCGTACAATATAAATAATCAACCATGCCCAGTAAAGTTCTAATCCCGCACAAGGGTCAACTATTTGGCCAACATAAATATTACTATAGTGCTCGAAAGCGTACTGGTGGAGCTCTACGTGCATTAGCTTCTAAATCATCTCATGGCATAAGCAATGCTGGTATCTTACATAAAGATTTCACTCGAATGACTGTCAATGCTCCTGCCCCACGTAAAAAAAAGTACTTATCGTTCTAAATTACTTTAGCACTTTGGTATAATTTTTTTTGAGTTGATTCAGCTCAAGATCGATATTGAGAAAGTTAGTTTCTGATCCCTTCCGCGCCTCTTCATAAATTTTAAGTAGCTCGTCCGCTGAGTCGACACTGATCGGTATCTCTTGCAAAATTAATTTTAAATCACGTTTTGAGTTAATCTTAAGTAGGAAGATGTAATTGCAATTAGTGCGTATAATTTTATCGGTCTTGTAGAACGATTGACTCAAATAGATCATTGTGAACTTCTTGTGGCGTCCTCGGACAAAGTAATCAGCAATTTGCTTTTGAACGTTCTTGTCTGACATAAGTAGATCATCAAACACAATCAATTTATTGGTACCTTCCTCATAGTCATCCATATCAGGTATCTGATTATCGTAAAACTCAACCAGATCTCCCATCTTGTCTTCAATCATCTCGTAAAATGGCTGATTCTTATTGCGTAGGCAGAAGACTACTGTTTCAAATGTTTTTTTGAACTTCTTTAGGATATCCATTAGGAGATTCGTCTTGAAACTGCCTGACGGCCCACATATTAGTATTCTGGCAGGAATCTTTATTTGGTGTGTTACATATCCAGGATTATGCGAAGATCCCTTGTATTTTGCCGGTAGAGTTTGATAGTAATTTGGGATGTTTTCACTCATTTTGATTAGCTATATATATGAGTGGATAATTAAAACTAATATCAAATGGCGTCATACCCACCTCCAACAGAGATTGTGTCGATCTTCAATGAGTTTTTCTTTGAGGCTCCTAATGCATCCATCTCTATGTCAGATGTGGCCAATAATTATCTACGGAAAAATACATCTGACATTGCAACTGGGTTTATCACATTCAATAACTCATTAGCAGTCAATGGAAGCTTTTATTATAACGGATCAATCATAGATTTAACTGGATTAGGATATGTTTCTGGAATTACTGCTGGAGCAGCTACTGCATCAAAAGCTTTAGTAATAGATTCAAGCTCGAATATTGCTGGAGTAAATAACTTTAGTGCTACTAATCTGACTGGAACTCTACAGACCGCGGCTCAACCCAATATCACATCAATTGGTACTCTAAATAATCTCACTGTGACAGGAACTATTGGGTCGCTTGTATCCATTGCGACAACAATGACTTGTAATGGGGTTGATGTTGGGTCTAATATTGCGCCACTAGTCGGAATTACTCTCGGGACTCCAGCAGCGTCCAAGGTATTAACTCTAAACGCAAGCTCTCAAATAGCTGGCAGCCTTTCATTAACTGGAAATCTAACCGCAACTAATCTAACTGGTACGCTTCAAACTGCAGCTCAGCCTAATATTACATCGCTTGGTACTCTTACTGGAATTACATGTTCTGGAGATCTAACTATGGGCACAACTACTATTTCTGAGGCTGAGATTGGTGTGTTGGATGGAGTCACTCCAGGTACAGCCACTGCTTCTAAGGCTATTGTCGTTGATTCTAATAAGGATATTAGCGCCTTCCGCAACCTCACTGCTACGAGTACGATCTCAGGCTTGGTTATTGTAGGATTAACCATGACTTGTAATGGCGTTGATGTTGGCTCTAATATTGCTCCTCTCGTCGGAATTACTCTCGGGACTCCAGCAGCGTCCAAGGTATTAACTCTAAACGCAAGCTCTCAAATAGCTGGCAGCCTTTCGTTAACTGGAAATCTAACTGCTACTAATATTACTGGAACGCTTCAAACAGCAGCTCAGCCTAATATTACATCGATTGGAACACTTACTTCGATTACTACCTCTGGAACACTAACGATGGGATCCACAGTTATTTCAGCTGCGGAGATTGGTGTAATTGATGGCGTAACGGCAGGTACTTGTACCGCTTCTAAAGCTCTGGTTGTTGATTCGAGTAAAAATATTGCTGGAGTAAATGTTGTTAGGATGGACTCTGATCTCTATATGAGTCAAGCAGCAGTATTACGTCTCTGCAGAGACGTATCAACTGGAGACCTAAATTCGACAATTTATAGTGATGGGATCGCATCATTATGTCTTTCGAGTATCCGAGGTGGTGGGCAGGTCAAAGTACTCACAAATGCAAATTCCACCAATAATTGCTTCAGCATTAATAATGCTGCATCTGGGACCAACCATCTCACAATGCGAGCTGATAGCAAAACTGGGCTATATACAAATACACCGGGTTATGGCTTAGATGTCCAAAGCTCATTGAATTGTACATCACTTTACTTAAATGGTACTCAAATCACTGCTTCTGCTGCTGAATTGAATGTACTTGCTGGAATTACTCCTGGAGCAGCATTAGCTTCTAAAGCACTAGTCTTGGATTCTAGTAAGAATATAACAACATTGAATCTTCTCACATCTAATTATTTAACTGCGAATCTTGCTATCAATAGTCCTAATGCGATTGCTTCATTTGGTGCAGTCAATATTGGTCCGATCGTCACGGCGTATGGCATCTCTTCTATCAAGGGGACTGTAGGATATTCATCGGCATTCTTTGGGTCAACTAATAGCATACTATGGATGGAAGGTTCAAATGCGTCTGTTATCGGAGCTGAGATCAATATTAGCTCTGGTCCAGGTTCAACTGCAACAAATGGAATGCGCATTGGAACATCTACAGCTAATCAATTCAGCTTATTCACAAATGCTACGGAAAGATTAATTATTACATCCACTGGTAATGTAGGCATTGGAGACAACGCATCTTCCATCGATAAAGTATTTGGGATTTTAAATGGAACCGTTGGGTCTGGGATAGTTGATATGAGATTTGGTAATGCTCTCAGCACTAACAATTGCTTTACCATGACCTATGCACCAACATCCAGTGGCTCTGGGTTAAATCGTCTTCAATTTGATCCATATGGTAGCTCGGGCGCTTTAACGATTTTAGCGAAGAAGTACGTGGGGATTGGTACTACCGGCCCCGTTTGTCCTTTAGACGTAGCTGGATATGATAGCGGACTAGGAATATTAGCACCATACCAATACGCTGGAGCTACGTCGGGAGATGGAGGCTATGTCGCTTCAGGAACGACTACAGGGGTCAATATTAATGCCATTTTCAGATCCAATGTTATTTTTGATGATAAAATCTATATTCGATCGGATCGGAGGCTGAAGAAAGATATTGCTCCGCTTGAAGTGGAACAGGCACTGAGATTTGTTAATGAGGTCGATCCAGTGTTTTATCGAAAACGAGATCAGCCAGAGACTAGCATTCAAGAAATTGGGTATATCGCTCAAGATATTTTAAAAGCTGGGTTTGGTAATCTAATTACCCACACAGACAACGATAAGATGCACGTAGAGCAAGAGGGGGATATCGAGAATATTCAATTCAATGTAGAATATACGAAAGTCTGCGCAGTACTACATGCAGTAATTAGAGATCAGCAAAAATGTATTGAATCATTAACTAGACGGCTTGAACGACTCGAACAATTAAGCGAATCTGATAATAGTTCTATTGATATTGATATAGTGCAGGTATCGCCTGGGAATAAATTTGCGCTTAAAAAAACTAAACGATCAAATGTCTAAGATAATAGATTGTCCGAAGGCCAAGAGCTCTCAGCTCGAGGTCCAAGGACTCTTGCTTTCAAGCAATTTGCGTGATTATCCAGAATATGAGATAATCGATATAACATTACAATCTAACGCTCAATTTGCTAAAGTGCAGGGGCGTGGAGAGCGATTTTGGTGTACTGTGAATGAGTATAATTCTGATACCAAATTATGGACATTCACTATTGATAATTATTTAGTTGAGGAGCATCCTTTTATGTTCGGATCCAAAATCTATATGGAGAACAATATAGACTTATCAAAACTTTGCCCATGCCTCTAATAGAGTAATACTAGCGTATCAGCATTATAAATAATATATCAGTCATCTTAACATTTATATTTCTATAATATATTACTAATTACTTATGCAAGATTACATCAATGAACGTTTGTCTGGAACTGCTGCTAATTCTACTCTCATAAAACGAATTCCATTTCTATTTGAGTTGAGTCAGTTGATTCCAGGCTCCAGTAATTTTAGCTTTCTGAATGATACTAAAAAAGTATTAGATCGGATCAATAAGTCTTCTAATGTGAATACTCAATGGGCTACTCTCTGGCATATTAATGCGGCCATTAAGTCTGATCCTAACGTAGTATCGGATAAGGCTAAACAGTTTTACCAAAATCTGGTTGAAAAGCTTGATAAAGCTCGTAAAACACATCAAGATAATAATGTTAAAACTCCTAAGCAGGTTGAGGTTTTGAAATTAAATTTAGATGAATATCAGACTAACTTACAGAATAAGATTGAAGAGTTATTTGGTTCCTACTCGATTCCATTTAACAAACTAACTGCTAAGTCTCTAAAACTAATTGATACTGAATTTACTAAGCAGCTTCAAGATTTAGTTATCTTAGGCTGCTATTTGTTCCAGCCAGCTCTTCGAAATGATTGGGGAGCTATTAATATCACGAAAAGGAAAACTGGGTTATCTGATGAGAAGAATTATCTCTATATCCGTGGAACCACTATGACCCTATTCATGAACAATTTCAAGCACGCTAAAAAGATTGGAAAAAAAGTAATTACTATTCGACCTGCATTAGGTAAACTGCTTAGCATTTGGCTACAAGTGGTAAAGCATAAGATTGGATCAGCTCCTGAATATCCACTTCTGTATCTCATTTCTAACAATAGATTTGAACACGTATCCAATGATGAAGCTCTGCAGCGTAAGATCCCCAGAGTATCTGAACGAGTGCTTGGATTTAATTTAGGAATCAACGATTATCGCATTCTCTGGGAAACTGCGATTCAGAGGGATCCGATGTATCAGACTATGAGTATCGAGGAAAAGCGAAAGATTCATAATGAATTGTTGCATGGAATCGATATTGCTAAGTTCTATAACAAGGTATAAAGCAATTGATTCAATTATTACTTTTTTTTAGATAAAAAATAAGTCAGTCATCTTGAACTAAGGGTTAATATAAATATACAAACAAAGAACCACTTAGATCAATTACTGAAGTTTATAGTAATGTGCCATACTACTATGCTATCTGATCCAAATATTAAGAATGAGACTAAAAAATTAATTACTCGTCATGTGGAATTACAGGCTGAAAGAGACTCAAAGAAAAATGAATCTCCATTAATTAAAGATCTCCGTAAAGCGATTAATTACTTTACTATTAGACTTACTCCAATGAAGAATGCTTATACAGATTTAGCTAAGCAAAAGCAACAGGAACTTATTGAAAGGGCGACTCGAATGGTACCTAAGTTAAATACTATGCTTGAGAAAGCTTTAAATGGAGAATGCATCAAATCTTTCTTCGATGATCCATATGAGTTTAAAACTCTTACATATATGCAAAAGTATTACTTAGAAGCTATTGAAGAGAAGAAACAGATCGAAAAGGAGCAAAAGATAAATGAAAGAGAATCAAAAAAACAAGCTAAAGCTTTAGAACTTGAAGAAGAGAAGAAAGCTAAAGCAGCGGCTAAAGCAAAAGCAAAAGAAGACAAGTTATCTAAAGTTGACAAAGACAAGTTATCTGATGTAAATCTGATAAAGATTAAGATTGTTTCAATTGCTAAAGATCGATTCCGACGAGAATACAATACTGGAGTGATCTATGAGAAGAAACTTCCATATTATTATACTCGTAAGTATGAGGATCCGAAACAGTTTTTGAATGTTATTTTACGTAATGATTCGACTTATAAATTGTTCAACCCAACTAAGCAGAATGATATTCTAAATTTTATCAAGACTATGGATTGGCCAGGATTTGAGTTCATTGAGCTTAATTATGATATGATTGGATTTACTAATGGCGTATATGACCTATCTACCGCTATATTTACATTAACTAAAGATATTACCACGAATATTCAGGTTCGTAAATATATCGATATGCCGTTCGAGATATTGGAGGATACTCCACTATTAGATTCATATTTCAATTTTCAGTTTCCAGATCAAGATGAGGTAGAATTTATTTACTTTATGATTGGCCGATTAATGACTCGACTCAATGATAAATTCGATTTCATGGTACTTCTCTATGGAGAAGGTGGATCTGGAAAATCTCTATTACTAAATCTTGTTAAGTATTGCTTTGGTGTTGATCAAGTTGGAATCATTAGTAATAGCTTGCAAGAAACGTTTGGCCTATCTGAGTTAGCTCCTAAGCAATTGATTGCGTGTGATGATATGCCTCATAATATTGCACGAGTTCTACAAAGATCAGACTTTCTGTCTATGATGACTCGTGGTGCCGTTTCATGCCCAGTCAAGGGCAAAAAGTCGATTGAGATTGATGATTGGAACATTCCAACTATTATCAATAGTAATCAGCTCCCAAATTATGTAGATCACGCTGGAGAGATTGTCCGCAGAATTATGATGATTAATTTTGAAAAAGTTATTGATGTTGATAAGCGCAACAATAATTTGGAGGCTGATATTATTGCTAATGAGTATCCAACATTTTTACACCGTTGTCGTAGCACATATCTAAATTTTTACAATGCCAATAGTAGAAAGGGTATCGATTCATTTTGCCCAAAAGTATTTATCACAAATAAGACAATTTTACGAGAAGCTACCAATCAATCATATCAGTTCATTAATGAGCGATATGAGTTCATTAATTATATCGAAAATGATACAAATACATTTATCTTAACTACGGTACTGAGACAATCATTCAAAGAATATCTAAAGAAAAAGTTTGACTTAAAACGTGCTCCAAAAGACACTTTAAATATGCAGACAATTAGTATCGTGGATGAGCGATATGAATTACTTAATTTATCTATTTGTAAATCTTGCCGAAAAAATCATAAGAAGAATTGCTGCACATCATACGGCAGGGATAATCGTACCACAATTTCAGTCGTAAAAAACATTGTTCGCGTCTATCGCGACGAATAGGAGTTTCTAAGTGTTTCTATTGAAAGTGTATCTTTTTTTGTTGCTGTTAGATGGTGTATAAATACACAGCATTTTGAGTTTATACACAAAGCTTCATCTGAG
>JACCDL010013751.1_pt1 | contig 10270 bp, 10 predicted proteins | sample 7441931 | NCBI WGS metagenome assembly JACCDL01 (sample SAMN15323437, study PRJNA562643) | freshwater metagenome | isolation source: river surface water | place: USA:Blue River Watershed | collected 2017-08-16 | reverse complement strand
CTAAATACTAAAGATTTTTTTTCTGCATCTGTGGCACCATAACGAACTACCCCTAATGCCTGCCAAGCACGCTCTGTCTCTGTAACTAATGCTTGCATTTCTAAAGGCTCAAGCGAAAAAGCGCTATCCACACCACCATCTGCTCTGCTCAAAGTGAAATGTTTTTCCACTATAGTGGCCCCAAGTGTCACAGCTGCAACAGAAACTCCTGTTCCCATTGTATGATCAGAAAGACCCACCTGACATTGGAACAATTCCCTCATATGTGGAATTGTGGCTATGTTGCTATTTATAGGAATAGCAGGATAGGTGCTTGTGCATTTTAGTAACACTAAATTCTTACATCCTGCTTCTCTTGCTGCTGTTACAGCTTCATGTAATTCTGCTATGGTTGCCATACCAGTAGATATTATCAAAGGTTTACCTGTAGCAGCTACCTTGCGAATTAATGGAAGATGAATGTTTTCAAAAGAAGCTATTTTATAAGCAGGAACATTTAAATCCTCCAAAAAATCAACAGCAGTTTCATCAAATGGACTACTGAAACAAACCATTCCAAGTTCTTTTGCTCTTTTCATGATTGGTGCATGCCATTCCCAAGGAGTATAGGCTTCGCCATAAAGCTTGTGCAGACTTTTTCCATTCCATAAACTCTTTTCATCCTGTACCTTAAATTCATTTTCATGAACATCCAAGGTAATCGTATCTGCGGTATAAGTTTGAAGTTTAATTGCTTGGGCTCCCGTTTTGGATGCTGCATCTACAATAGCCAAAGCTCGGTCCAAGGATTGGTTATGATTTCCGCTCATTTCAGCTATAATGAATGGGCGGACTGAATTACCCACTTCAAATGGGCCTATGTAAAAATTGTTAATCGACATGTTCGGAAAATGATTTATAAAACTTAGAAATTGAATGATTTTTATGATACGGTTCTAATGACAAACCTAATTTATTCTGAATACTCCAAAGAACGTCTTCGAATCCCATTAAATGGCGAAATAGTACTGTACTTGAAAAACGTGGATTAATTTCAAATATCATAGGTATCCCATCAACTAATCTAAGCTGAACATTAATGGATCCTTGAAGATCTAATAAAATAGCTAATTGATGTAATAATTGGCTAATAGTTGGTTCTTCTTCTCTTGTGCCATAACCAGAAAATCCACCCATTAATTTTCTCTTTAAGATTATGTCACGAATCTCTCCAGATTTTGAACGAAATAATCCACAAGTATATTCCCCTCCATCATTAGGTAGATATTCTTGGGCGATGAATTCAGGATAAATTTTTTTAAATAACTCCATTTCCTCTTGATTCTTAACCACATGAATGGATTTGCTACCCGAACCATCTCTACTTTTAATCACTATAGGAAAAATAGATTTATTGTATGTTATTATTTCCTTAGTTTCTGGGAATGGAAGTCCGTGTTTAGACAAAAAATCGGATGTTAATTTTTTATCGAATCCTACTTGCAATGATTTCCAATTGGCTATAATTACTGGTTTGCCATAAAAATTATCATTATAATGATGTTTTTCTATGCTACGTAATTCGGGTTCTGAAATTGGAATGACTAAATCAATTCGATGTTCTTGAATTAGTTTTTTAACTGCTGCTTGGTACTCATCTGCATGACACCGAGGTAAGGTAAAACATGCATCGAATATAAATTTTCCAGCATGCTCTTCATGTATATCTGCTCCTAAAACTTCAGGAAACCAATTTGGTTTAGATTTCAAAATCTTACCAATACTTTGACCTATATCTCCACCACAACCAGTAATTAGAACTTTCAACTTATTATTCATTCGTTCCTCTTTTTAGAATACTACTTAGATAAGTGATATCTGGATCATATTTATTAACTAAATTCAATAATGAATTTACATTGTATGGTGTCGATTGCATCTCAATGACTCCATTATTTAAATTTAATAGGCACCAATTTGCAATGCCTCCTTTTATTCTAGATTGACCAACTGACCCAACATTCACTAAAACTCCTTTAGACATTTGAGCAATAAAAGGATAATGTGAATGGCCTATGAAAGTAAAGTCAGCCCCTGTCTCACACATCTTAAAAATATCTTGTTCTGTATCTGGATATAAATAAAAGTCTTTATCAAATGGTGAACCATGATAACAAGCAATGGACACATCTTCAATTATTTCCAAATATTCATTTGGTAATTTTCTTAACTCACCAATTTCTATAGAAGAAAACTGTTCTTTAGCCATTATATGACCACTACCATACCTAATTTTCAGGCTATCTGTTGAAATTAACCCATCTAAACAATCAAAAAATAAATGTTCGTGATTGCCTAAAATCATAGTTGCATTAAGTTCTTTCAACCTTCGATAAATAAGTTTAGGATGATAATAATATCCCATCAAGTCACCTAGAAAAAAAATTCGATCAATTTGTTTCTGCTGAATTTGATTAATTACAGCATCAAGTGCGAATACATTTCCATGAATATCAGACAGGATTGCTATTTTCATTGTATTTCTCTTATACTTTGAATTATCATTTCTGCAACATCTTTTGGCTGCTTTAGATGATTTTTTTCATAAAGATTTTTTAATATATTGACCTGTTCAGACGACACATTGGCATTTCTTATATCCTTTTGCATATCAGTGTCCATTGCTCCTGGATCAATCTGTTTAACTATTATCTGACCGTAAGTTGAATCCTTCGTTTCTGCAATTAATACATCAAAATATGTTTTCATATACGCTTTTGCAGAACTATACAAAGACCAACCTTTGATTGCCTTATTTACAGCTCCACTTGAAATATTAATAATTAATAATTGTTTGATATTTGAATAATCTTTAATTAAATAATTTATGCAATTGGCGGGAGAAATAATATTGACTGAAAGAGAATCTATCATTTCTTGGCTAGCTATTTCTCCTATTTTATTTATTGGATTAATATCGCCAGCATTACTAATATAGATAATTTTAGTAGGACTATATTTCTTTAGGGCAAACTTAAGATTTATGGCTATTTCTTCTGGATTTTTAAAATCTGTTTTCACCCAATCAAAATATTTAGGAAATCGAATTACAAAGTCGGGCATATTTCTACTTAGACCCATGACCTTTGTATTTTCATCTTCGGACTTAAGAAGATTATCGGCTAGGGCATATCCTAGACCTTTACTAACTCCTGAAATAATATAAATTATCATTATTTATTTTAAAGTTTTCGACAATTTACCATGTAGATATATATCTGCAACTCGCCCATTTAATATAACATGGGACTTCCGAATTCCTTCTCTCAAATATCCCGCTTTTTCAAGAATATTAACATGCATCACTCTAGTAGAGAAAGTTTCAGTAAATAGTTTATTCAATCCCAGCTCATAAAAAGCAATTTTATCCATTAACTCCAAAAAAAGAATAAAAACAGATTCATAAAACTGATTATTAGAGATTTTTGGGTCTAAAAGAAAAGAGATCTCTCCAATTTTATTTTCATATGAGATATGCACTATTCCTCCGTATCCAATAAACTTATCCTCGTAAAAACAATTGAATAATACTTGAACTGGGTTACTACTTTCAAAAAGAGGAAATATATGAGTATCAAAATATTGCACTTGACAATCCTCTGTAATAATTTGATTTTGACGTAATATGTCTATTTGCTGATTTCGCCAAACTCTAATTTGCTGAATATGAGAATCATCAATAGTTTTTATTACTAGTTTATCTAATTTAAAATCTGCTGATGAAAGAACCTTATACTGCATCATTAACTTATAGTGATCTTCGGAATACTGGCTTTGCTGCTTCCTCTATTAATAAACTTTTAACTCCATTCTCATTTGCCTTTTTTAATTCTTGTATGGTTTCATAAAAAGCATCTGTAAAATACTCTACATCATCTGATGAATGACTAAAGCATGGCGAAAATGCTCCTTGAAACAAAACTCCTCTTTTTATCATTTCTTGCATTGCAAGAGTTCGCATCCCTGCACTAATTTGTCCTTGACTATCTTTAAAACTAAATGAAACAAGCCAGTTACAAGGAATAATATCAACCAAGTTATTCAAACCTGTTGCAATAATAGCTTCTTTACATCCTTTAATCAAGGCGTCACCAATTTGGTGGTTGTGATTTATTACATCCTGTTGCTGAAATACATCAATTGTAGCATTTGCTGCTGCCATAGCATGAGTCTCGCCTCCGTGAGTAGTGGAAATAAGAAATACCTTTTCCTCTCCGATGTTGGTAATTCCACCTAGCTCCATTATTTCTTTTGTACCTGTGAGCGCACAAAATGAAAATCCATTTGCAATTCCTTTACCCCAAGTTGCCATATCTGGTTTCAGGTCATATTTTGTCATAGATCCAGGAAAAGCCGATTTGAAGCCACTCACCATTTCATCTATGATGAAAAGCGCTCCCTCTTGATGCGCAAGGTCAATTGCTTCCTTCAAAAATACGGCAGGACTTTGTGAACAATTACAACCATTTCCACAAGGACTTTTCTCAGGCTCAGTAATTACACAAGCAATTTGGCCAGGATATCGTTCAAATAGTTGTTTCAAAGAATTGATATCACAAGATTTGAAAGTAACAGAGAGTTCTGAAAATTCATTTGGGACACCCTTATTACATGTCGTAGTTCCGATAAACCAATCATCATATGAATAAAACGGATGATCTCCTGGAAATGCTACAAGTTTTCTTCCTGTAAATGCTCTTGCCAATTTAACTGCAGCAGTAGTTACGATAGATCCATTTTTAGCAAATTTAATCATATCGTGTTGTGGTAAAAGTGACAAAAACTTTTCTGCCGTTTCCTTTTCCAATACAGATGGCCTCTGAAAATTAACTCCATTCTTCAATTCCAAGCTAACAGCATCAAGTACTGGTTTATAAGCATGCCCTAAGCTTACACTTGTTAATCCCATAGAACAGTCTAAATACTTATTCCCATCTATATCCCATACATAAGCATCCTTACCATGGCTTATTGCTGCCGGTGAAAGTAATGGAAATTGATCATCACCTTTAGAATATGTATGAGCGCCACCTGGAATTAGTTTATGGATAACACTTCTATAAATATTTGATTTTGAAAAATTAGAGATATTTCGTAAAACTTGTTTTTTCATGGATATTTTAAGGATTTATTATCAAGATAACTTTGAACTTCTGGATCTTTTTTGTTAAATAATGCCATGCGAATAGCGTCACAATATTTTCCGTCATATTTTCCATGCATACGATAGATTCCTTCAACTTCAAAACCCAAGGATTCATATAGTTTCACTGCAGCTGTATTATCTTTAATTACACCCAATACTATCTTTCTTAAAGATAATTTACTAAAGATGTAGTTAATAACGGCAATTGAGGCTTCTTTTGCATAACCCTTACCCCAATTTTGTTTATCCCCCATTAGGATGCCGTATTCACCAATCTGATTTCTTTTATTAATTGGATCGATTTTTATATTTCCTATATGAGTATTAGTTTCATTAACAATTATGGCCCAAAATAGAATCGGATTTTCTGCATATTTATTTAAATAATCCGAAAGAGATTTATAAGTATAATCTCCACCATTATCCAAATACTTATAAATTTCAATATCATTTAGCCAATTAACATACTCTTCTGAACAGAATTTTACGGTTATTGGTTCAAGCGTCAACCTTTCGGTCTCTAAAATTGGGATAATTATATTACTCATGAATTGAACTATTTATTCATAGTTACATATCCGGTCTCTACAAATGGGAATATCAACTCTTTCAATTTAGGATTAGAATCTAAATATTGAACCACCTTTCTTAAAGGAATTTGTGGAGCAAATTCTTTAAACTGTTGATATACAGCTCGACATACAACTAAATCTTCAGGATTATCTACTGTCAATCGTAGATCTTTTCTGATTAATACTTCAGGGGGTATGACTTTTTCAATTTTAAACTCATCTTTATTTTCTCGAATATATAAACTACATAATTCTGATCGATGACGTTTATCTCCCTTTTCATGAGATTTTTTTAATGCAAATAAAGATATAATTTCGAAACCACACCCATCGATGATTTCGTCCATAAATAAAGCGTCTAATTGGGAATCTACATAATAATTCCAGCAACTCACAACATCATCAAAATACATAAAGGGAGATTCACTCGTAATACGTAAGACATCAGTCGCTTCTACTTTATCTCCGCATAAAATTAACCGAGATAGCACATCGTTTTCATCTCCAAAAATATATTTTAATTGTTTTTTTTTTGCATAATCTTCAAATACCAAATTATCATTCCCATTGGAAATTCCTAAAACAATTTCATCGACTATTAATAAGCTTTTCAAACAAGCTATGATATTGTCCAAAATAGTTACTTGCTTAACTATATCAAGATTCTGTAAGGGCTTACCGTATAACCTTGATCCATTATTACGGCACGCAATGGCTGCGACTAGCTTTCTTTGTGACATTTTGACTAAATTAAAATTCTACTGGGCTGTTTGGAGGAATAAATTTAGAAGATTTTTTACCTTCTGCCTCACTTATACTCGTTAATGCCTGAATTGAAGATGTTCTCTTTAATGCTAAATTCTCTATTCTAAAGACGTCTCCTTGCAAAACAGCATCTATAGTGACTACATGACGTCTTATCATCTTCCTATATCCCAATTCGCTTTCTGACATTCCAAAATCATTATCCAGACTAACAATTCCTAGAGCTTTGGCACATTCATGAATAAAATTAACATATTCCAAAAATTCATCTGGATTCAAAGCAGATTCATGGTCTTCCATTTTCATTGACTTTGCCAATGTCAAATGTTTTTCCAATACAACAGCCCCAGAGCTTATAGCCATAACTCCAAGTCCTAAATGAATATTTGTTTCTGGGTTTGCATGATCTGCAAATCCAATTTTGAGAAATGGATGTTGTTTAGAAAATATATCTATTGCTAATTTTATTCGATTGATATGATTATCTGAATTTGCAGTCGGATATGACTGAAAACCAAACAAAAGAATAACCTCTTTATTCTTTAAAATGTCAAGAGCAACAGAAATTTCACTTTGCAAGGCACCTCCCGCACCTAGTATTACTTGTTTTATCTTGGTCTGTGAAACAATGTTTAGTAATCTTTTATTAGCAACATCTGTCCCATGAATTTTTACCGCTTCTACGTCGAGCGCCTCAGCTAAATGAATACTTTTTTCACCAAATATATCTAGGTGTAAAGCAATATTATTTTCAATTGCTAGGTTTGCTATGTTCCGCCAATCCTCATCACTCATTTCTAATGACTTAAATAAGTTGTAATATTTATAGTCGGGAGTAGCTAATTCATCTGCATATATTAATTGAAATTTAACTGCATCTGCTCCTGAAGCAGCTGCAGCTTTCACAAATAATTGCGAATAAGTTGGATTACCTTCATATCCTTGAGCAATTTCTGCTATTATTTGTATTTTGTTTATATTCATATTCAAATTTGAAATAAGTTTATTTCCAATTTGCTGGATTCAGCAAATTCTTTTCTTTTACGTTTATTGAAAAGAGTTCATTCATAATATCTTGAGTCAAGTTTTCCTTTTTGCAAAGATTGATGTTTTCAGTTAGTTGAAATATATTATCGATGCCAATCACCACCTTACTAATTAATGGATTTTGTAAGGCAAACCCCAAGCAAATTTTTCCTAATGAAACATCGTACTTTTTTACTATTTCATTGACTTGTGTAAAATATGGATGTAAAGCTCTAACGTAAACTGGCATTTGATTCGGCTTCATGTACAATAAACCTTGCAAATAAACTGATCGCGTATGAATTTCAACTCCTAATGACGCTAATTGAGGTAAATAGGGCTCAAACCTACGATCAAGAATATTATATGGAAATTGTATCAAATCTGGAATTATCTGTTTGTTCAATAACGATTCTAGTTGATTTACTGAATATAATGAATAACCTATTTTTTTTACAAGGCCTCGTTCTTTCGCTTCCAGCAATCCTTCCCACCAAAATGGATTTTTTATCAATAGATCTCCATCATGAGCCAAATACCCATAAACAGAATCCGATTTTAGTTTATTTAAACTATCTCGTAATTCAGACAGAAATGGGAAAGGAGATTGAAGCTTTTTAAACTTGGTAATTATCTGAAATTCATTATTTGAAAATTTCCCTATTCTCTCTTCAGCATTGCCATATCCTTGTGCTGAATCTAAAACTTTGATTCCTGATTCATTTGCTAGACTAAATATTTCACTCAATTCAACATCTCTAGGTACCCCATATTGATTATTGATGCCATAAAGTAACCCAAACTGAACCGTTCCTAAAGCTAATTTTAACATAATAAATTAAAATAAGTTCTGATAACCATGTGGTTTTTGAATTGAATTTACCACAAATTGTTGCTCACTTTCATTTAATGTTGCAAACATCGGAATACTTATTGCTTCCGAATAATATGATTCTGATTGAGGAAACTCTTTTCGATTATAGCCAATTGCTTCATAGTAAGGATGTCTATAAACTGGGATGTAATGTAGGTTAACAAGAATACCAGCATTTCTAAGTTTTTCAAAAAGTTGACGATGAGTTATTCCCTTTTTATTTTTCTTTACACGAATAATATACAAATGAAGACCCGAATATGTATCTGGGTGCTGCAATGGCAATTCAATCCAATCTTCTTCCAATAGCTCGTTATAGCGTAAAGCAATAGCGTGCCTGGCTGCAACAAATTCATCCAGGCGATTCATCTGACTTAAACCTAATGCTGCTTGAATGTCTGTCATTCGATAATTATAGCCCAAATCAATTTGTTGATAATACCAAGCACCATCTGGCGCATGCGTCATTTCACTAGCTTGCCTAACAATACCATGACTTCTGTAGCGATTCAAAGAAATGGCCAACTGAGGATCATTGGTAAGACACATACCCCCTTCGCCCGTAGTGATGATTTTCACTGGATGAAAACTAAATACAGTTATATCGGAATATTGACATCCGCCAATTGATTTTCCTTTATACTTGCCTCCAATAGCATGTGAAGCATCTTCAATAATACGGAATCCATATTTTTGTCCTAAGGCGTGTATTTTTTCCATTTCACATGATTGACCAGCCAAGTGAACAGGAATAACTACTTTAGGTAATCGTCCGACCTTTTCTGCATTAACCAACTTCTCTTCTAAAACACTAATTGACATATTATATGTAGCAGCATCGATATCCACAAAGTCTACATCTGCACCACAATAAAGAGCACAATTAGCAGATGCTACAAATGTGATTGGGCTGGTCCAAACTAAATCTCCTTTCCCAACACCTAAAGCTAAGCAAGCAATATGTAGCGCACTAGTCGCACTATTAACCGCATAAGCATATTCAGCATTACAATAATCTGCGACTAATTTTTCAAATGCTGGTACTACAGGTCCTTGCGTAAGAAAATCTGATTTTAGTACATCAACTACTGCTTGAATATCGGCTTCCGATATATCTTGTCGTCCATATGGTATCATAATAATTGTATTTCCTTATTTATTCCCTCTAATTCTTGTTGGTGTAATTTAGCTATATGTTGTTTCACTGCACCCAAGTTCCTACCTAAAAAATCTTTTGCTTTTTGATTTGACAAACTCATATCCAAGGGCCTACTAACCAAATTTGAACTATCCTTTAAAGAGCATCTTCGTATTAAAGACTTGTCTAGACCAAACTCTTCTGCTATTAAAATTCCAAAACTATATTTAGAAATCCTATCATCACTAACAATATTAAAAATACCTTTTGCATTTTTCTCCAACAATTCATGAACTGATTCAATTAATTCTTCCGCTAGGATTGGTGTATAAAAAACATCATCAAATAAACTTAGAAATTGCTTATGCCGAAGAGAATTTATTATGTAATCACTAAACGATTTTCTGTAAGATGTGCCCCATGCGTAAAAATTTGTTCGGATAATTAAAGCCTCTGGATTTATTTCTCCTACATTACTTTCAGCTAAAGCCTTTGTCTTGCCATATACATTGATCGCATGAGTAGGTTCATCTTCAGATAACATGGAAGCATTTCCTTCAAAAAGGTGATCTGTAGAAATATGGACCATTGGAATACCTAAACGTTTGGTCACATTAGCTACCATACTTGATAATTCAACATTGATATGAAAAGCCAATTCTGGATTGTTTTCACATTTCTCAACACTCGTTAAACCAGCTGTATGAATG
>JACCDL010011595.1_pt1 | contig 10270 bp, 5 predicted proteins | sample 7441931 | NCBI WGS metagenome assembly JACCDL01 (sample SAMN15323437, study PRJNA562643) | freshwater metagenome | isolation source: river surface water | place: USA:Blue River Watershed | collected 2017-08-16 | reverse complement strand
TTCCATCAAGACCTGCGCAAATGGCAGAAACTGCCGGAAGGCCTGAATACGCCAGGCGCCGACTTCATCCGCCAGACGGCCGAACACTTCCAGAACCAATTCTCCAAGCTCGTCGACAGCCCCGCCTGGAACTTCGGCGAACCCGCCGAAGATCGCAGCCATTTCCCCGCGACGCTGCTGGGCTCACTGCAACAGAGCATCGCGCAATTCGACCAAGAAGAAGCCCGGTTCGATCTCTCGGCCGACCCAGACCGATCCTCCGTCACGATCCATCGCTGCCATAGCGTCGTCCGGGAAGTCGAGGTCCTGCGCGACGAATTGCTGGCCTCCATGGCCCAGGATCCGACCATCCGCCCACGCGACGTCCTGATCCTCTCCCCCGACCCCGAAACCTACGCCTCACTCGTGCAAGGCATCTTCCGCGACCGGCAAGGAAGCGACATCTACGTCACGCACGTGGCGCTGGAAGGTACGTCAAAATCCGAACTAGCCACCCTGGCCGAAGCCCTGCTGGCGCTTCCAGCCGGACGTTGCACGTCAGAGGAAGTCATGGCGCTCTGCGAACTCAAGGTGGTGCGGGATCGTTTCGGGTGGGATGCCGGCGACACCGCCACCATCAAGGAATGGTTCCGCGCCGCGCCGTTCTTCTGGGGCGCCGACGCCGCCCATCGCGAGAGACTGACGCAAGTCGCCTATGACGAGTGGAGCCTGGCGGACTTCCGCCGTCGCCTAGTGCTGGGCACCGCGCTCGCCCCTGACGTCATGCTCGCCGGTGAACCGGCCAGTTTGCCTTTAGATGCCGTCGAAGGAAAGCAAGGCGCGCGCCTGGCGGCCGAGCTCATCGAATTCACCGACCTCCTGCGCGACTGGATCAACGACGCCCATCATCCGCGCCCGCTCGAATCGTGGTGCGCCCGTTTCTCCCTGCTCGTTTCCGCCCTCCTGCCGCAAACACATGCCTACGCGGAGGAAACCGCCAAAATGGAACGGGCGCTCGGCTCGCTCTGCGAACAGGGCAAGCAAGGCTCCTACGAGCCAGCGTCGCTCAGCCTCTTCGCCGCCTTCGCCCAACCCATGCTCGACCTGGACCATGGCAAAGGCCAGTTCATGTCCGGTGGCGCCGTGCTGGCCCCGCTGCGCAGCTCGAGCATCCATCCGGCAAAGATCATCGCGCTGCTTGGCATGAAGGACGGCAGCTACCCCGTCCGCGGCCAGAGCCCAGGACCGGAACTGAAGAGCACGCTCGCCCAGGAATCCGAACGTCAGAAGAAACAGAGCGAGCAACGGGGCATGCATGCCGTGCTTCTCGCCATCGGTGCGGCCCGGCATCGCCTCATCGCGACCTTCCTGGGCTACGCCGGCGCCAGCGGCAAGGAAGCCTCCGCCGCCCTCCCGGTCGAACTCATCAAACAGGCCTGCGATCGCATCCTGCAGAAAGAGGCCAAGGAGCGGTTCCGGCTTCGCCGTCACGGCATCCACGCCCATGAAGCCGCCGAAGGAACCTCTTCGGAATTCGGCCAAGAGCATACGTTCGACACCCATGCCGTAGCGGCCGCCAAGACCCTTAACTCATCCATACCGGAACCCGAACCGCTCCAGATCACCCCGAGCCGTCCGTTCGACACCTGGTCGGCCGACGAGTGGGTCGGCTTCTGGGAAGATCCGGCCAAAGGTCTTTTCAACTACCTCGACCTGAGGACCGTCTGGGTGAAAGATTCGTTGCAGACGGACGAAGCCCTCGTGGCCCCGCGCGTCGAAGGCAAGCTCAGCGACGCTGAGTATGACGCCAAGTATGCCGCCCTCGACTGGGTGCGAGACTACCTCGAGCGCAGCCCGAAGCAGGCCGACGGCACGCCGACTCCGCCGACCCGCGACGAAGCCATCCTCTCCGGACATTTCTCGGCACATGAGGACGGAGAACTCGCGATCATGCTCAAGGAACTCGAAGAGAAGATTGCCGAAGATTGGCCGAGCTTCATGGAAGAAAATTACTTCTCGGCTCCGCCCCAGCCCATACAGGAGCTCTTGCCCTCCTATCACTCCCAGACCTTCCCCGAACCTTATGTTTTCAAGGATTGGCTAGTATTGACCCTGCCTGACGGAATCCTCGTCAATGATAAGCACCTATTCCCCAGTCTGGCGATGCTGGGGTGCATCAGCAAGAAACTGCCTCAACTGCGTAACGTAGCGATCTTCGGAGCCAAGAAACGTACACGCGGGGATGAGACTTACACCGACCGTGGGGCGCTCGCGGTGCAGGTGGGCGACCCGGACACGCTTTTCTCCAGGCTCACCGAACTGGCCAAGCAGGCCAGCACCGACCAGTTCTACCTAGGCAAGAAAGCAACCGCCGAGTGCGCGAAACTCATCATGTCGGACGACCTCAAGTCGGACGACCTCAAGCCCAAAGAACCGGAGACATTCGAGGAGGAATTCTTCGGCAGCCCGCCCTACCGGGGGGGAGACAATCATGATCGCTTCGGACGCCTTCTCGCGCCCTCACGCTATGTCCCGGAGCTGTTCGTCCAAGCCATGACGAAAGCCCTCGGCGGCAACACCCGTCTGACCGACAACGATTTCAAGAAACTATTCAAGGAGCCGCCTGCACCCAAGCAGCCGAAAAAGCCCAAGCAGCCGAAATAACACCAAAATGACCACACCCCCTCTCAACCTCGATATTTTCAAGCTTCAGCCCAGGCTCGTCGTCGTCGAAGCCGGCGCCGGCTCAGGCAAGACCTTCAACCTCGTCCGCATCGTAAAGAAGATGTCCTTGGAAGGGACGGACATCTCGAAGGTCCTGCTCGTGACCTTCACCAACGCAGCCGCCCTCGAGATGCGTCAGCGCATGCGCGAACTCCTGGAAAAAGAAGGCTCCCCGAAGGCCCTGCAGGAGCTCGCGGCGATGCAGATCACCACGATTCACTCCTTCTGCCACCGTGCTTACGCCGAATACGGCACGGCCGCCGGCTTCCCGGCCATCGAAGGCGCACCCGAAGACAGCCAGGCCCTCGCCCAGGAGATCGGGCTCGATTTCTGGCGTAAGAAGACCCGCGAAGGCTCGGCCCCCGAGGTCGAACCGTCCGAAGTCGTCAAGGCCGCCGAACTCCTCCTGGCCGAAAGCGATGCGCCGGCCGCAGCGACCGCCGGCATCCGTCTTTCGAAGCGACTCGACGCCTCGGGCCTCCGGGAATTCGTACGGATGCGAGTGGACGCCCTCCGGGCCGCCGGCGGCCTGCTCACCTTCGATACGGTCATCCAGAACCTCCTCGACGCCCTGCGAGACAGGTCTCGTGGCGCCATCTTGCGCCAACAGATCCGCAACGACTTCGTCGCCTGCCTGATCGACGAGTCCCAAGACACCGACGCCAAACAGTGGGAAGTCTTCGAAAAGATCTTCGCCAATCGTCCGGAGGACCAGGACCAGAAGCTGCTCATCATGGTCGGCGACCGTAAGCAGTCCATATACGGCTTCCGCGGGGCCAACGTCGACAACTACAAGCAGGTGGTCGAGAAAGCTGACGAGCGACTCGGACTCAACGAAAACAACCGCTCCTCGAAGGACCTAATCGCCCTCTTCAACCGATTGTTCTCCAAACAGGACGACGGCCACGCTTTCTTCGGAGAAGAACCCTTCGACACGATCATGGTGCCTCGCCGCCCCAATGACGACCCGCGGCCTGGCGTCAAAGCCGAGCTCAGGAATCACCCGGAAGGACCGCTACGCATCCTAGACCGCAACTCCACGGATGACGTCGTGAACGAGGTCGCCCGCATGCTTAGCGAACTGCAGACGCCGGGCACCATTCAGGAGCCGCTCTCCAAGAACGGGGCAGCCTACCGCGCAGAAATGCTGGCCGAAGCCAATGTCGGCGTACTGACACGTACCGGCGCGCTCGCCCGCACCTTGCACCTCGCCTTGGTGAACAAAGGCATTCCGGCGGCCCTTGCCACGGATTCCTCCGTCTTCACCTCACCGCTGGCGCCGCGGATACACCATCTTCTGCAATGCGTCCTGACGCCGGAAGACACCAGCCTGCGCCGGGCCCTCTTCATCATGCAGCCCAGGCTGTTCGCGCAGTCAGGCGATATCCAGGCCTTCATCGAAGCGAATGACTCGGCCTTGTCAGCCTGGCTGCGGGACATACGCGAGAGGTGGCTGGAGGATGGTTTCGGCCGTGCCTGGGAGAAGATGCTCAGCACACACCCGCGGTTCGCAGATACGAATAATGAAGCCATCCGGTGCGAGCTCGCCAAGGGTCCCATGGGACTCCGTCAGGTCGCCGACCTTTCGCACATGGGGGAAGTGCTCAGCATCCGCGCACGCGAACACAAGTTCACGCCGGACGCCCTGATCGATCATCTCGCCGAACGCATCACCAGCGCCAGCGGGCGCGACGACGAAGCGGACGAACTGGAGCAGATCCGACCGGAGACTGCCCATCCGCAGGTGATCGTCCGCACCATCCACAGCGCCAAAGGACTCGAATTCCAAGGCGTGATCCTGCCTGACTTCGGCAAAGCCATCTCCGTGAGCCACCAGCGTGGCGGCCTGCTCCGCGACGGGCAGCGCATCGCCTTGGTCAGCGACTCATCCGAGGATCATGAAGTCGCCAGCTACGCCGAGCAGACCCACAAGGACGAGGCGAACCTGCTCTACGTCGCCCTGACCCGCGCCCAGCGCAAGATCAGCATCCACTGGAAGAAACCGAAGAAAAACTCCGACGGCGGCTTCGTCAGCGGCTTCCCGGTCGTCCTTGAACGGGCCGGCTTCGGTAACAGCGCCCAGTCCTTTGCCGAAACCCTTGAGCTGGAGGTGTCCCCGCCAGCGCAGGGCGACGCAGTCAAGCAACTGCTGGCCAGCAAGATCCTCCGTAAGCCCGAATTCATCAAGGCCCAGATAATCGCACCGCCGAAGTTCGCCTTCGCCCGAGGCAGCACCAGCTTCACAGAGCTTTCGAAGGGGCCCAAGGGAGCCGACGCGGATGACGTCGCCACCCATGGCGCTAATCCTCTGAAATCCGGCGCCAAGCCCACCGTCGCCGACCTGCAGACGCTGCCATTCCTGGCATTCAAAGGCGGCAAAGGACCAGGCGTGGTGATGCACAGCATCATGGAGCAGGTGGACTTCAAACGGGCCTCGCTCAATACGCCCGACGAGCAAACCAGGAATACCATCGAAAATATCCTCCTAAGCAGCGGCATTTGCCTCAAAGACGACAAGGCCGACACCGAGAAGGCCGTCAAAGCGACAACCGAACTCTATCTGAAGATGCTCCCATGCTGGATGTCGCGGCGCCTCTCCGGCGAGGGCGACATCCGTCTGGCCGAGGTAGGCCGCGCAGACCGAAGCGCCGAAATACGTTTCAGTCTCGCTTGCGATCTCAATCCGAAGATGGCGGAAGAGATCAGCGCCCTGCTCGCCGAGGATGCGGCCCCTGGCAGCCTGCTGGCTGAAAACCGAATAGCCCCGAGCGAAGAAGCTGTCCGCGGCCTGCTCACCGGCTCGATCGACCTCGCCTTCCGCCATGCAGGCAGGTTCTACATCGTCGACTGGAAGAGCAACGTCCTTGGCCCCAAGCCCGCGCACTACGCACGGAATGTCATGGAGGCAGAGATCCTGGCCCATAAGTACCACCTCCAATATACGCTCTATGCCGCGATCTTCCATCGTCACATGCTGGCATTGAATCCGGGGTGGGATTACGAACGCGACTTCGGCGGCTGCCACTACCTCTTCATGCGCGCCTTCGGCCACGACGACCAAGGCACGGGCGATTTCTTTCACCGTCCCAGCTTCGTCACCATCCGGCGCCTGCTCAAAGCCCTCGGCCAGAAAGACGCCTGAAAACGACCACGAACATGCCCTCCGAATCATACTCTCCTCCCGAACCTTCGGCCGTCCTGACCCGGGCCCTGCTGGAGGCCTATCGTCTGCCGCCGATACCCGACTCCGCGGCCTACCAGGCGACCCGCAAGGCTTTCGATGCCTATCTCAGAGGCTCCACCTGCATCGATACCGATGATAAAGCCCTATCCGGCATACCCCCTAGCTTCGTGACGATGGATCCGTCGCAAAGGGCGACCGTCCCGCTTATCCGCCGCGGCAACAAGCTCTACCTCTCCAAACTCGACCATCTGGAACAGTCGCTGGCTGATGCCATCCAGAGTCGCCTACGGGAACCAAACCGGAAACTGCAGCCCGGAGCCCATTGGCTACCGCAACCCAAGCCAGGCTCTCCGTTCACCTGCGCTGACCAGCAGAGGGCCGTCCAACTGGCCGTGCAGACCGAACTGCTCGTACTGACCGGCGGCCCAGGCACAGGCAAGACGACGACCGCGGCCTGCATCATCGGCGCCACACTCGAAGCGCACGGCCTTCGGCTCGAAGACATCCGCCTTTGCGCCCCGACCGGCCGGGCAGCCAGCCAGCTCCATGGCGGCCTAGGCTCACCCGACAAAGCCTTGGCCCAGCAACTCCCCCGTCTTGGCTGCGCTGACGTGGGGGAACTCCAGCGCCGCCTGCCGAAGTCGTATACCATCCATAAGTTCGTTCACAACGCCGAGATGATGACCGGCGCCAAGCTCGTGATCGTCGACGAATGCTCGATGATCGACCTGAGCCTCTTCCTGGACCTGCTGAAGATAATCCCCGATGATGCGCGCTTGGTGCTGATCGGCGACCCACAGCAGCTACCCTCGGTAGACACAGGCTCCGTGTTCGCCGACCTATGCCGTAGCCGCCAGATCGAAGCCGACCATATCGCGACGCTGAAGGAACCCTTCCGCGCCGAAGGGGATGCAAAGACTTGGTTCGATTTTGTCGTCGGTTATCGGAACCAACAACTGACCCCGCCGCCTGCCGTCGGCATCCATCAACCCGACCTCGAAAGCATCCTGTCGGAATGCCTGCCTGAATTCGGCAAGGTCGTCGAACTGGCCCAGCAACCGTGCTATGCCACCATGAGTTCGCCGCTCGACACGTCCCAGTCCGAGGCCATCGCCAAAGCAATCAAGTCGGTGCGCATACTCTGCGCTTACCATGGCGGCAAACTCGGGGTACGGAAACTCAATGAAATCATCCGTAAGCGGCTTGGACTGAGCGATGAATCTTCCGCCGGCTCCCTTGTCATGGTGACCCGTAACGACCACAAGGTAACCGACCTCTCCAACGGCGACGTCGGCCTCGTCGGCGGCGGCGATCTGGTATGGTTTCCGGAAAAGGCCGTGCCCATCCCGTTCACGCAGCTCCCGCCGAACACCCCCGCGTTCGCGACGACCATCCACAAATCGCAAGGCTCGGAATACGGCAAAGTGCTGCTGGTGCTTCCGCCCCAGGAACAGGACATGACTGATGCCCACACCGAACCCTTCATCACGAAGCAGCTGGTGTTCACCGGCGTGACGCGCGCACAGAAGACCATCGCGATCTTCTCCACCGCGGATATCGTCTGCTCGGCGCTAAATCTTTCGGCTGATCGTGCGACCGGGCTTAAGGAGAGACTAGATCAGAACAATGAGCCTAAATGAGACTCCGATGACGCGCTGGTACTGGCGCGAGGTCCTGAAGAAGGGCACACTTATCGAGGAATACGTAGCCGTCGAACGGGCTGAGGATGATTCCAAAGCTCCCCGGTTCATGGATGGCCTCGTCATCCTGGACGGCCCTTTCGAGATTTCAGACGACATAAGGCAATGGAGCACATAAATGCACTCAATAACCCTGCTCATCTTAACTGATCAAAAGTTTTTTTGATGACCTTCGGTATAAGCTTGGCCCTAGCATCGACGAAGTCATCGAAGTCCATAAGATGCCAATCCTTTGGCAGAGCATTGGCGGCACACATCGCATCCCACTCTTCATCGCTATATTTGCGGTCTTCCTTGATCAGTGCAACATACTCAGCAGGAGACTTATCACTGATCATCCTATTCGCCGCTGCATCAATAGAGGCCTTATTGGGGCCAACGTCTGACGCGTCTTCGTCACGGCGCTTTGCCGCCTCAGGATGCGTCAGCAAATAGTTCTGTGGGAAAATATGGTGAATCTGGACCTCCATCGAGCCGCCGGATTGCAGATACTGGTCACTGACTTTATGGACCTTGGAAAACAAGGTCTTCTGCCCCTGTTGAATCAATGCAATCGTCATGATGGTCTCACGATTTCCGGCAAAGGGCGCCTCCCAGAATGAATCCGTCAAAACCTTGTCGATCGTGGTATTGATGAGTTCCAAAACCGCCGAGCTCGTGGCAGCGGCATCAAAGGTCTTACAATCCTCCGCAGTCTGGGTATCCGTGTGGGAAGTATAGCGGCTCGTGAGGGTGCAGAAAAGCAGCCAGCGTCCAATTGCTTTCTGTCGCTGCTCTTTGCTGACAGGTTTGTCCTTATGGCACATCATCAGATAGATGACATAGGATGAGATCAACGCGGCATCGGAAGTGACAAGGTTGCGGTGGCAAATTCCTGCGCCCATAATGGCCGAAAGAAACTCGCGCCACACCTTGAGGTCGCACACAACATCCACATTTGACTTCAGTGTCTCGAAGTTCTTCTCCTTCAGGCCAGGCACAAAATTACGCCCCTCTCTGCCTCGAAGAAGATCATAGACCCTTTTTCCTGCCGACTGCCTAAAGGAGTAACCGACAAGAGCCGCGAGCGTATCGCCGTTCTCAGGCGCGTAAACATCCTTGAGCACATCTATCTTGGCAGCGTACCGAGAGAAATCCGTGATTTTGTCGCGCAATGCCTGATCGCCTACCTCGAGCAGGGTCAGGATAAAGTCTGAGCCCTTCAGCACAGTCCCCTTGCTATTGATACGATAGAAAATCTCGGCTGCATTATCGACATCCACATCCTCAGATACCTCCACACAGGCTACTTGATATTCGCGCAACCTAAGCAGCTCGTTGATAGCGCTGGCTGCGGCAGACTTCTCCTCATCACTTAACTTAGGATTGGCCGTGAGGTAGGCGTTATAGGAGGAAATCGGGTCCTTGGAGCTGAGCACGACAGCGACATCGACCCACTTGGGCGACGGCTTAGTCTTGTACTCCTTGAAGGCCTTGTCCGGCGACCCGGACAAGTGAACGAGCGGATTAAACTGAATCTTAATCGTCTTCAGACCAGAATTGGTCTCGATGGAAATACCCTCAAAAAGGACCTTCAAAGAGGTTAGTCGCTGCTGGCCGTCGAGCACCAGGTCGGTCAAGTCATTATGCGCAACAGCCTTGGACGATCCAACCGCACGGGCGCGAACCCCGCCCTGAGCCTTCCAAGTCATGATACTTCCGACCGGATACCCAAGGAACATGGATGAAATCAGGTCGCAGACCTTTCCGCCATTCCAGACAAAAGGCCGCTGGAGCCGAGGAATCGCCCATTGCGTATTTCCTTCGCTGAGGTAAACGAGGATTTGGTTAACAGTGTAGGCTCGATTCTGATATTTTGCGTCCATATTTTTCTTATAAATATGAGGCAAAATATCGCAAGACTTATCCCGTCCCACCAAGGATGAGTCTTCAATTGTTACATCGTTTCCGCGCAAAAAACCTGCCTGAAATCAATCAAGATGAGTAAACACGAAACCCCCATGACCGAGTGGTATTGGCAAACGCTCAACGAGGGCAAGGGGCTGCTTATCCGGGAGTTTCCGGCCGTAGAGGGAGGAAAAAGCCGTGCCGAAGGAAAGCGACACATCGATGGCGTAATCATCTGCGGAAAGAAGAGCGGTAATCGCAAAGGAAGAAAGGTGGACCGAATCAAAGTGAAGGGAAAGAAAGTGATCGTGATCCAGTCAAAGGCCAAGCGTCTGGGCATGTACCTCATTGGACAGACCATCGTCTCACGAGAACTGATGAAAGCTCTCGGAGCCAATGTAGTCCTATCCGTTGCCGTGCACCGCAAGAATGACCCAGTGATGCTCAAGGTGCTGAAGCGCTTTAAAAAGTGCGAGGCTGTCGTTTACCCTGGCGCAAAGAAGTAAAAACTGGGGCAGCACGTGGTGCTGCCCCTACCTCGAGACCGATCAAACTTTCCGGTCTCCGGTTTCCCTTTGAGCTCCACATCCCCCTCCTATGACATTCTTTCCTCCCTACTACGTAGGGAGAGAGATTGACCGTTTGTCCGAGGCTTGATGAGTTGCCGCCGAGGGACATCAGGCGTTGGCCATGAGCCACAAAAAGCCCTCCGACGATCTGCCCGACTTCAACGCGTTCTTCAAAAACGAGCTCGGCCCTTGCAAGGCGCCTCGCAAGAAGCCCAAACCAGATGAAT
>JACCDL010896536.1_pt1 | contig 10272 bp, 2 predicted proteins | sample 7441931 | NCBI WGS metagenome assembly JACCDL01 (sample SAMN15323437, study PRJNA562643) | freshwater metagenome | isolation source: river surface water | place: USA:Blue River Watershed | collected 2017-08-16 | reverse complement strand
TAGCTGAAAGCAATCATTTAATCATCGGCGCTTTCGTCACTTCGATCATCTTGTGAACTCAACCAGCCTAATGCCTTCCTTTTAGTTATAATACATTAGCGACCCTAGGGGGAAGGCATTGCTAAGGGCCTAGGGGTTGGCATTCATCTCAGCACCCCATTTTCATGCCTAGCCCTAGTGTGGATAAGAAGGAAAAGAGCCATCTGCCCGAACAGGGGCAGGTAGTGAAGCTACGCTCCAGGACATGGCTGGTCGAGTCGGTCGACACCACTGCGGGATCTGCCGGAACGGTGATCACGCTGGCATGCCTGGACGACGATGCGCAGGGGCAGCCTTTGAAGGTTATCTGGGAGGTGGAGATAAATCCCCAGGTAGTCACCAAGGAGGTCTGGAAGTCGATCGGCCGGAAAGACAAGGTGCCCACATTCGATACGGTCAGAGATTTTGCAGCGTATTTCAGGACTCTTCGTTGGAACTGCGTTTCCTCGACTAACTCCCAGCTGTTCCAGTCTCCGTTCCGTGCGGGCATTCAGATCAAGGACTATCAGCTTACGCCATTGGCAAAGGCGCTGAAGTTGCCGCAGGTGAAGCTATTCATCGCCGACGACGTGGGACTTGGTAAGACCGTCGAGGCGGGCTTGGTCGCCAGCGAGCTCCTGCTCCGCAAGCGCGTAGACCAGGTCATCATCGCATGTCCGCCTTCGATGGTGTTCCAGTGGCGCGACGAAATGGAGTCCAAGTTCGGTCTGAACTTCGAGATTCTCGACCGTGAGTATCTGGAAAAAGTCAGGCAGACGCATGGATTCGCTGCCAACCCATGGGGGACGAACTCCAAGCTGATCGTTTCTCACAAGCTTCTCATCGACGAAAAGTATACCGGACCACTCCGCTCCTGGCTCGGCGATCTCAAGCCATCAAGCCTTCTGGTGTTCGACGAGTGCCATAATGCCGCTCCAGCTAGCGGCGGTAAGTCTTACGCCATCGATTCGAAGATCACCAAGGCGATCCGCGACCTTTCGAAGCGCTTCGAGCATAAGTTGTTCCTTTCGGCCACCCCTCACAATGGCCACTCAAACAGCTACAGCGCCCTCCTGAACCTCCTGGATGATGTGCGTTTTTGCCGCGGTATCGATGTCGATCCCGGCATGGTCAAGGACATCATGGTCCGACGTCTGAAAGAGGATATTCGCGTCATCGGCGCCGATCTCTTCCCTGAGCGCAAGGTCGAGCGAATCCTTATCGACGGCCTCCCTGAGGATTGTCCCGAGTTGGCGTTGCCCAAGCTGCTCGCGGACTATTACGAAATTCGGAAGCGTCGCGTAGCTGGACTCCCGCCGGGGAAGCGTTCTACCACGACCATCGTGTTCTCGACCCTCCAGCAGCGTTTGCTATCCTCCAACAAGGCATTCCATGCGACGCTTGTCGTACATCGGAAGACGATGGAACGCGTATGGGCTAAAGACGCGGCAAGCGCTCCCCAGTTGACGGAAACCCAGGCCGCCCTACTGACCGCCCCGGTGGGTGCCGATGATGAGCTGGCCCAATGTGCCGAAGAAGAGCGCGCAGGGTATGAAGCCCGTGCCATGGAGTCGGCTACTCTTGCCGCGGGAGGAGATTCCTCGGCCGCCGATATCGCCGAAGAGAAGGCCATCCTCGATAAGATGATCGCAATCGCCTCGACTGCGGCAGATCGGCCTGACCAGCGTGTCATGAAATTGCTGGAAATCATCCAGTCTCAGATGTGCAAGGGCGTGAATATGCCCGGCAAGGAAGCCCCCGCACCTGGTGCGGCCTGGAACGACCGACGCATCATCATTTTCACCCAGTGGGACGAAACCTTACGCTGGTTGAAGCGTATCCTTGAGACAGCGATACGTGGCAGCGACCGTGACTCTTCGCGTATCGAGGTGTACAGCGGCTCAACCGGCGAAGACAAGCGAGAGGCCATCAAGATCGCGTTTACCGGAGACACTAAAGTCCACCCGGTACGTATCCTTCTTTGCAATGACGCCGCGCGTGAGGGTCTGAATCTTCAGGATAAGTGCCATCAGCTTTTCCATTTCGACCTGCCTTGGAATCCTGGCCGACTTGAGCAGCGCAATGGCCGAATCGACCGCAAGATGCAGCCGTCTCCCGTGGTCTACTGCTACTATTTCAAGTATGCCCAGCGCCCGGAAGACCGAATCCTGGAAGTGCTCATCCAGAAGACGCAGCGTATCCGCGCTCAACTCGGCTCGGTCGGCCTTATCCTGGAGGAAGGCATCGCCAGTAAGCTTGAGAAGGGAGGTATCGACCGAAAGAACCTCGATGCTCTGGCCGATGAAATCGGTAATGCCGATCTGGATCCGGAAAAGAAGGCCAAGATCCAGGCCGAACTGGAGGCCGTCAGGCAAGGGCTCAAAGAGGAAATCGATGAGATGCGCACCTGCCTGCATCAGTCCCAGAAAGCAATTGGGCTTGGCTCCGAATGGCGTGGGCAGCTCAGGGATTCGATCTCAGTTGCTCTCGAAAAGATGGACCTTCCTGCCCTCAAGGAAGTCGCCGTTCCTGGCGGTGGCCCTAAGCGATACATGCTGCCCGAGACTGTTGGCGTCCTTGATGTCGACGGAGGTCTTTCCCGCACGATGGACACGCTTCGGCTTCCGCCTAAGGACGGGCTGCGTAACGAAGAGTGGCGTAAAGCTTCCCCGATCAGGCCCATCGTCCTTGAAGCTGGCGCCGTCAATGATCACGAGGTCTCGCTGGTCCACCTCGGACACCCCCTGGTAAAGCGCCTGCTTGGCCGTTTCGTCACCCAGGGCTTCGTTCATCATGACCTGTCACGTGCCGTTCTGGGACAGACCGAGGACTCTATTCCCCGCGTGGTGTTGGTCGGCCGACTCCTATTGGTCGGCCAGAACGCCTGCCGCCTGCATGAGCAGTTGGTCTTTGCCACGGCTCGCGTCAATGAGTCCTCCAAGGACCTCAAGATCTTCGATGGTGATGACGAGAAGGAGACCGCCCGCCTGCTGGAGTCAGCGATGTCCTCGCCCGGCCCCAAGATTCCCGACCGGGTCCAGGCTAAGCTCCTGGAGCGTATCGAGGGCGACGTCGGTCAGTTGCTCGATGTTCTGACTAAGCGGGCAGATTCGTCTACCGTCTCCGCCAAGAAAGAACTCCAGAAGCGCGCCAAGGAGGAATCTGCGGCGTTGAAGGTGATTCTCCAGCGCCTCTTGGACTCCATCAAGAAGGGTCTGGCTTCCAAGGATATCAACCAGCTGGAGCTGGTGTTCAACGAGGCGGAAATGAAGCAGCTGCGCAGCAACCAGAATTACTGGAAGACGCGCATCGCTGACATCGAAGCCGACCTCGAAGATGAACCCAAGCGAGTGGCATCATTTTACAACGTGACTTCCGTACAGCTTCAACCCGTGGGCCTCGCCTATCTCTGGCCCAAGTCCAGCTAATCATGGCCGAAGATCCCGCATTCAAGGCTCACCAGGAGTGGATAAGGCCGCTTGGTGGAGAAGGCTTGGTCGTATCAGCCACTGCGTTGACTGACGCATTGGTCTTCCTTCCGCCTGATGACAGGCTCAAGGAGCTGTCTGCTCAATTTGAAGAAGCCCTGTTCATCGCCAAGGAAGACAGCGGAGAGGAGCGTGTCGATTTACCTCTGTTCGAGAAGCTTGTCGGCCTGCTGGGATGGGATGACGAGGAGGTCATCTGGGACCATAAAGAAGTCCGGGTGCCTGATGAGCTTTCCATCACGATCGACGGCACGACCATCAAGCCGACTCATGTGTTGGTGGACTCCAGTGGAGCCCCGGCCGTTCTTGTGATCCAGCTGGCAGGTTCGCCGGATCTGTTGCAGCGGTCGCGCGAAGGCGCCGGAGACTGGGATGCCTCACATGCGCAGCGTATGGAGCGACTCCTTCGCGAGAAGAAGGTCGAAATAGGCATCATCATCACTTCCACCGAAATCCGGCTTTTCTACGTGCCTGCGACCGGAGGCGAGAATCCGGGATCTATTTCCTTCCCGTTGAGTGAAATGCGTGGAGTGAGGGGGCGGCCGACCCTTGGAGCCGTGTTCATGCTCCTTGAGCGCGCCCGTGTCGTTGGCGAAAACACTCCAGAAGCACATCGGCTTCTCGGTCTCATGCGTGCCTCGCGCGAAGCGCAGAACCGCGTGTCCGAAGAGCTAGCCGATCAGGTGCTTGGAGCGCTTTACGAACTGATTAAAGGCATCCAGGTCGCCGATCAAGCAGCCCACCGCAAGTTGATCAGCAAGTATCTTAGCGAACACCCCGAGGAGGTCTATCATGGCCTGCTCAACGTTCTGATGCGGTTGATCTTCATGCTCTATGCTGAAGACCGTGGCATCATGCCCCAGGGTGGCCTTTGGCAGGACAACTACGAGGTCCACGGCCTTTTCGAACGGCTGCAGAAGGAAAACGTCCAGCATGCCGGCAACATGGACAAGCGATATGGGGCGTGGGGCCAGCTGCTCACCACCTTCAAGGTAGTGCATGACGGCTGCCAGCATCCTTCGATGAAGATGCCGGCACGCATGGGCTACCTCTTTGACCCTCGTCGGTACCCATTCGTTTCGGCGGATTCCGACGGGAACGTTCCGCTCGTTTCAGATGCCGTCGTTCTCTTTGTCCTGAAGTCCCTTCTGGTGGTCAAGGGCGAGCGGATTTCCTATCGCTCGCTCAACGTCGAGAACATCGGTGTGGTCTATGAGACCATGATGGGCTTCTCGATTTACCAATCCAAGGGAAGCTGCGTGGTCATGAAGGGGGCGGAAGCCCCAGTTGCCGTGGAGCTGGAAGAGCTCATGGCTGGTCCTGCCAGCTCGCGCGCTCAGGTGATCTCCGATATGACAGGATGGAAGCCGAACGCGAAAGTCGCCAAGGCTATCAAGGAAGCACGAGATACGAAAGAGCTGCTGGTCATCCTTGAAGATCGAATCAGGAAAGACATCACTCCGACTCCGCTGGCCGCAGGAGGCTTGACCCTCCAGCCTGGCGAGGAACGTCGGCGTTCGGGATCTCATTATACCCCTAGGGCACTGACCGAGCCCTTGGTGGCTAAGGCATTCGAGCCGCACTTTGCCCGCTTCGGAGAAAAGCCTACGCCAGGGCAGATTCTTTCCCTGACGGTATGCGACCCGGCGATGGGGTCCGGCGCATTCTTGGTAGAGGCAACGCGTCAACTGGCAGCCAAACTTGTCGAGGCCTGGAAACGCGAGCCCGGCAAGATGCCCAAGTTAGGCGCGGGAGATGATGTCGAATTCATCGCTCTTCGAACGATAGCACAGCGTTGTATCTACGGAGTAGACAGCAATCCCATGGCGGTCGACCTAGCCAAGCTTTCTCTCTGGCTCCTTACCATCTCCAAGGATCACCCGTTCACCTTCATGGATCATTCCCTGAAGCATGGCGATGCGCTCGTAGGGATGTCCAAGGAGCAGATAAAGAGGTTTCACTGGGAATCTGCAAAAGGTGGATCGATCATCAAGACCCTTGCGAAACTAGATCGCGATGTGGAGGAGGCCATCAAGGCACGTCTTGAGCTGCGGAGTCTAGATGCAGATCGGACCCTCGCTTTAGAGGTAAAACTCGCAGAAGCCGACTGGAAGATGATGAAAGCAAAGCAAGCGGGAGATCTCCTTGTTTTAGCTTGGTTTAAGAATGAGAAAGAAAAGACAAGGAACGAAGCACGCGACCTTTATGCAGTTTCATTGGACGAAGTTTTGCAGGCTGGTTCTGCCGAGCTAAAGTCGATACAGGAGCTAACTGTTACTCCGTTTCACTGGGAAATGGAATTTCCAGAAGTGTTTTCATCAGGAGGATTTGAAGTGGTGATAGGAAATCCCCCCTTCATTAAGGGGAGCTCAATTTCCTCTCTAACCGGCGCCGCCTATCTTGATTACCTCAAGTGTTTCTACGGACAGAAAGGACAATCAGATCTTGTAGCATGCTTTTTTGTTAAGGCATCACGGATTCTATCCGAAAGAGGCGCGGCTTCGCTGATTGCGACCACCACAATTTCCCAAGGGGACACAAATGAGGTGGGTTTAAAATCAATAACCTCCAATGGTTTAAAGATATATAGTGCTCGAACCGCGGTAGATTGGCCAGGCAAGGCCAACGTCTTAATTTCCGAAGTATCATTTACTCGAGATATTCAAACCCGTGTCGCTAACATTTTGAATGGTGTGCATGTTGAATTTATTAATTCGGAGTTATTGTCCGGCGCAGATGAGGAGGCGCCTGCTTCGTTGCCTGAGAATCGCGATATGTATAAAGAAGGATTCCGTTTTTACGGTAAAGGTTTCCTGTTTCAGAGTAGCCCTGGCGGCATTCCGCTAGAAGAATTGGGGCCTCTGTTGAAGGATGAGCACTATGCGCAGCTAATTCATCCGGTCGTTGGAGGTGCAGAAATCTTGGAATCAGCTGACCTGGAGATCGAAAGGCACGCCATTGATTCAGACCATTTGAGCGAGTCAGAGTTGATTGCTCAATACCCTAAAATTCATAAGTTGTTGAAGAAGTACGTCTACCCGGAGCGTCAATCTGCCAATATGGCCTCTCGAAGGGAATACTGGTGGAAGTATGGTGGCTCGAGCGGGCCTTTACGTGCTTTATTGAAAGGAAAGAAGCGTGTTCTGACGCATCCCTATACTAGTACGCATATGATTTTCGTATTCGTACCTACTGATGTGTATGTTTCGGCACCGCATGTGGTAATTAATACAGACGACTTTGCAGTGTTTGGGGTGTTGCAAAGCTTAGCTCACTTTTCATGGGTGTGGCGCCTTACTGGGGATCGAAAGAGGGATATTTCGTATAACGGTTCCCGTTGTTTGGCCAATTTTCCTATGCCTCCCGAAAGCTCCATGGGGAGTATACGTGCTCTAGGCGAAGCTCTCTATTTGTTGCGCATTAAAGTACTAAGGGAGAAGAATTTTGGTTATACTACGTTATATAACCAGCTCTCCGATTGTGACGGCTCTGATGAGGCGCTTGATGAAATTAGGACGGCATACAACAGTTTGAATCGTGCCGTGCTGGAGGCCTACGGGATTTCTTTTAGAGAAAGCATCATCTTAGCACCTCCATACAGCGAGCCACTCATTAATGAAATATACGGGGCGATGAGACTCGCGCACGGCCGTGTTTTATCTAAAACTAAATCCGATTCTACGAAAGGTGATAAAAAACAAGGTCTACTCGAAATCTAAATAACATAATGAATTCTTTAAATGTACGGCAAAAACTAGTCGAAGTATTGAATCTAGACCTTGTAGGGCCTCAGCTGGACAGCGACCCGAGGCTCCAGGCTGAAATCCTCCGTGAGATGCCCATACACTTCTATCTCGGGGGCTTCCTGATGCCTCGAGATGCCAAGGAGCGCGAGGTAGAGGGGTCTGATGAGGAGATCAATGCGGCTCCCGATCAGGCGGCGCCTGAGGTTGTCTCGGAGTCCGACAGGGTGGCTGCCAAGCGCGCTAAGTCCCAGGCATCTATGGGGCTGAGTGTCTTGGTGCCTCCGGGGGTGAATACTCTCAATCTGTCCGTGGCATGGGGCGAGTATACTAAGAATGAGACCGCCCGTAAGTTCACGGTGCTTGATAATGCCTCCGGCAAAGAGGTTGAGCGCGAGCTACGCAGCTATTGGGTGCGATCGCCGAAGTCCTCCTCGCTAATAATCGATCTGTCTAAGCCCCATGAGAGGCAGATTCTTCCGGCTACCACGCCATCAGGTGGTAGCGGCGAGTTGTATGTCGAGTATGTCGTACGTGAGGCCTCCACCGAAGGGTTCGACCCCGGCCTGCCGAAGGGTTGCCGATCGGTCTCGGTATTTCTTCTGAATGACCGTAAGGGGAAGAACGTCGTCGAGCTGACGGCTTTCCAGGTTGAGATGCGTCTCCGTTGCCAAGGTGGCTTCCAGGCCCGCCATGACCTGCGCGGCCCCTCTGGAGTCATGTCCGCGATGCGCGATGATGATGATGATGTCGCCGACCTGCACTTCCGCGACGTTAAGGAGTATGCCGTCGGGCATGGTGTCTCTGCCGAAGCTATCCTTGCCGGCGGTTTATGCGAAGAGGTGAAGTCCGTTTGGATTCCGACCGCCGAGGTCGAGCGTGTCGAGCCTCGCCCCATGAATGACAAGGGTGTTGAGCTGAAGATGGAGAAGCTGGCGGCCATTTCCGATGGCGATGCCGCCAGGGCTGCTTTGATGCCCTTGGTGGTGGCTTACCGGGAATGGATCGAGGTGCAAAACTCGGGACTCGACGCGACAGTCGGGAAGTCCAACGGAAGACGCACCAAGGCAGAAGAGCTGATCAACAACGCTCGCTTCATCGCTAAGCGTATTGAGAATGGCATCAATCTCCTGGCAGAAGACGCGCAGGCACTCGATGCCTTCAAGGTCGCCAACGCCGCTATGGCAGCGGCCAATCGCCGACGTTCAGCCTTCTCATCTGCGGGTAAGGTTTCTGACCCGGCCTGGCCCCCCTTCCAGCTGGCCTTCGTGCTGCAGTCTCTTCTGGGAATAGCCCAGCCTGAGCATGAAGACCGCGAAAGGGTGGAGCTGCTCTTCTTCCCGACGGGTGGCGGTAAGACCGAGGCTTATCTCGGCCTCGCTGCTTTCACGATGGTGTTGCGCCGCTTGCGTAATCCCGGCGAGCCCGCCTACGCCGGCGTCAGCGTACTCATGCGCTACACCTTACGCCTGCTGACCATCGATCAGCTTGGTCGAGCAGCTGGCCTTGTGTGCGCCCTAGAACTGGAACGCGAGAAGCGAACCGATCTCGGCAGCATGCCTTTTGAAGTCGGCCTCTGGGTGGGCAGCGCCGCGACGCCTAACTTGCTCGGTAGCGCCACTCAGAACGGCGAGCATACTGCGTTGGCCAAGGTGGCAGCATTCAGGGATAACGGCAAGACCCTCCCCATCCCGATCGAGTCATGTCCGTGGTGCGGAACTAAGTTCGACACGAACAGCTTCCATTTCCAGCCCGACCCTAACGCGCCGCGTAACCTTGTCATCTGCTGTTCTAACCGAAAGTGCGATTTCCATAACTACGCTAAGCGGCCTCTGCCGATCGTGGGCGTGGACGAACCTCTTTATCGCCGCCTGCCTGCGTTCGTCATCGCGACCCTGGATAAGTTCGCTTCGCTTCCTTGGACGGGCCAGGTGGGGGCGCTTTTCGGCAAGGTTAATACCTACGCCGCCATCGGCAGAAACCATGAGTTCTACGGACCTGCCGACAGCGAGCGGGGCAAGCCGATCCCTGGAGGCAAGCTCCTTCCTCCGGATCTGATCATCCAGGATGAATTGCACCTCATCAGCGGTCCGCTTGGCACCATTGCCGGCCTCTACGAAGGGGCTATCGAAAAACTGTGCGAACGTCATGTCGAAGGCCGGGAGCAGCCGATACTTCCCAAGATCGTGGCCTCCACTGCGACCGTCCGTAAGGCCGCTTCCCAAATCAGGGCCTTGTTCGGGCGAAACAAGTCGGCAGTCTTCCCTCCGCCCGGCCCAGATCGCAAAGACTCGTTCTTTGCCATCACGCTTCCCTCCAGCGAATCTCCCGCGCGTTTGTATGTCGGCGTATCTTTCCTTGGACGTAATCCGAAGGACATGATGATGCGAGTGTCGACGACCCTGATGTCGGCCGCCCTTCGATGCCATGTAGACAATCCGCCTAAGCTGCAGGGTGACCCGAAGAAGAAGAAAGAATATCAGGATGCGAATCGTGACGCCTGGCTGGCGCATGAAGCCGATCCGTACATGACCCTCTTGGCCTACTACAATAGCCTTAAGGAGCTCGGAGGCAGCGGAAGCATCATCCAAGACACCGTGACGAAGCGACTGAGCAAGTATCGCGTACGAGATTACGACCGACTCATGCCCAGGCTCTCGCAGTTCGCCAATCGAAAGCTGGAGGGAACAGGCACTGGGCAGGATTCCGGAGGTGTCGTCAAAGAGCTCACCTCCCGCGTAAGTACGGCTGAAGTGGCAGAAACAAAGCGGCGCTTGGCGCAGCCCTTTGGCTCCGAGGACGGATTAGATGTAGCCCTGGCCACCAATATGATCTCGGTGGGCCTCGATATCACCCGGCTCGGCCTCCTCATGGTCATGGGTCAACCCAAGACCACTGCGGAATATATTCAGACCACCTCGCGCGTCGGTCGTGAGCGCAGTAAGCCTGGCCTCATCGTGACCATCCTGAATTCCCACAGGCCGCGCGATCGTTCTCACTATGAGCGATTCCCGACGTATCAC
>JACCDL010990617.1_pt1 | contig 10274 bp, 10 predicted proteins | sample 7441931 | NCBI WGS metagenome assembly JACCDL01 (sample SAMN15323437, study PRJNA562643) | freshwater metagenome | isolation source: river surface water | place: USA:Blue River Watershed | collected 2017-08-16 | reverse complement strand
GGCATCTTTGTACACGAAAACTTAACGCTTGAAGGCATCTTATCCCTTTACCATTCAAATGAATAAATTTCTCCTCTTCTTTTTTAGTGTTTTTTCGATCATCGAGGCCACTGCGCAATCTATTACTGCTGAACCCGCAAGTTTTTATGGGCTTGGAGAGAAGAGTACAAAAGGACATGCGGTTTATGATGCACTCGGGAAAAATGCCGTCAATGTCCTAGACTCAGGAATCTTGAATCACAATAATCCGGCAAGCTATAATCGCCTCAGTAAAGGTTCAACGCTTTATACCTTGGGCTTGCATTCGCGTCAGTCTTGGTATCAAAGTGGAGCTTTAACGCAATTCAATGCCACACCAATGGTGGAAGAATTTACACTAGGCTTTAAAATTCGCAAACAAATGGGGCTTTCCTTTGGCCTCAGACCATACAGTTCACGCGGGTATCAAATTACCGAAACTATTTACACAGGTCTAGATTCTTTGCGCTACAATTATTTAGGAAAAGGTGCTATCCAAGATCTTTATTTAGGCTATTCATTCGGAATCATTGAAAAGCCCAAAACCAAATTTGCCATCGGAGCCAATGTTTCCTATTTATTTGGCACACTCAGCAACGAACGCAGCTCTACCCTACTTACCGGCGCTAGCTCTGCGGGAGGCCTCGAGCGCAACTCCTTAATTGTTCGTTCCAACTCCATTGACCTTGGCACCTACTTTACGCAGGCCTTTGGTAAAAAACATAGCCTGACACTATCTGCTGTTTATCAACCGCAAATGCTTTTAAAAGCAGATTTAGTCAAAGAACTTTACAGTACGGCAACAATAAACACGCCGTCAAGCTATGACACTGTCAGTTATAGCAACCAAGCTTTTGTAGCCACCTCGGCCCAAAGTTGGCAAGCTGGTTTTGCTTATAGCTGGAAACTGCCAAGCTACAAAAGACAAACCCGTGAATTACATCCTTTACTTCAGCTTTATGGAAGTTATTCGAGCTATGGAACGCTTATTCAAAATGAAAATCTCATCACAGGATTCAATCAAAATAGCTCAGAAAAAATGAGCTTTGGCTTACAATTTCAGCCTGAATACAAGGTGCTTGAAAATTTGGCTACGCTCAAAGCCTTTGAAAAAATCACCTACCGAGCTGGTTACTACCAACAAAGTTTACCTTACCTCAGTAATGGTGAACAATACCAAGAACGTGGGCTTACTTTAGGCTTTGGCTTGCCGCTTTTGGCACAAGTGTCGCTTTCTTCTATCAATTTGGGTCTTACTTTTGGGCAACGCAGTGTCCCAAACACAGATTGGTCGGAGCAATTTATCGGTGCTAGGGTGAGTCTAATTATGGCACCTTCGAACTTTGAAAAATGGTTCCGCAAGCGCCAACTAGACTAAATTCCCATTGTTTCATGGGGCTCCTGATCGGAGTGGCTAGCCTTTTTTTAACGGCCTGCGAAAATGATATCGCGGTGGTTCAAAAAATAAGCTTTGAACAAGATGCGCCTACAGAAACCACCAAGAATTTAATCTTGACCTATGCTGAAGCGGGCTATGCGCGGGTTGAGATCCATGCAGCTTTGGCTGAGACGTATCGCGGGAAAGAACAAATTACCAAAATCAAGGATAGCTTGAAAGTTTGTTTTTTCAATGAAAAAGGGAACGTTGTTTCAACCTTAAGTGCGCGCTACGGTGAAATCAACTATAGCACTGGTGAGCTCATGGTGCAAGATTCTGTGAGTTTATACAACCATCAGAAAAAGCAAAGACTTGAAACTGAAGCTTTGTTTTGGAATCAAAAAGACAGCAGTATTTACACGAAGTCGCCGGTAATTATCCGTTCACCAAAAGGACGCCTCATCGGCAAAGGCATTCGGACCAAACAAGATTTCAGCTCGTATGTTTTACTTGAGCCCATTGGCTCTTGGCAACTAGATAAAAACCAAACCATCCAATAATGTCACAAAAAGATTTCATTTCGCGTTACAACGTCATTTCAGGTTACTTATGGCTCGCTATTGCTGCGCTCAGTTTCTTGGCCGTATGTTTCAAGATTTTTACTGAGGGGGCTGAAACTTGGGCCGCTTATTTTATTGTTCCGGCTATGGCTTTGATCATGTATTTTACTAAAAAATGGATGATGAAGCGCATGCAAAATCATCTGCGTGAAATGCAAGAAAATCAAGAAAAGAACTAATTTTTTCGTCAAAAACGAGTAACCTTTTCCTATTAAATCGGTCTTAGCAGTACTGTGAAATTTCTAACGCTCTTCATTTTATTTCTTTTTGGCAGCGCCTACGGGCAGCGTCTGTTAAATGGCGTCATTACCAATGAACAAAATTTACCGTTAGCGGGTGCCGAGGTTTTTGCCAAGAATTCAGCTGAATTGAGAACTGTGGCTGATGCCAATGGTTACTTTGAAATGTACCTCAACCCCGGTGAATATTACCTGGTTTTTACTGCCGAGGGTTATCAAGACCGCGAATTGTATTTGGCCATGCGCGACCAAGAAACTCGCCGAGACATGCAATTGTTTCCTATGAAACTCTCCGATATACAAGATGTCAGGGTTACTGCAAAAAAAACAAATGTGGGGCGTGACAAAATCATGAAGGTTGTAGAGAAACGGGAGCAAATCAATCCTTGGAACTACCCACATGAAGTAGATGTTTACATCAAAGCTACTGAGCAAAGAGAAACGATTGTCAAGGATAGAAAAGAAAGCCCTAAAAAAAAGGGGGACACGCTGCAGATTAAATCGTCAGGTCTTGAGGACGACCCATTAGGAGAACAAACTAGTAAAATTCCGGCCTGGCTAAATAAACTACAGCTTGTTGAAGTACAATTGCACCGCTCTTACGCGCCACCAAATCAGGTGAAAGAAATCAGGAATGCCTATACTGCCTACGGTGATATTTCTCAACTCTACTACACTACAACCGTTAAATCCAATTTTAATTTCTTTGAGAATCTCTTGCACCTCGATGACTTGCATCAGACGCCCGTAAGTTCTCCGATTTCAACACCAGGCATTGTGGCCTATAAGTATCGTCTTGAAGAGAAATATGAGGAAAATGGTCGGATGATTTCAAAAATAAAAATCACACCCCGCAATACAGCTACCTCAACAATTGAGGGCTATATATGGGTAGTAGATACGCTTTGGCTTGTTCAGAAACTAGACCTCACCATGAACAAAGGAAATTTATTGATCTACGATTATTTCCGTATTCAACAAGAATATAGCCTTCAAGGAGACACAATTTGTGTCCTCGATAAACAAACGCTGACCTACGGTGTCAAATACAAAAATGAAGTGAGTCAATGTAAAACCGAAGCACTCTACTCCAATTATAATTTTCAGCCAGCATACGCCAAGAAATTCTTCAATGCCGAAGTTGCAGTTACCGAACAGGCGGCTTATGAGCGAGACAGCGCCTATTGGCAACAAAAACGCGCCATTGCACTTACCGACGAAGAGATACGCTATATCCGAGCCAAAGACTCAATACGAGACTACCTGAATCGCAAAGAATATTTAGATAGCATAGATGCTGTATTCAATAAGGTGACAGCTTTAAAAGTGCTTTGGTTTGGCGTTGATCACCGCAATCGAGACAAAAAGGAACAATGGTCTATTGGCTCTGTTGCCTCAACTATACAACCAATAGGAATAGGCGGCCCGCGGGTTGCTCCAAGTTTTGATTACTTCAAAAAATGGAAGGACGAACGCACCCTTGATTGCTATACCCGTATCTCTTATGGCTTCTTGAACCAAGACTGGAAAGGCGATACCTGGTGGAAGTACCGCTTTGACCCTTTTCATTTCGGATTTTTTAGAGTCGGACTCAATCATGACTTTGACGTAATCAGAGGCTTTGACGCGATTACCCAAATCTATAAACGGGACAACTTTTTTGAATCAACCAAGTTGAACTTAAACCTAGAATATGAACTTTTCAATGGTTTTTACGCCTATGCAAATGCCCAATATACGAAGCGAAGAAGTATTGAAGGATATCAATTTTTAAACGGTATCGATGAAGCTCTGCCGAATAACGACCCCTTGGCTTTTGATCCTTACGATGCTTTTATTCTGAATGTTGGGGCATCCTATACGCCCGGACAACGCTACATGCGTGAGCCCTATCGAAAGGTTGTGCTAGGTTCAGCCTACCCTACCTTTTCTTTACACTTAGAACGCGGTTTGCCTAATGTATTCAAAAGTGCTGTTGACCATGCTTATTTGCAGTTTGAAATTATGCAGAACTTTAAGATTGGTACAATAGGCACCTCCTCCTACCGCGCATCTGTCGGTAAATTCTTAAGTGCAAGAGCCATTTATGAACCCGATTACAAATTCCAAAGACGCTCTGATCCTATTTGGTTTTCGAATCCACTTTACTCATTCCAAGGCTTTGATACCACTTTACGCACCACTGATTATGTATTTCAGGCCCATTATGTGCACCATGACAACGGCGCTATTCTAAACAAGATTCCTTACTTCAAGAAAACACGTGTAGGATTTGTTGTTGGGGGTGGGGCCATGTATGTCAAAGAATATGACTGGCAACATTACGAATTATTGGCAGGACTTGAACGCAATTTCAAAATGGGCCGTAGACGCCTAAGAATCGGCATCTATGGTGTGGTTTCAGATGGAAATCAAATTGCACCAACAACAGATTGGAAAATTTCATTTGCCGTACTCGATGACCGAAGCATGAAATGGAATTTCTAGCTATCTGATTCTTGCTCTTCAGCAACCACTTTTTTAGGGAAGAATTTTTTCTGGCGGATAATTGCCCAGAATAAACCAATAGAGATACAAGCATCGGCTAAATTCCAGATAGCTGGAAAAATTTGCTGCCCACCCACTAATGGAACAGCGCTTGGCCAACTCACATTAAATTGAAACATATCGACTACGCTACCAAGTAGAAAACCCTGATGACGCACCTCAATTGGATACGAAAAATGACCCGACGTACAAACTGCTTTGATACCACTACCCGGCATTTGGTTGAAAGCGACACAAGGGTCTACGTTGAAGAAAAGATCGTAAAACATGGAGTCAAGCAAATTGCCTGTAGCCCCGGCTAAAACCAACGAAACTACCACCAAAAATTCTTTGGAGGCACTTTGCTTCATTTGCTGATATAAGTAACGAATGATCAGACCAATAGCCACCACCCTGAAAAGACTCAGGGCTAATTTTGCCCATACCGTAGCACCAAAAGTTTGCCCAAAGGCCATTCCTGGGTTTTCGGTATAATGTAATACAAACCAAGAACCAAGAATTGGTTTGTATTCTCCTGGGAAGAAATCATTTTTAATAGAAAGTTTGATCCATTGATCGAGTATCAGCAGCAGTAATACCAATGCCGAAATAAAGAGCGCTTGTTTTTTCAAGATTTACTTTTGAGCGTTTTTAGCATCAATACTCATGGTGGCATGCGGCACCAAACGCAATCTTTCTTTAGGAATTAACTGGCCACTCACACGACAAACGCCGTAAGTTTTGTTTTCAATTCTAACTAATGCAGCGTTCAGACTCTGAATAAACTTCTCTTGACGTGCTGCAAGCTGTGCAACTTCTTCGCGAGAAAGTGTTTCAGAACCATCTTCCATCATGTTAAAAGTTCGGCCGGTGTCGTCGGTGCCGTGGTCATCGTTATGAGACAGCGAACCTTTGAGCAAGTCAAGGTCTACGTATGCTTCTTTCAGCTTGTCTTGAATGAGTGCTTTGAACTCTGCTAAATCTGCATCTGAGTATCTAACTTTGGCTTTTTCCATGATTTACTTTTCAAAAAAAATGAGCAACAAATATATTATTTTTTGTTTTGTATGCAAGTGTAAAAACACGTATTTAACAGGAACTTCATTTCTTTTAAACAAAGTGTGCTACTTATTCACAAATAGAGTGCTTCATGAATAGAACTTGGTAAATTTGAAGATGCTACGTTTGTTCCTAGACAACAGAATCGGAGTCCTTATTTTACTCCCCTTTTTTCTGCTCTTATATCTTTTAGGCGACATCATCGGTACGACCCCACATTTTGGCAACCTAGATTCAAAAACATTTATCGGAGCACTAAACTGGAGTTATTGGCCAACTGCTGCTTTTCAATTCAGTATGCTACTCATCAATGCCCTTCTACTCAATTGGGTGTTTAATAGCCAAGAATTTCTTGAAAAAAATACTTTCATTATTAGTCTTAACTATTTAATTTTCAATAGCTTTTTTATTGATTTTGGGCAATTTAGCTGGACACCCGTTGTTCAAACCTGTTCAATCCTATTACTTGCTATTTTCTTCAGTATTCGACCCCAAAACGACGCGCGCAAGGCCGCCTATAATGCGGGCTTCATCTTTGGTTTGGCGCTTTTATTCTGCAGCTATCTAGTATTTTTCATTCCGGTACTTCTCATCATGCTGGTCGTGCTTAGAACCCTTCAATTAAGGGAGTTACTATTACTCACTCTAGGAATTCTGACACCTATCGCACTCATATTTTCTGCAGAATACCTCTTTTATGTTAATCGTGTTTTTCCTTTCAACTTTCACTTACAACTAACGCAATTAGATTGGTTTGAAATAACTGTGCTATCCCTCCTTCATGTATTGCTTATTTTTGGCCTTATGGGTCTCCGAGCTAGACTTTTAAAGGCGTCCCTCCGACTCAAAAAACAAGTCCAAGTACTCAATGTGTTTACCTTATTTACCTGGCTTTTAGGCTTGGGTGCCTTTCTATTTCTTGGGCAAACGAGCCTACTCAGTTTGCTGATTTTACCACTTACTTTTTATTTTGCCTATGCATTACTCAGTAGTGGCCTTGGTATTTCATCGCATTTGTTCTTTTATCTATTCTTACTTTCTACCTTACTAAAATTTGTGGTTTTGAGCTTTTAAGCTCAGACTTTTACTAACTTTGAAGCTCAATTGAAATAAACATGAAATTTGGTGTTGTAACCTTCCCAGGATCAAACTGTGATCAAGACATGATCTACGTACTTAGAGACCTCATGGGACAAGAAGTTGTTGAACTTTGGCATAAAGATACAGACCTCCAAGGGGTTGACTTTGTGGTTTTACCCGGAGGATTTTCCTACGGAGACTACCTGCGTTCAGGCGCTATTGCAAAATTCTCTCCTATTATGGAGTCTGTTATTGCACATGCAAATAACGGTGGCTTCGTCATGGGAATCTGCAATGGTTTTCAGATTTTAACAGAATCAGGTTTGCTCGAAGGTGCGCTATTACACAATAACAACCAAAAGTTTATTTGTAAAAATGTACACCTAAAAGCAGTTAGCAAAACTGCGGCACCAACCATTGATCTCGACGCTAGCAAAGCTTACAAAATTCCAATTGCTCACGGCGAGGGTCGTTTTCATGCCGATGAAGCAACACTTGCGTCACTGCAGGCCAACGATCAAATATTATTTACTTACTGCGATGAATCCGGAGCCCAAACTCCTGAAACAAATCCAAACGGTTCGTTGCTCCACATTGCAGGTATCACCAACAAAACCAAAAATGTTTTTGGCATGATGCCGCACCCAGAGCGCGCTGCCGACAAGCAGCTCAATAATATCGATGGGCTACGCATTTTTGAATCTATTCTAGCTCATTGTAAATGAAAGTTCTGTTACTAGGGTCTGGCGGCCGCGAACACGCCATCGCATGGAAAATAGCACAAAGCTCAATCCTTGATGAACTTTTTATCGCACCAGGAAATGCCGGCACCAAAAAACACGGCAAAAACATAGAGCTCAGCGTCACTGACTTTGAGGGTATTAAAAATTTCGTGTTGCAAAACCAAATTGACATGGTCGTGGTGGGCCCAGAAGAACCATTAGTTCTCGGTATCTATGACTTCTTCTCTAATGACCCGCAACTCAAAAGTGTAGGTGTTATTGGCCCAAGCCAAGAAGGTGCTCAACTTGAAGGCAGTAAAGATTTTGCCAAAGCCTTCATGTCCAGACATAAAATCCCTACAGCCAAATACGGCACTTTCACGGCTGCTACGGTAGCAGACGGCCTGCGCTTCCTAGACAATATGAAGGGGCCTTATGTCCTCAAAGCTGACGGTCTCGCAGCCGGAAAAGGCGTGCTCATCATTGAAGATCTCGACGAAGCGAAAAGAGAATTACAAGAAATGCTCCTCGAGGAGAAATTCGGCAAAGCAAGTGCAAAAGTTGTCATTGAACAATTTCTTGACGGCATTGAACTTTCCGTCTTTGCCATCACAGATGGTGAATCTTTTAAACTCTTGCCAGAAGCCAAAGATTACAAACGTATTGGTGAAGGAGACACAGGTCTGAACACCGGTGGAATGGGCGCCATTTCTCCAGTCCCGTTTGCCGACGCCGCTTTTATGGACAAAGTCCTGAACAGGGTTGTCATCCCAACAATCAAAGGTCTCAAGCAAGAAAAAATCACCTACAACGGTTTTGTATTCTTCGGACTTATTAATGTCAAAGGCGATCCTTATGTCATTGAATACAACTGCCGCATGGGTGACCCAGAAACCGAAGTAGTCATGCCGCGCCTTAAAAGTGACATCCTTGACCTTTTTGAAGGAGTAGCCACTCATACTTTATCTGAACGCGATATCCAATTCCACGATAAAACTGCAGCTACTGTTATGATGGTTGCGGGCGGCTATCCTGGCGCCTATGAAAAAGGCAAAACAATTTATGGCCTAAACAGTATCACAGATAGTTTGGTGTTCCATGCAGGCACACTTGCCGATGGCCCATCTGTTCTTTCAAACGGCGGCAGAGTACTTGCTGTTACTTCTTACGGTAAAAATCTAGAAAGCGCCCTTGAAAGAAGCTATGATACTATTTCTAAAATATCTTTTGAAGACGCTTATTTCCGTAAAGATATTGGCCGAGACGTACTTGACCACTAAAACCAATGGATAGCGCTTACATCCTGATCATTAGCTCACTCTTGTGCTCTGCTTTTTTCTCAGCGATGGAACTCGCCTATATCTCTGCAAACCGCTTGCGCATTGAGGTATTGCGCAATAACCAAAATTTTCAAGGAAAAATATTAGCCTTATTCTATCGCAAGGAAAGCAACATGATTGCCTTCTTGTTACTTGGCAATAATGTTGCGCTTGTACTCTACGGGATCGCTGCAGGCGAACTCTTGAATCCAATGTTAGCACAACTTGGCCTGCAAGATCAAGGGCTTATTATGGTTACCCAAACCATCCTTTCTACACTCGTTGTACTGATTACGGCCGAATTTTTACCAAAAGCAATTGTTCAGCTCAACCCAAATAAAGCGCTAGATCTTGGCCTGATTCCGATGCTATTGCTCTACGTGCTGCTCTACTTACCTACACAACTCATCATGCTCATTAGTTCAGGTTTTCTCAAAATCTTGGGCTCTGAAAAGGATCACAACAAAAGGGTCTTCTCCAAAGTTGACCTCGAGAATTATGTAGATGAGCTCAGTGCGAATCTCTCAGATGAACAAGAATTCGGCAATGACATGTTGCTACTTAGAAACGCCCTAGATTTCTCACATGTCAAGGCCCGCGATTGCATGATTCCACGCCCAGAAATCATTGCACTCGATATCAACGACAATATTGAAGAAGCCAAGGCACTCATGATCAATAAAGGGCTTTCCAAACTGATCATTTATCGCGATGACATCGATAACATTATTGGCTACATTCACTCTTTTGATCTTTTCAAACAACCGCAGTCAATCAAACAAATCCTGAAGCCTATTTCTTTTGTGCCTACAGTCATGACCGGAAAAGAGCTCATGGAGAAATTCACCAATCAGGCAGGGAATTTCGCAGTAGTTACCGATGAATATGGCGGTACAGCGGGCATCATTACACTTGAGGATGTCATTGAAGAAATCTTTGGCGAGATTGAAGACGAGCACGATAAAGAAGCGCTTACCGAAGTTCAAATTTCCGAGACAGAATATTTGTTTTCTGCCCGAATTGACATCGATTACCTGAACGAAGCCTATGGTTTTAAGCTCGAAGAATCGGAAGCCTACGACACCCTTGCTGGGCTGATTCTCGAGCATCTGGAGCGCTTACCTGCTGAAGGTGATCGCGTGCAAATTGGAGCCTGCGAACTCGTTATCGAGAAAGTAAGTGAACGAAAAATTGAAACCGTCCGTTTGTTTCATGACAACTAAACAACAACTTCCAAAAATTGAACATTTTAAGGCGGTGATCTATGACATGGACGGCGTTTTAATCGACTCCGAGCCACTTTGGAAAATTGC